>Ga0179593_1256157_pt1 | contig 12338 bp, 11 predicted proteins | sample CZODoug2_1_08_16_FD_185931 | JGI IMG/M metagenome (GOLD analysis project Ga0179593, IMG submission 185931) | Vadose zone soil fungal communities from Angelo Coast Range Reserve, California, USA - CZODoug2_1_08_16fungal (PacBio error correction) | ecosystem: Environmental > Terrestrial > Soil >...
AAAAAGGGAAAAGGAGGCGTGCGAATGCCGGAAGACCGGGAGGAGATGAGAAGGGGGGGAGACCTTAGGAAAACATGAAACTACGAGAAATCGCTCGCTCCTGCAAAATTCAGAACAGAGCCGCAATTAGTTAGACACAACTCAAGAAGTGACCCGTCAGAGCGGACAAAAAGTTCGAAACATCCCAACGAGAGAGGCCCCATGAGGATGAGTAGGGAAAAAAAGTAGTTTGGACCCTATGGGAAGGAGAGAAGGACGACAGATACCAAGAAGGCCGTCCGCGTGTTGGGGGAAAAGAAAGAAAAAAAGCGAGGGGCTCTCAGAACGAAGGGGCCCAAGATATCGGGAGAAAAAAGCTTCAGGTGTAAACAAAAGGTCGACGACACCACGCCAAAAAAGGTCTCGAATTGAAGAGCAGGGGCTGGAAATCTATTGGAGAGGAGAAAAATGAAGCAAAAGAAGTCATGTGGTTTACCATCCTAGGAAAGAGTCAAAGGCTTGAAAAACGATTTTGGAGGGGCAACGGCAAGGTCAAAAGAACTTTCTGGAAAACCGCCCACACGGCTGCTCAAAGTGAACCTCTCACGCTAAAAGCGGAACAGGAGTCGATGTCTATGTCGACGAAAAAGAGGTAAAGAGGCTGCAAGTCACCCTGTGGTACAACCACCAAGGACCTCTCCTTTGGAAACAAGGGAAGGAACTAAAATCGGCTGGGAAAGAGCACAGAGAAAATCGACGCTGCACAAATCCCAACTTCCAGGTTTTGGGTTCTTCTTTATTCAGGCCATGATGAAAAGACGAAAAAAAAGTAGGAAACAGCGCAATTGAAGGGGGGAGGGTCATTCTCTCTGAGGACAACCAATATAGAGGAGGTCGAGAAGGGTTGTGGAAGATGGGGTCAAGCATTCGAAAAGCAACCCCAATCTACTAACTTTTGGAGGGACTGTATCCATGAACAGTTAGCTGTGCAGACTGAGACTAATTGTCATAGCCGGCAAACGTGTGCCGTCCCATCTAAGGGGTCCGGTGCGCGCGTGTATTTCACAACATGGAAGAAAATTCATTGGCATCCGCGGGGAAGGGGGACGAATCAAAAGGCAGATCTAAAACCGTTGCAGGTCTTAATGGCGAGAGCAAAAAAAAAAACGTATGATGGAAAGAGAGAGAGACCCCTGTCCGAACTCAAAATTGGTTTAATAAAGGATGTCGTGTTCACACGGCCTTATCTCGTTGCGGATCAGGTTGGAAAAACGCCGAGAAAAAAAGACCTTGCGATGGGTTCGAGAACGGGGGGTTGCAGTATCCATGACGAAACCGCTGAAAACAGCCGCTGGTTTCGGGGCTTAAAAACTCGCTCAAAAGGGGATGGAGGACGGCTTCGCCTGGAACACCCGCCAATGGGAAGCGTACCATCAAAGAAGAAGCTCTCTGTTGGGAATTCGGCGAAAAAAAGAAGAAGGGCAGACTGAAGTGGCCGCTCTTTCTGAAATACAGCCGAAAAAAACCAGGGGAGCGATGGACACGCGCGGGGGTACGACGATCTCAGTGGTAATGCCGACTGAAGGGGTGAAAAATGAGAGGAAAGTTGGGAATTGACTAGACCGATCGGGGTGGTTATCTCCAGGAACGAAGAAAATATTGGGTGAGCAAGTTTGGTTTAGAATCAGCTGTGTACCTTCGAATTAATGAAGGTTTTCTCAACTTGGAGGACCTGGCCTTTTTTCAAATAACTGCATCGGACGGGGGGTGGAAGTCAACGACAGTGAAACCTCCGGAGGGAAAAAAAATGAGGTTACTCTGGGGGGGGCAGGGTTGCGAGAAGCGATCAGACAAGGGACCCTTCAATGCGAGCATGTTTGCGGGAGAAGAAAAACTGGGGACTACAGAGGAGGAATGGTGTGTTTGAGAAATGCCTTGGAGGGTTTCAGGGACGAGCCCGCGCGGGCGTGAGGACTTCGAAAAAAAAACGGTTTCTTGTGGCCTATGCGGAGGGAGGGATCATCAATCGGGGACGAGAATTTGCACATACGGTCAGTAAGACGGGGAACGGTTCCGTCCAGCGGAGGGGCGGGGAGCTATTGGGGGAGAAGCGAGACTTGGTTCACTTGAGGGGGGGGTTGGATAATCCTGTGCAATAAGCTAAGAAGGTTGGCAAAGGAGAGAGGGTTACTACTATCATGGGGTTTAGAAGAAGAGTATTGAAAGAGAAGCATCTCTGGATAAAGGATGTGGGGCATTCAGCGGCGGGTCAGGTTGTTAACATGGTGGAAAAGCGGCAAGTAATTTCAAGTTGGTCAAACCCGCTCCGTTTAAATACTCGCGGAAAGTAATCGTCTTACTGGCCAAAGAAAGTAAACTGACGGCGCTCCGGGGTTTAGTTCCAGGGATTGCAGCCGGTGGTAGGTGTCAAATGCCGGGGTGCGTTGGGAGGAGGTGAGGATGGGGGCAAGGCCTGTGCTCTACGGGTTAAGGAAAAAGGAAAAAGTAAGAGGGAGATTCTATTGCTGCGGGTAAAGGGCGAAAGACAATAAAGAAAGAAAAAAAAAAAAAAAAAAAAGGGAGAGATGTTGCACCTTCTTCCAGGAGGGTGCCCTGATGTATAAGCAAGGTGGTTTGTAGAAGCTACCAGGCCTAAGGTGGACGCTGCCTTGGCGATACTAGAGGCGGGGAAGGAACAGAAAGCAAGGGTTAGTCTGTAAACATCTGCGCTAATGCTCTTAGCAGGACGAAAAAAAAAAGGGGAAAAGGGTTGGGGCCACTGGAAGAATCCCCGTTATTTTTGATGAGGTCATGCGCATCTGGCGGAGAACTTAGCAAAAACGCTCGACGTGAAGTTCGCTTGCGGAGGGAGGGGACAGGAGGTTTTGGAAACGGGCGCTTGGGGGGGGGGGACCACACCAAGTCTAGAGCACGGCCCTGGGCTTTTGCACAAACAATACTTTTTCACAGAGACCGGAAAGAGGTTCTGAACTCAAGAAATGTGGGGTGGGTTAATGTGTGGTCGAGAGAGGACAGCTTCAAAAAGGTAACATGGGTGTAACTGGCCGGGGCGAGGCGTAAATTGAGGGAGGAGAGGAGGTTTGGAATATTATCTGATCATAACTAGGTAAAGGCACGGCGGCGCGGCGGCAGGGCGCTAAAGGGGGCGAAAACAAGGGGAGGGGACTTGATGGACTATAAGCAACGGTAGGAAAATAGGCGTTACCGGGTTGCGTCGCGCTTGAGGGAGGACGGGGAGGGACGGTCAGAAAAAGAACGGGGTTTAAGAAGTACGGACTCCGCAAAAAACGCAGAGTAAAACAAAAAGGGGCCAAAAGGGAGGAAACGGGTAGTCGCAGGGTTGTTGCCGCTAAGAAAGGTAGGGGTGCGGAGGCAAGAGGGGCTGGTAGGCGGGAGGGAAAGGATGTAAGGGTTGTGAACATTCGCAGACAAGAAGGAAGAAGCGACGTCGCGTTTGGGGGGAAGAAACGAGATTGCACGGACTGCTGGCAAGCTTGGAAACAAAAAAGCGATGGTACGCAGGGTGTGTCAGAACACACACACGGGCCAAATACGACAGCCACCGAAGGGGGGACCGGTACATGTCCACGACGAGATCATGGGGACAAAATGGATAAACGGGGGAGGAGGTACTTGTCGTGAGCTAAGGTCTGAAATAAAAATAGAAAGACGGGTGAAACGCGCTGGGCGGGCCCTGACAGTATCTATGAGGGATCTCCGAGACTCAAACATCACAAGAAGAGAAGGGGGGGGAGGAGGGAGAGAGATCCAAGGTACAACATCGGACTGGGGGGACCAAAACCAGGACGAGGCAAACTCTCTAAAATTGTGCCGACTGCTCTCACGAAATGGCGACGCGTAAGGGGAGGGGTCAAAGAAGGGCCAGAAAGGAGAGATTTGTCTTTTCCCAGAGGAAGGTAGGGCAGAAATGGGAATCTTATTAGTGCACTGGGGTGGGGCGAAGCGCGAAAGGAATTGAAGTACGCGGCGGCTCAAGGTTCAAACTTAAGAGACTGGTCCCGTTAAGGGACGGTTTTCAAACAGCAGTGAGAAGGGTGAAAGAAGGAGTGGGGACGGAGCATGGGACAACTCATAGAAGACATAAGAAGAGAGATTGAAACAAAAGGTCAGTGATCTGGGACAAAAATCATTTGACTGAAGAGAAGTAGCCAGGACCCCCCTTTGGGACCAGGGGGTTGTCGGTTTACAGGGGTGGGGAACGGCGTCGAGGGAGATCGTAAGATGGGAAAACTCGTCGGCGAAAATGAGGAAAGAGGGGATCACTCCGCTGTAACCAAGATAGGCCGATGTTGTGAAGGTCTTTTTAAGGCATAGAAATAATGGTCAAACAGTAAAACGCATCTGCACTGTAGGGGAACAGGTAGGGAATCTGTGAGTAAAAGAGGTACTCGGAGCAAATCCCAAAAGAGAGCTGCTAAGAAAAAAAAAACGGCGCGCCCCGGCACCAAAACAGGAGTCCCTTGTCAAGGTGCCCTGATCGGTAGACGTACGCACGCAGGACCACCAAAGAAAGAGGGGGGAGATTAAGAAAAAACCTGATGACAACCTGTTGCGCAAATCAAGGGGGGCCGTGAGCTGAAAGGTGTGAACGCGAGAACAAACTCAATCAAACGCGGCCGAAGGAAAGTCCGCGTAGAGCTAAAGAAAGGGAGAATGGGAAGGAAAAAAGAATAGGTGGAATTCAACTTAAACACAGGTGCAAAAAAGGGATGGCGTTGCTGTAGAGAGCGAAAATGTTTATAGCGTAAGACGAAAAGGGAGGGCGATAGATACCTAAAGGCGGCGCGGAACTTCGCCTGGGGGGAGCAGAGGGGACTAATACGACAAGTCTGGGAGGAGCAGAAAAAAACGGGCTTAACAGAGAGCCAAGATGGGGCGCAAAAAGAGAACATCAGTAAAAGTGGACCGTGGTGGACAGGGTTCCTTGGACTTCCAAAGTCGCGCCAACGCAGACGAAGAGGATCCAAGAACCAACGCATGTAGAAGGAAAACATTAGAAAAAAGGGGGGGGAGCTACATTTAGGAAACCAATCGACGTCGAGAGAGTGGATTGCGTCCGCGAATGTGGTCAATCGAGATGAAACCTCAGAAAGAGAAAGAAAAGAGAATATCAAAAACCATGTAACAATAGGAATGACGCCATGCCGGGACTGAAAAGGCGGAGAGGAAAGAGAAGGGGGGTGTAATATTATTGGCCCAAAAGGAGACGGGAGGAAAGAGCAGTCCCTGACCAAAAGTCATAAATTGGCCGCAAAGGGGAGTTAGAAAAACTCATCAAAGGGACCCGTCGCGAGGAAAAAAGAATAGGGAGTCGGGAAAGAGTCCCAAGGATCACCATATTAAGGACTTTGGGAATGAAACTAAAAGATGATGACCGGCACATAAATGTACCAAAAACGTCCTCTGGTGGGAAACTATCACGTAACCGGGAAGGGAAGCATTCGTCACAGCGCCCAATGCAGAAAGAAGGGGCACAACACAGAATTATCCCAGGTAAGCCCGCCAACAGGCTCGAAAGGGAAAAACAACCTGTTCACCGATTGGAATTAACGGGAAGGCATACAATAAAAATGTGTTTCCTCAGGAGTCGGTGCAAAAGGGGTTGAGATCAAATCGGCGGATGTTGGGACGAATACTAGGAGCCACGTGCTGAAAACCTCCAATGAGGAGAAGAGGCACATAGACTCGAGGAGGGAACACAATCGGTAGGGGGTCGGAACCAAGTTGCGACGAAAGATAGAGCTCAGCGGAAGTCGTTTGGGAACCCCAGGAAATACTTGGAAACCTAAAACGCCCCTCCCAAATTAGATGTCCGAAGAGACTCCAGAGCTTACGAAATCCTCTTGGACCGTGGTTTTTGGGAGCGTATTAAGAAGGAGGACACGGGGAGGAAGTTCCTTTTTGGTGAGTTTCATGCTTTCGCAGGGGAATCAACCAGAGACGAGGGGGGTGACGGGATAGGCGTGTTGGAGAGGGGGGGGTAAAGGAAGTCACGCAAATCACAAAGGGGTAGCGGGGTAGCCTGAAACCATAAATTCAGCCGCGTGGAGTATGGATAATAGGTCCGGAAAGAAGAGCCTTGTTGAGAGGCACAGAAAATCGGGAAAAAGGGGGGGCAGGGGGGGTCTCGCGTGGGAAGGTCACCTGATTCGTGATACAAGAGGACTTTAAAATGCAAGAGTAGAACACAATTGGGTCCGTCAGGAGAAAGGGGAGACGGATCGACAAAACGGATAGGAGGAAAAGGAGGAGATAACCTGCCAACAAAAGGGGGTTTGAGAATTCCTGGTCCATCCTCAAGCGAATGCAAGGAGCAGTTGACGACCGCGCGAACAGGAAACTGAGAATGGGGACGTAAGGGTTGGGGGCCGTCTATGAATCACGTAGGCACTTGGCCGCTGGGTTTCAAGCACAAAGAGAGAAAAAGGGAGGAGGGAGGGGGCGAGGCTCGCAAAAAATAGAACAAAAAGAAGCTCTCTCCTCAACCTGAGCTCGATGTTGGACAAAAAGCTGACTAAAAGTAAAATGAAGGGCGATGGTGCGGGGGGGCCCGCGAGGAGTAAATACCTCAGCAAAAACATCTTAAGCGGAGTGTCAAGCGCGCGATTGGGGAAAGAAAGGATCTGAATGTGGATGGGGGGTTTCGAGCGGCTAATTGGTAAGAGTGTACGGGCAGTGGCGAGAGGGGGGAGTGCGACGCCCTCGAAAATCGAGAATTTGCCACGCTTTCGCGGACATTGCAACTTGAGCAGTTGTCAGCAAGAGAGGACGATTTGGCAAAAAAGAGGGAGTTTATCATAACAGGGGGAGGGGAAAAGATAAAGGAAACCAGATGATCGGAATTCCACAGTTTGACTCACTCCAATCGATCAGGGTCTTCGTGCAAGCCGGGGTGGACGGGGAGAGAAAATTGCTACCCTTAGAATTGTGGGGGGGGAAAGAGGAACCTGGAGGTACTCTCTCTCTCTTGGACGTCCGTCGTCAAAAATCGAAGGGTGAGTGGGCCGGCGCGGAGAAGAGAAAGAAAGTGTGGGAATTTTCCTAAGGGTCAGAATGGGAAACTTGCAAGATTGGCGACGACAGGGGGGGGGGAGCGCAGAGGGGAACTTGGTTGGATAGATCTTGTCGGCGGCGTGGATGATTTTGGCATGAACGCTGGGAAGGTTAGCATTTCAGGATGGACAAAAAGTGCATAACGAGAGAAGTCTGATGGAGGGCGGGAGGAGAGCGTTGTAACGGGAGAGATCAGAAGGGAAAGCAAAAAAGAGGTTCCAGGGGAGGGTGTAATCTCGCTGAAAGGATCGCGACTTGGCCATCAAGAAAAAAGGAGGAGAAGGCCGGGTACTTCACTGAGCAGATCCGGGTTTGATAAGGTGCTCATTAAGTTGATTCGTTGGTTAGGCAGTGGTGGGCGGGGTGCAGCGCAGACTGTAGGCAAAATTAGGAATTAAAAGAAGGAGAAGGGGATTGTCCTGCTTGAGAGAAAAAGGGCTGATGTTAGTCCGAACCCGAAGCAAAGGAAAAATCCTTTGATGGTAAGAATAAAGGCGGGAAAAAGCAATTGCTTTGACCAGTACGCAAGATAAGGGTTGGGGCCGTTTGCGAATAAAAGACGAGAGCTACATGGGGGATCGGGAAAACTCGCTCCTGAGGAGCGAAACCAATACTTCATGGTGGCACAGTGGGGAAACAGTTGAATCCACGTTAGGTTTTTGGCCTTAATTGCAGGCGCAGCTGGAGGAAAGGTGAAAAATCGCCGCAAGTGCAGTGGATTGATTTCGCCGAGTGTGGGTCCGAAGGTTGGGGCGCAAAAGCGTAAAGGCGAGACAGTCAGCCGGTTTGTGCGAAGACTGTTGAAGCGGACACCGCAAGACGCGGTTGGTGTGGGGGGGGGGTTGGTCGAGAAATCAGAACGAAGCCAGGGAATAGGTTAGGACGGTTTGCTCGGGGAGAAGTGGCGACTCGATCAGTGTTGTTAATCTGGAACGAGGATTCATAACTCAGTAGAAAAAGGAAAAAGAAGTCGCGGCAGGGGTCGGGGCTCTGCGGATCAAGGTGGGCACAAGAGGGGAAACAAAATTGGAGTCCGGGGTTGGAGGACGAGACGGGAGAGTTGGGAAGCGGAGTTGGGGTCCCCTGACGTATTGAAGAAGTAATCAGGACGCGAAAAAGTAAAAAAAAAACGATACCAAAGGGGAATCAGAAAGTAGCGTGGGCGAAAAGTTTTGCCACGAACCTGATGTAAAAAATAAGCAACTGACACTGAGATAAGGGTTTCGTTCCCAAACTCACGCGCTCGAACACTAGAAATAAAAAGAGGGTTGAAAACTAAAAAAAGTCAAAACGACTAAAGGCGGGGCAAACTGAAAGACGCTACGAAAGAAGCGGGTGGGGGGTCCCGGAATCAAAAAAAGTGCCGGATAGACTGCCGGGGGTCCAGCGGGAAGGCAAACTAAACATCTCGATATGGCGCAACTGAGGGGAAGAGGGCTGTGCGGGAGCATTCTGTCAGAAAAAGTACGCTAATCGTTCATCGCTTTTCCGGGAAAACGAGCGTCGTAGATATGGATGGATGATCTGAAAAAACTGACCAAAACAAAGAAACTTATTAGGGGTGGGAGAAAGTTATCAACCGAAAGGGGGTCTACTGACCTCTGGTTGAACACAGGTTCTAAACGATTAGGGCGATTCATGGTTGCCGCCGGGAGAAGACGGAGGAGGGGAATCCCGCTATTCGGAGGCGTTTGAGGAACAATCGAGAGGATGTTCGTAATTAGCCGAGGTCCAATGACTAGGTGAGGGGATGTGATGTTGGTGGTGGGTAATACTGACGCGGGAAACAGTGATGGGGTTAATCGTCACAGAGACGGGAGAGAGGGAAAAGGTACTCGAATACTACGGGGGCAAACCAGATAGGGCGCAGTTCTACAAAGCGGGAGCCAGGGAGAAGAAAAACAACTCGGGGTAAAAGGACTATGCCAGCAAGAAGCAGTATCTTTTCAAAAGGCAGGGGGAAAAGAGAAAGGGCTTCTGGATAACGTCGACGGTGAAATGTAGAGGGGGATAAAGGGTGAGGCAGTCGACTTATGTAGGTCAACTCGTTCAAAAAACAGGCGGGAGAAAGGGCCTCGTCCAAAAAAGAGAAAGCGCAGTGAAGACGTGAACGCCAGAGGGGGAGAAAAAGGGTGCTCATAGTCCCCAGCAGGTCGAAAGCCCTTGGATTCCGGACCATAGACGGGGGCAGCCGCAGGGGTAGTAAGAGGAGTGGCTTAAAAGGTAGTGACTCAGGCACAAAGAAAAGAAGGAAGAAATCAAGACGCGACCGGGAGAGATTAGACAGGACCTCCAAACCAGAGGAATGCTTGCCAGCATGATCGTACGACCAGCCAGACCAAACAGAAAACGGGACGGGGAGGAAAAGAAGACCCGCAGGGGGGATGTCTAGGTGAAACACCCCGTCCGGCTTCGCAAAAATCCAAGGTCCTTTAGCTTAGGACGGGTTATGCCGCAGGGAGCGAAAAACTAACCAGGGGATCAAAGCTGCTAAAGGGGGAAGAAGGAAAGTGCTTAGAGTGAAGCGATAAAATCAGAGACGAAGGAGAGCATTCAGGGGGGGGAAAAAAAATAAATGTTAGTTCAAAAAGGGAACCTGGAGATTCTGTGTCGATCCAGAGGAGGGAGAAAAGGTGGTAGCAGACTAGACCAGGGTAAGCTACAAACGAACAAAAGGTAGGCGAAGACTAACTGCAGCGGGAACAGAGGGCTAAATGGGTATGGACAAAGAAAATTGGCGACGAAGACGCACTTGAGGGAGATAGGAGGTACAGCTAATAGGGGCAACATGGAGAAGGGGGCGAAGCAATAGAATCAAAGGACGACTTTAAGGGGGTACTTGTTTGCTGGGAAGGAACACATTGGGAGATCTCATACTCCATCCAAGAATCCAAACAAAAAAGGGGGAGGAAGGGCAGACACAAGGCCGGCTCTGGAGGGGAGAACCGTCAAAGGTCGAGCAGGGGAACGATGGCCCCGTAACAGGGATCTTTCTCTCGAGGGCAACGCGCCCTTGATCGCACCTGGGGGGCCGGCAGAACATAGAAATGACGCCGCCGATAAAGAACCGAAAGAAGAGAAATTGGAATGGGGAATGGACTGGCCAACAAGCTCGGGGTAAAGGCGATCCTTCAAAGAAATTCATAACCAGGGTGGCAAGCAAAGTTAGTCCAACTCAGAAAGGGACCAAGGAGCTCGTAAACCAGGAGACAAAGCAGAAGGCAGAAAACAAAAGGCCAGGGGAAGTTAGTATGGAAAGAAGAAGGGGAGGTGCAACGTAATAGCAGAAAATAGGCCCGACTAAACTTGACTGCCGCTTTGGGAAAGGAACAGAATCACGTAAGCGCATCTCTCACAGCCCTCTCCAAGGCTAACGAGTAGGAACAACCTCATGCGCAATCTCAGCCGACAAAAGGCTGCAGTGGGAGGGACACTGGCAAAATGATAGGGGGGGGGTACTGAAAAACTTAAGCATACCCTACAATAAATGGGGCCAGAGCAGGAAACTTTCCCCGGGGGGAAGGAGAAATCAGAGGATGGTGCGGGCAAAATACAGGGACGTAGGGAGAACCATCCGCCTGCGTAGCAACAATTGCCCGCCAGAGAAGAAGTCAGTAGGTCACAATAGGCGGAACCTCTGGGGGGAAAAATATCGCGAAATGGGGCCATTCAAAGTAACAACCCAAGGAAGCGACGTGAAACCCTTACCATACTCGTACATGAGACAGGGGTCGGGGAAGCAACTCTCTTCTCGTCGACCGAAAAGTCCGGGGTGGGGGTGGGAAAAGGTATATAAGAAGTAAGAACGCGAGAACGCAAGGCCCGGTTGCGTTTCTTTCGCAGGAGGAAAAGAAAAAAGAGAGATGAGGAAGGTGAGGGAGAGGCGTTTTTGGTGAAGCGGGGGCCGTAGGAGGCCAAGCCGAAACGTTTGAGAGTTTGCGAATGAAACCAGGGAATAAAGCGTCTTAAGGATCATAAGGACAAAAACCTGGACTTAAAATCGCCAAGGTAAGGGGTGAGAGAGTGTAATTCACGGAGGGAGACATTGCCAGCACGCGATGGAAAAGGGTAAAAGGGGACAAAGAGTAAATAACAAAAAGGTGGACGGTCAGGGAGCAGCTCTCAAAAAACAGAAAAAAGCGAGGGAGGTGAAAAGAGAGATCAAGAAACCCTTCCTCATGGTGAAACATGTGTAGAAGATGAAGTTCAAGTTTGCACAGTCCTTCATAAAGAGGAGAAGGAAGAAAGGTGGATACAGAGATAGGAAAAGGAAGGGGCAGGGGGAGCGCACAAGGTTGGGGTGCCGGCATGAGAGAATCGAGAAAGTACCCAACTTTCAGGCGGACACCGATAAAAAAGGGACGGAGGCGCGGAGACGCCTTGAAAACAAGATTCAAGAAAGATCTACAAAAGGAAATCTAAAAAACGGGGGTAATTCCACGCGAAAAAGAAAAGCAAAAAGTCTGGGAGGGTTGGCCGATGAGGAGACCGGGAAGAAGCACCAAACACCACGGAGATAGAGAGAGCGCAACGAGTTGGCCGAAGAACTCATTGGAGGAGTCAGGGGGTGTTAAAGGCGGGCACATTTGTGTAAAAGGGGACAATGTAATCAGAAAGTCAGGGGGTTGTCGGCGCCAGGTAAAATCAGCGTGGGCACGCGGCCTGTGTGAGAGAGGGAGGCAATTTTAAAGCAGGGAGTTTTTCCAGCAAGGAGTCCTTACCGGGGGCCCGGGAGACGCGGTTTTATCCTCACGAGGGGGAGACAGATGCCGGGGAAAGCCAGATGATGATGCGTCTTCACTAACAGACCTCTCAAACGAAGGGTCTTACAACTCGAGGGGCACGTGGGGGGGAGGAGAACTGGGCTGGGAGAGTGGGGGGTATTTAGCACAGAAGAGGGCTATTGGGCGGAATGAGAAGAGCGCTTGAGGTAAGAGGAGTAGTCAAAAAAGAAATTAGGGTGGAATAGGCGAGGGCGCATCAATAGGTGGGGAAGGATAATTGGAGAAGTCAATGCAACTGGGGAGACGGGCGCGGAATGGGGCATAGAAGGTGGCGGGGAAACTTTGAGAGTGGATGGGAAAAGAACTTAAGAGGAGCCAGGGGATTTGGAGATGTTGGTCACAGAAGACAATGGGGGGAAATCGAACGAGATAATACAGAAGAAGCTATGGGGTAGGGCCGGGAGGAACGAGGGAAAAACTGGTGGAAGCCTGAGGAAAGGCCGCCGTTGAGCGAGCAGGAAGAGCGTTTGGTAAAGGGCC
>Ga0179593_1333358_pt1 | contig 12338 bp, 18 predicted proteins | sample CZODoug2_1_08_16_FD_185931 | JGI IMG/M metagenome (GOLD analysis project Ga0179593, IMG submission 185931) | Vadose zone soil fungal communities from Angelo Coast Range Reserve, California, USA - CZODoug2_1_08_16fungal (PacBio error correction) | ecosystem: Environmental > Terrestrial > Soil >...
TCAAGGAAGAATGGGAAACCTTATTTTTCACCAACGTCAGCCCGACAAATGCCTCAGCCATACGGACGTGGGCCACTGGGAAACCGAAAACAAGGATACACCATCGACGTCGATTTTGGGCAAGGAAAAAAAGCACTCATGAACCAGCGAAAAAAAAAACCAATCCTACGGTGTTAAGCACGGGCGGCTGGGGGGGGAATTCTTTGGACAAATTACAGAGGGATTAAATTTGAATTTGGGTCAACGGACCTATCGAAAAAAGAAGCAGCGGGTCGGACGGAATGAGAAACATGGCAAAGGAGTGTCACAGTGGAAAAAAACAAGGAAATTTGTAACGCCAGGAGAGGGGAAAAAAAGCAAGGTCGTTTTCACTGAAAAGTGAACGGCCGTTGAAAGGAGAGGCGGAATTCACAAAAGGGCACAGATCGCCAGTCAAAAAAACGGGGAACAACGAAGTTAAGGAGAAAAAAGAAAGCCGGAATTTCGAGAAAAACTTTCCGTGTCGTTAAACCAATCTCAGTAAGAAATTCGGTAAAGCACTACCACAAAGAGAGGGGGGAGAAACCGAAAACATCAGAAAAAGCCTCAACTCAAGAAAACGCTTAACTACAGAGACTTTGGGAGAAAAAGGGGGAATTCAAAAGTTTAGGAAAAAGAGGGGGGGGGCCTGGAAACTCAAAAACCCAACGGGAATGCGCCCGGGCCTAAGGAAGGAAAAGATAACCAATATTGCGCGGGAAAAAAGGGGTGAAGCAATTTAGGCAAAATTAGGTTGGGGAGAACGGGGAGGTAAAGGGTGGGGGGGAAGAACGCGAGGGAAAAAACGGACCAAACCGCCTGTTGGTCTCCTGATTGCCGCCTGGTACAGGTGGGGGGAAAGATCACCATCCGACTTCCCGCAAAAAGGGAGGAAAAGAAAAAGGACCAGGGAACAACTCACAAATTGGCTGGGGCACATGGAATCTGGCCTGCCGCGGCGAGTGAAAGTTTGGGTTTGGGGTTTTTGTGGTCTAAAACGCACGAGGGAAAGGGAAACAGAGGGCATCCAAAAACCAAAGGGGATACCACGCCGGAGGCACCGGGGAAAACAACTATCAAAAGAGGGGGCACCCTGACTTTGCCCTCTTCCGGGAGAGCGGAAATGAAAAAAAACCCAACTGTTGAAGATTGATCCCTGGGAAACCCGGAACAAAAGGACGGGGGGGCGGGCGCCAATAAGGGGGAAACCACGAGGTGCAGGAGGGTCTGCATGAATGGGACTCGGGTTGACCAGAATGTTCGTTGGCAATGGATGAGCCTGGAAAAATGGTCAGGAGGGACCCAAATGCCTCAGAAGCAGGGGGGGGGAAGAGGGGAAAGACATCACGAGGACAATGAAGGGCTTTTTTGGGGGGGGAGCAAGGGGTCACAACAGAAGGCATGAACACGAGAGGAAAAAAGGGTCCAATGTAAAAAGGAGACCGGGCTGGTACGAAATGGACCGGCTGTTCAAAAATATGGAAAACCACGTGGGCAGTTCGTTTGGGAGAGTCTGGGGGGGGGAAGACAAAACGTCATGGAAAAAAAAAATCGGGAAAGGGGGGAGGCTCGCCGGGGGGAGGGGTTGGCAAGGCAGAGCGCCATTAGAAGAATACCCTCTTGACAAACAATGGGAGGTGGGCATATCAGAGAAAAAGGGGGAACCACTTTTTTGAATTGGTCAAGGGGGAGTAAGTTGACCATACACCGCGGAGAAAGGGTCCTCAGACGGAACCGGAAGAAAAAGGGTTCTTGAAAATAATTTGCGAATGAGAACAAAAGTTGTAATGAAGGGGGGGTCTTTGGTATCCGTAAAAAAATGGGGAAGAAGAAACAGAAATTACCAATCAAAAAAGGAAAAAAGGGCAAGGGCAGCAAGAAAAACACGTGCGGTGTAAACAAATGAAGTTATTCAAAAAAAATCTAGAAGGAAGGGGGAATGTGCGATAAACACCCAAACCGCTAACAAAAACTCAAAAAAAAAAAGATAACTTTAGAGGGTCAATGGTCAAATCGAAATCAAAAATGGGGGGAAGAAAAAAGGTTGCGCAAAAAAACAAAGAGGAGGGAAGAAAGCGGAGTGGGTCTTTTGTTGAAAAAACCAGAACTTTGAAACCGCCGGCGAAGGGGTGGGGGGGCGGAACGAAAACAAAAAAAAGCATAAAGGTGTTTTGAAGGAAAAGATCCAAAAGGGGGGAAAGGTGGGGTTTATAAATTCGTACAGTCAGAAAGGAAAAAAGTCAGGAAAAAGAAATGAAAACCTTCCTGCGGAAAAGGGTGAGCAAGGGAGCTCCTGGACACCAACTCCAATTGGAGACTGGAACCTGAGGGGGACGAGGAAACCGGTAATTCATAAACTGCACCAATTAGCAGCAAATTTGTAAAGGGGAGAAACTACTTCGTGCTGCTCAAAAACCAAAAAAGGAGAGTAAAAAAATCCAACGTTGGCGAAGTCCCCGTCGTAAAAAAGATAGAAAAATGGCACTGGGAAAAAAAAAAATGGCGGGGACCTAAATCCAATCTCAACAGCCAGAGGGGAAAAATAGGCCGGGGGGAAAAGGGGGAGAAGAACCCTACACATAGAAAGATAAATTGGTGTATAAAAGGAAGGAACTGGGAAAAAACCGTTGAGCAAAAAACAAAAAGAAGAGAGGGATCATTGCTTTAAAAAGGGGGGAGAAGTAAAAGCGGTAAAAAAACTCAAAAAAAAAGGGAAGTCGACCTGGTGAGGGAGTTCCTTCCGGAGTGTAAAACACGCCTCCCGCCAGTAACGGAAAATTCGTCGGAAATGTCCCTTGACACAAGTGGGGTCCAATGGGGCGAGAGATAAAGGCGTCGGCACGGTTGATATAAATTCAATGCGCAAACCGGGGGAAGGGAAAACCGTAAGACTCAACTCCTTGAAAATGTAGGGGACATAAGTGAAGAAACAGAAAAGGGGAGACAAACAAGTCAGCCCAACGGAACAGACCGGGTACATCATCAAAAGTGGGACGAACACCGAAAGAGGGGGGGGATCGCGCAAAAGCAGGGAGAGGAAGGGGGCCAACAACGTGCAAAAAAGGAGGTTTCACGGGGAGCATTGTACGTGTTTGACAAATGACGTTACGCAACCGAAAAGTCGAAAACTGGGGAAAAAAAATTGGGAGATCTCACAAAAACAACAACCGGGAAAAAAAGAAGGAAGGAAAAGAAAAAAGAGGGGACGCCTTTTTCGACCTTCTTGAAACGTGACAAAAACCTGAAAAGTCAGAAAAATTCGAGACCTCTTCAAAACCACGGGGACGGGAAGATTGAAGGCAAGGAATCCGCGTCGGGACAGGGAATCACCTGCGGGGTGAAGCCCGTTCGGGTGACGGCAGACGATGACTGACGGGGTTGTAACGCGGGAAAAAAAGGGGAGAAGAGGAACCAGCAAAATCAGCAGAAGGCGATAAATCATTAAAAGAGATACAGTGGGGACTCCAAAAATGGAAAAAAAAAGAAGCTTGAAAATATAATAAACCGCGAAAATAATGCTCCTAAGGAAACAACAATAACTAACAGGAAAGTTTGGCCGAGTCGCCCGAAGGGAAAACAGGGAAAAAAAGCGGCGAGCGGGGGGGGAGCCTCCAGGAATGCCAAAATTCAAACATCCAGTAAGAAGAAAGTCCGTTGAGGACCCTTTAATGGAACAAAGGGGAGGGACGGAAAAGCGCCTTAAGGGTGGTGGGGGTCAACAGACTTCCTTTATCAAAAGGGGTATGCTGGATTGGTTGGTTTGGTCTTGTGGGTGGGTAACAAAAAAAGCACTCCTTTTCAAAAAAAAAAGAAAGGGAGGGAAAGGGGGGGGGCAGTGAAAAGCTACAAAAGTTTGTCCGGATGGACCAAAGGGAGAGGAAAGACGCAAAGCGCTGATTTGGTAGGAAAGAACCTTAGGTGGGGGGGAAGATAAAGAAGGGGGTGTCTGAAAAAAAAGCGAGGGGGGGGGAAAGAACTTTGTGTCCCTGAAACGCCCAAAAAGAGTCCAAGAAAGGAAAAGTGGAACCCGCATTGGCGCAGGAGCTTGTGTAAAAAAGCGACGGACAAAAAGGGGAGGGGAAAATGAAAAGGGGCCCTTCGAGTCAAATGACGTAAGGGAGAGCGCATAAAAAAAAGAGGGGGGTTACGTATTGTGAATTTCAAAACAGCCACAAAAAAGTCGAACAAAAGGCAAGGGAAAGAAGGACGGTGTAACAACACAAAAAACCTGAAAAGGGAGAAAAGGAAATACACAGACTAGGAAACCATTGTTCGGCAAAAGTAGACGCGATTATAGACATGTGACAACTTTCAAAAGGTTAGATTGAATTTAATTCTAAAAAAAGCACGAAATGGGGGAAGGGTTATCAAAAGGGGGGAAAAAACGCCATAGACAACGGTTTCGCTAAAAACAGTGACGTCCACACGTGGTCGCTTAGGGGTAGCGGAAAAGCAGATTGGAAAGGGGGGAAACCGGTATAAAGCCCGCCACAAGGTGAGGAAAAAATATGAAAAAAAACCAAGACGGTTGGGGTAAAGAAATGGACACGGGAACGGAAAAGCGGCACAAAAAACATAAGCAAGTTGATTAAGGCAGAAAAAAACACAAACAAAGGAAGTTGAAGGGATTGCCGCTGAACAAGAAAAGAAAAGCAAGGGGAAGAGAAGGACAAGGAAGAGGCAATCTTGAACCAACAAGAAGGTAGAAGAACGAAAGACCAAAACGGGTGACCTGAGTTCAAAAACGAGGGAAGTCGTCAAGAATAATTGAAAGAAGAAAAGCTTGAGTAACCCGCCAAGAATGGCCCTGTGCATTTTGGAAGAAAAACACCAGGTGCACCAAAGAACCAAAGCAGGCTGAAGCAAGAAAAAAAACCAAAACAAAAGGTGTCCTGAAACTACGAAAGAAAAGAGAATCATGGAAACGTAAAAACAAGCGCAAAAGAGTCCCATCATGAAAGAAAAAATACCGCGCAACACCCACTGTTGACCACGAGCGAAAGTGGACAAGGAAGAAAATCTGAAAAAAGTTCAAACAAAAAGTAAAGCAAGGGGGAAAAAAGAAAGAAGAAGAAATCCCCAGGGAGCAGGGGACAAACGATAGGTCAGTCAACCCGGTGAGAGCCGTGAAAAAAAACAGGGAGCAATATGTGGGTGGTCACAATAAAACTGCCCGGGCGCCACAAACGAAAAAAGATGCAGGCAGTGCCATTAGTAAACCACAAGGGAGGAAGGGAAGGTCCAGGCAAGCTTGGGAGAATCCGGCACTATGGTAAAACACCTGGAAAGGGGAAACGGCGTCAATAGAAAGCCGTTCGTTGGTGGAGAGCCCGTCCTAAAAGAAAAGGGACACTAAGCAAGAAAGGGAGGAGGAATAAGGGGTACCATGGACACAAGAAGAAAAATTGTAAGGGCTACCCCACCCCGGCCCATAAAAAAAGGGAAAAAAAGGAAGGAAAAATTCAAAAGGAAAAAAAGTAAAAGAGTGGACCCGTTTGGAAACTGTTTTCCTTGGGAGCAAGATCAGCTGGAAAGAAAGTGGTCTCCCCGCCAGAGCAACGGCCCGGACTTTCGTGGGCCAGGAACCAAGGAAAGATTCATACCGCCCAGGAAAACACAAGGAACAGGCGCGGAAATTCACAGGCAAAAAGCTGGCTCTTACTTGAGTGGGGGGAAGAGACGTGACGAGTGCAGACGGGGGGGGGAAGGTGCGAAAGAACTATAAACCAACTCCGAGAAACGGCGTCAAAGGGGAAGGCGAAACTGTTAACAGGCGCTCTTCGAGAAAATTGGCGCCCAATCTCGGGATTCGGAAAAAAATCGGGTTGCAGTTAAAAAAAAAGGGGGACGGGAAGAGACGACCCAAAAGGGAACCTAGCAGAGTGTTTCGATAAAAACAAGGTGGAAGTGAAAGAAAAGAAAAATTTACAAAAACCCATTCAAGGTGGCAGGGGAAAGAAAGGCTCAGGTACTCAAAAACCAAAAAAAACATAAAGGAGGGAGCAAAACCGTGGAATGCGTCTAGAAATGGGAATAGGCCCACCGGCAGAGAAACGAGGGAAAAAGGTTTATAGGGCCAAGAGCCCACGAATTTTCACAAAACGTAAAAAGCAGCTCAAGGAACAATAAAGGGAGACTTCCAATGCAAGGGAAAGAAAAGAAAGAAATAGAGATACAACAAACACCAACGGGGTGGGAAGTAGAGAGATGTCATGAGCGGACCGGCTTTAACAGCACTTAGGTGCAAGATAACATTGAACTGGGCGAGAGGAAGCAAGAACAGATAGGACCGGGGGCAAAGGGAGGGGTGCCACTAAACTGTATACCTCGAACGGAGGAAGTTGTTTCCGTGTTCCTCAAGGTCACAATATCCAAATGAATTGTTGAGACCGCCGAGGCGTTGTTTGAAGAAAAAAAGTAGGGGGAAAAGCCCAGAAAAGGGGAATTTAAAAAATCTTGATGAGGGGGGGGATTCAAAAACATCCGACACGCTTGTCAAAAACCCGGCGGTTCAAAGGAAACGGGGGAAAGGGGACCCGTTGCACTGATTTCATAGAGAGAGAGGGGGAAGGCGCCATTGAAGGAAGAGCGCCAGGTGGAAGTTTGGAGCGAAGAAAAAGTAAAAGCGGTTTTCTCAGGAGATTGCCAGGGAAAATTCCCAACGCAAAGAAAAGAAAACGCGGGGGGCAGGCCCCCTTTGGACAACACGAGGTAAGAGAAAAGAAAAAGGGATGGAACGCCCTGGAAAAGTCAGGCAGGTTGTACAAATCAGAAGGGTAGGTAGAAGGAAGGAAAGGGAAAAAAAAAAACCACTCTGATAGGGGAAAAGACAAAAATGCGATCCAGCAGAGGAACCTCAGGAAACTCGGAACGAAAGAAGACGGTTTGGGGGTGGGTTTTGTGTAGGAAGGGGCTTCCAGAGGGAAAGGGGGGGAAACCGCATAGGCGAGAGGGAAAATGGAGGGGGGGAGCTGGTGGGAAAAAGGTTCCCCTCATGATGCATCTCTTGATTTTTGTGGCGGGACGGGGAATTGAAAGGGGAATGGGGGGAGGATAACGCTCGGAGGTATCACGGACAAAAGAAAAAAAAAAAAAAAAAACGGCTCAACGAAAAATGAAAAATCGCAAACACGCCTTGTACAGTTGGGGGGAAAAAACCATCATCCCAAAAGAACGTAGCCAACAAGCTTGAAGGCACGCACTGGGGCCTGAAAACTCTTGGAAAAAAAAAACTTGGAAAAAAGATCTTTGCGGGAGGGGAAAACTTTTTGGAGCACCAAGCCAGGTGAGGTGAAAACAGATTTGCAAACAACCATGCGCACGCAAAAGCAGTCACAGGGAAAAAGAACTGAAGGGGGCCGCGCCCTGGGATTGAGGGATACTTCTACTGAGGGATGTACAGTTATCCTAGAAACGCCCTGTTGAAAAAACGTGTAAAAACTACCAGGAAGTTCAAAGGGTAAAACAAACGGTGGGACACGCAGGGGGGGTCTGCATGATTGGACAGAGTGCAAGGGAAAACCAGTTTGCCGTTGGAAACAGATTATCCTTTGGAAGGAGGGAGACCTCCGCAGAAAAAACAAAAATCAGGGGTAAAATAAAGCCCCTGAAAATTGAGGGGCAGGCTGTTTGTGGGAGTAAAAGAATTCACATGCAAATCGCCGGGAACCTAGGGGGGGGAGAAGGGGGGTCACCGTGAACGGGGAAAAGTATCACGGCCTTACAATTGAACTGGATGGTTAAAAGGAAGACCCCCGGGGCAAGGGCCGGGGTCCAGGGCTGGTGGGGTCAACTCCGGTCCAAAAAAACCTCAATAACTGGAGGAGAATGTCAGTGGGGAAAGTTGGGGAGAACCGGAAGCGCGGCAGGAAGAAAAGCCCGGAGTAGGAACGGGTGTAATGAAACAATATTCCTTAAAAATACTGTACCTGGATGACTAGTGATGAGGGGTAAAAAAACAACTGGAAAAAATGAGAGGAAAACAGCGCCAGGGGGGGAAAGTGGTTCTTTTCATATTGGTGAAACAAAATGGTTGGATTTGGACTTTGGGGGGCTTGTACCAGGTGGGTCCAGGGAAGCCGCACAGCAATCAAGAAACCCCAACGCCGAAAAAGCCACAGGTAACCAAACAAGAGCAAGGAAGAAGGCGTTTTTGTAAAATTTCGCGGGGAGGGAAAGAAAAGATAGGGGACATTTGCATAGCACAACCGCTAAAAAAAAAAAGCACAATCTTCACTAGAAAAGCTGGAAGGGGTATCAACGAAAACGGTAGAAGAAAAAAGGGTGCGCACGTCCGAGGAAAAGGGGGGAAACAAAGAGGGGGGGGAAGGGTGGGGGAAACACCGAACGCCTTCCCGCCCGGCGAGGGTTTGGGGGATGGAACTGCAAAGCCAAGGGAGGACGAAGGGTTTTTATGAGCTAAAAAAATCCAATGGTGAACCTGTTGGGGGAAGAGGAACATGGGACCTACAACAGTTAAGAAAAAATGACCAAAGGGCCTCAAAAAATCAAGGGGAACGCTGCGGTGGGAGCCGGCAAAAACAAAAAGGCCGTCATGGGAAAAGTGGGACGAATGGATCTGTGTGAACGCGGGGGGGGGAAGAAAGACAGGCCCTTGGAAAAATCCACAGAAGGTCATTTGAAGGGAAATACCACAGGGAGGGGGGGGTTGACCTGCGAAACCCCCGAAAAGCGGATACGAAAAGACGACAGACGGAGGGAGTTCGGAAAACTATCCAAAAAAAAACTTGGGGAAATAAAAAGAAAAAATGGACCGGAAAGAAAGCCAGACTCCAAGCCTGGGTGAGAGGAGAAAAGCGACACAAACCCAGAAACAGAATCAGGGTGTTGTAAAAAATGTGGTAAAAAAAAACCGCTAAAAGTTTTGAAAGAAGAATGGCGCATAGGGAAAACAACGGACATGGAATAAGACAGGGAAATGTCTGGAAGTATACCAAGGGATTAAAAAAAGAATCGCAAGAATAAGGCCGTTTAAAACACCCTGGCAAAAAGAGAATGTCCTGTTACGGGGACAGTTTAGCACGAGAAGACAATTCTTCACTGGATCGGAGACAAAGGTGGGGTTGATTGACAACCCGTAATAAGCGCAGGAAGGTGGCTTTTGGGGGGGGGGGGGGGTAAAGGGAAGTGAGGGAAGGTGCGGGGGAAGGGACTATGGCTCAAAAGGGGAAAGGAACGCAAAAACGGACGGACATCCGTAGAGGACATCAAGAAAAAGGGGGAGAAAAGGCCACCGGGATCAATCGCGAAACACCTGAAAGGGAATTTCAGTAAAAGGGAATAGCCAAAGAAAGAGGGATCCTAAAACGGGTCGCGGAAATTGGTCAAAAGGAGAAGAACGACAAGAATGAGGTAAAAGAGGCATGATCTCTAAATCAACAGAACACACAGAATTAACAAAGAAGGAAGTGAAATAATTTACAGCAAGGGAGAACTTGAGGGTCCTAAGTGCCATCTTGTGCTGACGCTATGTGGCGTCGGGTTGGCTGGCCATTCGTAAACGTGCTTGTTGTGACCGTCTCCTGGACCAGGCATGGGACAAAACCACTCCCATTCGGCACAGTATGATCAACGGGATGCGGGTGGACGCCGGTATGTCCGAACGAAGATGGACGGGCGTTGGGGGGGCAGGACGTTCATTTTTGAGCCATAAAAGTGATCCAGATCCTAATAAAAAAAAAATGAAGAGAAGAGTGCGGAAGCACGAAAAACGGTTGGGAACTTCAAACGGGGGACGCATCGGATTCCTCCACCGCGAAGAAGGAGACAGTCGGGGGGATCCACAATGGAAAAGGAACAGCATTTTCTTATTTGGAAGCGAATGGAAACGGGGGAATGGAAGGGGCCAACGTCGTAAAAAAGAGAACTTACCGAACAGGGGGGAACAGGTCACCTGACCATGTTGACCCGTGAGGGAACGATGTAATGCGCCATGATTAGAAAAGCCGCCTAGCCACGTTTGTTTTTGTGACAGAAATTCTTGGTAGGTTCCAAAAAAAATTGAACTAATGGAGGGGGGTGGGATCGAGTTTCTGGCCCTCTTGACAACAGCCGGGGGGGGAATTGGGGCGTTCGGTCACGACACATTTTTGCACTTATGGACGATGTCGGCAAACAAAGCACGCAGGGGGGCGGATGTAAAGGGGTGGGGAGGAAGCCAGAAGGAAGGCCACTTCCTTCAAATGGTGTAACAGTGGCCAGCCCTTGGGATGAGGGCAAGCGACAGAAGTAAAAGGGGAAAAACCACTTACAAAAAAACGCCCAACCATGGTGCGGAAAAGAGCAGGAAAATCACGCCCATGAGCAGGTTGTAAGGATCACGCTGTTTCAAAGTAGGGGGAGGGCCAGGATAACGTCAATGGTATCGACAAGAAAAAAAACGTTGTACTGATTTGCGGGAGGAAACACCACAGGAAAAGGGAAGGGCAGGGACCAAAGAATCGTTGACGGTGGGTACCCAAAAAGAAAAAAAGACCGCTGTATCAAGTGTAAAATGCTACTCATCATCGGCAATCAGGAAGGAAAAAGGGGAAAGTTTCATAGTAGTTGGTAAGTTTCGAAAGCAATAGAGGGTTTGGTATAAAAAAAAAATTCTACAACGGAGGGTTTACAAAAGGCAGAGAGTCAAGGTTGTTACCTTGAACCTACGTCTGGGGTCCGGAAGGGGGAACAGAGCATGGGCGTTCACATGAACCGGAGACCAAAAAAAAGAAAAGAAAGCCAAAGGGATTTAAAAATATGTAAAAAAAACGCCAGACGCCGGTTAAGAGCAGGGGAAAGCAGGGAACTAAGAAACGGGCAGAAAAAAACATTTCTCAATATCATACACAAGAAGGGAGAAGAGGGATAATGCTCTTAAAGGAATAGAAAACAAGAAAAGTCCAGGAGCAGCAGGGAGAAAGAATGGGGGGGGTAAAAAATAGAACAAAAAAGAATAGAATCAAAAGAACCGGCCCCCGTGGGCAAAACTGATTTTTGGTCCAGAAAAAAAACTCTAAGCAGAGAATTTTCGCCAAGGCTAGGAGGTCCCAGCAACGAATTGCCTGGGCATTTGAGAGAAAAAAAAAACAGCAAAGTGCAGGCATCATTAGGGGCAAAAGAACAGCAACAACGTGAAGAATGCAGTGGGAGGGGAACGAACAAAGGCCTCAGCAATGGACAAAAAAAAGGGGGACAAGAAAAATACCAACAACATGCAAAACTCGCGCACCTCAGGAAAAGAGCGGCGAGGGGGGAGGGTCAAGGAACCTGATCAGAGCTCCGGAAAAAAAAAAAAATAAAAGGCGGCCCTAGGATTGAACAAGGGGGGGACGGAGCGGTGCGCAGGGAATGCCAATATTGGTCAAAAACGCGCGAGTGGCGGAAAAAGTAAGCAACGACGCACAGATCCCAGGCCTTAGTTACATAAGGGGTGCAGCACAGGAGGAATGCAGACTGAAGCGTTTGAGTGTCGGCAGATGGTGGAAACAATGTTAACAGACGTGCGCATCAGAGCAAGCGGTGGTGGCCGGAGAAAGACTGGGTATGAAGAAAACATAAAACATGACTCAAAAGGAAAAAGAAAAAGCAAGGGAAAAGGCAAACCCTGGACACCAAATCATCTGGGTAAGATTGTCCATAAAACACGGAATGAACGAAAACTAAATTGTACCTAACTGATGGGTAATGAGAAAAGAAAAACTGTACACCGGTCAGCGGGTTTTTTGCGGGGACAGTCAGCTGGAGACTCTTGGGCCCCTCCACAAGAAAAAGGCCTTATGGCTGCCGGACAGGAGATTAAAGACCGACAGCTGTAAAAAAACCACGGACCAGCAAGCCAAGAATTGCGCGCTCGGCGAAAAATTTAAAGAGCGCTTTGGAACGCGTTGGCGGAAATGAGCGTTGGAAAGTTCGCAACTGATCAAAGGCGCGCGAGACACGGGCTCAATTTCAGTCAAACGGTAACCAAAAGCCTTCGAGAATTGCAAATAGACGGCGGCAAAGGAATCGGAAAAAGGTGGGGACGGGCTTTCACGCTACGACCCCGCCGCCGGAAAGAGTTGACGCTAGTCCGTTGAATGACTACAGTAAAGGCTTTGCTGCGGGGCAGAATTCGGAAAAATAAAAAAAACAAAACCGAGGCGCAAAAAGGTAAGGGAAGAGGTAGGGCCGCCAGTGGGGAAATGAGGCCCAAGGACAAAATCAGACCGGGGGAGAGTGGTATAACCAGTTTTATGACAGCCGCCACGGAGCAGAAGAGTATAGGCATCCTCCAGCAAGTCAAGGAATCGACGGTCAATAACTCACTGAAAAACAAGAAG
>Ga0179593_1368933_pt1 | contig 12338 bp, 12 predicted proteins | sample CZODoug2_1_08_16_FD_185931 | JGI IMG/M metagenome (GOLD analysis project Ga0179593, IMG submission 185931) | Vadose zone soil fungal communities from Angelo Coast Range Reserve, California, USA - CZODoug2_1_08_16fungal (PacBio error correction) | ecosystem: Environmental > Terrestrial > Soil >...
GGGAGGGTTGGGGGGACCTCTTCGGATGCTCTCAAAAAGCCGAAAGGAGGAGAGTGCAGCACTAACCTCGTTCGAAACTCACTGTAAAAAAGAAGCGGAAAAATTCTGTTCACCCAGGCATTCTAAAAAAAAGGTAACGCTGAAAGGGAAACAAGATGAGTCAGTTACAGCTACAATCACCCATCCCACACCGCGCCGAAAATAGTTCTGGGGGGGACCGGCAAAAACAAAGGGAACCTACGAATAGCGCATATATTCCGACCGCGGGAGGGGCTAAAGGGAGGGGAACAGACTGTCAGCGAAATTTTAAAGTCTTCGAGCACCCGAGGAAACTCAGATTGTGAAATAATAGGCTTGAGCAGCAAGGCAGCTAAGGGCGTTTTCGAGATAAGAAAAAGGGGAAAAGGGAGGAGGGGGGTGAAGTAGGGAAAGATCTTCGGAATTGGTCGATTGCTGTGTGTATCCACTGGAAGTGTCAATGGACAACGACGCGCAAACCTACGCGGACAGGGATGAAAAAAATTAGGGCTGGGAGAAGGTCACGAGATATCGTATCGTTGTGAAAAGGCTAAGCCAACGCTGTCGACTGTGAATTGTTCTGCTGGGAGATACCAATGGTGCATACGTTTCCGTCAAAATAAAGACCCCTTAACCAGTGCAGCTTTTAAATGTCTCCGGAGGGGCAGGGGGATTGGTAAGGGGGCGGTGTTTAGAATACTAGAGGGGTTGATGGGCAAGCTAAATAGCGAGACAACTCCAAGCTTCTACCCGACCTCGACGGGGCTTGACGATTATCGACAAGTTCGCGTGGAATCAGAAAAGAAAACGGGAAGGGATTAAGGAAGAGAGATAACGCGATAATCGCGGTCACCAACGCCGCCGGGGGGAGAAAGTGTAGAAGACGTGAGGGGCTTCGTTCTAGAGAACTGGATTGCAAAACATCCAAAAGTGGAAGACATTAGTCTGAAAAGACAAAACGACATTTCGGGAAAGGAGCCCATTTTAAAAAGCACCAGCTTTGGGGCTTCTTGGACGGGAGCAAAGGTCACATGAAGGGAAGAAAGGAGTCACAAGCGCAAAATAGGGGGGTGCTGGGAAGTAACTGTTAAAAGATACAAGAGTCATCTAAGTACTCTCAAATCAGTAGTGGAACGAGACGCCGCGAGGGGAGGGCGCAAGGGAGCAATGGAGCCCGGATACAAATAAAAAACCAGCGACCGATGATCAAATGTCCGACCGTTACTGTAAAAAAAAAAACCCGGGGGGGACCAACCGACCGGAGGAAAAAACCAGGAAGGGCTTTGAAGCAAGCCAGAAGAAACTAAGGAGAGTCTGAGGGGGGCGACAGAAATGGTGTAGGTAGCTGGTAACGACTTCTTAACTCAGGGAGGGAAGAGAGGGGAGGGACGAAGAAGGCGCGAGCAGTCAAGTTCAGTAATGGAGATTTTTGGAAGGGGGAGACTTGTGCTGTCATTACAGAGGGCACACGAGAACCTTACAATTTTAGGAAGGGAACAGCTGAGTTGCTAGACCTAAAGAGTGGGGAGGTTGTGTCGGAGAAGTGAGAGGGAGGGTAGGGTTAAATCTCGGCAAGAAAACCCACCTATGTGATAAATTGATCGTTTTCTTGCTATAAGGGGGGGTGAGAGGAGACGCTGACACAGAACACGGTCGAGTCTTGAAGGTGGGAGTCGGAGAGTCTGTGGGGGAAGGAGAGAGTCCAAAGGCTCACCAACAATCATAAGGTGAAAGGAGGAGGGGGGCATACTCGAAACATCGGAGAGCACAGTCTTCACAAGGGAAGAGAAAAAATACAGAAAAGGATGGTTAAGACAATTGTCCCCTGAGAAGGTTTCAAATCAGAACGGGGGGGGAGGGGGCGGCCCGGAGATATAAATAGTTTATATTCTACTTGGAGGTACTTCGTAATGCTTCAGAAGGATAATTCGAAGAAAAGACATGGCGGGGAATACTCGTGCGCTTTTGGGTAAAAAAGGAAAGAATGACAGCTGGAAGGAAAAGGGAACCGCACTGGGTAGAAAAAGGGAAGCATACCATAGCCCAACAGCTTACATTGGTAAGGACGGGGAAAGTGCTTGAAACAATTGTTCGGGGCCGGGCAAAAGGAACGCTCTGGTGAAAGGAAAGTCCTCCTCTTTGGGAGGAAAAACGGTGGTGCGGAGTAAGAGATTTTGGACCGTCGTCAGAGACTCAAACCCGAAAAAACAAGGTGCACTCTATGACGAAGGGGGTGGAAACTGGGCCGCAAGGACAACCGTACTCTCTAAATGTGAGGGGAGGGACGAGAAGAAAAAATTTCTTCTATTCAGAGAAAAAATGTGTTGTGAGAGCATGAACCCAAGAGGTAAAAAAGACAAGGGGGGGACATGTGAGGGGGGGACGGGCTAAGGCTGTCACTAGGGGGGTTGGCAACAACGAGCTATCATTAATAGGGGGACCCCTCGTATCTAAGAAAAGAAAGAAAGTTGAAAAAAGTTGCCCCCCGCTCAAGATTCAGGGGGAGCTGCCCGTGAGAGAGAGCGTACGTAAAGGGAAACCTCGCTGACGACGACTCCTATTCGTAGACTATCGAACGGCGGGTTCAGCCGATCTCTCAGCAGAACGAGAAAAGGGGTGCCGAAAACCGTGGCTTAATTTCTTGAACCTACATACGACGGGCCTGAAAGAAGAGGGAGGTCTAAACACAACTTATTAGTGAGAAAAGAGTCCAATCGGAAGGCTCTAACCGGGTCGGTGTGCTTCTTTCAACCGCCCATTAAGGGGGGGGTTCAGTAGTACTGTACTCGCCGAGAGGCGGAAGAACGAAGTTCGAGAAAGGAAAGACTTGGATTCGATTCAACGAGAACGGCCCGGCGAGATCGCACAAAAAGGGAATCTCACCGGATGCTTTTGATGAAAAAGGAGTGGTGTTTCGACCAGAAGGGGAAAATCAACGCAAGAAAACTGATCGCTGTCTTAAGTTGGCAAAGCTGGCTGCTTACAGCGCAGAAAAACGGTCGGACCTTGCCCGGGGAAAAAAAAGTCGTGACCGTCGCGTTATCTGACAAAAAAGGGAAAGGTGAAAGGCAAGAAAGGGGAAGAAAGGGGGATGGTCCTCGCCAAACATAATAAGCGGCAAGGGGAGCAGTCAGTTACTCAACGGAAAAAGAACCGCACCGACTGCGGGCAAAAGGAGGGGTGCGTCGTGGGGAGAGGGTCCGACTACTTTGAAACAACCAGGGGGGCAACTCCCACCGCAGGATGGCAGCCGCGAGACCACGCGACAGGACAACAGCTTTGCTCTCCACAGCAGTGCGGCCGGTGACGGAAAAGGGTGAAAAATTTCGTCGACCAATGCAGATCATGAACATCCTCCTTAATGCAAGGGACGTGGGCGACCCACAAAGGGCCGCCGAGGACCGAAAAAACGCCGGGTAGGGACGTAGAAGCTTACAGCAGGGGAACCGAAAAATTGGCGAAAAAACGCATCAGTAGGAGCACGAGAGACGTTCCTAACGTAAACTGATATAACAGCTGGGGAGGGAGTGGGCATCAACCTGATCGGAACCACCTTCTAGAAGAAGGATCTTTTCGACGAAAGGGGGATGTTCTAGGAAAAGAGTAGGCCAGAAAGGTAGTGGCGAAAAAGCCGGGAATCGTCAAACACCCACAGAAGCAACGCGGAAAAAGGTCAGGCAAAAAGAGAATTTAGGGAGTGTTATTAAGCTCAGTATTCGCAAAACGCCCTCAAAGAAAAAAGAGACTATAAAAAACCAATCGTCGAGGTGGTAAAAAGTCCTACCACGAAGAAGGACGTAGTGAGCACTACCGCCTGGTCCTACCATGTAACACAGAAAGGCAACAATTGCGAGGTCGCAACGCGGTCAGGGGGGGAGAGGGACAGATAAGTCAGTGGAAGAGAAAAAGGAAATCTAAACGCGCGCCGAAATTCTGAGAAAGAGAGCTCCATATAGGCAGCATCGAAGGTCTCGATGGTCACATGCGGGTCGAAAGTGGCCAACAAAAACACTTCTGTCGAAGCCAAGAAAAAGGCCGGCGTTTGAGGGAACTTCATCCTCCTGTCAGGGGGGAGGGGAGGCCGGTTTTCGTCATTAATCGGAGGGGGGGGACCCGTGATCATCTAACGGTCTTGTTGAAAAGTTGCTTTTCGCTTGTGCTTCAATGGGGGGACACCTGACGCGCAGGGACATACATCTATTTCTTCTTATTTGCGAGTCCTGATGGGGAGTGAAGGGGGTCATCAGAACAACAACCACAAACGTTGTCCGCGGGAAAAGACGGAATGGGAAAAGGTTCAAATACCTGAGAGACTGACCCCAACAAATCCATGTGTCGCTGTGGAAGAACATTTGCCACGACATGTCGGGGAGGAATATCCTCGGCGTCAACAATCCGTTTGAGGAGAAGGAGTCAAGGATAACGCTCAACGTCTCTAAGTCTCGGAGACGAGGGGAACGGACGGGTTAGCAAGGGGACGTCGGAGACTGAAACACCCAACAACGGAAGGTCAGAACCCGCGACTTGGAGATAATCGCGTATTTCGAAAAAGGCAAGACCTTTATACTAGGTGGCATCTCGGGAGAGTCGCAAGGGAGAGGGGATCACACATGTTCGCGGATGCGGAGAAGAAAGAGGACCGACGTGGGCCCCTGACAGGAGGTAAGCCAAAAGGTTGGGTTTTGAAGGGGGGGAAATCCAAGAACATCCTAAAAGGAGGCCACAAACAAAGGAGTGTAGTTTCAGGTTTCACAAGTACGAGTATAATAAAGCAAACCCGTCGCAGCATCAGGAGAAAGTTGGGGGTAAATGCCGCAGCCGCGCGACGGGGAGAGAAATTTAGCACACGAAAACGCGACCAAAAGGAAGAGGACGTGCGACGACGGTCACCACATCAAGGGAAAAGGCTCCCTGTACCTGCTTACCCACGAACACTCCGCAGAAAACGGCACCAACTGGAGTCGAATCAGGAAAAGAACCATTGGGTGAAAGGGGGAAGCTACCCGCGCCGTCTTAGAGAAAAGAGCTGAGGAGGCCGAGACGCGATGGCGCAGCAAAGATTAAGCGTCTGGGGCGAGCGCTTTTGGCCGAGGGTCCGGCTGACTTATCAGGGGCATGAAATAAAGGTTGGAGCCTCATAATGGGGTGGTAGAAAAAATGAAGAGAGTGGGGTACTGAAAAGAAGTCGCTGCGGGAGATGATCGACGACAAAAAAACCCGAGACGATTGGGTGTGAGGGAAGTCGCTTCTTTTCGTAGGGAGCGCTCGGAAGACGACGATTATGAACTAATACTCTCAAACGGATAGTTGAGGACGGAAGGGGACAGGTGATAGGTTGTTGAAAAAAAAAAAAAGGTCAAAGTGTCAGAAAAAGGGGGGCTGGACACACGTCAGGGTCGGAAAGAGCAGAAGAAAGCGCTCCATCCTGAGCGAAGGGATAACATAGTCCTCCCGAACTCTGGGGGGGGAGGACAGGGGGGGCTCATTGCTGGGAAACGCCACACTGTCAGGGCAGAAGAACGGAGGAAGAAACGGCAGATGCTAATGGGATTCTAGGACAGGTAGGGGGGGGGGGAAAAGTACGGAAAGCAGAAAACCCGGGCTCCGAAAATCAGGGTTTGCGATGGTTGTGGGTTTAAAGCGCCGGCTTACGCCAGCTTTAAGAAAGGGGTCCAAAACTTGTATCGACGTACAATCTGCAAACTGCAGAAGACAAACTAAGTGGATTCACCTTTTATAAAAAATTCTGTCGGGGGAGGCACCTGAGAGGGCCTTCGCTCCGGTTGATTGAAAAATTGAGGCTGAAAAGAGGGTCGGACTTCTCGGTACCGTAATCTAAAAAACGAAGACCACCGGAACAGTCTGGAAGGTTGGGGGGAAGGACTGGGGACTGGCGTTCGGCAACTGTCAGGGAAAAAAAAGTTTGAGGACAGACGACCAAAAGCGCTGAAATTAGCTGCACCTGGACACGTTTGGTGGTTGGGAATAGGGCGCACAGGGCTCCGAGGTCCAGGACCGCGCAAGGGTCCACGTCTCAAAAGGGGGAAGGGCGGGGGGTTTTTTGGAAAAGAACCGAGATCAGGTTCTGGAGGTTGGAAAAAAAACCTCGACGGGTCGACTCAAAAACAACGAATATTTTACTTTTGAAAAAAGTATGGTGACTGGCCCCCGTCTCCGGGGATTCGTCTTAAAAGAAGGGGGAGATTCATCAGCCGGACTCCTCCTGAAAGTCTTTCAGACAGAACGGCTTTTAGGGGTCCCGCAGACGAGCAGCGGCTACGTCCTAGCTAAGGAAACAGTGTCGGGAGGGGAATCAAGATAAAAATTCCTTCCAGGTGAACTGGAGATAGGAAACATCGCTCACAAAGGGGGTAAATAGGAGATGTTCCTATCTCCAGAGCGCGGACCCACCGTCGGATGTACTGGCCATAAACGCCAGACACGCACCTGTGTCTGTCGGGGAGAGATGCGAACGATTTCTAAAAAGCCGTTAGAGAGGACTAAAGGAAGGAGGATCAAGAGGGTAGAAACGTATACCCTGAGGTCCTGGAGATATCGCCGCGAGGTTTACTAAAGAATAGACAATTCCACAGACGTCTGAGGGGGGGGTGGTGTCGAACGTAGGTAACAAAAAAAAGGGGCCTGACCTGGTCGGGGGGGGGGACAACAAGGCTTCCAGGGAGAACGCGCCCTAAAAAATTTGAAAAACGGAAAAGGAGCAGAAGTCAGAGGGAAATCATTAAAAAAGTACAACGACCGTTAAAAGAACCTCGGTTCGTCTGGGGGAATAATTGACATAAGCGTCCCAAGAAAGCTTTGGACGAAGGCCTACGCTCGGAGGGAAACACCGGGAAACCGCAACCTCGGAGGGGGGCGTAAGGTTGTGATACCTAAGACTGGACCACCGTGACGAGAAAGGTGGGCAAACGCTCCCCGCCGATTCAGCACAGAGGTGAATCAGTTCCGGAAAAGGAGTGTGGTCCCGGCACACATGTTGAAAAGGAAGAAAACGGGCTAAATTTCCGGGGGCTGTTTGGGGTGAGGAGACGTAAATATAAAGGCTTTACAAGCCGCCCTACCGAAAGGGCGTCAAACTTGAAGACCAGTTTGGAATGGTTCAGGCAACCCAGTATTTCGTAAAAAAGGATGGTCGGCTGCAGAAGGTGTCCCGCCGGAAAAAGGAACACCATCTTCAGGGAAAAATATGGTAGTCTGAGAGCCGTGACCGTCGTGGAGAGAACACCAAGGTTTTGCTGAGTTTGTAAAAGGAAACAGAAGGGGAAAGGAAAAACCTTGGGAGGAAGGCGGAGGAAGCAACCTCAGCGATGGGCGCGAGATAGACGGACTGGAAGAGGCTGAGCAGTAGAAAAAAAGACGAAGCTTACCCACCAGCGAGCCTGAAGCGACGTAACTCCCTTCACTCCTTAAAATACGGGAAGCGTAAGAGTGGGGGAAAAAAGAGAGCCAACTACTTTAGAGATGAAAACGCCCGAAGGAAAACCGCTCAAAACCATCGAGAGGGGGGGAGCACCTGAAGGAGGAAAGATACACAGAAATCCGACTTAGGGAAAGCAGCACTAAACACTCTTATAAAAACGAAATGGGGTCCCCGCTCTCCTAAAAGGCTGGGTCAACCCGGTCTGCGAAAAAAAATTGTGGGATCTAGGGTAACACGCATCACATTAGTGTTAAAGAGAAAAGGGACAATACAGGGAGAAACAAGAGAGGAAAAACAAAAAGGCCTAGCCTCGCGTATAGAAAGGTCCGACCGGGGAAAGAACATCCAGAGGGGGGGTCACGAACTGGGAACCGGTAGGGAAAAGATAACCCGATCTACTGGAGTGGGCGGGGGAGTGAAAGACACAGCGAAGGGGGGGGTTAGGATATTGGGTGAGCCAGTAAAGAGTCATCGGGGATGCCTAGATATCTGCCGTGAGCTTGTTGTTCGGGGTGTGCAGGGGGGACTGGGTTGCTGGGGGAATTGGAGAGGACGGCACAATGACTCTCGGCAGGGTCAAAACTATTAGGAGGCTTAGGAAGAAAGGAAGTGACGCGTTATGGGTAAAGGAGATCAACCAAAAGACTGTTGAGAGTGTGACAGAGGAGGTTCTGTTCTGAGGGGGAGGGATATTAAAGAACAAACAACCTTCTTACCCTGCGTTTTGGCGAAGGAGAGGGGAAAAAACGACGGAGGGTTGTGTGGGTAAATAACGAGCTTTAGGTAAATCTTGCGGTGAAAATCCGAAAGAGAGAGAGGCGAATCGGTCTACAACGGTAGGGGTTTAGTTAACGTGACAGGAAGCGACAGTGGCGTTGAGGAGAGACAAAACAACACGGAGGAGAGGAGGAGAGATAACGAAACGATTATCGGTGCACTTGCCACAAGTCGAAAATGTTAGAAAGACGGGGGGTCTAAGAGAAAGGTCAACTGAATGGCCCAGAAACACACCAAGAGTGGGGAGAAGATGGCGGCAACAGAACCCACTGTAGGGGTCCCCGGAGAAAAAACCGAAAAAATACGACCAGGAAAGAAAATGGGAAGGTGCTTGAAGGGACAGGGGCAACACGCGATACTGAAAAAAGGGTTTGCTGGAACGGGGGGACACCACGAAAAAAAGTAACCTATTACATGAGAAAAATGAAAAGAAATAGGTGGAACCGTTAAATCCGACGGAGAGTCAGAGCAAGGAATTGAAAAACAAATCCACATCCAAGAGAAAAAAAAAGAAAGAGACTAGTGAAAAAAACGGTCCAAAAAAAAATTACTAGGTCAAGGGGTACCTTCGGACAACAACAGGCGACAAAGAATGAAGGGGTCGGTCCTAGAAGCTAAGGTCAAAGACGAATCAACGGGGGTACAAAGCAGTGTGTGAAATGAAAGCTGACCAGATGCCTGCTGACGAGGAAGATGAAGAGGGGGTAGGGTAAAGACTGAACAGAAGGCGCGAGTCAAGCAGGGGAAGAACTCGGGGTAGTAGCGTGGGGGGGGAAGGAAGGGGGTCCAGATTGGGCACTGACTTGCAGCGGGAACAGGAATCGCAGAAATGGAACTCTACCGGGGGGAAAAGGGAGGGGGTTAACCTGGGAAGGTAAAACTGAAGTGTGGACTGATAAAAAGAAGGGGGCGTGACGGCAGCCCTCGGGGAAAAACAACGAGGGGGTTGGGTGAAGTTCTAGGTGGTCGGGGGCGATGCGCGAAGGGGGGAATAGGCTCTAGTGGGACAATCATGAAGAACAATGATACGGGTGGGTGTGAGGGGGTGCACAAAGGACCGGGTGAGGTTGGGACAGTACGAGGGTCGGCGGGGAAAAGGGGGGGGGGACATTAGAGGTAAGTTTTGAAAAAGATAATAAGCTTTATCAACGAGATGTCACTCGATCTCCACTCAGGCAGAGGGAGGAAATGCTAAAAGGAAACCAGTGTGAATGGGGAGACAAAATGAAGGTGCAGGAACCTTAGCACTGGTCTTGTGAAACACTGAAAACTTACTGCCTATCGAAAAGGACATCGGGGGGCGAAGACGATGCGGGGGGAAAAACTTGACAGGCTGTTCCATAGAAGAAGGGATATTCTCCGCCATGGTTGCGAGAAGGGCAGCAAATTTGGGGGGAAAAATACTGCACTTCTTACGAATCGGGGAGGGAAGAAGGGGTCCAGAAACTGGGGACAAGAATTCGTGGAGCAGCGAACTACATGACGTCGCGTCATTTCTTTAAAAGGTTATCAAAATGCGGGTGGGGAACAAGGGGGACTTTCCGCCGAAGACCGGTGGTTTGCCTCCTGAAAGCGGTGGGAAAACCGGGGGGAAGATATATAATCGGGGGAAATAAAAATAGACATCTCAAAAACGACTAGCAAAGGGGGAACGCGATCTCAAAACGCCGCCTTATGGACTGGATCTCAACGCAGTGTTATCATTGTTTAGACCAGAACCAAGCGGACGAAGCCTGGGCAAAAAAGTTTGGGTTGAAAGATGAAAACGCGGAGACAAGAGGGGGGGAGCCGTCGTACCGTCGGAGGGTGACCCACGGAAGACTTCAAAGCGCCGTTGGTGTGGAAAAGAAGGGAGAAGGAGATTAAGCGGATGGAACTAACTGTACTACTCAAGAAAGAAGAAGTTTTGTACAAGAAAGGTTGGGGTTTAGAAAACCCGTGAGAACAGGAAACTCAAAACGGACGGGACGCAGTCTAAAATAAAGGGAATACGCCTCGAAGTCTTCGGGATGGAAACAGGCGTTTAGCAAGGGGAGCGCAAAAGTCAGAACCTTGACTGCACAGAAGGGTGGCGGGAAATTCCGAGGGGTGAAGTACGCTCTTGGGATCGGAAGTCAGTCGAAGAATCAAACAGATAGGGGAGGCCGGGGGTAAGATAGAAATTCAAAAGGTAGGGAAAAGGGAGCTGGCCGGGCACGGGGAAAAAGGGGCGGCTGAATACCTCGCATCGGAAAGCAAAAATTCTAAGACAGACGACTTGACGTACGGGTAAGGATCTGTGCGACGTAGAAAACGGCGGTCCTTAAAACGAAGGGTCGCACAGGCGAGGGGTCGCTCAAAGAGGGAAAGGGGAAACAGGTTCCACGTAAACTTGGCCAGGGGGGGTCGAAAGAAGGAGGGAAAAAAAGACTCACGCTGATGATCGCTGCGGGGAATCTGGGGGAACATTCGGAGTATCCAGGAAGGGGAAAGTGACAAGGGTTACTGGTCGAAAGTCATCCAAACCAAAGAAACTTTTCCCTTTTAGACCAAAAAAAGGAGGCCGCGAGGGAAGTCTTGGAAATCAACAAGGGCTCAAACTATAAAGGGAGCATTGCAAGAACGCCCAGTCCAAACTCAACAACAAGAGACGGAAAAACTCTTTGCCGTGGACCGGGGGACGACTTCGACACAAAAAGAGATGCAGAAAAAAGGAGCTCAAAAAAAAAAGGAAATTCTTACCAACGCTCGGACTTGTCCACTAAAGAGTGGGCCCTCCAAAAGTAAAATAACCGGTGACCGAAGAAGCGTGGTTTAATGTCTGTTCGCGTCTCAAAGGGAGGAGAAGGTTCTGAAAACGCCTGAAAAAGGAAACGCACAAAGGAAAACCCAAAAAAATTACTGACCGATCCGCAAAGAAAAAAAAACCAGGGTAAGGTGGCGGTGCAATGGAGGCGTCGTCTTCACAAGGTGGACCACGGAAAAGGGGACAAACAGCACTCTGGGGAAAGATGGGGGGGGGGGGGGGGAGAAAGAGGCCGTCAGTGAACCGGATAGCCAAGACCCCAAGGAAGGGGGGGGTTGTTCACAATTCCAAGCGAGGGGCAAAAGCCTGTTCGGGTGAAGGGGGCGCCCAGCAGGGTTGAGAGAAGCAGGGGGGGGAAACTATAGGAAACCGCTGGTTGTGGCCCCCGGATGCTTGAAATTTTCGACCCAACTAGCGAAAAACCCGCTCCGGAGAAGTGAAACACCACGTTCCAAAAGTCACTAGCTTAGGTAGGGGGGAAAGGAAAGCGGATATTCAAACGGGGGCGGAAAGGCCGACAACCAACACCGTCCTAGACGCTCAACGCATCAAAACTTCTAGGTGGGATTGGGGGAAATCTACGCACGGGGGGCATTACGACTCTCGTTAATCAATACGTCAACCGGTCACAAGATACCGGGGTAGGGGAAAAGGGGCTCATTATTGTGAGCGAAGTACAAAGGGAAAGGGACAGCGACAAGGACCCTTCACAGCGTACCGAAAGAGTCCTCGGGAGAAGTTCGAGAAGAGAACAGCTGCAGCGCTAATGTCCTAAGGATCACAGCCAGAGCGGTCCAAAAAACTTGACCAGAGGATAGTCACAAAGGACGCCCGGAGTGCCGGTAAATTCGTAAAGAAGACTCTGTCTTTTTTTCGGAGCAGGAGAACAGTCATAGTAAGGTTTTGGGGAGTCCGTTAAAAAAAAAACGGTCTGGTTTGAAGCTTTGTGAGGGGGGGGGGGGGGGGTAGAAAAATTGGTTTCTGTCAATTGGTCTAGCCACGGACAGGGGGGGAACGGATGACATTTGAGGGATTTTCGAGCGTGGATTAAGAGAGAATTTTTTTCAAAAGAATAAAAAGGGCCAACCCGCTGTAAAGTGTGCTTGTTCCGTAAGCGGGGCATGGGCCAAAGAAAGACGGCCCTAACCAAAGAAACTTAATGCGATGCTTTGAAAGCTCCGCGGGGGGGAGGCTTTCTCCGACATCGCAAGGAGGGAAGTCTTGTGTGAGGACAAGAAAGGCTCGGAAGGCGCTCAACCCTTCTAGGGGGGGAAAGCAGAATGGCGGCGGGTTGCTCTTAAATTGGCGGGATGGGAGGGG
>Ga0179593_1631508_pt1 | contig 12338 bp, 7 predicted proteins | sample CZODoug2_1_08_16_FD_185931 | JGI IMG/M metagenome (GOLD analysis project Ga0179593, IMG submission 185931) | Vadose zone soil fungal communities from Angelo Coast Range Reserve, California, USA - CZODoug2_1_08_16fungal (PacBio error correction) | ecosystem: Environmental > Terrestrial > Soil >...
AAGGGGGGAGGTCAGGTGTTAACGAAAACCCAAGGTAAGGGGCCGGGCGCTGCGCCAGCCAAGGTTGGGGCTGAGCGGCATCGTGGCCAGGGGGCATAGCCCCTGCGGGAAGGTTGCCTCACAGAAGAATGGCAGGTCTCACTGCGTACGGTCTTGCGTAGAAGACCAGATGCCGTCCGAATCAGAAAACGGGGGGGGGGGAGGTTGGGGGACAGGAAAATCGTCGGTAGGAAGAGCCAAGGGTCCTCGGGGCACTTCAGACCAGTGGCACTTGCGGAGGATGCTTGAAGAAAAAAAGGCGAACGCTACATGGCTGAAGGTAGGACAATAGGAGTGGAAGTAGGGCGTTCATTCAATGACGAAAAGGACAGCCGGCGCCACACGCCAGATTTCCACGGAGGGTCGGCCTGTCGAGTTGGGTAAATGGCCTCGCAGAGGGATAACCTATCGACAAAAGGGGCCTGGGACTCTCTGAAACATCAGGGAAAAAATCCATATCCTGCTACGGGTTTCCTGCCGGTCTCCAGGGTAGCTAACACAGATAACCAGCTGGGGAGAAGGAAAGGCCCTTCTTCAAAGAATGGTGGAAAAACATCCAGTGCGAGGCGGGACTCGTCCAAAAATAAAGCGGATCCGGGTCGCGCACTTATTCGAAAGGGGGAGGAAGCAGCATAACTTGGGGTCTAGAGGCATGGGCGCTCCAGGAGTCTACTCATACTAAAAAAAAAACAGTGGTATGCGTGGAAGCGCCGCAAAGTTCCTGCCGCGAAAAAGGGGGGGGTCCAAACAATCTTTCCGGCGCGATCATGACTAATAAGAAGAATGCGGTAGGAACTAAGAGGAGGGCACCTTGACCAAAAACCTTGAAGAAGGTGGCGTTGGAAGAGAAACAACCCAGGCGAAAAGAAATCTTCAGTCGTGAGAAAGGCCAGAAAAACTCGCACGTGTCGATCAAAGGGCGAGAGAAAGCTTCCTGCAGCGGTCTGGAGTCGCGTCGTTGTGTGGTGGCAGAAAAAAAAAGATTCCGTGGCAGTTGCTGGCTCCCAAGGCGCGGGTTGCGAGGGGAACCAAGGCCATTCGTGGACATCTCCGACCGACCGATAGGGAATTGGAAAAACAAACTACCGGGGCATCGTGTCCCTCACTGGTACCATCTCGGAGAGCTGGGCTTTTCAGCGAAGGGGGGGAGACGCGATTACATGGCCAAGTGGGGAAAGAAACGAGCATAACGGGATGAAGGTTTACCCTGTTTAAGTCTAGAGTATTCTATCAGAGGTGTAAAGTATGACACGCTGTGTCGAGAAGGGAGGAAAGCACTACTTCCTGACTAAATGGAAGTTGAAGCGTTCAACTCGGCAGTCTTTGCTAGGAGCATTGGCTATAAGACAAGGGGGAGGGGGGCAAAGGCCAGATCTATTAGGAAAAGGGGGGGGCTGGAGGTGTCTCATGACATAATTAGGGCTCAGAAAACTGAAAAAAGCATGACTTTAACGGAAGGGCACGGGCAAAGGAGAGACGGGCTCTTTCAAGTGACGTAAGCCCCATTAAAAAGGAAAAGTTAAAAGGCCACAAACGGATTAGTCCTGCGAGGACTGGAAGGCCCTTTCAGCTCTGGTCTTAAGACCTCAACGCCCTTTTCCTCAGGCCAGAGTATTACAAACCAAAAAAAAAAATTCTTGCGTGAAGATCAAAAAATCGTCCGACCCGCACGGAAGGGAAGGGGGAGATCAGGGGAGAAAAAGGAAACGGTTAAAGGAGCTATTATTCCAATCGACGAATTCGATGGATCGAAGGGTGGGGTAAACTTCAATCAGGAAAAAATCGAGGCGGTGCACCCACAAAATACAACTCCCGGGAGGAACCGCTGACATAATCGAAGGCGCAAAAGGGATTAGCTTCTCTTAAGTAATTGGCGCCTAGGATGGAGAAAGTCCAAGTCAAAAACAAAGGTGAGAGGATTAAAAGGAGCGGAAATGAAATATCCGTAACCCCTCACTTCAGATTATACCCCCTCAGATCGTTAAGAGCACTTAGAAAGAACCTCTTCGGCGGAACTTGAGGAAAGTAGGTTGGAGTCGCAATTCGAGAAGGGGTCCCGAAAAAAAATCGCGACGGCAACATAAAAGTGAGAAAAAAAAAAGAGGATTGTCCCGAGTTTTGAATGGATCCCTCTAATTAAATCAGAAAGCAATGCGCCACCAAGAAAGGCATTTCGGAGAGTTGAGCACGATAACGGTAGGCCCTCTTAGGAGGTTCCTGAGGAGTCATGGAGCCTGCTCAATTCAGTCGTTGGGTCGGCATCATTCGCCAGGGGACACGACCTCCCCGGAATGCTGCAGTCCGCCACGGTCAGACCAAAAATCGATAGTAGACCGGACTTCGACAGTCTGCTCCCTTCATCGGGCCTCCTTAACGGATTGAAAGAAAAGAGCTCACAGACAAATCAGGGAGGGGAGACATGTATTTTGATTTTGAGCCAAGCAGTGACTGTGGCTAATGCGGCGCGGGCCATTCAATCTTGCGCAGATGGCCGCTGTGCAATCTGGAATAGGGGCGATGCGGAATCACCAAAATAGCTTGAAAATACCGGATGGGTGATATACGGGGAATGGGGCGTTCAAGAAGAGTCACCGGAAAGAAGCGATATCATGGAGGGACGCATCGGGCTGAATGGAAGATCAGACTTATGGGTTTACCATTCGAGCACAGCCTGGCTAGGCTAACTTACCACAAAAGGCAGCCTCTCGGGCATTTGGAAGGACGGAATGCTTTTTGGGGAACGGGAGAGCGGCATAGATGTGAAGGGCAAAGGGGAAGGAAAGGTCGAGCGGGAGGCGGGGGCCGAGGAAACAGGCGGAGGCATGCGCCGAACTGGGGTATCTCCTTGTGAATTAAACTGAGAGAGAAAAAAAGGTGAGGACAACATCACGGTCAATTTTCATGGTGGCATCATCACGCGGGGCAGGGTTGGCGATGCTGGCATCAGGTGTACACGACCGGTACCCTCCGAAAGAATCGGTGTCCTGGACGAACCGGCTGAGAAGGGTCGGCATGAAGGTGAGGGGACCGGGAAGAGGGGGTTGGCATTAACAAAGACGATCTCTCTCAACAACACCGGGAGGATTCACTAGATCTCTCTGGAAGTCAGGAATGTCTCTGTCTGAAACGGAAAACGGACTAACCTCGCTCCCAGAATACGCACTGACTCGCGTCCAGTCCACTCGGGGGGTGGGTGTTAAGGGGTGAACGGGTTGGGACTTTGCGTTAACTTAACAACGATTACCAAAACGACAGCTTTGTCACGGTGGAAGAAACATGAAGGGGGAAAAAAAGGGGGGATGGTGTCCATAAACATAAAACTAGGAACGGAAGGTGATTCCTCTCAAGGGGAACCACCAGTTCGCGAATGCCGCCACGCAGGAGGTCCAGCGACACGGCCAACTAATCCCAGCAAGAGCCGGAAAGGTTTGGCGGTCAAAGATTACAGGCAGAGCGGCCGCTTGAGAACCAACAAAAGCAGGACCCAGATGGCTAAAAATGCAAAAACACCCAAGGAAAAACTCCTGGGTGGGTTAACGAGATCTCGATAAGGGCCGCGATAAAAATAATTCTTATCTCTCGGCAGTAGTAAGCGGGGGACCTGATATCCTTGATGTCACATTTCGTGAAATCAAGAAAACCGACAAACACACCTTGACAGAGATTCAAGGAGGATAGACCGATGTAAGCAGAGTGTGACTAAGAAGGGAAAAGATCGGGGACAGAGGAAAGAGACCCGAAGTATTCACTGGAGTGAAAAGGACTCTCAGGTTGAAGGAGAGGTCCCTGAAGGTTTCAAAATTTGCCCGGGGTATAAAACAGGGGAGAGGGGGAAGAAAACATTGACCCAGACCACAAGCCGCGGCAGCCGCGCCGTCACTCTGCCGACTGGGAAAGGGAATCCAAGAATAATGCAGCATCAGGTCGCGAGACTTGCGATCGAAGGGTTGTTTTGGGGGGTGGCCGAACTTTGAAGGAACGTCTAAGAAAAAGAATAGTGTTAAACGACTGGGCCTTCGTCGGAAAACGAAACGTCGCGCAAGCGAGCAATCAAAAAATTAAGGTGCGCCGTGACCTCTCAAAAAACTACATACGGTGTGTCCAACTACCGAAAACCAAGCTGAGGCGGGTGGGATCAGTGCGGGAGGCTTCCAAGGCCTCACACTCGACAAGAGTTCTCCTGTCTCCTTTGGGGTCCGGCTGCCATTTCTTCTTGCCGGGGGGGAGCCGCTCTAGAATAGCAGGCACCGCAACCGAATGTATATCATCTTCGAGAACGCCGGGATCTTGGGATCGTTTACAAGACACTTTACCAGAGGAGGGGGGAGGACAAGCGGCCGTGAGGGGGAAGTAAGTCCAGAGTCATGCAACTAATTGTCGTGAAGACACTACGCTAGGGGGGGGAAGGGGAAGTTCCGACCGCTCCCTCCTGAGACGGAATGACTCAGATTGACCAGAAGGCGACATATAATTTGGGAATATCTGTGCGAGGGAGAAAACTTCTAAAAAGGAGACCGCTGGTTTATGTGGCGGCCAAGCCAGCCTAGGGGAGGAGATGAACGCCAAATTGGCTTGCCGGCCCGCGTGACGCAATGCTGTAACCTGTAAGCCAGAGAGGGGGGGTCCATGGTAAGGTGCCGAGGGAAGCAAGCACATATCGTAAAAGACCCCCGGACGTTGGAGGAAAACCTCAATCAATTGTTTCACGGTGGAATGTTTTTGGCATTGGGTTTTTGATCCCAAAGCGACTAATCCGTTCGGTGAGGAACGCAAGTGCACACGAGCGCCGCAAGGGAGGAATTCCACGCCGTGGGGGGACCTCGGACGACGCTCGACCGGTGAGGAAAAAAGGAGGTTCTATTCCGCTTCAAGCAATTGACGTCCGCAACTCAACACGGGATGCGTCGTACTTGCTTGCTGGAGAGAATTGGACGGTGAGAAACAAAATCCAGCCAAAACAAGGAGTCATAATGTGGCGGCAGGGCGGTGGGGAAACCCTCCTAAACCCGAAAAAGCTGGGATGGGGCCCTCGAACCATGACTAACGCCGGAGGGGTCATACATTGAATTCAAGTGACAATCTCGGGATTGATAAGATCTACGCGTGGATCCCTGTTGAACTTGTGAAGCCACCGAATCGGGAGGACACATGAGAACGAAGATGTCCTCTTCGGGAAAAGGAGCTCAAGGGTTTGGCCTGAGTTTGAATTTATCTACGACCATAAGGGGAATCTGAGATGCTCCTGAGAGATCGGGAAATTGCGGTGGACATCAATTGGCCTTTTAGTTTTGGCCCTGCCGCAGGGAATCCTCTGGGAGAAGTGAGGATAAGTGGACCCAAATCTTTTTGCCCAAGACAACGCCCCGAAGAAAGACTTGGAAGTCATCATTGCCGGCGAAATCAGAAAAGTAAGAAAAATCGAAAGAAAAAAGCCGCACGTAAGCCGGAAAAAAGATACAAGCGGGGCTCGACGCTCCTACGGACTGAGGTGTTAATGGGGAAAAAGAACGTCAACCCTCGACTTCATGGTCAGGGCCCTTTACGGGGGAGCCCAATACGGACACCTCAATTGTTTTGGGGCACGGGTCCTGACGAAACGGTCTATAGAAAAAAGACCTTCGTATGTTTGGGCCCGAAGACCGGAGCTGATCCGACGCAAGCTTTTGCAACGCGCGCTGCGGGATATAACCCGAAAAAGGGTGATGAGCCGCCACTCATACTTCGGACTAGGGGAAGTCAGCTGAAGAGCGGGAACAAGGGCAAGCTGCAGCCTAAATCTACACTCTAGCGCGACAAGGATCGCAGGTGACCTTGAAAGCGGCCACCTTGCGGGGGGTTGTACCCAGGAAACGACTGTCTACATCGCACGCTTCCTTCAGGGCCGGTGGCTCTTACAAGAAAAATGGCTAAAGGGGGGGGGGGTATGGGGAATCTAAGGTTTCTCGCATCGGAACGGCGATAATCCGACGGCAGATCCTATAGTGTCAATAGAGGATGGAAGCCCGCCGGGAAGGGGGGGGGAAGGGCTCATTCTGCGGAGAAACGTCATTCTTCACAAAGAATCAAGTCAGGGCCCAATGGTCGAAGCGGAAACAACCTCAAGAAATTCAAAGAGGTTTCGAAGGGACCTTAGGTGCCAAGGGGGAGCCGCCATTGCCAAACGGGGGTAAGGGTTAATGGCGGCACGGGATAGTTGGGGAATATCAAAACCTCTGAAAAAAAAAAAAAGACCCAATCGTGCAACCTTCGGTATCCTTTAGTACCGCGCTATATGCATGACACCATAACTCCCTCGTATGCGCCCGACAAGGGAAAAGACAATCCAATTCCAAAAGTGCCAAGTCCCTGCAAAAATGCTTGGGGCTCTCACCCGTAGATTCTTTCTTCAAGAAAAAAAGGAGAGAACAGATCTAGACAAAAACAACAACATAAAGGAGGGGAAAACCTATGAAATCATTCCTTTACCGAACCCCAGATTGTCCTGCAAAATCCTCGCTACAACCCCATTTTTCAAGCGAGGGCATAGGACGTTTTCATGGACATGTCCTTTCCGTAGGATGAAAGTTCATCATCCGGTCGTCTTTCGGTAATGCGGGAAGACAGAATGCATCAGCACATGCGATGTTTTCCCTCTTCTTCTCTCGACAAGAACGAGAAGTTCCGCCGGGGGACGAATCTACAAGGAGAACCCATTGGCGAGCCTAGGTCCCAGCTTCGAGATGTAAGGATCGTTGAACGCCTTGATACGTTCCACGGTATTCAATTAACCGGAAAAAGAAAAAAAAAAAAAGAGCACATCCATGGAAAGGAGACTGCACAAGTCGAGATTGACCATCGCCTCGAGATCCTCCGCAGGGAGCACCTCAATGCCATGAAGCGCGAAGTCAAACGACATAGCCCTTGAGGCGTAAGACGGTCGCCAAGGGAAAGGAAACACTAGAAGAACCACGGAGATGTCTCGGTAGGACCTCAGGCTCGGGGAAGAAAGGACCACCAAGTAAGAGGCTGGCCGGAACGTCCGCCCCGTCGGATCCTTGGGCCAGCATATTTCTGATTTCAAAAAAGAAAGATTGGATTTTCTCATAAAAAGCGCGGTCAAATCGGGATGTTGCAGAGATATAGTCCGGCATGGGGGGGGCTTGTTCCGGGGATGCCGCCGCGCGCTCCAAAAGACGGACGCGGAGCAGAGAAGGAGGAAACAGAAGAGCTTCCTAAAAAAGAAGGGAAGGGAAAACAAGGAGGCAACCCAAAACAAGGTGCAGAGGGGGGGGAGATTCAGAAGAAAGATCAGCGCTGTCAGGACTGGGTTAAAAAAACACTCTGCTCCTGGCGGGAAAACATTCCTGGAAGGGGGGGTTTGAGTGGGGGGGGGGGACATACCCCTGCGATGTTGGGGCAGTCGGGGTATGTGGGGTGTGGCGGCCTATTCCTTCTTAAGCATCGTCGGGGGTTAGGGAGGTTGTTAGGGTTACCCGCTTTTCCGCCCAGGCGTGTCGACAATACTCACCTAATGAGATTGCAAACGGGGAAATCAAAAACTACCTGGGGTTAAAGGAACTTTAAAACTTTTAGTACTATACAGAGTCAGTGGTCCATCAGGATTAGTCATGCAAAAAAGGATTAAACGGAGACGTGCTGACGGACGGGGCCTACGAGTAATTGAACTTGTCAGCCGCTATTAAATTCATCACGTGGTTACTATGTCAAGGGTGAAAGACTAGTGGGCCCAAAGAACTTACATTACTGAACTTGGAATTCAAGTAAAAAGGCAAACTAAAAAACTAGGGCTATTCGTCATGGGCGTACCGACGCCCTAATGGGGGGGCCACCTGGCGCCGCAAGGAGACAATTAAAAAGGACGTGGGGGAGGGCTGGGGTGTGGCTCAGACACAGAAGTCAATCCAGCGAAAGACAAGAGGACTTTCGGGGGACGGCCAAGGGATTTCCGGGAAGAAGACGGGTAAACTGACTTAAGGGACATTCAAACGGAAGGGACGGAAGCGGATAGGCGTAAAGGGGCAGCCCTTTCGGAGAAGGGTTAAATGTAAGGTAGCGGCTACGCACCCACTACCGATGGACACATAAACATGGACTGACCTTGCAGGAGTGAATCTCCAATAGTACGTTCCAAAAAAAAAGAAGGTCGCTCACATCCACGAGCAAAAAGGGCAACGGTTCTCAAAATCTAAGAGGCCAATAAGGGGCGACAAAAAGGGAAATCGCCGCAGGAGGTGTATCAGTCGTCTTAGGCCGGCGTGGCACCAACACAAAGAAAAATGTTTCTTTTCCGAACCTCAAAAGAAGCGGGAGAAGGAGGAACAAAGATTATGGACAAGACCGGAGGAGTTGGAAAGCAAAAAAAAAAAAAAACAAGATGGAGCGGAGGAAGGTCCCAGCACCCACATATAGTACGGCGGATCTCACTAAGCGCAGCAGGAAGGGGGGAAAAAAGGACACGGCTCCCGAAAGGGCAGCGGGCAAAACCTCGGGCAATGAGAACAACTGAAACCATACGGTCAAAGATGATAAACGGCGATGTCTGGCGAAGAGTGGGAGCAGCTGAGGAAAGAACCCTCGGCTACTCGCATTGAAGGCAATCGAACAAAAAAACCGGCCTAGCCATCCTGATTGTAAGATTTATAGAAGGCACGCCCAAGGGCAACGCATCACTTGAAGGTTGGGTACGTAGCACGGGGGGTGAGTCATAGGGGGGAGAGGTATTGCAAGGGCAAATGAAACGCAGTAGGGGCTCACTGCTCGGCGCTAGGGTGTTCGTCAAGCGAGATGTTCGGAATGACAGAAAGCAAACCTCCGTCTAGGAAAAAAGGTCCATAAAAATCGCGGAGAGAACTTTCAGGCGACCTGTCCGGCACCATGTCGGGGAGAAGAGTGCATCTACGGGGGAACCTCAGACACGGGGCGAATCTGGGCAAAAAAGAAACCTGGTTCTGAAAAAGTCAAGTCGATCCCATTAGAACTGGGCGTATCCAATGGACTGAGTGGGAAGGAAGAAAGTCCTTTAGGAGGGAAGGAGCAAGATTGGCGGGCCGGGATGGCCTCTGTTGCCAGCAGGAAGCTAAAGGGAAAAAAGTGTGCCTAGAGGGGGGAAGCCACGTTCCATCTCTGGGGGGAAAGTGGAAGATAATTTCAAAGGGAATCAAAACAGCAAGGAGAAGAACGAGACACGACGTACTACTGCATTGAGGTAATAAAGTTGGAGACTGATTGAGATCTGGCCCCGTAGTTCAAAAAATGGGTCCTTGGGCGGATCGGTAAATCATTAGCGCGGGGTAAAAAACTGAGAAGGAGCGCGGAAGAACTTCAGAGGGGCAAACGGGAACGATAAGTGACGGATTAGAGGTCAAGGGGAGTGCCTCAGAACTTCTCAAACGAACGGCCGAAACGGGTAATATACCAGGCAAGGATGGCTCGCGGGAAGGAAAAAAGAAAAAGGGGTCAATTTTCCGGGGGGGGAGGGAATCAACCTTCATCACCTTCAGGTTCTGAAGGAAAGGGGGACATCTGGGGATTCAAAAAAGTCCCACCAGTACCCTGACAGTACCCCCACAACACCCGCGAGGGGAAAATTGCGATGAAGGGGGGGAGGATAATTCGCATCGCGTTGCTTCGTTCGGCTGGGTGGGAAAAGGAACCGACATAACGAATCTCAACACAAAAAATGATGAGGAAAAGCATAGGAATCGTCAGGTCGGCGGGTGTACTGTCGAGTGGGTCCGGAAACAAAAGGAAAAAAAAAGGGCCTCGATACAACCCCGACATGATAGAAACCGGCGTCGCAGGCCCCCTACGAAGCCGGGGGTTGGTTTGGTCCTGGTGGTGTACCGTGGGGGGAAAGGGGGAGGTGGGGACCGAAAAACGGAAAAAGAGGAAAAACGGAAACACGAGTTAGGACTGGGGAAAAAACAAGGTTTTACAGGTTGGGGTCCATCACAGCGATCGCCATGCAGTGTATCTTCAAAACGGAGGAAAAAAGCGCAAAAGAAAGGAAGCCCGCAGGATGACAAGAAGGGGACAAAGCTAATCAAAACAAAGAACGGCCGGTTCCCTTCGGAAAGATTCATAGCTCGCGCTCCTTTCTGAAACCCAAAGGGGAGGGGAAGGGAGTACTAAAAATGGAACGCCGGAAAAAGGAAAAACCAATGGGGGACGTAGAACTAAAAGCCAGATCGGGGGAAAATCAAACGCTCAAACCTATTCTTGACCTCAGTTACGAAAGAAAACCGCCGAGCTGGAAGGTAAAAACAAAAGTTGACCCGGGAAAGAGGCTGACCCACCGTCACACTTGCCCACGCTTGATATGCGGAGGGGCCCGTTGGGCACCGCGATTGTCTAAACAAAGAGCCCGCTGACATCTGCAAAAGGGACACACGGGGGAGCAAAGGAGGGGCTTGAAGTGATCTTCGAGCAAATTCAGGGGGAGACCACTGCATGAGAAAAGGTCCAACTTGAATATCGGATGAAAAATTATTCCTTGTAAAAGGGGGGGAAACTGCAATGCGGAGGAACCGTTTGGGGACTGCGCAGATCGCCAGAAGACTCAAGACGGAGAAGGCAGGTCGTCGAGAATTTGCCTATAAAGCACTTGTTCTGACCTTGAAGGGGGAATCTCGCAAGGGCGGTCAGTCAAATGGAAACTCAGAGCTGAAAAACCCGGAGTAATGGCGCAAGGGAAATTCTAGCTTAAATACCAATCTCTCTTCCTCACCGGGGTGCGAGAAAAGGAAGTACAATAAGCAATCTTATTCTTTTTGGCGAAATTGGGCTTTCATTTTAATGGAAATTTTCTCTTTAAAAATCGTGGTCCGCTCATTTTCCTGAATGGAGAAAAAAGAAAAGGGGGGGGGAAAAAGGGGATCAGCCAGCTAGTCACACGACGGGGCATGCTACAAGGTAAAAGGGTTTCCGTGGCGTGGATACGAGGAGAAAAAAAAAAAGCCGGATTGGGGGTGAAGTCTCAGAGTAATGCCGCTTGTCCAAGTGAGAACCGACGCCTAAATTGTGGTGCCGGGATTCCAGAAAAAGCCCTAATCCCGGGGATGACAGAAAAAAGCTTCGGACGTCGAACATAAGTGCTTCGAAGAGGGGGCGTTTCGGCAAGGGGGACAAAGGATTGGCTGGTTATGTGACCGTGCCACAGATGAAGGACGGAATCAATAAAAACCGAGGGACATCCTCAATCAGACGTGCACAGGGAGAGAAATCCCGAGGGGGGGAAAACTCTGCTATGTTGTAAAGAAGGAAAAAAAGTTCAACGGTTCTCGAGGACGAGCCCGAGATCGGCCCAAAATTGTTTCTGGGCCGACTATGGGTGAGAGGGAACCTACGCCGGGGGGGGTCGCCATGATGTTGGGGTCGGGAAAAACCGCCAAGAAGGAGTAAGTTTTAGGGGAAATCTCAACTCCGCAGGCCCGAGAGCAGCAATGGAGCAAAAGGCCTTAAGAAGAGAATTTTTAAATCGAAGAGGTCATATTTCGTCATTCTAGGGGAAAAGAGCTTCACTCAATGAAGGGGACGCAGCAAAAATCAGAGGAGTGTCACTAGAGGGAGGCGGTCATAGGACGAAGAAATAGGGAAAGTCTTCATAGTATCCGCGGAGGGGAGGGCGCCTCTCGGAAACAAGAAAAGGAGAAATAGACACGTGGGCCGTTCGAGGGTCATTTTGATTCAAGTTCGTAATGGAGCTCGGATTTCGATCCGATCGAGCCATACGGGGAAAAAAAAAAAAAAATCTGGAACGCCGAATAACAGAAAAAAGGGAGTCATCCAAAAAAGAAGTTCGAGACAGCAAACTCGGAGGTGATGGGACGTTTGGGAGGAAGAGGGGGAGCTGCTAAGAGCGGAAGGCACCACTTCAACAGAATAGCCGAGGATCGGGGGCTTTACACATATTTGTTTTTGGATCGCCCAAGGGGAATTATGTCGTGATTCTAGAGAGTTCAAAAAAGAGGCCCAAAAAAACTCCGCCCACCAAATGAGGGTTATACAGAGCACGCATGGAAAGGGGGATCACCCACAACCTCCCTGGAAAAAACCGCCAAAAAAGGGGAAAATGCAAGAAGAGAGGAATGTCTCATGCTGGGGGTCCGAACCGGACGACGGCTGTGGTTACTGATACAAACGAGAGACTTTTTCGAAGGGCCGGACATTAAGGAGCCCTGGGGAGAAAAACTCCAAGGTTTGTGGTTCTAGAGTCATGGACGCGCGGCAGGAGTTAAACGGTACTTCTCGGATCCGAGAATCCTACGGCGGCGAGGCGGCAGAGGGACGGATCCACCCTC
>Ga0179593_1811464_pt1 | contig 12338 bp, 18 predicted proteins | sample CZODoug2_1_08_16_FD_185931 | JGI IMG/M metagenome (GOLD analysis project Ga0179593, IMG submission 185931) | Vadose zone soil fungal communities from Angelo Coast Range Reserve, California, USA - CZODoug2_1_08_16fungal (PacBio error correction) | ecosystem: Environmental > Terrestrial > Soil >...
AAATTGGGGGCCTTGGCCGGTGAAAAAAGAAAATAGCACCAAAACCGCTAAAGGGAACCAACAGCTTCAAAAGCAAGGCTTCCAGGAAAGGGAGGATGGGGGGAACGGGAATTACGTTGACACTTCTGTGTGGTTTATATAGCATAACATAAAGGGGCACCATCGCCGGACAGAAAAGCGTTCTTTGGGTGGCCGAGTACGATTTGAAAAAATGGGACCCCCAAACACGGGAAAGCCGGGTCAGACCATCCCTTTCTCGATCTTGGGGGAGACGATTGAGCAAAGGGGGGGACTTGGGCACGTGGGTTCTCATGAAAATAACGAACGCTAAGTTTTAGTGAAAAAATCCCAAATCCACGACGCGTTCACCCCCAAAAAAAAAAACTGGGCAATTCATCTCTCGGAAAGAATCAAAGAAAAAACCTCTGCCGTAGAAAAGAGAGCCAGGAACGATTTGAGGAAAAAAAGTTAGAAAAAAAAAACCGGGGGGGGGGGACCTACCAATATTTGTTAAAAAAAATCTGCTGAAAGGGGGGGGATTTAAACTCCAAAATGGATTGAGATGACATAACCGCAACAAACACCTTAAGGGGGTGATATATCGAAAACTTTCCCTACCATAAGAAACCCCAAAAAGGATTCCTTGGGGGACAGAACTAGAACCACCGTCCTCCCTCGTCTCCCTCCTCCTCTGAAGGTTTGACGGAGCGGGGGACCATCAATGATCAAAAGGAACAGACCTTGGGGAGAGGGAGGAGCAATCGAAAAAAAAGAAACGCGTTCCAAGAAAAGGATGGAGGAAAACATGGCAACGTAGAAAAACCCCTACAAATGGGGGGGAATTTTGTATTCAAAAAAAGGCAAACCGGAAGAAGGGGGGGGGTGTAAAGGTAAAGGCTTGCCTATCCGGTAAGCCTAAAGGACACGTTAGTTTGAGGAGGTCCAAAAAAATTCAAGGCTGGTTGAACCTTGGAGAAATATTCCAGGTGGGACAATATATGGGGGAATTTAATTAGGAGGGGAAGAGGAACTGAAAGAATTTCATCTCTGACGCAAAGAAAGTGCTGGTCCCAAAGGAACAAATAAATTTGAAAAAAAGTTAGGAAGCGTTGTGGTGGGGCTTGGTCCTTTCCAGTGAGGAGGTCCCACCTCTAGGGGCAATGAAAAAAAATACAAGGGAGGTCACCTGAGAAAAAAAAACTGACAAACGCCTCTACACGGGTTTCTCCAAATATCGAGAACAAACCAACAAACCAGGGGGGAAGGAGGAAAGCTCTAGTTTGGTATAAAAAAGGCCCCTTTGTGCTCTTGGGGAACCGCAATTGAGCCCTGAACGGTTAAAATCAGGCAGGATAAAAACAGGGGAAGCGTCCATAATTCTTCAATGGGAGACCGCCGCCCAGTCAGCGATGAAAGAATGTGGAAACCGCTCACGACTCAGGAAAGAAATATCTTGGGGGGGAACTCGTTGTGGATCAGGGGGAAAAGGAGCACCAGAGAGAGGGGTGTGGACCAAAAGTTACCTTCGAGGATGGAAAGCAGGGGGGGAGAGCATCACTTGAAAAATCTATCCGGCTGTGGGATGGGAAATCAATCCAAACAGAGGGGGTCGTGCGAACCTCCCGTTGGGAAAGGGTTGTAAAAAAGGAGAAAAAAATCTAATTGAAGGCATTGTGGAGAGATCCTAAACTCCGCAGGCGTACTTTTGAGAAAACAATGGAGCCCCGCAACTCGAGAGGAAGAGGGAATAGGAAATACTCCGGGACGAGAGTTCCGTCCAACAAAAGTAGGGGCTCAAAAAGGAAAAAAAAAAGCCTTTACGGGAGGGGGAATCCATCGAGAACATTGTGGGGGTTACAGGGAGCACTTAGCCCCAAACCAGTTTGTAAAAAAAAGAATTGGGGCATACAAAGACTAGAGAATTAGCGCACTTCCCCAAGGGCCACCAGATGTTAAAAGTTTTTTGCTGGTTTAATTAAGTGAATTGGCCCGAAAAGTTTTCCACCACACAGGGGGGGCCATCTTAAGCAAGGGGAGCAACGATCAAAAGCATTAGTGTGAAAGGGTTAGAAACGAAAAACGACTTCAGTACCCCCCGGAAACTGACGGAAAAAAGAAAGATTACAGAAGAGAAGGGGGGTCACAAGACCAAGGGCTCTCCTTTTGAAGAGTAGACTCCGCAAAGGAGTGTATGGATGGATTTTTGCACCTCTGGAGGTCTGTAAAAGGGGGACACCTAATGGGGAGGAAAACACAACTTAATCCGAAAATAGAGGGAAATCCTCGTGGGAAAGTTTGGCACAAAGTGGTGGGGGGGTTGTTAGCGTGGGAAGGTCCCGAATAGAAAAATTTATTATTAATATAGGGGGGTGGGTGTTTGGTTGTTACACCGGGAAGGGGGTACACCATTGCGGGGGGGAGGAGACTACCGAATAAAAAAGTGAGTTAGGGGAGTTTCCGAGTTTTATTTTGCAAGGAAGGCGTTTCCTTGAAAAAGAAAATTGAAAGGGAAACGGAAGGATGACGACCTGCATAAATTTCGGGGGGGGCGCAAGTGTTTTAAAGAAGCTTCTGCGGGTTTTTGGGGGGGAGGGATTGGGGCATCCCACAGTGTTGGACGCCACAAAAGAAAAGGTCGCAAGAAAGCATTCCTTACCGGTTGGTGGGGAAGGGTGTCCAAAAGACTGTGTGGGGGGGGTTGGGTACAAACAGAAACGGCTGGGGGCCCAGAACCAACGAAAATCCCACACAAATTCCCTCCAAGTGAAAATGATCAACCAAAAAGGTGGTTCAGGGGAAATCCGCACCAATACCAATTGAGTAAATTGAGAAGTGATTCCATTGCTAGGACCATGAAGAAAAAGGACAGTTAGTCCCTGAATGAGCGGTAAAAGGGAGGTACTGCATTAACGGTCAGAAAAAGAAAGGTAAAAAGGAGAATTTCGAGTTATGGACAGTGGGAAAAGTTTGGGGGGGGGGGGGGACTATTACGGCACTCCAAAGTACGACAACGAAGATCAAGAAAAGTGTTTGGGGGGGGATTTTAAACCGGACCTCAGGCCGGAAAGCAGAGAGCAGTGAATTGGGGGGAAGGTTTGAACACAACCAATGGAAGCTTTGCCCAAATTTTATAGAAGAAAGGGGTGGAAGTCTGGTGTGGAAGGTCGGTGAAAAGGGGTTGGGGCAATGAAAAGAATCCTCCTTTCGGGAAACAAGCAAAAGGAGAACAAGAGTACGATTGGGAAGACAAGCCCCCATGGGGGGGGTTGGGGGGGGGGGGGGGGGGGGGGGGGGGGGGGGGGGGGGGGGGGGGGGGGGGGGGGTGTTTGGGAAAAACGGCCTTATTATTGGGAGGAAAAGAAAAACTCAAAAGGGGGGGTAATCTCCTTGGAGCATTGGTTGGGCCGTTTGGCGTTCTGCCAGTCATCCGAAACAACTAAACAGGTCCCCAAAAATTGGAAGGAAGGGAGAAAAATGAATCTCAACTTTCCAAATCAGTGGGGCAGTCTGTGGCGCAGGCGACGTCGAGCTTGAAGAAACCTAGAGAACAGTTGGGGGAGTGAACGAAGGGATTTCCCGGTTCTGGGGGGTAAGTAAAATAGCGAACGAGAATCAGCGTTTTGGGGAAAGAATTGGGTGGTGAGGGTTGCCTGTTTGAAGAAAGAATAAAAACTAGGTGGAAGGGTCTTTATCCTCCAGGGAAGGAAGGAATGAAAAGCCGAAAAAGTGGTGGTTCAAAAATAAAGGACGGACTAAAACAAAACAACAAAAAGGGATTCACATAATCAGATTTTGGGAAAGGCACGGAAAAAGGAGAAGTTCAGGTAAAAGGGAATTCAATCGTCAAAGAAATCACGGTTCCAACACCAGGTAGTCGTTGTAGTAATTAAAAGACATCAAAAAGGAAAATACGAAAGTACAAAAAAAAGGGGATTAGTTTCAGTCCTGAAGAAAACCCAATCACTGGGGTAAAAAAAACTCACACTTTTAAAGGGTGGGACACGAAAAAACTTGAACTCGTAATCCTCTGCTTTAAAAGGTTTATTCGAAAAAAAAAAAGGAGGCCCAGAATCCAACGAAAGAACCCTATTTGGCGAAAAAGGAGAGGCAGATGGAAACCCCCTCACATCATTTTGAAATGGTGTAGGAAAGGGGGACATTGAGGCGAAAAGGAAATACAGCAGAACACAAATTTAACTGGAGGGCGCCTTTCAAAAAAAAATAAACTTCTTGAAGGGGGAAAGTAATGGGGGGGGGGGGGGGCGGCGGTAATAGGCAACAGGGGGGTCGGGGCTAAGGCAGAGAAAAAAGTCTACACAAGCAAAAGAATTTGGGAGGCAAAAAGCGAATCGGTGGGTTCCCCTGTGGGCAAACGTTGTGAGGAGGGCACACGAAAAGTTTCATTGCCCACCAAATTCATGACCCGAAGAAACCAGATTCAACCGATAAACTTATCAAACTTGGCAATCGAAAGGTGTTGGAAAGCATGCCCCACTGCGAGCAGCGTAAGGCAGGAACGTGGTTCAATCAAGAAAAAGGACCAAAAAAAAGGGGGGGGAATTCCAAGGAAACTTTGGGAGGTTGTAGTAGAAGCGTGGTTTCAGAACCAAAGGGTTCCAAGAGTTTTTGTCAGATAATTCGCAATGGGGCTCAAAAGAAATTTTTGGTGGGGTACGCTTTTCGAGGGGCACCACTGGGAACCCGTTTTTAATAGCATTTGCAAATTTTACAACCGAGCCGCGGACAATCCGAGCCACCCCACTGCAAGTTTTTTTGGGGATAACTTGTGGGGTCTTATTGAAAAAAAACATGGTAAAGCTGGAATGGGGGATCAACGGGAGTGCTACCTTCCTTGAAAGAAGGAAAAAAAGGTGTGTGTACCTGGGGGAGAAAAATGCACGGTACACGGGGAAAATCGTGACTGGGGGTAGTACCCACATTGGAGAAGGGTCCGGGGGAGTGAGTGGGGGATGGCTACTCACGTTCACGTCTGACCCCCATGAGAGTCGAAAAAAAGAATCCGGTAAGGAGGTTGGGAGCATGTGAAGGAGGAGGATTAATAGAACGGCATACGAGGGAGGGAACGGGAAAAAAGCGCCAACGGAAAAAAAGACGAATAAAAAATCACTGAGCCCACTAAATCCGGGAACGACGTCATACAATCCTTCAAGTAGGGAAAAACAGGAAGCACCGTCAAATTTGGCTAAATTACAAAGAAGAAATCCCCCAACGGAAGAATGAAGTTTATGGGGTTTTTAGGGGGAAGCACTTGCGACATGGGATTTTTGAAAAGCCGGGGGGAAAAACAATCACCACACCACAAACGGGAAATTAGCGGGGAATTTTCACATGCAAGAGGGCCGGAAAAAAAAAGCCACTTTGGACAAAAAAGAAAGGCATTGTCAACGTATTCCGGTGTGGGGAAGTCGTGTGGGACTTTGACCTATCTAAGATGTTCAAGACAGCATAATCTGGACGGGGGGTCAGGGTTCAACGATGTGATCACTAAATCTAGCAGCAGTTGGGTGAAAAAATAGGGGGGAAGTCGACTGAAAAAGAGGGGGACGCGTAAATCTCAGGGGGGACGTTGAATGGGTTCCAAAAAAAAAAGTTCTACAAGGGGCCTCCACGGGGGACTCGTGAAATCAATTCAAGAGAGAAAACACGCCAAAAAAATGCGAGTGAAAAATCCTCAAAAATCAAACAGGTGCGCAAAGCGGAAGTCCTGAAGAAGGGGGGGGACTAATGAAAACGATTTTAGGTCAAAGAGCTCCAACCAGGAAAACAAAAAGAAAACAGCACGGCAAGGGGGAGGGGTAAAAAAAAAAAATGTATGATTGAAGATTAAAGTCTCAATAAGGTAAAGGGCAGGAGATATATTGTCAGGGGAAAGGACCGCGCACCTGCAAGTGGGCGCTGAAACCAACTCCCAGAGACCCGAAAATAGACTCTTGGCAATCAGGGGTATTTTCATCCTCGCGTAACGCGTGCCGTGGGGGGACGCAAAAATCTCGAACAAGGGCCTTTCATCTAAAAGGCTTGTTAGGGAAAAGAGGGACCAGGAGGCAACACAAATGTTTTGTGGGGGGGAGGTCGGCTAAAAAAAGCAAGAGGGAAATAATCTTGGTGGGGGGGAGGGAGGGTGGGGCCATTGGAGCCCTGGCTCCATTTCAACTTTGAAACACTCGAACAGTGGGTTTGGGGGTCCACACCAGGTGACCCCAAGAAATTCGATCAGTGGCGCAAGAAAAAGAGTTGAGGAACAATATAGGGAGTAAGGGTGTTCCTTAAAATAGCGGAAATCATAAAAGGACTCTACAAAAGTATTCTCGGGGCAACACATTAAGTTCCAAGGGGTAACGATGTTTAATGAGTGAGGACTCTCAGGGAAAAAAAAATCACTTGAAGGGTCCACCCCTGAACAGACCACACAACTCCCCAAAAAAAATCCCCCTAACTCTAGGGGGGGGGACACTCTCAACAGTAATCAAAACAACAACAAAGGAGGGAAATATATAAATATGGACATCGGATAGCGGTTCAAAGGGGGCTCTTTTAAGGGGACCGAAAAGATGGACCAAAGAAAAAAGTGATGAAGAAGAAATGAAGACTTCGGGGAAAGTTTATAATGGTCCCCTCACTGGGGGGAACACAGAGAATTAAAGATCCACACCCGCAAAGAAATAAAGGGAGGGGCCGGCACAACTCGTTTGATCAGGGGAAAATCGCAAAGCTAAAATGGGGGGACAAAAAACTGGTTCCGTTTGAGAAGGAGCAGGAAAAAGGGGCCCGGGACCTAGACGGAAGCCCGGCAGGGTGGGATAAACAAATCCACAAAGTTCTCGGGGAATGACCCTCCCCCTCGGCGGTGGGGGTGACACAACAGCAAAGGAAAAACGCAATTGGGTTCTCTATCGACAAGAAAAGACGGGAGGCGTGGGGGGTGAGCTGAAGGACCCAATTCACACAAAGGCCCTAGAGAGGGACAGAGGATATCGAAAAAAAGGGTCTCTAGTACCGGGGGGGACACGTCGCGCAAGAAGAGAAGCACCTTACTTCTGGACTCATCATACCATGGGGGGGGGGGAAAAGTGGGGTACCACGACGGATCCTCTGTAAATCCCGAAAAGAATTTTGGACTCAAAATCAGAAATCTCACACGGGAAAAAGGGCCCCAGATGCGCACACAAGTGAAGGTGAAAAATTAAGGGGAGAGAAGATTGCCCTCCGAAAATCGGTCAGAGAATAAAAGACTATTGGGAGGGAAAAATTATACACGAAACAAGAACACATGAAAACGGGGTTGGGCAGCAACTGCCAACAACAAAATATCATAGAAGGGATGAAAGTTGCACAATGATTTCGGGGACGTGTGGCCAAATGTCAAGTGGGAGACATCCCCTCCAAAAAAGGGGGATTCTTAAATTTGGGGGGGGATGTGAACCGAGGTCTCTTAGAAAATTTAACCGCTGGACCCAACTGGAAGATCTCCTTGGCCAAGCACAAGAGTGGGCCGGCAATTGGCGTGGTTTGGGGGGCCTTGGTAGAAGAAAAAGAAGGTCCATGAAAAGTACTCAATTTGTCCAGGGTGGTGTTTTGGGGGGGGGGTATGGTAAAAAACCAATGGAAAAAAAGTGCAGGAAATGGAAGACATCCCGAAATAAACAGGAGGGTAAAATTTTCAGGGTTTTCAGTAGGGGCAGGTTGTATTTGAAAGGATTTCCTGGTGAAAAGGGGAGTAGCCCTTCAGTATGAGCAAAGAAGCAGTGGGTAGGGGGAAAAAGTGTTGGAAAGCCGGGGGTCAGGGACTAAAACTGTGGGGGGTCAGGAAAGAAAGGTTTTTGGGACAAAAGACACGCCGGAGTTAAAATCGCAAGCGACAAAAAGTAAAGTCAAAGGTGATGTCGCTCAAGGGGGTTCCCAAGGAAAGGAGAGCAGGACGAAAGCCGCACAGCCCAACCTAAAGGACACCGACAAATTCCGGTGAATGATAGGGAAACGATTGTTCAGGGGGGGAAAATCGCAGCACAAAAAAAAAAGGGTTATGCTTAAGGAGTAAACGATGCACCAGCTGTACCCATGGAAAGTTCGCAGGAAGACCTTCCCCGGGGAATCTTTGGGAAATTCCAGGGAATAAAAAAAAAAAAAAACAAGAATACAAGTCCTACATCGAAATGAATGAATATAAGGTAGGCACTAAGAGGTTAACTGGGAAGAAAAGGTTTGGGGGGAAAAAAACTTAACGAGTAGAAACGTAAAATCAAGATTTGAATTCAAAAAAATTTGGAAAGGGATGAAAAACTTTCAAAAAAGAACCTTACTCTAGAAGCCAAAGTGTTGGCATGCAGGGGGGAAAAAAAATTGGCTCGAGGGGAAAGATGAGGGAGAAGTGTATCTAATGGAAAGGTTGGGGGGCTTCGTTATTGGGGGAGGGTTGCATGGAAAGGGCAAGAAAAATCATGGGACACGAAAGGAAAAAAAACCGATGACTTTAAAAAATCCCCGGTGGGAATTGGCCGACGTTGGGAACGCCTATTACGGGGGAGCCCAAGAAGAAGGTAATTTGAAGCGGGAAAAGGGTAAAGGGGGCGGGGGGAAAAAAGCTTTCTCCCTCAATCTAAAATGGTGACCAAAAACGGGGTTCTGAGAATGACAGACGAGAGGGGGGACAGCTTTCCAAAATATTGGGGGAAAAAAAAAAAAAAAAAAAAAAAAAAAAAGGCGGAGGAAAAATCTTAGCGTTCTGAGGGAAAGAGAATCGATTGTGAGAAAAAGCACGTTTAAACACAAAAAAAGGGAAGCCACGCGGTGATCAAGTCTGAAGGGGGAGAGGGACCTGAGGATAAAGGGGAACTTCCTGTACTTGGGGGGTGGGGCGAGTTGTGGTAATTGAAGAACGCCGTGAACAAAAAAAACAAGGGTTTTATTGGTCTAGAGTGAAAGGGAAAATGAACAGCGAGAAATTGGGGCTAATTCAAAAAAAGAAAGAAATCAGCAAAACAACAAAAACCAAACCCTCACCACACGCCCCCAACTTCATTCATTCCTTGAAACTCATCTCGTAGGATTCTTCCCCCTTCATCACAAGAATCATTCAGGTCACCAACGGAGAGGAAAAGGCACTGTCACGGGGGAGCACAGGGTGTGAGGAATTAAAAAAGAAAAAAAACCAATTCAAAGCTAAGAAAAGTGATTACTCGTCTCGACGGGGGTAATACAGAAACTAAAAAGAAACCGCGGGAACGCTTTTCACGAAAAAAACTGTTAAACTCGAGTTTTATTCCGAAGGGAGAAAGAACGGGAGGGAAAGACAAAAGGTGAAAAGGGTGCTGGAGAAAAAAAAGATAATTAAATTGCTCCGACAGGAAAATTTGGGGGAGAAATTCACGCGGGAAGGGAAAAAGGCAAAGGAAAGAAAAAAAAAAAAACGCCCAATTTAAATAAGAAGGGGGGAGCCTGATCTGGACGTTGGGGTCCGGTAATCCCACTAGAAGGGCCTCAAAAGTCTCCAAAGAAGGGGAATGAGAAAAAAAAAAAAAAAAAAAAAGAGGGGGGGGTTTTACAGCCGGTAGGGTTTCACGGACTCAAGACCTTGTTTCATTGGCACACAAAGACCAAGGCGACCAGGAGAACAACAAAGATTGGGAAAAAAAATCATTTCGATAAACTTTAAGAAACAGGACATACAGAAGCCGAATTGGGTGGAAAAAAACGCATCAGGTAGGAGAACCTTGGGGGAAAAGGTACCGGTTTTGCCAGGGAAAAAAAAATGTTGGGGAAAAGCACTTTGAGCGGGTGTCTTAAAGGAGACTTGGGTAAAAAAGAAGGGGAAAACAAAGGGGGGGGGGTCCGGGGGAAAAAAAAAAAGGGTCCAGTTCTCATTCGATCATGTGTGGTCACACGAAGTTGGAGATGATGAAATTACCGGGGGACAATTCCACCGGGAGGTAAAAGAAGGGCGGAAAGAGGGGTTATGAAAAGTTAAATCTTTCATTTGGGTAAACAGACATTGGGTCCTCAAACTGGCTCATGGGTGTATTTGGGAGGAAACGGGCACCGAAATTCAAAAACGCTTGGTTGGGGGGCGTAAGGACGTCAAAGGTAGCATTTTTTTGGGGGGGAGGGAGGGGGGGGGGCTGGACTACCACTATTCCACCCAAAAAGACCAGTCGGGGGGAGATCGTACAAAGCATCTAAGGGGATTGACGTTGGTGGGGACGACAGAGGAGGAGGACGGCAACAAAAAGAGGCACTCCAGGAAAACAAAAATTAAAGGAAAGAACACAACGAAAAGGGCGGGTCCCCAAAAAAAATGGGCAGGCGTCATACTGAGGGAATTATTAAGGGAAACAGGAAAAGCGGTCACAATTGAACTAAATTCCCTCTACCAACCAACGAAATCCCCCATATGTGTAGGGGGGGGGGGAGTTCGTTACGCGCTTGCGACAAAAATGGTTGCCCAGAGAAGGTCAACACCAGCAACCCTCACCAACCCAAAATTAGCGATGGGAATGCACCGTTATGCCAAAGATCCACCCAAAAAAGAAAAGAACCAGGGGCACAATCTAAAAGGCACTTTATAGGGAAGAGGGGATTTAAAAGGGAATCGCAACAGGGAGGGTTTACCTAAAGGAAGAAGATTACATCCACCAATCCCGTCTCATCAAGAAGGGTAGGATTGGGGGAGATTTTAGTTGGTCACCTGGGGCACAAAAGGACGTTTACAGGGGGTTCAAATCCAATCCCCGGGAGGGAAGAGTTGAAGGAGATCACGGGAAGGGGGTGAGGGGGTCGGGTGGAAGAAAGTAACCGTACAACCAACAGTTATTGGAATCGTGAAATCGCTTAAAGTATGCAAACGGTTTTCGAAAAAATGGCATCGTCTAAAAATCAGAGGGCCAAACCATGGGCATCACAAGAAGGGGTGTAGACGTGGGAAAAAGTCTTATCGGGGGGGAGTTAAGTCTCCAAAATGTTGAGAAAGGAGGGCTAATCGGTAACCACTCCACAGGGGATGATTAGAAAGGCCAGCCAAAGAAGCTGAAGATAGAGAGGGGGAGGAAAAAAGCTTCTTGCGCTAAAGCCAGACGGGTAAAAAAGTCATCTAATAAGGGAAAACACAGAATCAGTGGGTTAAATACAAGATCAAAGAAAGGAGGGTTGGCTATGGCGAGCGTGTGCACGTGAAACAAATGAGGAAGAAGGCCGAATGAAAAACTTAAAAGGGAGGAGAAAAACAAGATGGGGTTGGATTGGTAAAGGCTAAAAAAGAAATCAAAAGACCCGGGGAGGGGGTGGACCCGGTACAGTGGCGGAAAAGAAAAACGCATCGACAGAAAGAGCTCGACAGAGGGGGGTTTTTTTGGGGGGGTGGCACTGTACCACAAAAAGACGGTAGGAAGGGGGGGAACCTTGGACCTGGTAAGTCAAAAGAAACGAAAGAAACGGGTGCTTCATTTATGAGGGGAGGAATAAAAGGCGTTCATCGCGGCAAAAGGGACAGGGGGACGGATCAAAAAAAAAAAAAAAAAAAAAAAAAAAAAAAAAAAAAAAAAAAAAGCCACCCACATGAAAAACGGTTATACCTTGTTTTTCGGTCGGGGGGGAGGGAAGAAAGAAATTGCATGGAAGATTTCCCCCTGAAAAAAAAAAAAAAAAAAAAAAAGATCAAACTCCCCTCGATGTAAAATGGGTTGGTCTCACATCAACTCTTCACAAAAAATAAATAGAGATATAGGTGGGACACCGAACGAGAAGCTGGGAGGGAAATCTGGTAAGGGGAACACCTGAGAAATGGAAAAATGGACATGAAGGAAAGGAAATAACTTGACTTCCTACCGTGGATTTAAAGGGAGTGATCAGCAACGGAAGGAGTGGGAAGCCAACATTGAAAATAACAAAAGAAGAAGAATTAATACTAGAAGGGGACTCACTCGGTTTGGGAATGAAGTGGACACGCAATTCACAGAATGAACTTGGGTGGAAGCACGTGGAAAATCGGGGAGGAATTGGAGCAGGCGATCGAAAAAGGGACAGACAATCACGGCTGGGAGGGAAATGACGCAATCAGGTTCGCGAAAATCGCAGCGAGTGTTGGTGAAAAAAGACTCCCGCTAAAAGGGAAAAGTGTTTTCAGAAATAAAAAGGAGGCGTTACGGGTGATGCCCTAAGAGAAACTCGGAAAAAGATAGCGCAGACGCGTATCGTAGGTCAACGTGACAAAAGGAAGAGAGACTCAAGAAAAAAGGCCTTGCTTAAAATAATGACCATTTGGGGGTGGAACGGCAGTTAAGCAGAAAGACACATGTCTCAAAAGAAGTGGGGGGACGAAAATCAGT
>Ga0179593_1308596_pt1 | contig 12337 bp, 10 predicted proteins | sample CZODoug2_1_08_16_FD_185931 | JGI IMG/M metagenome (GOLD analysis project Ga0179593, IMG submission 185931) | Vadose zone soil fungal communities from Angelo Coast Range Reserve, California, USA - CZODoug2_1_08_16fungal (PacBio error correction) | ecosystem: Environmental > Terrestrial > Soil >...
ATCAAATAGCCGTGAGCTGGAAAAATTCCCATTGTGCTTTCGGGAATTCGCCGCGAAAAGGAAAAGGTCGGGTATTTGTGCTGAGAGAAGGAGGGGAGGTGGGGGGGGTTTAAAAAAAAAATTGGCAAGATAAGCGAAACTTTATAACACAAGCAAGAACTGAAAAAAAATGGGGGGGCATGGGTGGCCGGCGTTTCAGCCTTCCGGGAAAGAAGGCAATTCGGGCAGAAGGACGGTGGAACAACGCTCAAATGTCGAGGGTCCTTCGGCTTAGGAGAGCTACCGAGAAGGCACAGCGGCCCCGGTTGGAGAAGAAGGGGGGGGGGAGAGCTCGAGTTGCGTTTGTTTTGCAAAATCTTTTGGAGGTTAAAACCGGCTGCGATTTGTTAGAAGGACCAGGAAGGGAAGGATGAAGAGCGACGAACCCCGACGGAGTCAAGGGAGGAAAAAGAGGACAGGCCCTGGGGCATTGGCGAATTTCTAAGCGTTTGGTGGAAAGGGGGCCCAAAGGCCTCTTGTGGAAACGGAATACAGCTGGAAAGGAGCTAAGGTTGCCAAGAGGAAAAGACCCCTTGGAAGCGGATACGCGGGACGCAGAGCAGGCCTAAGGTAAAAAGTTCTTCGGCCTACTGCATCCCTTGAAAGAAAACGGAGCCGGACATTATTTACTCGGTTCATAGCTGAGGAAGGGTACCAGGATGGGGCCTCTGGAATGGGCGAGTAGCTCCCGAACGCTGTTTTTTTTCTGCATGGACCATTCTGGGCTGGAGGGACCACCGGTCGACGGGCTCCACCTCCATTAGCCGTCCTCTCAAAGGAAAAAGACGGGGGGGTTGAAAAGCTTGACCTTTACCTTCGGAAGAGAAAAGGAAGCCACCCATTCAAGACGGAATTGGGGAAGAATCGGTTTGGTGCGTTGGGAAGGCGGTATCTACGACGTGGGAAACTCTAAAAAAGCACAGGAGTGGGAAATGCCAAGCGCAAGAGAAAAGACGCGTCCGGGGAACATGCCTCGGGAACGGGGCTAATCGGGCCTTGTTTATACGGGCTACGGGAAGGATCAAAGACAAAGAAAGAAGCTTACGGCTGGGAATAGGAGTTTCTTAGGAAAAACTAGAGGCTGACTCGGGAAGCATTAGCGTGAACGAGGATCGGCAATCAGAAGCGGTCATGGCCTGCCAACTGGGGACCTAAAAGAATAAGGCCAGTAGTCCCGACCTCAAAAGGGGGTAAAGCCGGAAAAAAAGAAACCGCGCATGATTAACTCCTTTAATCCTATGGGTCAGATGAAGACACGCCGAGGTTAGCATGCACTCGGGGAAACAAAAGACTTCTCACGTTCCTACATCCTCCACTAGTTTTTAGTGGTGGTGCTGTCCTCAAGGCTTTGTTTCTGCAAGGGGGATTTTAGATGATATGACTCAGCTCATCGCCTGGACAAGTGGAGAAGCATGCTGAAAAATGCGTCGGGGTCGCAAATCGAGGGATGAAAGGCGTCCGACAAGGGTAAGTGAAGGGGAGGGAAAAAATTGTGTCCCCGGGAAAGGGAGAATATTTTCTCGATATGAGCGGCCGTACCGAAATTCGGGGCTACAGCCGCCTCGGCAGCGGGGAAAAAAGTTCCGAAGAATGCAGCGGTCAAGACATTTTTCAAGACCACTAGACCTCACCCGTTCACTTAGATTTGTCGCTCTGGCACAGCAGCACCGGGCCACAGTGTTCTTAACCGCAGAAACCTCCACGGGAACATCAACCAAGACATAAGGAACCCCAGGGCCGGGGGTTTTTCCAGGAAACGCCAAGGGGGTCGATTGGGCGGCCCGGTTCGAGCCCACGGGACGAACCGCAAAGGATCAATTTGGGGGGGAGGCATTTGGTTTGGTAGGACGGACAGCTACCGGTCACACCACAAGAAAGGGTCTTAAAATATAAGAGTAATAAGGGAGCAACCATAAAAAGGACCGGGAGGGAAATAAGGGGGGCGGACTAACTAAGTCCACACAGTCAGCGTGAACCAGAGTACAGGTGGTGGTAATTACTATATTCAGAAAAGAATTCTTTGAACCGGCGTCTCTGAGACGAGACACAACGCATGCCTTGCAGGACGAGAAATCTGATAGTCGGGAGAAATCGTGCGCCGTTCAGCTAGGAGATGTTTCTTATGGGTTACGGGGGGTCGCAGCTGGTTTGGAAACGAACTGCTTAAGTCGAAAGCGGTTATAACTGAGCTTGTCTTAGAGGGCAAAGGATAATAGGGCAGGAATCGTCCCGACGAGAGGCTCTGCTAGAAACGCATCCGAACGAGAGAGGGAAAACCGCTTGAAGTGCTTAGGAAGGTACAGAATCCGAAGGCAATTTATTTGTGGGGTGGGGGGGTTGAGTCACGGAGAGTAGTCCCCCAGAATCAGATCGAGTGTGGCGAGAGTAAACCGCTGTTGGGGATCAAAAGGATGTGTGTGTGGCAGCAGTGTAATGGGCAAGGTCCGGAGAGGCAAGCGCGATCCTGGAGAACCGATGAATCTCTGGTGTTTTGGCCTCGCGCCCTGAGCGCTGGGAACCGTATTATGATCTTATTCCTGACTGAGGAACCCATGATAATGTGGAGAGTCCCTCAATGACCCGATCAGTGTCTCGACCTCGGACGGTTGTTAGCCCAGACGTAAGAATTTTTACCCTAAATCCTAAAGATTGAAAGAAGAGGATATTCTAGTGGGGCATGTTCGAAAATTTGGGAAAAGGCTTCAAGGAACAAGAAAATAAAGGCCACGGACAACATTCTTAAACGGAAACTCATAGTTGGGGCGTTTGGGGGGAGGCGCGACCAAGAGTGGACGTGGGTTCCAGAGCCGGGCAATAATAATTTCTGTTCGAAAGAAAAGGAAAAACTAGAGTCCAAAGGGGGAAGTATGGTGCTCTCAATAGGTAAGGAAAGGATGATGGTTCAAATTTTTCAAGAAAGGTTCTCCGGCACGGGGCTCGAGAAAGAAGAGTTCTAGGCTACCCCTGTGAGACTCACTGCGGAGAAGAAAAAAAAAGGAAATTTGAAACATAAAAGAAGAAGGAATTTTGCGAGGTTGGTACTGGATTCGTGAGGAGATATAAAAAAGGAAAACAAAATAGCCTCCTTCGGGAGCGTCAGGGAGGAGCTTTCGTGAGAAGGGTACAGGCAGAGGAAAACGGATGCCATAGGGGGAAGGGGAGGGGACGCTCAGGAATTTGGGGGGGGGTGGAGGAGAACGCGCCCAGCTCCAGGGCCAGGAAGGGGAGGCCAAAACGGGGGAAATACATGGAAGCCTATGTTCAAAATGCTCTTAGATGTGCATCGGCATGTTTCAGACAAAAAAGGGGGCAACTGGAAATCATAAAAACACGCACTAAGGAGGGCAAGGCGCCAACGGGGAAACCAGAAGAGGCAGAATCGAAGTTCGAACTGATGGAAAAGCCTCAAAGGCGAAGGGTGGAGCCGGAGGAAGAGGACCAGTACTGAGGGCGGGGAGAGTCATTGAAAGCGCAAAGGGCTGACTAAACGTGGGAAATTGCGGGTTGTTTCAATCTCTAGGGGAACAGATGGGCAAAAGTCTAGGAAGCAAAAAAATCGGAAGGGGGGGTCGCGGAACAAGGGTCGAAAGGATCAAGAGAACATTGATGGCACCGTCTCAACCCACACCAAACAGGGAAAAGATAATTAATCAGAACCGGAAGGGAGGTCGGTCACGACCGCTCTTGCGTCGGTGGCCGCAGGAACAAAAACTCGGTTATTTCCAACACTTGGCTTAAAGGCAGAGTTGCTTTTGGGGTTTTGGGGGACGAGAGGGAAACGGCATGACTTTAATTCCCACCTGGAGGGCAAAAAGAAGGCGCAAGTGGATTTTCAAGTTTTAAACGTCCTTTCAAGGGCCCCCACCAGCAAACTCAGATATGAGAGGGGGAACCCCGCTCCAGGTTTTCGGAGGGAACGGCTTCGTAGAGGGAGAACGCTGAGGCTACGGAGGGACAATGGAGAGTAAGGGGAAGGAAGACGGGAGTGTCATGGTGTTTGATAGGGGGATGGAAAGCCGGCAAATTCTATTGTAGCGAAAGATGGATTTCAGGAGAGGAGGGCAACAAGGGCAGCGGAGAGGGCTTATAAAAGGAAGGGTCAAAATCCGAAAGGGAAGTGGCCGTTGGGATAGAGTTTTTTTTACGGACCGGGAGAGAAAAAAAGGAGAGCGTTTTCCAGAAGGAAGACAAAAAAGGCAAATTCTTTCGGAGATTGGGACAATCCCTAGCTGCCATCATACTGAAAGACGGGCCGCAGGATCATGTCAGGAGCTCGAAAACGCAAAGACGAAGAAAAATTTGGAAGAGGGCTGCTCACTAAGAAAGGAGATTGAATCCCCTAGGTAACGGGGGTCATCCCTAGCGAGAAAAGGTTGCCTTTCCAAAAGCTCACAAAGTCACGCTCAAGTGAGAGGGGTCGTAGAGCAAGTGTTGGTGGACAGCAATGGACAGGAAACCGGAAAAGAGCACCATTCAACAAGGAAAGGGGAAAAAATATTCAGGTTTTGGAATGAAATTCGAAGAGGATAACCAAGACCAAGACTTAAGGGAACGCAAAAAAGGAACGGTACGCGGAATGTTAGCTATGGTGAACTCAGGTACCATAACTCTGATTGGTTTTACAAAGGAAAACCTAATAGGAAAAAAGAGGCCTCCTCTTGAAGAGGTCCTCTTCTTCTGTAGTTCACTAAACTTACTTGACGTCTACATCATAAGGACGCGGGCTTGCACAAGATTGCTATAAAAGGGAAATTTCCGGCCGGGGTCAAGGGGCCACCAACACGAAAAAGAGGGGCCACAGAAGACTCAAGACCAAATTTTTGGTGGGTGGAAGATCATCTGCCACCACCACGAGATTAATGTTTCGCAGGTGGAACCGATGGTCATTACGACATCCCCTCCCTGAGAATAGGAAATTCTAATCAAAAAATACGGGTCTCAACAGAGACGACCTCTTTAAGGTGTCTCAGGGCTACTTGGAAGCTCCTAATCCCTGATACACTGCTAGCGGACGGGAAAGGCGTTCGGTTAATGACCAGAAAACTCGCTAACTCCAAACTCCCCGAAGATTACTTCGTCGAAAAAAAGTCAGTGGACGCACCGCCGATGTTCGGGCTCGGAGGGGAGGGGGGGAAGGAGGGAAAGAGAAGAGGAGAAGGGGAGGGGAAGGAGAAAGGAAAAGAAGAAAGGGAAGGGGGGAGAAGGGGGAGGGGCGGGGGTGGGGGAGAAGAGGGGAGGGAGGAGAGAAAGGGGGAGGTGAAGAACGAAAGGGGGGAGAAGGGGGTAAAAGAAGGAAGAAACAGGCGGGGAAAGGAGGAGGGGGGAGAAAAAAGTGGAAAAGGGGGAGAGAGAAGAGGGGGGGGGGGGCTTCCATACTTAAAAAATGTGGAAGGGTGGGGGATGAGCAGATCCGCCAAAAAGGTCGGAGACTGCGAGTAAAAGCAAAATCGAACCCCCTTAATTTGAAAATAGCGAGCAGCCCGGGAAGTGGAGGTCCCCCTTTCCGCTTACCGCCGCTTTTCCCCGAGAACCCAGTGTCCTTCGAAGAACCAGTCAAGGCTGGGGTGACCCCGTGAAAGGAACAAGGGGCGCATACTGCCGGGAGGCGCCCACCCTTCTTTCCTCCGTGGAATCCAGAGAAGGGGTCCTTTGGGGTTTCTTGAAAAAAGAGCACCTGGCAACGCTGCGAAAACACCAAACTGAGACGTAGACGAACACTCGATTGCCGTTCTCATACCCCCCCTATTAATAAACCCTCCCCAGTTTTCCTTCCAGAGAACTTCTCCTAACCGACACTTACTACCCTTGGTTTCGCCTTTAAACAAAGCGGGCTTTTTGTATAAAATTCATTGCTGTGTAAAACTTTGGCCATCTGTCTTAGAAGCTCAAAACCCTCAGGAAAGGATCCTTGACAGAGATTAAAGAGCAAATTCTCCGTCGGCCAATGGTTAGGAGGGGGCGTGCTTGCGAAGCCTACAATCAAGTGGATCAGCGTGATGCTTCTTTAGGAGTGCGAAGGACGCTTCCTGAGAAGATAGCTAGTACGCCCGAGCGAGGAAGACTGCCCCCCGCCCGGATAAGCTTCGCTGGAAAGGGGCCGAATCCGCAGGTAGTTTCAAGGCAAGTAAATCTTCGCTGGCTTCTCTCTTTCGGGACGCGTTTCCTCCTTCTGTGTGCGCAGGACGGGGTTTTTCTGCGGGGAAAGTGCAATGAGATCACTATCTCAGGATGCTCTGCAAACCTCTCTCAGGTCAAGAAAAACGGAAGGCGTGGGGGCTCTCTGCCCCATGCGGGGTTCTTTGATTGCCGTCAGGAGATGTTTCATTTCCCGAGGGAAAATTGGGGAAGTCCCTAAGGGAGATGCTAGGGATTAAGGGTAAAGGTCATTCATTGTTAGGAAGAAGAGGGGAAAGCCATCCGGGAGGTGCTGTAGGGTGATTGCATTGGTGAGGATTTGAAAGGTCAAATACTTACGGAAGGGCCCACGAAAGGAGTGTCCGATGTGCCGCGTTTAGGAACAAGATGGCGGGACACACCCTAGAATGAAAAGCGGCGAGCTCGGACATCAAACGATATTCCCAAAGGGGAGGGGGGGTCGCGGCGTTTGGTTTCACAGACAAAGTGAGTGGCAATTGGATGAGGCAAGAGGAGGGTAGACTAAGGGGAGCGCCATTTACGAAAATGCAGAGGGGAAGAGGCCTGGCATCGTTAACATTTGACGGAAGCGGAACCGAAATTTCGCGGTTTTTGCCTTGGCTTGGGCGGGTGAAGGGACTCACAATAGCCGCGGCGCGTAGGAGGGCCAAGGGTGGACCGTTTTCTCCGAAAAAGAGACATAACGAAGAAAGTACAGCTGGGGTATAAGCGGGAAAAGGAGCGTTGGGGGTATAAAAAAGCACTTACGCCAATTACCACAATGCGAAGGTGAGTGCCACGAACTTGGCAAGCAGAAAGGGGGAACACGGCGCCCACGAAGTAGGATATGGAAAGGGTGCTTTAATTTGTGTGTTACATCCCATCCCGGACTTCCAAACAGAGGTAAACAAAGCAAGTACGGAAAGAAGGTAAGGACCAACGGGGCCCATAAGGTCAAAGCTGCTGAGTCAGAGGGGTAAGGGTACCTAAAATGGAGGGGACAGTTTTTTCATCGCCTATTAAATCAAAATGTATTTCGGTGAGTAAAACTGAAGAGAAAGTAAAGGGCCACTAGAATTCATACTGGCCTTTATGTTTTAAAAATGTCAGTGCAGGGGGGGAACTAAAAACCAAAATAAAAATAAGGCTAACTCATAGAAAAATAAAAGATTCTACATGGGGAGGGGGAGAGTAACTCCAAGACGCTTCAATTAAGAAAAGAAGAAAAGGCCTGGCGTCTAAAGAACAAAGCAACACAACAGTAGGGACAATAGAGAATTAGAAACGGGGAAGGCATTTGGACGGGGGGGCGTAGAAGGAAAATTAAAGAGCTTCTGTGGCCGCGCAAGAAGGCCCCAGGTTATGGACCAAGGGGCTGCAGATCTTGGAAAAGGGGGGGGGCGCTTCTTGCAAATAGAAGTTACCAAAAGACGATCGAAGAGGATGCAAAGTGATTTTCCGTGTAACCGGGCTGGTCATGAAAGCCATCCATCAGAGAATCGCCTAGGGGGCAGCAAAAAAAAGGTGGGAACAAAAAAAAAAAAATCAAGGCGGCCTAAACTGATAGCAGGGCTACGAGGAATGCGGCTTTGAAACTGTGGAGGGACAAAATAATGAGCCTAGGGGGTGGTTGTATTGGAAAAGGAGGGGCGATGTCGCGAAAACGAATGACGAACGAGTGAAATCTACAACTCCCTTAGCATAACGTTAAGACTCACTTTGAAAAAACGTAGGCATTGGCCGCAGTGCGAGAATTGGTGGGGCCGAAAAACCCTGGGAACGCGCTTTCAAAGGCCGCAAACTTTGTCCGTGGAATAGGGCTAGCGAACGCAGTTACCTAAGCGGGCGCAGGAAAGATAGTTAGAAGAAATTAGGTCATAGAGGCTCACGACAAAGCCAAATTTTTGCTGTTATACTTCTTTGCCTTTAGAAGGGAAGCAGATGTCATGGGCTCCAGGAATCCTATTTTTGCCTGGCACCATGAAACCTGAAAAGTCATGAAACTCCATGTGAGTAGGATCTAACCTTTTTGCAGTCAGTCCGGGGAACTGCTTAAATTGATAGGAAGAACATGTGTCCTGACTTTTATTAAGTTTTTTCATGGAAAGGTAATTGGGCCCGTCTCGAAAACAAAAGTTAGGCCGAAAACAGCAAGAGACGGGATTCCTGGCAGGCTCTTCGCCGCTGAACGAAAAAAGTCTGGATTGAAACGTGAGACGGCTCAGGAAAAAGCCCAGCATCGGGCCATTTCCTCTGATTGGGTCGGAATGAAAGGAATCACTTGCAGCTTTGGCAGGTAGCAAATTACAATGGATCACCCTTGCAACATGACAGAAAGTGCAAGAACATTCATCCTAGCTATACCCTGGCCGTACAAAGAAGCCTGGCAATCGTCGAGTCCTAAGAAGCAACCAAAACATGGCTCTTTAGGTAGAGGGATACACTGAGGGGTGGGGCTCCTCCCCTGGCACCCAAGGGCACTGCAAATCCACAAACCGGTTGCGCAACAGCCGGGGATGGATCGAGTCAGTTACTATCTCTCAGTGCGAAGTCCGAATCAGAATACGTGCTGACCCGTCAATCCGAAGGGGAAGACGAGGCTTATCGTAGAGCCTAAATGCGGGGGAGAAAGAGATACTAGACGGCTGACGCCCGACGTCGCCGCAGCGCAGAGAAGGGGGCATAGAGCCCGGGTCCGAGGCGAAGATCGAATCCAAATAGTTTGGGGTGCGTGAACGAGAGCCGCCAACGTACTCATTTCTTCTACCGAGGAAGACGATTACCCAAAAAAAAGCGCGAAAACAAGGAAAGCGAGGGAACAAATGAGGACAGGGGAGTCGGTTTCGTATCAAAAGACTTGTCCTTCACGACAAGCATTTGGGTCAGATTGTGGGGGTTGGGAATTGGGGGCTAGCTCTCACCAAAAAACGGGGATAAGAAATAGCTTAGTGGCAAGACAAACAAAAGAAAGATCCTGTCCGTGACGGGCGACTACAGGGCCAGTCGTTGAAGCAGGTACCAAGCAGGTTGACAGACGCGGAGGTGCTGGGGACGCGGAAAGGGAACGACCGTGACGCACAATACAGCTCTAGGGCCGGGGTAGTGTTTGGGAGGGGCAGAGGTGTGTGGTTTTTTGGTTTTTGTTCGACTGGAACGGGAAGGAGAAAGAATGAGCGGTCGGGAAAAATGCGAGGAGAACGATAACCGCCCTAACCCAGACAAACGCATCTAGAACGATCCCCCGGAGCAGATGGCGGGGAGGAAACGGGAAGTGAAATTTTGGCGAGAGCGGAAGAAATTCTCTAGATGCAGATGGACGAGCTGTTCACCGCGTGGGTGGGAGCCGACGGTGGGGGGGGAGCAAAAGTGCAATGGATTAATTTGAGCGCAGAACAATCGCGTCAAGGAAAGAACCGAAAAAGAGAATCGGAGCGACAAAAAAAAGTGGCGGAGAAAAGATGGGACTGCGTGACTTGCGAAAGAGTGTACGTCCAATACAATTGGGGCCGAGAAGAGGCAAAGGTTTGTGGAATAAAGATGATGAAGGAAAAGGGTAAAAAGGGGTCGAAATTAGGAAGGAAGAGGAAGCTGGCGTTTTTGGAGGAAAATGTTAAAATCCAAAGACAGGCGATGAGAAGCTGCCTTCAAGGACCCCAGACTCTTATTTAAGGTTGGAGAATTCGGACTGACAAGATGTCCTTTTCCGTGAAACGAGATCGATTTAGAAGAAAAGGGGAAGGGCATGGCTTCCGTGAATGTGGCGGAATGGAGAATTTTCCACGAATCTGGGAAAAGGTTCGTCAGGGAAGGGCCAGAATTTCTCTGGGAAGGTGTGAACGGCAGATAGAAAAACTTTTAGAAATTTCATTTGGACTGGAAATTAAGCTAAAACGGGAAAATTGTCCGAAGGGGGAGGGGCTCCGGAGAACTCAAGTAAGCTCTCAGGAAGTACGATGGGGGGCAAGCAGGCTTTGTATCCTGATAGAAAGACCATTTCTCGGAAACTCTGCCAGCTGTGTCTACGCGGGAAAAGATCCATTCAGGAGAAAAACCGCTCGAACAATGACATCGATGGGATTGGCGGTATTTCCGAAATGGAAGCAAAAACCGGGAGTTGCTATAGGAACAAATGTCCTCGTCTACACGCAAAAATCAGCCCGGCATTTAAACAGAGAACGTAGGACATCTTCCTTAATTTCTAACACCGGGGCCATTAATCAGCTGAGGCTGAAGTAGAAGATATCCCATAAGGAATAGAAAGTTATCGGGGGCACATTCTTTTTTTGGTTGAATCTGAGGTGAATAGCAAAAAGTAGCTTATTGCTCAGCTTTTAAATCGCCCTTACCTGAAAGAAAAAGCATTATTATGGAGTACGTTTCAGGTCAGATAATCTTGCAATGGGGAGGAAAACAAAAAGAAAAGATTCTGTCATAATAAACCTAGGATTGGATGGGGCTCTGCAAGACCAAATTTAATAGTAAGGGAAAGAAAGACAAGAATAAGTTTGCCTAGAGAGATACAGAAACCACCACCGATGAGGAGAAAAGTAGAGAGTACCTGAAAAGAAATGACGTAATCAAAAAGGGTAAAGAGAACGTTCGGGTCGTTGCCCTTTCACTGGACCGCAGGTTATTTTAGACTAGGGGACCGGGGTTGAAGGGGGGTTGCGCCCGTATGGTTGCCAAAGATAGAACAGTTAGGATCCTCTCGATAATGCTTCGTAGGGGGTAAAATTTCATTACTTGCCGCCATCCCTCAACAAGCCAGAAGGACGGGGAAAAAACCACGGGTAGAGCTGGGGCCCTTCCGGCGAGCTGAGAGCTTATTAGTCTGGAAAAAAGGTGAGAATTTAAGGGACCGAGTGAGTGTGGTGGGGATCCGGAAGCCGCGGGGTGTGGGCATGACGCAGGGAGAAAGCAGAGAAAACCGGAGAGAATTTCTTTGTACGTTCAACGGTGGACTCAACCGATGGAATTGGACGAAGTGCCAAATTGGTTTTGTTTCGGCCGCTCTCACAAATGGAAGAGCGTGGGTCGTAGACACAGCGAAGCGTGCGCCGGAAAGGGGTCTAGGACAAAAAAGACAAGAAATCGTACCACCTACTCCCTATCATTGAATTTAGTCCATTCTCGAAGAAAAGCAATCTAATTCCACACTAAAGAAAATTTGTGAGGGAGCCTGAAAGAGGAAGGAAAAGGAACTCTTTTGGGGTACTCAAGAGGGTTTGGCGCTTGCCAGGGGAGAAGCGCGCAAGTCCCCTGCTGCACTGCACGGCTTCGAGAAAAAAACCGGGGTAACCAAAGCATTCCGGACAGCAATCTACAAAGTGAACGGCCGCAATGGAAGAGCAGGGGTTCTAGAGGCTTAAGTGGGAGAGACAGAAAGAGGGAAGTTCAATCAATAGCCCAGCGAACGCGAACTGGGGGGGAATATGCGAAGAAGGAAATACTCTTTTTGATTTTCACAAAGGTCGGAACTAAAAAACCCATCATAAGCGAATTGGACTAAACTCCTTTGTAACGGGGCCTGAAGACCTTACATTATGCAACGCGGGGGGAATCGCCAGGGAAGAAGGGATGGAACCACCGGAACGCAGACGCCCGTCCAGCCCCACCCTTCCGCCCCAATTGAGCGCACCAACGCGCTGAAAACATCGGGTTGGACCTGCGAAGAAGTGGATTAACGGAAGCCTCGCAAGTAAAAAATTGCCGCGCAGCAAAAAGGGGACGGGGGCTCAAGTTAAAAGACGTTACAGATTGCGCTGATCGAGAGCGATCTCCTGGCTCGGGAAAAATACATGTCCATTAGGAACGAAGAGAGCGCTCCGAGCGGGGAAGCGTCCAGTATGGCCGTTTTTCGAAAAGATAAGAAAGGCGCCCCCACGCCTTCGCTTGCGCGCCCGAAGAAGAAAGCCAAACCGAATTGAGCGATGAACAAACCATGGGCGGAAAACTGCCTACCGAAAAGAGCCTCCCCTTAGATGGCGAAGGAAAAAAAGAAGCAGCCCGAGAAAGGTCTTCCCGCTTGCACAGGTTCCCAAGCACCCTAAAAAAGCGGAAAAAAACGGGCCGATGGGTACAACGACGGAGTCGGACTGGACTCTCAACCAATTGGAGGAAAAGGAGACAGCTTTGAGTAAGGGGGGAAAAAAAGGAACTTTCC
>Ga0179593_1330846_pt1 | contig 12337 bp, 25 predicted proteins | sample CZODoug2_1_08_16_FD_185931 | JGI IMG/M metagenome (GOLD analysis project Ga0179593, IMG submission 185931) | Vadose zone soil fungal communities from Angelo Coast Range Reserve, California, USA - CZODoug2_1_08_16fungal (PacBio error correction) | ecosystem: Environmental > Terrestrial > Soil >...
AAGAAAAAAAAGAGGACAAAAAAAACAAAAAACCCAGGAACCAGGTTCGAAAAATGATAGAACAAAACTGCGGACCAAAAAAAAAAAAAAAAATGGGGGGGGGCAACATTGGGGGGAGAACACCAAAACCAAAAAAGATCAATAAAATCGAGGGAAATTCCGTACGGGGTTGAAAAACACCATCGGCATTCAAAAGGGGAGGAGAAATAATAGACTACAACCCTTCTGGGGGGGTGATTGGGACAAAAACGTGTAGAGCAATGGGTTTGATCCAGTAATAAACACGGAACGGAGCCCGGGAAAAGTGAAAAATCTTTAAATGCCCACAGGTTTACGGGACGGCATCAATATCAACCAAATAACTACTTACTTATAAAGTAGTACAATAAGGCTGAAAAGAGACCTCATCAAAAAAACCTGACAAAAAAGTCAGGGGGAAGCGGGCCAAACTTCCCAGGTTCTGATGAAGAGCACCATACCCTTGGTGGGTGCCAGAGTGGTGAAGCCCAAGCACACGAACCACGGAAAGCCAAGAGGGAAGGGGGGGACGCCAAAACTTAAAAAGGTCGCAAGCAAGTAATAGAAGGGAACTAAAAGCTGTGTGCACTCTTAAAAGGAGGGGGTGGCGGGAAATCGAGGAAAATGGAAAAATGGGTGTCAGGGACCTCCACGGGCGGAAACATCACGAACTACCAAGCCTGGGGGTCCCACCCTAAAACGGAAAAGAAGGCGGATCAAAGACAAAAAAAAAAGGGCATGGGCGGTTTGGACTTACGACGATACAAACACGGCAGGGGACTCGGAATGTCGGGACCTGAGTACTAAGGGGAGAAAAAAATGCCCGAGCAGTCCAAATGTAGGAAGAGAAGGCTCGCAAGAAGTTCCGAGTTAAACTTCGAGAAAGGGTTAGAACTTTATTCCAAAAAAAAGAAAAATGAAAAGATGGAACGACTGGGGGTGAACACTATCTAGAGGACAAACAACCAAACGGGAGTTAAGATAACGGGAAAAATGTAACGCAACACCGGCGGTACGGGAGGGGAGGGGGGCTGCGCCCCATTACGAAAAAACCTGTAATTCAGGGGGGAACCAATGATAGAGGCAAGGACAAAATGAAAAGAAAAAGGAACTTCGAATGGGAAAAGGGGGTTCCAACCAAAGAGACTTAAGTGGGGGGACCCGTAGTTAAAAAAACATCAAAAAACCCAGCAGAAAGAAGAGGCCATACAAAGACGGCGGTCCAGACACATGGGGGAAAAGGGGAAAAAATTCGAATACGGACAAGGGAAAATCTGCAAAACTGAGAAAATCCATCAAAAAGGGAACTAAAACAATCCGAAAAGCAAGGGCCCTGTGCAAGGGAAGAGGACAGGGGAACGTCTGGAGGGGGAAAAAAAGGAACCCCACTCGAGCGTATCAACGCTCAGGGAGGGAAAAAGGCGGAAAACTGGTGGCATATGGAACGATGATGGAACGCGGTCTTTGGAGAAAGGGGAGGTATCCCATACACTCGCTGCGGGGAAGCTGAGAGGCCCGAACTTGGTGAAAAATCCAGTTGAAACTACGGGGGGAAGGAAAACCAAAAGCCCCCCTTCGAGGTTGCGATATGAAGAGTCGCAAAATCAGGACAAAAAAGGGAAGAGAGTAACGGGATCAGATCCAATGCACGGCTCTGGACTGGACAGGACCTGAAGTGTGGGATGGGGGTTCAAAAACGGATTGGCCCACATTGGATGGAAGACAATTGAGGTGAAGAGAAAAAGCACAAAAGAAAGAAGATAAATACGGCAGACTTGACAAAGGTTCTTGGGTTAGACGAGGGGTAGAGCTTGATGGGAGTGGTATCAAAAAGCTACACGGGGGCGAGCTCGCCTGGGCGGAGACGGGAAATCTTTCCCATAAGAAAAAGAATAAGCCGAGGGGGGAAGTATTTCGGGACCCAAAAACTGTGGGAACTTGGGGTAAAGCAAACTCAGTGCGCGAAGCAAATATCAATGCACACTGTTCGGGGAGGAAAATTGTGTAAGGAACCCCCCAGCAAGGGGTTGGGTCAGAAAGTGGGGTGGGACAAGCCAATAACAGAACTTGTGGGGGGGGGGGGGGGGGGTGGGGTGAAAAAAAATGGAGACGAAGAATCAAGACTAACAATCACAAGAAAACTACAAGGACTAAAAGGGAAGATTAGGGAGACGGGGCAATTACGTGAGATCTGGTGTCGAAAAAAAACAACATAACCCAGGAAAGAGCAACCACAAGGAGGGGGGGGTATTAAACAGGCAACGGGAAAAAGCAGGGGGGTGCACGAAGGGGAGGACAGACGGAGAAGCCAAAAATTATCAAAAAAAGAAAAGGGGGGGAAAACCACCTTCCTTGGCTGGGGGGGTAGCCCATGAAACCGATCATGGGGAAGGAAATGTTACAGAGGAAGATAACTGATTCCCCGGGACTGGACGGTCGACAAAAGTATGGTGCGTCATGATAAACTAAAGACAGAGCTGTCTGATTATTGGAAAGCTACTAACAACTTAAGGTGAGGGGGGGGGAAAAGTAGATATATATCACAAGTAATAAGATCTCTTTCGATCAGGCCTCCCAGAGGTGAAAAAAAGGTTGGAAGGGAAGAGAAAATCTGGTAGCGGGAGCGGACACAGTACCAAAGGTGGTGCAGGTGAGCAGTAACACAGCAAGCACGGAACAGGAGGGTAAAGAAGAATACGGATCGAACTGAATACAAGGGAAAACCATACGTTCCCGCCCGGAGGGCGAACAAAGAAATGAAAGAAAAAAGGGGAGAGCGAATGTTTCGTGGGAGGGAAAAAGAAGGTCTCCTGGCCGTAATATACGCAGAGAAAGGAATGTTCCATGTGAGGAGGGAAAGTTGGAGGAGGCGGGCGTCGCATTTGGAAAAAAACTTCACAAAACCGAATTGTCCTGACCCAAAATAGTGGAAAAACTGTCGAGGTCCGCTGGGAAAACTATAACAAAAAAGAAAACGAAACGGCAAAAGTTTAGAGGGGGGGAAAAAGCAGGCGGCGAGTTCCAAAGCGAAAAAAGGAAGAACGAAAAAACACATCGATCGACTCTGAGAACTATGGAAGAAACGGGCGACGAGCCACCGTTCCGGAAACCGAAGTGTCCGATGGGGCGATAATGTGAGGGGGGGCCAGCGCGAAAACCGGAATACTCCGTTTCACAGGAGGAAAGGAGGATCGCAGTCGGGTGAGTCCAAAAAGGGGACTGGTAACAAGGAAAAAAAAGGGGGTTTGAAGGGACACCAAAAGGCCATAACCTTGAACAGCAACAAAAGCGGAGGGTCACAGCATCCCTCCTGATGTGGAGACTACAACATGAAGCAAGCGGAAAAACGTCGGGGAGTTGAAAGTGGCAAAAAACTGGAAAAAGAAACCTCGGAACGGGGGTAAGTTAATGAAAAAATTTCAAAGGAGAAAGGTGCACCAAGGAGGGTGAAAAGAGCTCCTAAAACGGATCTAGGCAAGGAAAACCAACTTGGTGAGGTCAAAACCCCAAGAAAGCGGACATGAAAGGGAGCAAAAATACAGACTTCCCAGGAACGAGTTCAAAAAAAAGGTGCCAGACAAAGAAGAGAATCGCAAGGAGACTAAGCAATTTACAGTTATCTGAAGGAAAATGTGGGTCAAACGGGGGGGGTGAAGAGTGGACGCACGTGGGCCAAGGGACTCGGAGAAAGAAAAGAAAGTGGGGATTGTCAAAACCTGGATCAAGGAAAACCCAAGCCGCTTGTAGAACAAAACCTTGGAGGGGGGGGGGCCGTGGGACGCCCTTAAAAGGGGAGAAGTCGGGAGTTTGAACGTGGAAAAGGTCAAACTGTGCAAGAGGGAAGCCAGGGAACAGGCATTGATAAACGGGAGGGGTTAAGAAAGGGAAGATAGGGAACGCAAAGCAGAGAAGAACGAAGCGCGTAGGAGGAGTTTGACATACAGGGAAGATCGAACGCGGCTGGGGGTGGACGAAAAAAGAGAAGGGGGGGAAAAAACCAAGTTTTTGACAGATACAGGTAGGGTTGGGGCCGCAATCAATGGAAGAACATACGAGAAAGGTCCATTGAAGGCGACCAATGCCGCATAAAAAAAAAACGAAAAAGAAAAGGCCTTTGGGCCAAATGGGAAGTTCCGGTCAGGACACCAAAAAGGCAAAGGTAAGAGGAAATTGGAGAGAGAAGGAAAACCTCCAAAGCAACAGGTTGTTTGGATTGGCTGAAGCCGAGCTTGCAAAAGGGAAAGGAGAAAAAAAGGGAAGAACGAAAGCACCACATAAAGCGAGAAAGGGACTTAGCGAAAACAATCTATCCTCGGAAGAAAAGAGGAGGAACCACTGAGAAAAGGAGGAAAAATATGTCCATGACCCACTCACGAGGGGAACCGGTCGAGTGCCAAAGAAAAAAACTGGCCAAAAAAAGGGACTGCAAATCTGCGACCAAAAGGAAACAAGGCGAGGCCGGGAGAGGGAAGGAGAGAGGATAGGTGGGGAAGCAGTCGGAATAGCACCAGCAAAGCAACTTGCTTCACGGTCACCGGAAACGTCGCACGGAAGTATAATGAGACAATCAGAGAAAGGGGTTTTTGCGACACAAAAAAAAGCACGAAAACAGGGGAGAGCGAAAGAATTTCTGAGGAAGGGACCGGGAAGGGGAGACAGGGTGTAAAAAAAAAGAAGAAGCAATAAGATTTCTGGGGTGAAGATACGGAGGAAAAAAGATGAGTCAAAGACCAGGGTGCCCAGGGCGGGGGCCCGCCGCGTCAGGAAAGGGGGGACGAAAAACCCGCGGGTTTGGGGGAAAAAACATCAGCAAAGGTGGTTTTTGCGAAAGAAAACAGCGAAAACAAAACAAAAGGAAGAGAAAAGGAAAAAGAGGGGATACGCAACTCAACAAACACACGTCGTATGTCACAACAACCCGGCGGGACGGGGCGCAATTAAAAGGAAACGCAAAAACAAAGCCTGTGCGATGGGTGGCACTTCGAACGAGACAAAAAAGAAAAGGATGAAAATAAACAAGGGGGGGGGAAAACCAGAGTACAAGGGTTCCAGGGAGGGAGAAATCGCGGCAGAAAAATCAAAAAACACAAAAAAAGAGGGGGGTTGACATAACAAAAAACCAGAGGTGGAAACACGAATTTTATAAAGTAGAATAATACGCAAACTGACTTAAAAAAAAAAAAGGCGGAGGGGGGAAAGGGGTGGAAGCCACTCGCAAATACACAACAAATGAAAAGGAGACACGCGCCACGCCACGACGAGACAAAACCGGACAAGAGCCAGGTTCAAGAAATGGGTCCGATTGCAGCGGAAAATCCAAGAACCGTGGCCAAAAGTGGGCACGAAAATAGACTACCACCGCAAGAAAAAAAACATCTCGAGTGGGACGGGAAAGGGATGAGAGCCAGTAGAAAAGTAAGAACCGATGGGCGATAGAATGAAGAGGGGGGGGGATCGACAGCTGACGATTTTGGGGGGGGGTGAAGGGGTCACAAAATTCAAAAATAAAGAAAAAAAAAATTAAGAAAAGTATACATAAGTTGACTGCCAAAAAAAAGGGAAAGAGAGTCACAAAGAAAAAAATAAAAAAACTGTTTCAAAAGGGCCGGTTGTCCTTAGGGAAGGGGACAAAAAAGGGTAAGAAAGCAAGTTTAGGCCTGCAATGTTGACGGGCGAGTAAACCATGATCGGACCAGGCCACCCAAGGAGAACCGGGCATTTACAGCGAAGTGGTTCAGAAGAAAAAAGAAAAAAAATGGCGCGGGGGAGTAGCCCTGGGGGAAAAGAGCCCAACTAAATATCTGGAATACCTGGGTAACGTATGAGAGCAAAAAACAGCCAAGGGGAAAAGTGGGATCCTGATGGACGCCGAAAACGAACGACGAGGTTGACCCCCGGACGCCACGGGGGAGAACTCCTATAAAAAAATGGGAAAAGGGGTGGATGGGGGCAACCAAAATCAGTTAGAAAAAAAAGGCAGAAAGCTCCCTTCTAACAGAAAGAAGAAAGGTCCCAGTAGAACAATGCAGGTCACCAAAGCACTGTGGGCAATACGTGGGGTGAAAACGAAGTCAAGTTAAACGAAATAAAGAAAACACGGAAAAGGAGCGAAATAAACGGGCGGAAAAAAGCATGTGTGACTGAAACAAAACCTTGGAGGGAATTTGGAGGTACAACTGGGGGACTCGGAAGAACGCTCACAATCCCGAAAAAAATAAAAAAAAAGAAAAAAAAACTTGAACAGATCAAAAAAAAAAAAACAGGGGGGGGGCACCGGATGAGTAATGGAGGGGAGGAATATCGAGATGGACTGCTTATCTCAGAAGGGAAAGCTTTTTTCTTGAGTGGGCAAATAACTACGGGCTGCATGCAACCGTCGTCGGAAGTTTAATAAGGGAGCGACCGCCGTCTCTACGGGAACGGCGCACCTACCAACGGGAAAAGATTTGAGCTCGACGAGGACCCTTGGAAAAAAAGTTAAAACAATCCCCAGGGGTGGAGAAGAGAATCAGCGGAAAAAAAAGTCACTTAGAAGGGTCAGCGCAAACGGGTCAAAAAAGGGGAACTAGGTCAAACGGCAAGCGCCCCCCGAGTTGGGGGATGGGGACAAAGGGGGGGGGAATTGGAGACAAAAAAAGGGAAATGGGCAAAAACCGTTTGCCTTGGGAAAAAATAACAGATGAACAAAGCATCATCCAAGTACACCATACGGGGGAAAGGTGCGTCGGGGTACGGAACGAGACCCTGCAACCTCCACTTATCAATCGCACAAATCTGAAAAAAATGGCGGACACTCGCCGGGGCCTCAAGGAAACGCGGGGGCAAACAGCTAAGCAAGAAATAATCGGCAAATTGGTCCTATGGGACGTATGGGGAGGGTGAAATGACAAAGCAAGTTTCAGAGGGAGCGGATCCAAATCTGTGTTCGGAAGGGGGGGGGGGTCAAACCATCATCGAACAGAAATACACGCAATGGGCCAGGAAGACAAACTTAGGGGGGTTTGTGGAAAAGTGGAGCGTCAGAAAACCGCGGCGAAAAAAAAAAGTACAAGGAATAACAGAAAAAAAGAATAGCGGCGATATTTACGGGGAGTGAGACCTTGAAAAAGACAACTAACAATCCCCAGGGAGGAAAAGAACACACAAAATTCTTTGAAAAAAAAAAGGAAGGGGACAAGGAAAAAAAGACTTTCTACCTGGAGAAGAGTATGAGAAAAAGTGGGTGGACACAGAAAAAAAAACTGAAGGGGGCTTTGGGGGGGGAACTCTCCCTGCACCGAAAAAAGGGTTGCCCAAACACGAAGAAAGATCCTCATGGCGAGGCTGAAGATACCACAATGGCCAAATGAAAAGGGCTGAAGTGCAAGGGGAAAAAGGGTCTGATATCAGCTCTCAAGACAAAAACAAAAAACGGGGGAAAAAGGGATTAGGAAAAAAAAGAGGAAGGGAGATATACATCAGCATAGGCGTTTGACGTTAATCAGAAAAAGAGGTCCTGTTTGAAGAAAGGACAACTGATAGGGCGGCCAAATCAGTACCAAAGTCTGGGGCCACTGGTGTATACGACCCACAGCCAACTTCAGGCTGCCCAAGCTCATCGCTAAATCTTGAAAAAGAAAAGGGGAAAGCAAACCAAACTGTTCCACGTGCCGGGCAAAAAAAAAGAAAGAAAGTGGCCGTGCGGAGGGGGGTTCGTGTTGCGAAAAAAAAAAGGACGCACCATTCCGAAAGATACGAAGAGTATCTCATGGTAGTCCTTGGGGGAGGGAACAAAAATCCATTTACCAAAAAAAAAACAGGGAAAAGTGGCATTGGCGGGAACCATCGTGAAAAAACAGGGGGAGCCTTTCACTGCTGCAGGAAACCAAAACAGAAACAATTTTTAAGGGATTGAAGAGGAGAACTGAGGGGGGGGGAGTAGGGGACACCCGCACCCCCAGGACGCCCAGTACAAGCACTCGGACCAGTGAAAAGAAAGGGGGGCCGAGGCCAATCTATCAAACGAGGGAAAAGGGGAAGGGTGGGAGCTATGGAAAGCAGGGAAACTAGGAAACGGACACCGCCTTTCAAAAGTCAAGAAAACAGGGGAAACGTGGAAAAACATTGGGGTGGGATTCAATTGAAAGGGGGGGGTTGTGGGGAAAGTTCACAGGTGCGAAAAGCCCGTGAAACAAGAGCTTTTCAAGAGCCAGACGTGCGTGATCGAAAAAGGTACACAAACGAAAAGGTATTGCCGCTCTGGTCAAGTACTCACACTCGGAAAAAAAGGGGAATGGTCCAGTCAAAAGACGTAGGGACCATCAAAAGGGACAACCAACGTCAAAGGGGGGACCCTGCGAGGGAAAAAAGGGGCAAGACGGGAGCCTACCAAATTTCATTTAACCCTAAGTCGGAAAGACAGCAAAGTAGCCAATAAGCCATATCCCTTTTCAGTCTCCGCCGAAGCAGATAACATAAAGAAATAGCGCAAAACCGGCACCATCAAGAAAGGGAAGAGTGAGGTTGTAGAGGAGGGGAAAAAAGACATGACATGGGGGGGGTGTCACCGAGGGGCGGGAAAAAAGGGGGTTGCCGGGGAAAAAAAATTGGCAGAACGCCAGAAGGGGTACGCGGTTCATTGCAGGTGGGAAGGGTTGTCGGTAAAGCAAAAAGGACGAAAAAAGGAGGCAGCGGATTTGAAATTGGGGGGAAAAGGGGACGAAGGGGAAAAAAAAAAAAAAAAAAAAAAAAATTGAGTGGAAGGGCTGGGGAAGGCACCATGGGTCAATAACCTATTTGTTGGAAAAGACAAAAAGGGGCGAAGAGGCGCAAATTCCGCCTGAAAGAACGGTCGGAGGGAGTTAACAGTAAGGGGAGGCGAAACGACGGAAGTGGAACGGAAGGGAAAGGATTGTGTGGAACACATCCGTTCCCCAGTATCAGTCGGGGAAGACATGGCGAAAATCCGAGGAAAATTCGGGCGGAAAAAGAAGACGCAAAAAAAGCAAAAAAATTGGGGTCCGACGGAAATGGTTGGTGGGGGTCCGTCTCAAAAGGCAGAAGAGCGGGGTCCGCGAGAGTTGGCGGGAGGAAAAAAAAAAAAAGCCAAAAAAAAGGGTTTTTGAGAGGTATTGGCAACCAAGCGCAGCTGGAAGGGTGGAGAAGAAGGGCAGTCGGACGGGGATCCGGAGGACAGGAAAAGCTCTAGATGGTCCTTCAAGACCGCGGGGAAATGAAAAAAAAAAAGCGACCAAAAAAAAAAAACGTGAAAAAAAGAAAAGTCGGACGAGAAGGGGGTCAACAGGTCCCACTCAAAGAGGGGGCCTTCAGGTCGGGAGGGGGAGGAAAAAACGGAGCAAAAGGTCTGGGGGGGGAAAAATTCAACTAAAGGCCAGGAAAAATGGGGAAAGGAAACCGAGTCAGAGGCGTATAGGGTGTTAAAGGAAACGGAGGGCTTCAAACAAAAAGCACGGAAAGGAGGAACAGGGGGCCTTAGGAGGGAGGGTAATACTGGAGAAAAATCGAGCAACTAAGGGGTTGCGAAAGAAAAACCCGGGTGAAAGTAAGCCGACCTTGAAGAAGCAGTGGTGACCCAAAACAGACAGAAATGCATGAGGTCTGGTGGAATGGAGGAGTTAGGGGGTTTCTTCAAAGAAACAAGTGGCCAAACTTTTTTGGGGCACGAAGGGGTCCTTTGGAGAAAACCTCACCCAGGGGGACATCGCGGGGGTGGGTTGGATCTGCGGAGAGAATGCACAACCAACAAAAAAAGGAAAAGAAGAAGCGAGATGCCACCAATTCAAAGAGAAAAAACCAAGATTGGTTGGCACCAAACCCCGGGACGCGGTTGTCCATTGAAATGAGAAAGCTTTCGGAAAAACGAAAGTGTGGAACTTTGAAAAACAGTCGCCGAGAAACTCAAAAAAACAAGATAAAAAAAATCATCGTACAGATGGCGTCAAAACGCAGAAGGAAGGGAGGGAGGGGGGAAATAGTCGCGAAAAGAAACAACGGGGGGATGGGGAGAAAGCAAACACGGTGGGGTTTGAACTCAAGTGGAGACAGTAAAAAAGGAAGGGGACGAAGGCACACGGGAAAAAAAGATCCTTGGAGGGACAAAAAAACCTCAAAAAAATCACAAAGAGAAAAAAAGGGTCTAAAAAAAATAAATCGGGAAAAGAAGACCAAGGAAAAAGAAGCATTCAAGAATTATGGGGCGGTTAAAAAAATCCAAGAAAACTTTGAAAAAAAAAAAATGTTTGGAAAAAAAGAAACCAGTCGTCAAAAGATATTGGACGGGACAATATGTCCGCCAGGACGAAAGCCAAAGCGGTCGAAAATGGGGGAAAAGAAAGGGGGGCGGAAGACATCTGAGTGAGGGGTGACCGTCTCATGAGGAAGCAACGGCTAAAGACAATTAACCAAAAAATAAAAACTGGCTAAGAAAATAAAAAAAAAAAGGGTGACTGGGGGGCAGGGGGGGGGGGGAACTTTGAGACCGGAGGACCACGGGGCCCGGGCCAGACGGGGACCTTAGGGGAGCCTGAAATGAAAGCAAAAAAAGAACATCGCGCCAAAAAAGAAAAAGGCGACTCGACGTGCTGCGACGGCCAATTGTTTGAAGGGCAAAGGAAAAAACCACTGGCGGGGGGGGGGAGGGGGGGGGGGGTCAGAAGGGATGCAGAAAAAACACGACCGGAAATATGGAAAAGAAGTGGTGGTGAAACAAGAAATCGGAGGAGGGAACCAAGAACAGGAGGGACGATATCCTGTAACTGGCTGGAAAGCCGATAGACGGAAAAAAACAAATCCTGCGGCAAAAAGACGGGGCAGGGGGGGGAAAATATATCTCAGATGCAGACCAGAGTTGGGGGCACCAAAAAAAAAAAAGAGTTGATTCAATCAACCGAAAAAGAAGAAACACATTTAAAAAAGGGAACAAAGGCCTCGAAAGGGGAAAAGACAGAAGAAGACTGGTAAGGGGGACCGCACGAGGGTACAAAAACAACAATCAACGCCAGGAAAACTCGAAAAACAAGGAAGCGTCGCCATATCCAAGGGTGAGGCACAAAAAGTGAAGTGCATTGGGGGTAGAACAGAAGACAAAAACGGACAGGGACGGCTTCAAGGGGACTCACCGACCAACAAAAAAGAAAGAGTGACCCAGGGTCAAGTGAAGGTGGCGAACGGGGGTCAAGGAGGGGAGGGACCTGAGTCGGTATGGCGAAAATTGGAACTGGCGGAAAAAAGCGTAAGGGAAGAGTTGGGGGCATTGGGGAAATTGTGCGAGAAACGGCGTCATTGCGCCGTTTCGGGGGGAAGGAGGGCTAACGCCGTCAGCGACAAAAAAACGAGCAAAAAGCGGGAAAAACGCGAAGGTGGTCAAGCGCCGGGAAAAACATAGGAGGGGGAAAGGAAAAAAAAAGTCCCGTCATCGGGTGAGGAAGCGGGACAAGTCCAAAGGGAAAAAAAAAAAAAACCCGAAAAAGCTGCTCAGGGACCGAAATCAAAAGCACTGCCAAAGGGAGGGGCTGCACCGGGAACCGTGGAGATTCACGGGGCAAGCCAACGGGGGGGAAAAGGGGGGAAAACGTTCAATTGGGGTAGAAAAAGGGACCACACACGAAAAGGAGATCAGCGTCGAGGACCGTACTGAAAGGGGGGTTGGGCAAAAAAAAAAGATGGCCAATGAAGACACCGGAGTAGCCCTAGCGAAACTGGCCCGCTCGACCGGGGGAAGAAGGAAGAGGAGGAAAATACTCAAAAAAAGAGTCCCGGGGTCGGGAAATGATGGTGGAAAAAGCGGACCCAAGTATTGACGAGCATGAAAGAAGACACCTTTGGAGGGCCAAAAGAGGGTGGGGGGAACGGAAAAAAGCAGGAAACAACGGGCGACACCCAGGGTCAATATTAAAAAGGAAAGGACGAGTCTGGGGGGGGGGGGGGGGGAAGGAACGACCGTGCCGGCGGGTCAGCTCGAAAAAAAGAAAACCAACAAGAGACATGAACAGGATAGCGGGCGGTATATTAAGGAGGCCGCAACCTTAGGGAAACCAAATAAATGACCAGCAATGGCGGGGGGGGGAGAATAAAAAAGAAACAACAAAAGGGGAGACAGGGCTAAACCAGGAGAAATCTTCATAAAATGAGCGTTTAAAAAAGAAGGAACTGTTTTTGGGGCGAGCCAAACAAAAAAAACGGCTTGGGTAAATTGGGAGGCCTGCCTGAAGTAGACCGTGGGTCAGATGAAAAAACAAAAAAATTATCTCCAGAAATCCACCGGAAACACAGTCAGGGGACCAGGGGGGCCCCTTACCGAACTCAGAGGGCAGCTGAGAGG
>Ga0179593_1394168_pt1 | contig 12337 bp, 12 predicted proteins | sample CZODoug2_1_08_16_FD_185931 | JGI IMG/M metagenome (GOLD analysis project Ga0179593, IMG submission 185931) | Vadose zone soil fungal communities from Angelo Coast Range Reserve, California, USA - CZODoug2_1_08_16fungal (PacBio error correction) | ecosystem: Environmental > Terrestrial > Soil >...
ACTGTGCGGAAGGGGAGGCGCGTGGGAACTCGGAGGCGAAAAAAAAAGCCTCGGATCCCAGTTGGGGGCAACCCGTAGAAGAGAAAGAAGCTCGGGGTAGAATCACGGGAAGAAAAAGGGGCTGCACGCGGATCCTGAAAAAAACCGCCAGGACAGCAGCGTAAGAGAGGCTAGAGAAGCTTGGGGGTTTAAAGGCCCTCTGCCTGCACGAGGGGGAGGAAGAAACGTGGGAGAGGTAAAGGCCGAAAAAAAAGGGGGAAGACGGTCAAGACCTAGTAGTTGGTAATGTGGCATGCGTTCGAAAGGCCCATGGGGAACTCAGAACTTTAAATAATAAGTTAATCCATGGAAAAAACGCATGGTATAGGAAAACCGGGGCCGGGCAAGGAGTTGAATTCACATGACGAAATTCGGGATGGTCTTAAAACCGGAGAACAAACACGGAGACGCATTGTGGAGAATCCTCGGAAAAGGGGTCGCGATCCACGCAGGGACCATGAATGGTGCTTCTAGGAGAGTGGGAATTAAGGCTTTGCTTAAGAAAGATCAAAACGAAGGGAGATGATGTTCCTCCATCGAGGATCTCTGCGAAGCAAAAGAGGAACCGGCAAGAAAAACCCACACAGGTAGACGAGGGTCGAGACCTTAAGCGAAGGGGTCTACGTCAAGCAAAAGCGCGCGGTAGATTGGAGAAGGAGGAGAGGGGGGCCCGGAGTCCGGATTCGCACAACAGAATCTCCATAATGAAAATGCGCAGGGACCGCAGAGAAAGAGATAGGAGCCAAAGGAGGGAGAAATAAGACTCGCAAAGGGCGTGTCCGCCATTAAAAAAAGGAGGCACAGAGCCGCAATGTGAAGAAAAGATGGGGCCGACAAAATCCAAAAATTGGCCATCCGGCGCCTGAAGGAAAAGTCCAGGCAGGATGCTGCCCAGACGTTGAGGAACCGCATAGACACAAAAAAAAAGGCAGAAAACGAATATACACCCGCCATAGGATAAAAGACGACGGGCCGAACAGCCATCGCAATCGAGAACTTCAAAAAAAGGATCGAAACCTACAAGCGAATACGCAGATGGAACCAAAAAGAGTCATTTTAAGTAGGAAGTTTGGATCTCGTAAGAAGGTTCGGGAGTGTTGTATTTGTTTCGAGATATGGCCCCGAGGCTTTTAATACGCTCATCGATAGGGAAGACTGTGGGCGGTCTTTGACGGATACTCTAAAAGACGCCACGGGCCGAAACACGACAGTAGGAAATCTTGAGCACTGAGCCCGTGAAAGCTCAGGGTAACTCTCCGCAGGAAATCGAAGGAGGATCTGCGCGAAACCTGCCACCGGTCTCCCGAGGGGGGTCCCAAAAGAAAAAACGTATTCAGTTCAAACAGCTGTATTAGAGGATACTTGAAAAATTAGTTCCAAGATGGCCACTGGAGATACAAGGGTGGAAAGAAAACAGGTTTGCTTGAGGTGGTTCAGTCACTTCAATTGCAGGCAAAAAAAAAAATGGGTGATTGGAAAGTAATGGGGTGGTTCACGAAAGCGGAGCGTCAAATCCTAAAAAGAAACCGGCCCCTAACATATCAAACTAACGGTGACAGAATGCGCCTGAAAGAACTGTGAGAGGGGTCGGAGTGGGGGGTAGCGCATTCTGGCGACCCTCGCGGACAGGAAGAAAGATTTGACAAAAGGACACAAAGAGGTGAGTATGCGGGATTCGCTTGCAAAGTAGGGGGCGGTGAAGGGGGGGTCTGCGTTCCAGCAATAAAACACGAGAAGCGGCAGCTGAAGATAATCGGGGGATAAAGGCGATGGTTGAAGCGGAGAAGACTTTTCACTACGCTGGGTGGTGGAGGCAAAAAAGAAGGAAAAAAACGAGCAAATAAATAGTGGGTGGAAAGCGCTGCCGAAAAAGTTCGAGCTACAAGGTGAAGTCTGGGAAGACTCTGTAGTGCCCAGCAGAAATTGGGAGTGAGGCCGCGGGAGCTTGAAAGCGGGGGAGCAGCAAGTTTAGGAAGGGGGGGACAGGTTACGAACTCGGACTTCTGGAAAGAAAAGAACCAGAGAAGGGGGCATCAAATATAAACACGTCAAGAAATACAAACAACGAAAGAGGCCCTATTAGGGAAGTCTCTAGTAGGCGCAGCTGCCGAGAAACGAAGCGAAGGTCGTGTCATTCAAAAAGGGAGGCGAACTAATCGTTGCAAGACCTCGTGTTAAATTCGGAACCAGGGCGTGGTAATAGAGGGAAGGGGGGCCGAAAACTGCGGCAAGAACACAGTAACCCTTCCATTACGACGGAACATCTCGAGGAAAGGGGCGAGAAGGGGACCGTAGAAGGAAGCGCGGAAAATCGGAGTGGCAGCTGAAAATCGGTTGAGGATTTCCCCGGCAAGGGACTTGGACCTTAACCATGAAGGCGTATTTTGAAAAAGTCGCTGGTGGCGAAAGCTGCTGATTGTGGACCGAGAAAGGGGGAGGGAATTTCTCTCTAAGACTATGAGGGCCAAAAACTATCTTAGCCGGGTGAGAGGACGATGGCAACAAATTGCTGAGACATCGGGAAGAACGAGGGTAAAAAACAGGAAACGTAGCAGTTCTTGTAAGTTGGGTTGGGCATCGGGGGAGGCTTCTAAGGTAAAAACTCTTTGTGAGGGGGGGGCATTAAGGGGGTGCTCGGAAACAACAAAGGTTGACGAAAAGTTTGGAAAGATCCCTCTGGCCAAGGATCGCAGTGAACATGGGGCTCTGTGGGTAGTGGGAAAGTGGCGGGGAAGAAGGAAAAACGAAGGGGGACTTGGCATCACGATGGCCCCTGATGAGATAACATAAGGACCCCGAACAATATGCGGTTGGAAAACAATGGTAACAATAGACATGTGTCCGCGGAAACGCGCCGGGGTGAGACACGGGGAAGGTCGATGGGATCACCGGAGATACAATGACCGCGCTATCTCTCCAAAACAAAACTTGTCTAGTTAAAAGAGTCGAGGGAGTTCATTTTTAAAAGAAGGGTGCGAGGAAGGAAATTTAGGAGGGAAAAAGAAGAGATGTTCAAAGAACACATCCGTAAACGGATTGTTCCCAATTGGGGAGCCAAGCATATTTTCAGAGGCGTGCATATGATCGCCGTAAGGGGAATAGTGATGTAAAAGTCCAAGGAACCGTCGTGATAGAGACACGAACGTCACGCAAAAAACAAAAGGGGACTGCGGATGCCCGTACGAGTGAAAGGCTGCAAAATTCCTGTCAACGTGGTGGGGAGAATGAAATCGACATCATAAAAACTGCAAGGGAAGTCCGTCAATTGGAATCAGGAAGTCTAAAAAAAACAAAAACAATGCTAAGGCCAGGCAGCATCCAGACTGGGTACTCAAAAGAGCAAATCCATGATCGAAGCGCTGGTGGCCAAAAATGAGCACTCAACAAAAAAAGCGGGGGTGCGAAAGAACGGAGTCGAAGAAGCACGCGCCGGTGCGAGTGCAACATTGAGCAGGCCTTTGGCACCAGCTGAGGGTCAAAAAAGAGGAAATTAAACAAGTGGAAAGGGGAATCGAAGGGGGGAAAACGAGTGCGAAACTCAACGCAAGTAAAGGAGTAGGACGAACAAGCGCCGAACGGGCCGCCCCCGTGAAAGTCGTAGGTTCTGAAAGCGCGCTAGGTGGTCCGAGAATGCAGATGGGAGGGGCCCTTTAAAAAGGAAAACGCCACGGGCCAGGGGTGGGGCCTGTGAAGGGCCTCTTAAGACCGGGCCTTTCAGAGAAGGAAAAAAATTCTGGACCTAAACTGCATAGCAGAGACAGGTATTTTGCACTGCGAATACAGAAAGATAAGTGAAAACGTACGGGAGAACTCTCTGGGTGGGGGGAATTCCGTGACGGTTTCCAGTGAGAAGGAAGACACCCCTTTCCTGGGTTCTCCAGGGAGGTTTCAGAAGTCCGAGGTTGGTACCAAAGGACAAATGCAGCCTTGGAAGCTGCTTATCCCCAAGCTTAAGAGCCAGGGGACGCGCCAAATCCAATTTCTGATGAAAAAAGAACTTCCCAGAAAGGAAATGGATTCGACGGAAGGGTGGGTCGGCATACCAACGCTGGTTCTATTTCTGAAACGCGGCCTCCGTGCACGCGGGTGAACGGTCGCAAAAGACAAGCGTATGGGAAGGAGGACGAGGGAAAAAAAGACTGAAAAAAAAAGAAAAAAAAAAAAAATTCTGGTCACGGCAGCCTTCTCGGTCGAGGGAAGTTGCGAGGACCTCTCATAAAAACGCAAGAAAAAAAAGCAAGAGTGGCGCACGAGGAAAGAGGGAACAATTGATGAGGCCATGAAAAGGAATCAGGCCCTTTCCGCGTCGGCGATTCCAATGCAGAAACCCTGATTAGAGGGGCGACAAAATCTCAAAAAGAAATGAAAAATAGGAAACCGTTAGGAAGCTGAAGAAAGGGGAGGTCATTTTGCAGAGCTTGAACTGCCTCCGCCTCGAAAAAAAGAGGGCATCAAAAACAAATTGAGCTGAGGGGGGAGGCCCCAAAGGGAGGAGAAAAATCAAGAAATCCGCTCCAAAATGGTCTCTCCAGCGTCGGGGGAACACACATTTGACTTATCGAGGAAATAAGGAACTGAATACGGTGGTCATGGGGAAAAAACCCGAGGGAGGGACCATGGGAGAAGGCGAAGAACGCGAGAATCGTGGATTGAGTGGCGTGAGAATCGGATATTAATGACGTCGAGCCAGGGAACCTCGAATATCGAGGAGGGGAAGGGATCCGTGAGAAGAAGGCACGCGTCTCCAAAATCCCAAGGGCCAAAAAACCCGTAGGTAGCGCAGAAGGTCGCGCGGCCTCAACCTAGTAACTTACAAAAAAAAAGGCTTGAAGCTAAAAGAAATACCACAAAACTCGGGAAAAAGAATGGAAAGATAGCGGGCGGGATCCGGGATTGTCGAAGCGTGTGGTGAATCAAGGCTTGGTCCGCTGTCTGTGATAAGGAGGCGTTGGGGGGGCAGAGCTGGGGCGTAAGGAGAATTCGCGGCCTGAGCATTTTTTGACAAAGCTTAAAGATTGAAGCACCACACGGGAAGGCCGGAGGACTTGCCAGAAGGGGAAATTTCAAATTCAGGCGAGGGGGAGGGGCCTGGATAGGATTGCAGCAAAAGAGAAAAACCATTGCTGGATTGTGCACGCAGGGAAACTTAAAGTACTGGGGCAGGACAGAAAACTTTGCGTGCAGCGCTCCTCTAAAGGTACTTTGCGTCAAGAATAAGAAGGGGCTGAGGCGCACGGCTAATCGGGAAGTCTGGAGGTGACGCGATTGGGGGTGCGTACTCAACTTATACGAGGAAACTTGAAATTAAAAAGAAGAGAAAGAGGGCAAAGTATGTCGACGTCCGGGGAGAAGGAACTCGACCGAGCGCGGTTTGGGGTGGCTTCGGAAATCGAAATTGGGAAGTAGAGAGGAGATCGCTGAAAGACAGAATCATCCAAACGGGGGATCCCTTACGGCATCCGAAGGACAGAAACTACGCATGAAGGCCTGCGGGGAAATGCGCGAAGACTTGCTCCGTCAGGATTCTCACCAGGTAGTAAAAACCCGGGGGGCTTGTGACAAAAGGGGTTCCGCAAAAAGGCAAAGCATTGCGTCAATGGGAAAAACTAATTGGGCCAACACCTGAGACTAAACGCATGACCAGAGTTTTTTTCGATGGACCGGGACCGAGGGCCCGGGCGGACACAAGGGCCTTTAGAACGAAACTACCCGTCGGTGTCCAGCACGAAGAAAGTGGGGGGAAAAAGGGTCCTAAAGTCAGGAAAAAAGGAGGGGGGGAGGGCAGCTAGCGGCCCAGGCAACCCCCAACGGGCTAAGACGACTCTACGCATAGGGAACAGTACCCAACAGCAGAGCGTTTGAAGAACCGGACGCACACGACTTCTTTCCTATCTCCGGGGTGCCCAACACTGAAGAGGAGTGAAGGGGGGGGGGAACAAAGCCGCGGGCAAAAGGAGCAAAATCCTTTCTAAACCCGGAAAGTTTCATCAACAGGAGACTCCAAACGGGAGTAAAAGAGAGAGAGTTTTGATTCAACTGGGGAAAAGGCGCAGGAAACGGGAACAGGAGAGCGCAAAAGGCCTCTATACCAGTGGTGGAAACCCGTTAGAAGAATAATAGACGTGGGTCCATAAACAAGAGATTGTAAAAAAAACAAATAAAACAAAACGAAAAAAGGGAAGAGCCGGAATTGCAGTCAGCAGAAAGTCTTAGAGCGGTGGGGGGGTTGAAGGGAACGCAGAAGCTCGAGGCGGCCAAAAAAGCGAGGACCAATTCGTCTTGCAAACGGCCGGGAAGATGATTTGGGACCGATGGTTGGCCGTATAGAAAGCAGCACCGTAAAAATGAAAGTCAAGAACCCAGGAGAAAACGCAGGTAAGCGGCCCAAAAACAACCAAAACGGTATCCAGGTTCGGCAAGGAAGGGTTAATGCACCAAACAAAAGAGGGGTACTTAGGCAAAACAGGGGAAAGAAGGGAGGGAAGGAAGGGGGAAAATCTTCTTAAAGAGAATAATCGCGTCCACGAAGCCTTCAGGAAATGCTGATATGGAGATTGAAGGAAGGATGGGAGTAAGAGAGAAGACGCATCATGGGTAGAAGTATTTGAAGGGACAAAAGGATGCACGACGAATCAAAGTGCCGAGCAACCGGACGTAATCAAACCCCAAAAGAGCTCAGCGTTTCGAGAAAAGGAAAGAGAAAGAGAAACAAAAAACACAAAAACCCAAACCACCCCCCCAAGAAAAAAAAAAACCCACCCCCAACCAAACCCCCACCCCCAAAAAACAGAAAAACAAAACCCACAACAAAACCAAACCCCACCAAAAACCAAAAAAAAAAACACCAAACCAACAAAACCAAAAAAAAAAAAAAAAACAAACACACCCCAAAACAAACCAAAAAACCCCCACACCACAACACAAACAAACCCACAAACAAAAGAAAACCACCCCCAAGCCACCAACCACAACCAAAAACAACCGACATCGAAGTAAGCAAGGTGGATTTTGCGACTCAAAGAGGGCCCGCTTCTCAAGCGCAAACACCAGACTTGATCTCCTCCGAAGAGAGCAGGACGCGCAGAGCATAAATAGAACAGCAAGGAACGGAGCGGAGAGCGCATCGGAAAGCTAAGCCTTACATCATTAGGAAACACGAAATGGTGCTCGCTCATGCGACAAAAGGGGACCAGGAAAAACAGCGGAGGAGGGAAATGTCCCGTGGCGGAATCGCCCGGGGTGCTTCTAAAGAAAGGAACCGGACAAAAAAGGGAGACAAGCAAATGAGGAAAAAGACATCGCGGAAAACGAATGCCTAAACAGCCACTAAACGCGGGGGGGGGGGGGGGGGGGGGGGGGGGGGGGGGGGGGGGGGGGGGGGGGGGGGGGGGGGGCGCAGCTAACCACCGGATCACTCTGAAGTCACCAATTCCACGGGAGTTGCAGGCGTTTGGTGGGCCCGGTGCTCCGTACGGAACGTCCAGACCCATTCGAGATCGGGGGATTGTTGATTCTAGGGAGAGGGCGCACCTCTTCTTTAAATGGGAGACGAGGCGGGGCTAAGGGGGGACCGATGTTCGAGAGCGAACCGTCCTGCGCACTCGACCATCGACATCAGATGCGACGTGATTCAGAGGGGAGCGCAGGGCAGAGCTAAAGTGCTCAAAAAATACACGGCTCCCTATGGCAGCGCCTTCTCCCGGCCCTCGGTGGTCCAAATTACAAACGTTCAGTGGGCGCGGTAGGTCACTAGGGATACAGGTGAAAGGAGGGGGAAACGTTGCGAAGGGGAAAACTTTTAGATCTTGAGGTGAGATCCTAAAACGTTCCGTAGGGGAAGCCAGAGGGTTGAAATGTGAGAAGTAGGGCACGAACGGCAGAACGTCAAAACAAAAAAAAGAACCCGTAGAAAGTTAATGCGAAGGGAAGGCAGAATGGCGAGAGATAAAGAAGTAGGCACATGAGGGAGGCAGGGAAGAAAGAAGTTTCATGGCTGTACTAAAAGAGGGGCGTATTTTCGCTGCAGCAACTCTTGTTTGGGGGTGCGATTGTGCCCTTCCATCGCAACGCCGCAACGAAAAGGCTGCCTCTGGGAAAAAAGAATCGGTAAAAAAAAAGATGGGGTAAGACGGCAGATGGGGAAAAGACGAAGGGTTTTGCGTACATGAACACAGAGCCCGGCACGCGCGTAATTTTGGCAAGCGCGGAAAACCCCCCAAATGCGCGAGAGAAATGTGGAAAGCTGGAAAGTTCTCTGCGTGGAACAAGAAGGTGGAGTTGGCGCGGCGACTGCGAGAACGGAGAAAGCTTCCGAAGATGAAGTTTGGCAAATTACAAACCAGGGGAATGCGGAAAAAAATCTCGGAGACGAGGGAAAGGCCAGGAAAGGCTTCACACGTAGAAGAACCCCAACGAGAGGGAAAAAACGGTTTGCCGCTATCTGGACGCAAATGCAGAAATAAGACAAGCTACGTTGCATACAGAGGCTTCTCAGAAAGGGAAGTTTGCAAGAAATCGTCGGAATTAGGAAAAAACTTTGGACCCGTAGCAAGCTGAAGGGCAATCAATCTGGAGGTAGAGAGAAAAAAATACTCAGGCCGAAAATGAAAAAAGATAAAGGGCCGTGCGCGAAGTTTAACGGCTATCAGGATCTTTTCAAGTGGAGGAGTGCAAAGAAAGGGGTGTCGGTATGTCAAATACTTCGAAAGAAGGAATTGGCCGGTTTAAGACCGGACGCAGGAAACGTTTTTACTTTTGCAAATCCTCTGATAGTTTCTCGGTATCACCGATATGAGAGAGAAAAAGGCCGGGAAAACCCAGAGAGAGGGGAGACGTGACTGATGCAACAGCAACATGTAGTCACGCAATCTTAGGGGACACGAGTGTGAGGATAATGGAGAAAAAGCGGAGAAGGGAGGGCATGTTTGGGTTTCATAGGGGAGATAGAAGACGGTAATGAACCGGGATGGAATTTTGAGGAGATGTGGTAAGCGCTTCCACAACAGGGTGACGGCATGGCAGCGAAAAGGACCGTAGGCTCCACAGGTGAAAAGAGGGGGTGTTCTGATGGGGGACTAAAGATCACGGAAAGTAATTGGGAAGGGGAAAAAGAAGACGAAAAGTTCCCGATGCGCTATCAAGCCTTCACAGAACTCCGCTGAAAAATATGGGCGGACATGGGAAATCGGGAAATGAGTGTAAACCGCGACGCGCGAGGGGGGGTGAGAAAAAAAATCAGGAACAGGGGGGGGAGTAGTCCACCACTTTTAAAAATGACAAGACATCGAAAAACGAAGATAGTAAGAAAAAAAAAAGGGGAGGGGAAAAAGAGAGAGCGCGCAGAGGGGGAAAATCCGTGGTGAAAATACTGCTCCTGGGGGAGGAAAAACGATCGCGTTGTCCGAGGAAATAGAAACTATTTTTTAACCCCATTGGCAACGCAAAAAAGATTGAAGAGGAGGGACGGGAGAGAGCGGAGAAAGGGGGCCAGTCCGGGTGTTTACAAGTAACAAGGCACAGGGCGTGGCGTGTCCCGAACGGAAACCCCACATCCAATTGAATTAGGTATGCCGCTGGGACAAGAAGTGTTGCAAAGAAAAAAAATGTTGGTGGCAGAGCCATGGAAAGACATCACTCACATCAAACTGACAATCGTCTTACCGTTTAGAGAATTCTCCATCAGCACAAAACCACGCCATCACGGCTAAGAAGGAGCTCTAAGGCAAAAGCGGACAATAGGGCAAATTGCGCATCAATCTGGGCCATCAAGGACAAAACAGGAGAACCAAGAAGATATCGGGTGTGGGGAAAAAGGGCAGACGTATCGAGAAGCACGCGGCCGGTGCTCGAAAAATCTCATCAGGACATTTAAAAAACCAGCGTTTTAAAGAAAAAGAGCCGCCGTGGGGAAAAGTGAAATGGGAAGATGAGGGAGACTCGCCAACCGATGTCAGCAGCAAACGACCTCAAGTGAAAATAAAAAAGAAAATGATGCGCCGTACCTGCTCCGAACTTCAAGCACACTAGATGTTAATCTAATTGTAACTGGAAATCGCTGTTGGTTCTCCAGAGAGCGCGATTAAGGTCCACTTCCAAAGGGAAAACCCCTTTCCATTCCTAATGCCTACTAGTCATGAAACATTGAGAAAGAACCCTTCTGGAGAGTCCAAGAAACGGGAGGCGTATGGAGTCATCTGCTGAACATAAAAAAAATAATATCCATTCTTTTTGGGCGATGTCGTGGATTTGGGTAAAGCGGCTTCCCTCTCGTTTTTCATAAGATATCAGGAAAAAAAGCCGAGTGGCAGTAAAATTCAGTAGGAGGGAGCGTACTGCAAATTCAAGACGAGAGATAACAACAACAATTTGCGGGCAAGGGAAAAAAAAAAAAGTAAAAGGAGAGATCGACAAAAAAAGTGGGGGTCGGCCACTCAAGCGCTTTTGCAAAATTTTCTGAAACGCGCCGCCGGGCGCGTAATGGTTCAGGGCAACCCCCAGCAGGTGAGATGGCGTAAGAGACCCAGGAAAGGACGACCCAAGAAGGGGATAGAAGCCTGACTCGGTCGGAGGGTTCGCTGGAACGCAATCAAAATCAAAAGAAGCAACAAAGAGAGAAAGGGAAAATAGCATCCTGCACCGTTAGGACAGAGATTTCTTTGCCTTCCGCAGCGGGAGAAAGATGCACGAAGAAAACTGATTAGAGTGCGACTAGAAGTCTCCAGGCTACAAATAGAATCGTCAACCGGGTGATAAAGCTGGGGCGGAGGGTGTAAGGAGCATTGACGTCCGCCTGACGGAAAAAATAAGCAGCCTCAAAAAAAAATGAGAGGAGGAAAAAAGAAACGTTGCCTGAAATCACATCAAGAAATCAGGCTCCAAAAGTGAAGTCTCCGTATAAATCGTTTACACCATGGGAAAGTATAAAAGCCCTACAAGCAACGAACTGATATTGGGAATGTGACAAAGTTGAGAAGGAAGCAGTCTCGACGCAGAGGAGACTATGGGGTGCGTTGGCGCGCAAGCGTATCAGAAAAGAGGGAGAAAAAGGGAGAATCAAAGCTTAAAATAGGTCTCGGTCAAGGCCGAAAGGCCCGTGCGCGTCTCCGCAAAGACCCAATTTCCCAAAACGGATGAAACCTCTTAAAATAAAGACGAGGGAGCCAAATAACCGAGAAATAAAAAGAAAAATTATAAATGGATTCATACGGTACAAAACTGACAAAAAAAACGAGTCAATACTGGGGGGAAATCGAGGACCCGCAGGATGTGATGAGCTGTGTGAAGCATGACGAAGATTGCGAGTCTTCGTACCTGCGGCGGGCAGCTTTGGGGAAAGACTAAAGGGGACTTCTCGATTGGTAGTAATCTCGGGGGGCACGACTGGCGAATATCCTTCCACGGCAAATTAACCAAGAAAAACGAAAGGAGGTAAAGGGATGAGGGGTCGAAAATTGGACGCACTTCGGTAGGTTGGGCATGCTCTCAAGAAAGAACCAAATTCGAGGAGATCACAATCCCGTTCTCTTTCGCGAAGCTTAGTATAGGAGAGTGCTGCATCGGAATTCAGTGGAGAGGGACGCTAGGGGGTTGCTACTAAGGAGATCGGCCACTGTAGGGAGCAAAAATCCCACAGAGAGAAACTTAGAAGGGGAAAGGGTTCGACTTGAATCGGACCGGGGCGACGATGGTGTGGGTTCTTCGGCCGGGAAGAGAAAGGGTGATTCAGGAAGGCGGAAGCGGGGGCAAAAGGAAAAAAAAGGGTCACCACCATGCGGCGCGGTAAATACTCGATAAATACGGTCAAGGAAAAGAAGAGAGAATGGGAGAGCCTTCAGGAGGACTAGATGAAGCATTAAAAGGGGTTCGCCCAATGACAGCCGTGTGTTTCAAGAAAGGGAACGAGCCAGCATGTCGTCATGGGAAAAACGATTGCCAACGAAACCGAGGAAAAAAAAAATGCTTTGGGGTCAATGGCTGAACCGTTAAAGGTTTCCCCGCGCGCTAAAAATGGGACCGTTGGAAAAACACTAAGGCCTACCATCGGACACCAAAGCATCGGCCGGCATTGAAGAAAAAGCGTCCCGGCCGAGAAGGGGAGAAGAGCAAGCTAGCGTCCCAAGGAAACCAAACAACCGCTCAGAGACGGACCGGAAAAGGCTTCACTTAAACTCAGTCTCGGAGGGGGGAGACCGTGGCCTAAGGGGTTCCTGCTGGAAGGGTGTCCACAAAGGGAATCGAGTGAAGGTGAGAAAGAGGGGAAAAAGCACCTTCCTTCCTCCCGACCTTGCGCAAAAGCCGT
>Ga0179593_1425432_pt1 | contig 12337 bp, 22 predicted proteins | sample CZODoug2_1_08_16_FD_185931 | JGI IMG/M metagenome (GOLD analysis project Ga0179593, IMG submission 185931) | Vadose zone soil fungal communities from Angelo Coast Range Reserve, California, USA - CZODoug2_1_08_16fungal (PacBio error correction) | ecosystem: Environmental > Terrestrial > Soil >...
AAAACTCCATCACACATTGCAGAAAATTTCAAATTGTTAAATATTTGGCTAGAAAGAAGGTGATCAACCATGCGAGAACGGAGACATTCACAAAGAGGGGGAGGCAACATGAACAGACAACAAGACATTGATTAGTTAGAAAAGAGGGGAAAAATGGGGAGAGCTGCACAGGTTCGGGATTGAAATCACTGTAGGGGGAGAAATCGAGCAAGGTTGTACAGGGCCCCAGCTTTACGTGGGCCATTGTTGAGTGCACGTACGCGCAAACCGTCGTTCAAAAAAAAAGAAAAGGAAGCCTGCGAGCTAAATTGGAAGGGTCAAAAAATATGACTTGGAAGGGGGGGAAGGGACAAAAGAATATATAACCCACACACCCAGGGGGGGAGGACTCAAAAAAGAACTGCAGAAGAACAGAAAAAAGGGAGAAAGTTAAGCGGGAAAAGGATTATTTAAAAGGACCGAGAGTTTGGGGGACACCTGACAATCCCTTAAGATCGCAAAGAACAGAAAAAAAAAAAAAGGTCAAGGTCGATAAGGGGGGCCGAAACAATTATCGGGGGTGTGGGGGGAGAAGAGGAAAAGGGTGGATGATTTGGAAAGAGGTGATCCTAAGGGCCATAGCAAAAAGGAAAGTTGACAGTCAAAGAGAAACAAAGGATAAAGAAAGGGGGGGGGTAGCACGGCCGGAAAATCTTCTAATGGCTGGAGGTGTGGGTACATTTCAAGAAGGTACTCAAGGGAGAAAAAGGAGTCGGAAAAAATTCAACAGGGGAAACAAAAAAACATAAAAGCATGGGGAAAAAAAGCAGAGTGGGGGAGGGCGCCAGAAGCAAAGGAAAAGCACGAATGCCCGGGCGGGAGTACATCCGGGGAATCCTGGTGGAAAAAAGTATTAGGGGGTGGATGGGGGAAAATATTTAAAAGCCGCCAACTTGTGGGGCTTACGGAAAGAGGGCCCAAAATAGAAAAGCCCCTCTAAATAACAAAAAAATACGTCGGCATTGAAGCTCGGGGGAAACGGGCAGTGAGGTAGGAACGCCGACAGCAATGAAGTCAGACACAAGCCGGACGCGCGAAATACATAGAGCACAGCACATGCGATACTCTGCAGGACCCGAAGGGACCGGAAAAACGAAAGAGGTGGGGGAGAAAAAAGGGCCCGCAACAAGTGGGAACCCGGTACTTTAAGAGGAGACGTTCAAACCAGGCAAAGGTTGAATAGTTGACAACAGGGCCCAAAAATGATTCAGGGGTGGGAAAGGACGCCCGACTGGAGGTACGAAAAGTCAGGGGGATAACTCCATAAGGAGGGGAAAGGGGGGGGGCTTTAAACTTCCAGGAAAGGGGAAAAGTAAGGCACGTGGTGCAAACCGCCAGGAAAATTAAAAGAAGTGGAATTCCCGAGGGAAAGAGAAGGAGAGGGGAAGAAAAGGGGGGGAACGAAGGTAAGTGAGGGGGGAATTACAGAGCGCCTGAAAAGTTCGAATTGCACTCTGGCTAAAAGGAAGAAATTTGGGTTGGAAACCTTTATAACCCGGAGAAAATCAACGCCCAAACAAATGGGGGAAGGTGACAAATTCCACCGACATCGGTTGGAACTTAAAGAACCCCGTTAAAACCGGAAAAAAAAAAAAACGACCAAAAAAAGAGGGAAGGATGACACCCTAAAACTAGGGATGTGGAAAAGAAAGGAGAAACTGGGGGACTCGGACAAAAGGGAAATTGGGACCCGGGACCCGAGCAATGCAAAAAGGAAAAGGATGGGAGTGACACACAGCGAATTAACCTTTTGATACGTGAAGCCCTCTCCAGGGGGGTGGCGTGAAAAAGGAAAATTCGAAACGTCAAAAAGAAGGCCCGAAGGGAGGGACTTGTTTTGGTCAAATCGTGGTGAAAAGTGGGCTGGGGAAAGGGGATGCCAGAGAGAAAAACAGGGAGAAACTGAGGGCAGGGGGAGGGAGTGGTCAAGGCACCGAAAATGAAAAAAAGTATCTGGAAAAGGGACGCGTTTGTCTGGGTGCGGGGGGTTGGGTGATGTTTGTTGGAAATTGGCGAAAAAAAAATCAGGGGGCTCGCTAATGTGGGGTTTTTTGGGAAAGAACTCACCCCCTTCAGGCACTGCCCCGGGCGGGGTGGGCAGAATTGGTGCACCAGCGCTTAAAAATGACGAATAGGGGCGAAATCAAAAAACAAGAGTTTGCCTGCAACAACAGGGGAAGACCTCTCTTCTTTGAAAAGTGGGGGGCACAGAAGTGGGGGGTCACCCGTGGGGGGGGGGGGGGTCAAAAACACGCGAAGGGGCGGCTTGAAGCAAATACAATACTCAGCGGGGTACTGTGCAACAATAGAAAAAAAAAGAAAAACAAACAAAAACAGGAGGGGGAGGAAAAAAGAGAAAGAGGGGGGGGGTGGGGTGGTCACCCAGTAGAGATCTTTTATTTTTCAAAGGGCGCCGAAGGAAGGGAGGCTACCAAAAGAAAAGAAGAAAAGAACCAAATTCGGCTGACCCCCAATTAAAGAAAAATAGGGAAGGGGGCAGCCAGCGGAGAAAGTGGTCACGGACCAAAACCTTTATTTGAAAGTGGGGAAAGTCAAAAACACAAATTGTATCACTGATGCATCGGGAAAGGCCCAACACCTTGCAAAAGCAAACCAAAGTGGAGCACCGAAACGGAGAAATGAAGGGGGGGGGGGGGGTATAGGAAAAAAAAGGGGACAACTCCATCCCAACCGGGTTTGGGGGGCTGCACGGGTCGAAACCCCAATCAAAAAGCAAAAAACCAAAAAAGGGGATAAAAAAAAAAGAAACGGGGAAGGAACAGGATGCAGGGGGAAAAGTGTGTTGTGGGTAAAAAAAAAGCAAAAGGGGCACGAACCAGAACGAAGGAGGGCAGTCGGTTAGTTGGTAAGATATGAAGAAGGGGTACGAAGGACACAAAAGAACGAAGGAAGCAATGTTGACCGGTCGGAACTTGGGCGGGAAAGTCACAAGGAGAGAAATATGGAAAAAAAATCCACATGGAAATCTTAGCCCTTGAGAATCGATACTACAGGTGGTCGGGACCATGGAACAGAGACACGGAATTTAGAGGGGATAGCATAAAAAGAAAAAAAAAAAGAGGGGGTCCCCACAGCGGGGGGGCGAAGTTAAAAATACGGGCGAAAAAAAGAGGGGGGGGAGCGAAACGGTCAAAATGTTTCAGTTTGCTCAAAATGACTGAAGAAAAAAGAGAGGCAGGGGAAGGAACATGGGTGCAAGAATCATACCTTAAAGAAAAAAATGGTTGCAGGGCCCTCAAAAAAGAGGAAAGCAAGACCTCACGTTTCCTGTAAAAAGGATGGGGGAGGAGGGAAGGTCATCAAGAGTGTAAAAGCCACCCAATTAACGTCGGTTGCGGAAGGGGTAAGTCCGCCTACCGAAAGAACAAGTTCCGCGACAATTTGTTCAATCGCCGGTAACATACGTGGTGGGCCCTGGTTGCTAACGGTAAACAAAAGGAGGGTTACGGCTCAAGGCCGCCGCCCGGCACGGGCAGTGACCTGGGGGCGACAGACGTACAAAAGGGGACAGGGCGGTCACAGGGGGTCTGACAGGGGGAAGAAAAAGGGAATGTAATCCAAGCCGAGGGGGTGCTCAACAAAAAAACAGGAAGTATGCGACGAAGAGAGAGGGGGAGTATGGATAAATAAAAGGGTTTGAAGGGGTAACAAAAAAAGGGGGGATCACGGGCAAAGCTCCTTCAAAGCAAAAACGGAAAAGTAAACTGGGGGGGGTGAAAAACTAAAGGGGGCAGCTTCGGTGTTCCCAAGAGTGCCATCACAAGGAGCGAATAGGGGAAGGAAGGAAAAACCCAGAAAAGGATGAAGCGGAGGAGGGTCCATCCAACTGGTGGGCGACCCCGACAGTTGCTCAAAATCATCGCAAAGAAAAAAAGAATGAACCACGTATGGAAAGTGAATTCCAATGGTTAGTGGGCCACCGAATTTGTGAGCCGTGTTGGCCAAGGGAGGGTTTAGTCCCTGAGAGGGACAGGGGGAGAAGAACCTGAAAATGTGTCACGAAAGTCAAACTCATCAAAGATAGGCCCGGGACCTCCGATAGGGGGGTTTGTTTCTAGGGTAAACTCTCCCAACCTTTTGTGGACGTTTTGGAAAATGGGAACCCAGAGGAACGGAAAATCAAGGATCTACACGATGGCGCAAGAAAATAATTTCCGGGAAAACCTGTTTTTCCGCGACGAAGACGGGGACTGTGTAGGGTTGCGGGGGGAATCTTTTTCGGGAAAGGGGTAAAGAAAAGCCGTCGACTGGACCCGCCAAACCCCTACGGAAGCCTGGGGACATCAGTCAAAGAGGGACAGCATTGAAAGGGGTAGCGTGCAGCCGACAGGAGACTTAAGCAAGGAAAGGGGGGGAAGGGGTCCACCCCAGGGGAAACCAGCAGGGGTAGAACGTGTACAGTCAAGGGGGCGATCGGCATGCACTTGTAGTTTTGCGGGGCGCTTAGAAACGACTTGTTTGCTCTACCGGACCAAAAGGGGGGGGGGCAAGGTCTTGCGGCAAAAAAAAAGCTAGTTGTCGCCCAAAAAAGGTTACTGATGTCAAGACAACGAGCTAGATGCCATTTGGTCAGTTCTTTTTAAAAAGGGATAGCAATTGAGGGGAAGAACGGTCGTGTGGGGTGCGCCCTTAGAAGAGAATTTGGGGACGAAGTGGAAAGAAAACATGTTCAGTGGGAGACAAGAATTCTTTATGAAGGAAAGGAAAAATGTTGGCGAAAGAGGAAAAAGGGGGGGTTTTGAAAAAGAAGGCCGGCCCATCACCTAACGCAAGCAACAAAGGGAGGGGGAGGAGGGAGAATATAGGGGAACAAAATGAAAAGAAAGGCCTTTTCCTGTGTTTCGATGTTGCATGATTGAGGGGAAAAACCACGCATAAAAAAACGTGGTTTTGTGGGGGGGAAGCAAAAGGAAAGATCAACATGGGGAAAAAAAACTATGTCCCGCCAAGCAACATGGAACAAAGACAAGAAAGGCACCTGGGGAAGGCATTTCACAAAAGACTGAACAGGCATCGGGAAGGGGGAGACAACGTACGGGTGGCAGTGGAAAAAAGAAAGGGAGGGTGAAAAGCGAGGCGTGGGGGACCCGAAAAAAGAACGTCCGTTCCCAAGGGGGGGAGGAAGTGAACCTAGAAAAAAAAAACCGTATCTAAAAAAAAGAACATAGACTGGCGAGCACATTGGAAAATGGACCCAAAGATGAAAAAAGGGGGGAAAAAAATTACAAGGGTTAATAGGACTTCGTCGGTCGGAATTCACCGGAGGACAGACCCCTGGGTAAAGCGGCTTGGGGACGATTCTTAAGAGGTTAACATGTGGGGGAGGGTGGGAATCTGATAACGGGGACAAGACAATCGCCAAAAGAAAGGAACGACAACATAAACAGCACCCGCAACAATTCTGAGAGGAGGGGAAATGCGCCCAATAGAGGCTTGCGCGGGATGAGATTGAGGCTTGCACGTGGGGAGCTAGGGGGGAAAATCGCCAACGCCAAGGGATCTCGTCCAATGAAAAAAAAAAAGAAGAAGGGTGGGTGAAGGGGAGGGGTACCAGTGACGGGGGGGGGGATATTGTACAAAAACGAAAAAGGACAAAAGACCGAGCAAGTCTCACACCCAAAATTAGCGGGGTGCCAAATTGAGTTCATACTCTGCATTCAAAGAAGTTCATGGTGAGCGCCCTGGCTGAGCAAGGTCGCGCAACTAACCACCGGCACGGGATTGAATCCGACTATAAGGAGGGAGGGGGGGGGGGCAACGGAAACTAGGGGAGGGACGCCGCGCTGGTGGGAGGAGTGAGAAGGGCCAGTCATAAAAAATAGAAACATGACGAAGGATCAAACAAACAACCATAGACGTAAATGATCGCCGGGGGGAAAAGGCCTGTGTGGATACTGGGGGACCCGGGAGGGGAAGGAAACTAGGACTGCCATAAGCCAACTAGGGAAAAAGGCACGTAGCCCCCAGAAACAGGACAAAAGCGCTTTGTTACGGACTGAAAGGGAACGAAAAAGGCTAAGCGAGGGGGGAAGTGGAAGTTGCAAGCAAGGACACCCGGCCGGAGAATGAAAGGGGAGAGAAACCACTGGGGATAACTGGAAAAGGGCAAAAAAAGTAAAGGGGGGAGAGAAAGTGCGCGACTGGGAATGACGAAAAAAAAGACTCAAAGGAAAGTAAGAAGGAAAATTGAAAAGGGGAAATAACGGAAGGAATTGACTTCCACGGGACAACAGCAAATAAAAAAAAAAAAGGTGGTGGGGAGAAGGAAGGAGGACGACGAAGAAGGAGGCCATCGGAAAGCCGTGACAAACGCAAAGGGGGAGGAGGATAGTCAGGAAAAGCGAACACAGACCTTCGCAGCAAATCTGGGGAGCGCCTATAAGAAGCTGGGTGGTTGGAAAAACCTGAGCGCGCTCCGAAAAGATTTCACTCCCCGCCTGAAAAAGTGGACAAGGACATAAAACGAGAAGTAGAAACGCTTAAAAAAAAAAAAGAGAAAAGGGATGTGGAGATGGAAGCAAGGGGAGAAGCAAAAAGGTCCTGAACCGTTCACACAAAGCTCGGCTAAGACGAGGAAATGGTCTCGAAAAAAAAAGAAACTGATTACAGTACCGCTTCAGCCCGGAAAAAAAAAACGTGGTCTGGGGAGTGGAAGGAGGGAGGAAAAAAAGGATATCATGGAAGGAAACGGACATTTGGTTTGGGAATTTCATAAAAAAACAAAGGGACGACGGGATGCCCTTTGTTAACGACGGCAAGCAGGGGGGTCTGTTGAAGTATTGGTACAAGGAAAGAAAACAAAAAGGGTAAAGAAAATTCTAAACAGTTGGGGGGAATGAATTGGGCGGAAAGTGAGGTGGGGGGGGGGTCAGAAGATGACGCATAGTGAATCATGGGTTTGTGGGGACCCTAAAGTCAACAAGAACCGTAAAGTTGGATGGGGGCAAAAGCGCTCCAGCAAACTGAAGAAAGGTGGGGAGAAGGAAAATAACCGCGCGTTGGGAAGGAGTATTGGACCCACCCATGGGTTCCCGCTTGAGGAAGAACCTTGGAAGGCCTAAAGACTAGCGAACGGGAAAAGAAAACCCATACTGACGGGAAAAAAAACAACACGAAGAAGGAAATGAAGGGAGAGAGAGGGGGTGAACCGGAGGAAAAAGTTGAGTAGGGGAAAAAGGTCCTCCAAGCCGGAAAACAAGGATGACCCCACCTAGAAAAAAAATGAAAAATCAGGAAGTCGGTCGGGCACCGAGGCACAACTTATTGCCAGCGAGGGGAAAAACGAAAAAAAAGATTAAGAGGGGGAAAGGGGGGGGACAAATGAAAAAAGGGAAACAGAAGTCAAAATCGGAAGCCCAAACACCTAAGGAAACCCGAAAAAAAAAAAAAAAAAAAAAAAAAAAAAAAAAATAAAAAAAAAAAAAAAAAAGAAAAAAAAAAAAAAAAAAAAAGAAAAAAAAAAAAAAAAAAAAAAAAAAAAAGGATCACACGGCGAAAAAACGCCGAAAGGGGGGGGTTGGTTGTAGTCGACCCTGGAGAACCCAGAAGAAAGTGAGGGAGTGAACCACACCGTCAAGCAAAAAAAGACGGGGGGGAAAAGCAAAAAAAAAAGGGGGAAGCAGATTGAAAAAAAGATATGCGTTTTCCGGGGCATGAAGAGGGGAAGAAGAAAAAGGCCCGAAAAAACTAGGCTTTAGGGGAAAAGGGTTGGTAAGGAGAAAGTTTAAAGGCAATGGCAAAAAACAAAGACATCCCAGGAATCCGGGTGGGAAGGGAGAACAGTTGGGGGGGGGCTGGGTTGAAATCAAAATGGGACTGCCGCCATACGAAAAGACAATGGCAATGGGGAGGAAAAATCAGTTCAACTGTTCGGAGCGCGTGACGAACGGAGTTGGAGGGCCTTGGTCCACAAGAAACCAGTTCCAAGGGAGGGGAGAGGGCGCGAGAGGAAAAAGGGGCCAACAAGGCAAATTGCGAGTTTTTAATTCGAGAGAAAGAGAAGTTCCTGCGAAAGGGAACCCGTTTTTAATTTGTTCTACGGGGGACAGGGTTAAGATCGACGGGAGGGGCCATAAAAAATTTCCCCCGATGAAAAAGATTCCAGGGGAAAGGCGTCAATCATCCGACAGGGGTCAGACTCAAAGCGGTGGGGGCGAAGGGGAGTACGGGACAATCCGTTAAACAGTTGGTCAAGGAACCCAATGACTTCGTGAAGAAAGGAAAGGTAGTAACCGAAGAGCGTATCAATACGGACAAGAAGCGTATGAAACTGGATAAGGGGGTTGGCCAAAAAAAAGGAAAGTGAGACAACCAGTGATGAAGATTAAAAAAGGCAAATTGGAAAACCGGAAAAGGCAGGGGTCTTTCACCAAGTTGGGGGACACGCAGCCAGCAAAAGAAGGGAGTCTTGTCCAAATTTGGGACCTTCTGACAGTAGAAACGGGGAAGGGCGGGCTCGAAGGGGGGGGGCGACGACGGGTCGCTCGGGGGGGGGGAAGGGAGTGGAAACGAATTGCGGGGGGGGTCAAGAGTAAAAAAAAAAACTTTTGGGGGCAAAAATAAGAGCAAGAGACTTCCTTTTTGGGGATCTCTTAGGGGGAGGGGGGGGGGGGAAACGGGGGGGGGGGAAATGGCAGACGGCAGGGGGGGAAAAAGAACATATCGGCCTGAAAAAAGGGAGTCCGCCCTCCCAAGAAAGGAAAGGGGATAAAGAGAAGGAATTGGGAAATCAAGCACTGGGAGTAAGTGCAGATTTTTGGGCAAACAAACAAAAAGGAAGAAAACAAATTAACAGTGAAGGGAGGTGAAAAGGGGAGTTGGGAAAAAGCTGGGGAAAGGGGGACTTTGGGAAAAAAGGAAAGCAGTAGTCCGTAACTGAAAAAAAATCCCAAAGGGTACAGAAAGGAACGAAACAAATCGCCGGACTAAACGAAACGGGGGGGACAAACGAAAAGGATCGGGGGGCCTTACATCAAAGAAAAAGGGGGGGGAGTGTCAGGTTTCAAAAAAGAGGAAAACGCCCGTCCTTAAAAAAATCAGTTCACCTTCAGGAACAATACCAATGGGGATGTACCCACCTTAGCGCAGGGTAAAAAAAAAAAAAGGGTGGGAAAGGGAAAAGGGGGGAGGGTCAGTTTCGGAGGGGGGCTATTGGTCACGCGACCGGGGAAAAATGTTGTCTAACACTCACTAATAAATTCAGAGAGGCACAGCGAAAAAGGGGAGGAGGATGAGGGGGTGCAAGCACCAAACACAGCGCCGAACGCCTCTGCTTGACCCCCGACCCGCAAGTAAAAGACTTCAGGGACATGAAAAATGCCGACTCGACAAAGGAGAACAATTTGAGGTGTGGGAGAAAAATAACTGTGAACACAGGACGTCAAAAAAGGGACATCATTTTTTTTGGTTTGGGGGGGTTGTGGGAAAGAAAAGAAGGGGAAAGATAATACTCCAAAGAAAAGAAGTCTGACAAGGGGAACCTAATTGGAGGGAGACCGTGTGAAGTCTTTCAGGGAAAGAGATAAGCTTGTTAAAGGGATGTCATGGCAAGCTTTCACAATAGAAATTTTGATAATTGGAAAAAAAGGAGAGACGAGTGAAGACCACAAGGGCAACCATGGCCGAGGAAAGTGGCAAGTGTTGGTTGAAATGAGGCTGACCATAAAAAAGAGAAAACAAAACCGGAGGAGGGGGAAAGGGGAAAATTCTATAGTTCAAATAAAAAAAAAACAGGCAAAAAGGGGTGCAAAAGGGTCCCAAAAACGGTTCGCTGGCCATTATTCGATTAAAGCAGGGGTCCCAAGGGAAAAAAAATGCGGAGAGTAAAACGGGCAAAAAAGGGGAGTAGGCCCAAGAGCAATGACAGAACAAATAAGAAAAATACAGTTAAAAAAGGAAAGGAAGGGGAAAAAAAAAGGTAGGGGGCCGGACCTGAGGGGGGCGTTGAAAGAAAAGGATGTGGGTGAATAGCCAGTGTTTGGAGAAAAGCCCGGGTTCCATTTATCCGGGTCCAACGGGGGAAAAAAAAGGAAAGTCCGGTTAAAACCAAAACAGAAAAAAAGCGAAGTTTAAAGAGCAACAGGAAGGTGCAGATTAGGAAGGAACAGTGGGAACGGGTGGAAAGCTTGGAAAAAGCAAAGGTCGACTTCGTAGTGCATAAAAGATAAAAATCCTATTGCAGAGGCTGGGAAACTAAAGGATGAGGCTGACCGAACTGGGCGGGTTCGAAATAAAAAAAGGAGGGAAGGTAGACGGACAATCCCCAAGCAAAAAAAACGCCACCTAAAATAAAACCAAATTAAGTGGAAAAAGCTAAGGGGGACAAAAAAATCATAAAAAAGGTCGGGGGATAGCATATAGGGACGGAGGGCGGCGTTGAGGCAAGGAGGAAAGGGAAAAGCCAAAGAACAAAGGGAGCGAAAAGAGCCAAAAAAAGGAAATAAGGGGAGGAACAGCGTATCGGAAAAGGGGATCTGGTTTAAGGGGGTGGGGGGACAATGCGGATCATGCCGACAAAATCGCGGATTTCCAAAAAATGAAAAAGTAACAAGAGGGGGATTCACTACTTGGAAAAGACAAGATTCATGTGGAGGGAGGGAACAAAGAGAGAAACGACTACCAGGAGGATGGGGTCAGGGGAAAAAAAAGTATAGGGGGGGGGGGCGGAATATTTTACTCGCTTTTGGGGGGGCAAGGAAGAGACCATTCAAAAGACCGGTCCTAAACAACCCACTAAGGATTGAAAGGGGGGTAAAAAAAGCATTGGAATAAAATTTGCGCATGACGGGGGCCAAGATCGGTGGGCAAAAGGGAACTAAAAAACACATGAACAAAAAAAACCGTAGTAGCAAATCAAGCATCAACACAGGGGCACAGGTGAAGCTTCAATGTCCCGATTACCTAAAGAGAAGGGGAAAAATGGAAAATCTGAAGCAAGGGGAAACGGAAAAAAAAGGGTAGGTAAGTGAACGGAGGAAAAAATTCAAAAGAAAACTGGGGTTGATAGTTAAATAACATTGCAAAAAAAAGTGTGCATTCCAATGAACTTGAGGATGTGCATACCGAGCGACGGATAAGTAAAAGAAGTCCATGGGGGGGCTTGACATACGAGGGGAAAGGGGACAGGTAATACACTTGGAAAAAAAGGCCTTCTGAAAGGGGGTGTAAATGGGAGTCCAAACGAAGAAGAAAGAAGGGAAAGCGGGGACGCCGAGGTAGGGGAAACAAAAAAAAAAAAAGGAAATGAGTAGGGACTCAACAAACATTGACATACATGTGTCTGCCAAAGTCTGAGAAAAAGCGCCTGAAAGAGAAAAAGAACGTTGGTTGGACTTGAGAGATAACAAGAACCAGGACAAAGCTAACTCAAAACCCGAAGGGGCGCTTACCCAGGACCGAAAAAAAGACTCGACGGACTGAAACGGACTGAAAGAATGACTAAGGGGGCCATAGGGGGGGAGTTGGAGAAAGTGTGGGAGGAAAAATCCAAAGCTTCACACAAAAGGAAAAAAACGTCAAGGAAAGGAAGGGCAGCAGGAATGCAGGGGACATACAGGGAAAATTCAACTAGGTCAAAACATAGCGAAGAAGACCTGCCTTTCTGGGGGGCGTAGTTAGAAAAGGGAAAAAAAAACGTCATGCAACGAAACGGCGGGGCCGGGGTGTGGAAGAGGGACATAACTTGGGCGACGGGCAAACTGGGGGCCCAATTTTTAATTAGAAAAGGAAAAGGGAATGGCCTTAAGTGGGAAACAGGGGGGGAGAAAATACAAAATATGAAAAAAAAAGGTCAGGATTTGTGGGGATTTGGCAAAAACTTGTTGACGTGAGGGGGGGGGGGGTTTCGGACTAATGAACGAGATGGATCAAGGGGGTGTTGGGGGGGAAAAAAAAAAAACTTCCAGCCGCAACCACGTTTGGGACAAAAACCAAAAAGCCTGCCATAACCCGCTGGGCGGACCTCAATAGTGTGAAAAAGGGAAGGGGTAAGTAAGAATGATGCTTTGGAAAGTAATTGGGGTGGGGAAAAAAGTTTAATCAGGAGGGGCGACCTTGGGGGGAAATCACTAAAAAAGGGAAAAATCGAAATAAACAGTCTCCAGGCAAAACCAAAACAACAAAAGGAAAGGAGAATAAAATAAATAATATGGTTCCCCAAACGGTCTAGAAATGGGGGAAGGGGGGGGTAGTTAGGCTCCTAAGCTAAAAACACATGGCGCCAAAAAAAAAAAGGGGGAAACTGCTTCAGGAAGGAAAAGGCGGGAAACTATTGAAGTCA
>Ga0179593_1485125_pt1 | contig 12337 bp, 17 predicted proteins | sample CZODoug2_1_08_16_FD_185931 | JGI IMG/M metagenome (GOLD analysis project Ga0179593, IMG submission 185931) | Vadose zone soil fungal communities from Angelo Coast Range Reserve, California, USA - CZODoug2_1_08_16fungal (PacBio error correction) | ecosystem: Environmental > Terrestrial > Soil >...
CGGCTTGGAGAAACAAATAGTGAGTCAACCTCCCGGTTGTGCAAAAAACAAAAATCCATTTGGGAGTTTGTGGGCGAGGGGGGGGTGAAGACAAATTGGCGCTTTTGTTTGGGATTGGGAGTTGGGGAGGGGGAGGGGCTTCAGAAAACAGTTGAACATTCTAAAATCTGCTGTTCCCTAAGTAGGGGGGGCTGTGCAGAACGTAGCAGGTTAAGGTTCTAGAAAAGGAAAAAAGAACAAACCAAAATCCCCTCCCCTATTGGACATACCGGGAGGCGCACCGGATGGACTGATATCGTCACCGTTGAAAAGCAATTTTGGCTTTGAACGACAAAGGTGGGGGGATCTAAGCCAAAAAAAACGTTTGAAAATGCGGAGGGTCGGTAAAACAAAGTAGGAGTGTGAATCCAGTTTAAACGGAGGTGATTTTTAAGTCGAGGGACAAGCGAGAGGGGGATTAAAACACGAATTAAGTTAAGGGAGGGAAAGAGGAAAGGGGGGGGGTAATTTCGTCGAACGTCACGGTCGAGCTGGGAGAGGACCTTCAACGAAAGGGAATGAGGGTGGAGAAGAGAAGAAAATTTAAGGATTGAGGACAAGACTTCAAAAAAAGGGAAGGGGGACAAACGGGTCCATTAAAAGAGGAATCGCGCGTCCGCCGCTCGAAAGTCACCTTTATAGGTCATAAAAGAATTGGGAAAATGTGGGGGGGGGGAGGGAAAAGAAGACGGATCTGAGAACATCGGTGGGCGGAAAAGGAGACGCTTTCAGGGGCGGAAGAAAAGCGATTCAGGCGTCGAGGAAAAAAAACGGCAAAAAACAACGTAATGAAAAAAGGAAAAGAAGGCCGCTTTCGGAACCAGTTTTGATTAAAAAAGGGGGGGGGGGGGCGCAGAAACCTGAAAATGAGGAGGGCTGAGGTCGTTCTAAGTCCTCAAAGGAAACTAAAAAGTTGGATTTTAGAGGAGTTGGTCAAGGGGGGGAATGGTTTCACAAGGGACCATTGAGAAAGTAATTTTTACCTGAGCCGGAATCAAAGTTCAGGCGAAGACACTCCGCTGATGATGAAACAGCGAAAAAAAAAAGGGGGCAAAAAAACATATTGTGTTGAACGTTTGCAGAAATTTGACGCCCAGGTTTGGGGGGGGTTATGGATTTGGGGAGAAACGGCTCTTTGAAAAACGGGAGCGAAGAGCCACATAAGGGGGGCTTTTCAAAAAGAAGAAGGTGGGGGGGGCGGTGCCCTGGAATCGCAAAAATCAAAAAAATTGGATTAGGGGGGCCAGGAGAAGAAAAAAACTTGGCGTTGCATGCAGGGGGGTAATAATTCGCTGGAGGGGAACGTGAGGTGGAACAGCAAATAGGGAAATAGCTATCAAACCGACGAAGCAGGTGGGGCTGGTAAAAACAGGCGTATTCGAGCTCGCAAGGGGGGAAAAAAAAATGATTTGAGTAATTTCAAAAGGCAATAGAAGAGCACATTGTGCATATGGGCTGTCAAGGAAACGGGCTTGTCTTGAGAAAAAGATCAAGACTCCAATGCAGCGCCTTTCATCTCTGAAATTCCAAGGTGATCTGATTAATCCCATTGGGCAAAAAAGTGATTTGGCAAGAAAGAAAAAATGCATTGGCAAATCACCTTGAAAATTCTGGCTTCAGAACAAAATGGTTTGAACGAAAAAGGCTACGAACAAAAAAAAGAAGAGGGGGATAAATTCGGTGTGACCGGGGGAGTAAAAAAAAAGACGGAAATCAGAAAATTGTAGTGGTAGTGTAGAAAGAAAGGGGGGAAAATCGATGACTGATTGACAATGGCAGCTTGTGAGAGAAAGGGGTGCGGAGAAAATTGGGAAATAAACAAACCTCAAACAAGCATCTCCGTAATGACAAAGGGGAGGAGGTTAAGTAAAACTCCGTTCTTGAAAAAACCTCAAGAAAAGTGAATAGAGGCTCGGAAAAAAAAAAAAGGCGTACCGACGGGGGAGGGAGGAAATGGGACGGGTCAGTCCCGGCAAATAGGATTGAAACGAGGATCCGCCAGTTTTCAGGAAAAAGCGTGATGATCCTTGGGAAAAGTTTGGGAAGGGAAATCGGCTACATTCAAAGTCAAATTGCGTCATGACGCCTCACGGGATATAGAATTCATTGAGACAGCAAGAGCGAAGACAAAGCAAGAGAAAAAAGAGTAATAAACCATTAAAAATGAGAGGGGGGGGGTTTAAGGAAGTTTTCAATGTCGAGAGTGAAAAAAGGAAAGGTTTAATGATTTTTCGTTGAAAACTCAGATGGTGGGATACCAGACAAGGGGGGGGGGGGGCGTCAAATCAGAGCGAACACGAATAAACTACGACTGAACGGAAAAGAAAAGGGTTAAGGAGGGGTGAGGACGGGATACCTAAACCCAAAGATTTTAAAGAGAGTCAAAAATATAAATATTCAGGGGGAAGGGGGGGGGGTGGAAGTTATCCGATCAAACCGCCCTCGCGGAGGTCAAGATAGTCAGGGGGGGGTAAATCCTCACGAAGGAAAAAACTAGAAATTGGTCTGTTAAAATGCGGCATCTGAGCAGCAACCGGACCAGACGATCTATTTGGAAAGGGAAGCGATCTCAAAAGGCGGATAGAAAGGGTTCGACTCCTGCGGAGGGGCAAAAGGGGGAAACAGAGTTTCCCCACGAAAACCGATGAACAGGGAAAAATAGGAAAGGGCGAAATATTAGTAAAGCCGACCGAAGTCGTGCATAAAACTCAGCAAGGGGGGGGTGGGAGTGGGGAGGGTGAGACGGAATACTTCGGACAAAGAAGGAAAACGGGGGAGGTGTAAGGGGGGAAGGAGGATTCGTGATAGCCTCCGGAAGCAGGTTCATCAGGTTCACTCATGAAAAAATGGCCGTATTTTGGGGGGGCATCACCTACACAGTCAGGTTTGGTTGGGGGGGGGAAGTTCGCGGTTTATGTTTCACACGCAAATGGTGAAAGAGGGTCAGTAGGTTCCAGACAATGGGAGAAGTTTTTTTCGAGAGGGACGAGGGGTTGAGAAAATCCAAAGAAGGAGTTGTCGCATTTTTCCCCTTAGATCCGAAAATTTGAAGTGCAAATGTTTCCGAATTGGGGGCTAAATCGACGCGTGAAAAAGCAAAACCAGCAGAAAAGGATCAGCAACACGATCGGGAAAACAACAACAAACAAAGGAGGGGAGAAAAGATTGGTTGAATTAAAGAGCGGGGGTTAGGGAGAGGGTTGGGATCCGACGATGATGAATGCAAAAGTCGGAAGGGGGAAAGGTGTCGGATGAGAGGGTAAACAAACTCGACCGGGGGGGTTTATTCCAAACATCGGCCCGACAAGGAAAAAAAAAACGTACTAAGTGAAAAATAGGAGTCACAATTTGGTGAAACAGGAAAAAAAAGCGAAGAAACATTACGAAAAGAACAAGAAATATTTCGGTTGGCAAGACTCGAAAAGGGGGGGAGTGGGGGGGAAGAAAAGAAAAACCTGCTCCAGTCAACCGGGAAAAAGAAGAGAGATCCAACAAATCCAATCAAATGAGAAGGACGTTGGGGGGGAAGCGTATGAAAAAAGGCAAAAAGGGGGGAAAAACCAACAAACCGGGCAGTTATTTACGAGGCTTCGGTCGGGGACTGAAGCGGGCGATGGATGAAAAAATGATCAGGGATCATTGGGTAAGCTGGAGTCAATTTTTTCAACGCGCGGCAGTAAATGGGAAAAGTGGCAAGCTTAGGGAGGAAGAAAAAAAGGGTGAAAACGCTCAACTAAGAATCGCGGTGCGTTTAGAAATCTGACGAAGATAAAACTTTCAGTGGGGAATGCTTTCGGGGAGGGAAACCCGAATGAAAATCCGGCGGAAGGGGGGGGGTGGGGGATAATTTTGTGAGGGACTTACCAGCTGAAAAAAAGAAACAGGGGAAGGGACTCTGTCTATAATAAACTGGGGGGGGTTCTGTAAAGGGGTCCAATAAAAAGAAAAAGACTAATAAAATACTGAATTTGAGGAGGGGGGGGACAAGCTGGTGAACTCAACAAATTTCCGGTCTAAAACTGAAGGAGTTATGAAGAAAAATAGAAACGAAATATAAACAATACACTAATCAGGAAAAACATCTAACAGCCCTTGGGGTTAAGGAAATTTTAAACTGGAGAGGAGGGAGGGTCAAAGGAACGGGGCTTTTTCACTGCTGACTACCAAGGTAAGCGTAAGAAGCAAAACAGGGGGTGAAAACTTTTACCGAAACGCAAAGAAGGTCATTGCTCCTCCTAGAACGAAGGGTGATAAAACGGAAGAGTTGTCGGGACGGGGGCAAGGGGAAGAAAAAAACATTTCACCTCGGCCAGAAAGTTAATTTTCGTCGGTTCAGAGAGAGGAAAGTGGAAAGGGGAGAAGGTGGTCAAATGAAAAGGTAATGAGGGGACTTAACCCTCAATCGGGGGAGGGAGGGGGATGGCAGGAGGCTTGGAAATGCAGGGGGGAACGAGCCCAATTTAGAGAACTGCATTGTCAATGGTGAAAAAGCATTGAATACTACTGATCCCAAAGCGGTTATAAACGACTACACTCAAGTGGACCGAAAAGGAGGGGTGGTCACCCCAAGGATCGGGAAAGTGACTTCCGGTTCGAACTGGATTCAAGGGGGGGCTAATCCAGAATTTTAAAAGGGAAGAAAAGGGGAACAGAGTGCGAAGGGAATTGAAAACCAGCCGAGAAAAAAAAAAGAAAGGGTGATGGCGGACCGATTTATCAGAGAGGAAAAGGGGGGGGGGGAAAGGGGTGGGATTCTTCGAACAATATTTAAAGGGAACATCCATATGGGGTAAAAGATCGGGGAGGTTTAAAATGGGTGGGGGACATACGAAAAAGAAAAGGAAGGTTAAGGACACCAAAGGCAGTCTCCGCTGTGGTGACACGAGGGGGAAAAAGATTTACGGATCATCAACGTCACGACCCGAGGGGGGACGGCATCAAAGCCGAGGTTCCGCCTCGGAAAAGAACCATAAAGATGAATAGGTGGAAAGGTCCGATCAAAAAGAAGTTGCAGGACGAGCAGGCCAAGTGTGAAAAAAAAAGGGGCATTAAAGTTTCTGCAAAAGCATTTAAAAGACGGGGGGAAAATATCCGTCCGTGCAAAAAGGAAAAAAGAGTAAATGAAAAGCAAAAGTTTCAACACTAATTTTATTGTAAAATGAAAGGGGGGAACAGACGGCTAGGGGCCTTGGGGTAAAGGAAGAGGAAGGGGGCCCGAATCTGAGGAATAGGAAAAAAAAAGGAAGGGGGGGGAGGGGGGGTGGACTGTATCCGTAACCATGGGAAGGAAAACATGACATTGGGGGCAGAACAGACTTTTGGAGGAGAAGAGTAATCGTCCTCGGGCTCATCGACTTAGGGGACTAAGAAGGGGGGGGGGGGGAGGGGGATCACCATCAAAGTTGAAGGTTAAGAATTCGCGGAAACCTGTGGAGGGGAGGAAGCTTTTGGTAAACGGGGGGGTGGTTGGGAAAAAGAAAATCGTTGTTTATTGACTGTCGCGGTTACGATACAGCACCGATGAAGATCTGCGACAGAGAAGGGAATGTGTCACCCAAATTGGGGAGGATGGAGGGGGATTGGGATGAAATCGGAACAGGGGAAAAGAAAGAAAAGAGCGGGCGGCGGAGATCAACTAAGGAGGAAGCAAGAAGGAAAGCCAGTTTGACAGGTAAAAGGAGGGAAGAAAAGGGGTTGGAGTCCCCAAGGAAGCAAGGGGAGCAGCACCGTCGGAATTTGAAAAGGAAGAGATCGGGGACTAAGTATTGTTTCGAATCACGAAAAATTAAAGAGTTTGGTGCTTAAGGAATCTACGGGGGAGGGTGTACACTCTCGAGAAGGAAGCAATACGGAAAGAAAGACAAGAGTGTTGGGTCACGGATCAAAAGAAGAGTTTTAAAAGTCATTTCTCCCCAGCGGGCGATTCAAACCAAAAGAAAGGGGGAAAAAGGGGACTGGGCCTTAAAAAGTCAAAGCAGGGGAAAAAGGGGGAATAGACTCTACGCGCGAGGTAAGATATGGAATAAGGGGGATTGGGGGGGGGGAATTTTGGATTGGGGGTATTTTGGAGTTGGTATTTTGGGGTTAAGAGGGGAGAAACTACTTTAATGAAGGGGCGTTAAAGACTGGAAAAGAAAAGAAGGGTGAAAAAACAGAATGTTTGAGAATGGCTCGTTGTATAACGACAATCAAAAGTCCAAAAAATCCAAAATCCAAAATCGAAGGTCGCGCCAATTAAAAGGAAAGAGGACACACGACGCAAAAAAGAAAAGATGGGAAAAAGGAGGTTGTGGAACAGTTACAAACAAAAATTGATTGGTAGCGTCCTGCGGTTAGGTTTCAAAGCGAACTCAGAGAAAAAAAACAAGAAGATGTAAAAGAGCTGAAACTCGAAAAATTGATCGGCGCCTTCAAACAAAAAAAGGGTGGGAAAAGAAAACTTGGAACATCAGTTTAGGGGGGAAGGAGGGAAAAGATTGGCGATGGGGGGGGAGGGGGGGGGGGGAGTTGGGGGGGGGGGTTGGGATTGGTCGTAAAGACTTAAAATGCTCAAAGATGATGTAGTGAAAATAAGGGGGCATTGGACAAGACTTAGCTTGTACAAAAAAGATATTAACTTCAGAGGAGGGAAGAAAAACACAAAGGCCCAAAGAACCCATCCAAAAGAAAGGGAAGGGGGGAAATAGACTGTTTTCCCCGGATGCGGATGGACTAGGCGGACAAGGGGGGAGAAAATGGGGAAGGGGGGAAACAGTTTATATAATCCCATTCAAGTTAAAGATGGGGGTGAATGGGAAGGGAGGAACAGGGAGGGGGAAAACCTAGGCTGGGGAGACCGTAAACTCCTCATGGAGGAAAGGGTAAGGGCGATTAATGAAGAAATCAGAGAGGGGTGTACCCGAGAATGGGATGCTATAAACGAGTTGGGGGGTAGTGATTTGAGAAAAAGTATGGAGAAGCAGGGGAAGCGTTATCCGATGGAACTTTGAGAGAAGCTGAAATCGTTCAGGGGAGGGGACCGATCAATGGAAGTTCTGCAATGAAGGGGAAGTTACGTGGGGAACCTAGTGGAGAAAAGGAAGGGACCGCTCGCGGGTCAGTAATGGAGAAGGGGAAACCCAAGTTTAAATCCAGCGAAGAAAGGTTTGGGGGGGGAAATGGGGCGCGACTGGATCATAGGAAAAAGAAAAAAAAACGTTGAGGTTATGTAACCGAAGCTTCATGTGAGGCTAAAAAAAAAGAGAAAAAGTCGGACTCAGTCCAACCAGAACCACCGCGGAATGGATGAAAAAAGAGCATCACAGCAAGTTCGGGCGCGACCCAGGGGGAAAGTCCAAAGGGGGGATGGTGGGGGGGGGGGGGGCTCAGAAATTTACTTCTTTAAAAATTGGTCGCTATCTTTTCTATATTACGAAGGAGTGAAAGAAAACAGGATTTTTAAAAGGGTCAAGGGAAATTAGGCCAAACTTTTATCGATGAAAGGCATCCGGAAGCAGGATTTTTTCCTGAGGCCGAAGACAGTAAAATATTCGGGCGAACCTATAGAGAGAATGGAAAAAAAACCGGAGAAATTATGGGCAGGGAAAAGAGGAAATGCAGGAAACCATATTTACTCCCGTTTTTTTGGAAGGGGTGCCAAGCCTATGGAAAAATTAAATGAGAAAAAAGATCACTAATGGGAGGGAGGTGAAACGTAAAACAGGGAAGTGACGAGAAACATAGCCAGGGACAGTGGCTTCATTGGAAAAACGGGGAGGAGAAAGGGGGGGAAAAAAAGGAGGCTATGGGACGTAATAATCGAGAAAATGGGAGGAACAGAAATCCGTCACTCGGGAATTCAAGGGGTTTTCACAAAAAGGGGGGGGAGGGCAACCATGGCGATAGAGGGGTGTTCTGAATCCGATTTGAACCAAATGAGAGGTCAGGGGAAAAAACGGGGGGGAGGGCACATCTTTTAGGCAGGCATTGGGGGGGGGAAAAAAAAGCGTTCGACCGATCACGTCAAACTAAAGTGGTCAAAAAAAAAGGAATTTATCAATTGATCAAGGCCGGAGGGATATTATGAATCCGCAGTCAAGGAGGGGGGAAAAAATCCCGGCCTCTTCAATCTTTGGCAAATTTGAGGGAAATTGGGGAAAATGACTTGGCTAGACAAGGTTTGAATTCTCTAACCCGCAGAAGGAAGGGAGCCAGGGAGAAGCCGGTGACAAAACGCCGGACCACGGTATATCTGTGTAGAACAGCCCTGGGGGTTCGGAGGAATAATCAAAGGGGAAATTGCAACATTGAAAAGGGCATGGGGGAATATCATTTTTTTCCGGAAGGAATAAAAAAACAACGAGATCGTCCGAATGGAAAAAGGGGGGGTTAAGTCCCCAAAAAACATTTTATCTTTGAAAAAACCTTCCAATGGGAAGGGGGGGCCCGGGAAAGGCGCAAACATATAACGTAAGACTGACTGGTGAATTTTGTTGCTTGTCAGGAAAAAGAAAAAGTCTTTGGGAACATATAAGAAGAAAAACTGAGAATAGGAGGATTACCTGAAATAGACTGGGACCGGTTTTCCGGTAAATCGGCGGGATCCAAAAGTTGACAGGTTCGTCATGAGACAATGCTTCCGCAGGGGGGGGGCCTCGCGAACAACGAAAAGCCGAAAAAAGTAAGGAAAATTAAAAGGCGGGTTGGGTGGGGGGGGGGGGATGGTATTTTTGTTCCTATGATTCAAGTTGGGGGATGGTTTGAGGGTTAAAAAAACTCAACAGGTTGTGAGACCGCCAATTTGGGGGGTGACGGTCACTCATCTCCCGAAAGGAGAGAAAAAAAGGGGAATAACTCGTAGTCACTACAAATGGGGTAGAGTAGTTAGGTCTTTGAGGGAAATTCCGGACCCCACGGAGGGAGACGCATTTAAGATATTCAGACAGCCGCGGTTCTGGTTAATTCCATAAAAAGGAAGTATCAAACAACAACCCGACCAGAAGACGGATTTCGATAGGGCACCTAACCGCACTCAAACAGAAGGGGTCTGGAGTCGCGGCTTTATAACCGTCAAAACCGCGAAAACCCTCGGGACTAGAAAAATCGGGCAGAAACCACTGACCGTCCAAATTTTGAGGGGGAATAAGGGAGGGGACAAAAGGGGTATCCATTACCCCTCGAGGTAAAAGAAAAGCAAAGGAAAAGAAACGATGGAAGAGGCATCTCGGAAAGAAGAACGTGGGATTTTTGGATTCGATGACTGGTCATACTAGGGGTGAAAAAAAAAAGGGGGGGGAGGGGGAGGTGGCTTGGGGGTTAGGAGTGAAGGGAAGGTGTTAGGGTGGAGGCGAGACAGGTTCATTTCGTTCAAGAAAAGGGGTCTATTAGTGCCAGGTAGGTTGGGTTCATTCCACCTAACCTCATGGGGGGACGTGGGTGGTTAGACGGGGTCGAAGGGGGGGGGGGGAATTTTGAAAAAAGGTGGCGTTTTCCTTTGTCCAATCAAAGAAGGGTTGTTTGTAGGAGGGGGGAAAAAAGAAGGGGTTTTGAAAAAAATTTTCGGGGAAGGAGCAGATCATTCCATAACGACATGATTTTAATGGTGGAACAGGCCTTTTGTGCAGAATAAAATCGTCGATGAATAAAAAGAAAAGAGCCCCTCAAAAAAGAATCTCTCTCAACAGGAGGGGAAGGGAGGGAAAAAGGAAGAGAGGGGTTTGATGAGGCAGGTTTTTTCGGGGGAAGGGGGTGTGGGAATTCAGCCGACAGGAGGGAGACAAAGTCAGAACAGAAAAGGAAATAATGTCGTATCAACGAATGGGGAGGTCGGGACAGAACTAGTGACAAAAACATAGGGAAAACGACTCAGAAGTCCAATCCAATGGAGTGAAAAGAGAAAAAACAGGTACAGGGGGATCTTAAAAACCGAGAAAATTAACTTCTAAATAAAAACACAAAAAAAAAAGGAGGTGAACTGGTAGCCAACGAAAGGAGAACCTTGCTCATCAACCGATCAAGACCGAATCAAAGCCAGCCATCCCAATCAAAAAGAAAGAATAGGTTTTGGAAACAATGACCAGAGCGGAGGGGAGGCAAAGAAAAACGGACGGGAGTGGAATGTAGGGACTTTACTATCCTGGGGAAGAATGGGAATTGATTTTTAATCAGCGGGGTCCTGGGTGTCAAAGGGGGTGGAGGAACCGCAGAGAAAAGGAAAATGTCAAGGTTATCCGCTACGTGAGAGAGGGAGGAGGAGAATATTGGAGGCGGGGAAGGAGGCGATAAAATTTCCTATTTTGAAACGGGGTGAAAAAAAAACGGTCGTTAAATTCCTAGATGACTGGGGTTGTAATCTTTCGAGAGGGAGGAACAACTTAAAAGCAGCAAAGCGCGGTAGAAATCGGGGGGGGGAAATTGCCGAAAAAACACTAATTTATGGAGTGACGCGGAGGGGGAGGGGGGGCCGCAAAGGGAGGGCGAGAGGCAGACAAAAAAAATTGTGACTCAAAAGGATGAAGGGGAAAAAACCGAAATACAAGTAGGGAGAAAAAAAAGCATGGAAAAATCATACAAAATTACGCCCTTTTAGTGGCTTAAGGGGCGATTGATCAGGGGGCTTCGCTCGGAACTGTGGGTCAGGGGGGGCTTATCTCGCCAAGGGGGTGAAAGGGGAGAAGGGAAAAAAAAGTTAAAGGGAGAGAGAGGGGGTACCGGCAAAAAAAACGGGGGAAAAGAATTCCAGGCTCATAGGACGTAAGAACGATAGGAAGGGGAAACTAGGTTTCGAAGGGGGGTCAAGAAGGGAAAAAAAAAGGGAAAGCGTCTGTCGGGACGAAGTTCGAGGGAGGGGCGGAAAAAGGGGGATTTGCAGTGCAAAAGAAGGTGGAAAAAGGGGAGGAAGTTTTACTATCACAGGGGTCATTCGGAGGAATGCGGAGTCGCGTTATGACAAAATTGGGGACCGAAATTATTATACAGGAGGTCAATGTTAATTCAAGATATCTAAAAGCAAAAAGAGGGGGGAGGGTTGGGGAAAAAAAAATGAAAGTGGGAGGGGCCAGTATAGGTCACCCCGGAATTTGAAAATGAAGAGAAAGTGATGCGGTTAAGAGAACGGAGTTAAACAGGTCTAATCCAAAAAGGTTGAAAAAAAAGGGGGACAGCAAAATTTTCCAAAAATGGGGCAAAAGCCAGACAAAAAAAGGGGAAATGCGGACACGCCGGGGAATTTAAAAAAGAAGGGAAGAGGAGGGGCGGTTTTTGAAAGGGTGAAGGGGGAAAGGAGAGGGTCATTACAAGGGGAAAGAAAAAAAAAATGTCAAATTGGCAGATGGAGGGGGGAAAAAAATTTACCGAAATCATGAAAAAAAAAAAAAGATCGCGAACATTACGCAGGATGGGGGGAAAGAAGAAGGGAGGTCGCTCCAACGAGTGAAAAGGTGGATCTGGCAGTCACGCAAACGAATTTAGTAAGGGGGAAGAAAAGCCGGGGCAAGCCGCCACATCACTCTGACTCGGGGTTGGAGATATCGGCGAGTCAAAAGGTACGTATGAAACAATTGAGTTTTAGACGGAGAAATTTTCAAGTGGCAGGAGCAATCGGGCAAAATAAAAAACAAACGGGAGAATGGAAGGAAAGGTTCAAACACGAAAATTTTTGGGCACAGAACGGCTATGTGGGAGGGAGGTTGCTTCAAGAATCGCGGAGGGGCGCCCGGAGGTTAAGGACTGGAGCGCTCCTTGGTAGGGAATGGGGGATGGAGTTATCCGAATCATGAGAGTGTGGAAAAGGTACAAAGAGAGAAAGGAGGGGTAGTTGCCGAGTAAAGTCTCCGCGAAAGAGACTTGCGGGGAACTAAGGAAAATGGGAGGGGGTGCTCCCAGCCAATTGTAATTAAAAACTGGCCGAAAATCCGGAACCTTTGGTCTGTGAAAGGAGGGTTGGAGGAAAGGGACGGGAGGAGGACTTGACGACCAGAAAAGTTTTTGCCTGGAATGCATAACCTACACGAGAAGAGAGGACAGAAGAGTGCAGTGCCCAAAAAGGATAGGGTTAAAAAAAGATGGGTTACAGAACGAACCTAGTGCCGAGCGGGCCTCTGAAATCACAAGGTAACAAGGAGAAAAAATCCTAGGGGGGAAAGGGGTAAGTCTGGCTAGGTGGGGAAGTTCGGGACCAAATCATGAGGAATTAGCCGAAAAAAGACCTCACGGCATGCTCGACGATGATTCGTTGTAACGGAAATCACGAAATGACCAAATAGGTTCGCGGAATTCGGTCGTTTTGAAAAAAATCAGAGGATTGATAAAAGAATCAACG
>Ga0179593_1684754_pt1 | contig 12337 bp, 16 predicted proteins | sample CZODoug2_1_08_16_FD_185931 | JGI IMG/M metagenome (GOLD analysis project Ga0179593, IMG submission 185931) | Vadose zone soil fungal communities from Angelo Coast Range Reserve, California, USA - CZODoug2_1_08_16fungal (PacBio error correction) | ecosystem: Environmental > Terrestrial > Soil >...
GGGGGGCGGATCTTGCATACCCAGGGGGGGGGGGGGAGAAAAGGAAATGGAGGGGGCCCATCCAGGGAAAAAGGTCTAATTCTTCAAGAGTTTTGGCGCGGGGAAAGTCTATTTGCAAGAGGGAACAAAGACCCCGGGGGGTCGACTGAAGTCGATCTCTAATTCCCTTCTCGGAAGGGTAGACAAAAAACAGGTAGTCATACATTCAAATAGCCGCACCAAAAAGGCAGGCTCTTTGCAAGGGGGGCGGGAGCTTCTATCATGGCAGAAAAAGCTCTCCTCGACCGTCTCAAACAGGAAAAGGCACAGGAGGTTCCTTTTTGAAAAAGGGAGGGGAGAGGAGGGTATGTCTATTGGAAAAGAAGAGGCGCCTTTCTGCGAAGAGAGGGGCTCGACCCGGTTTTCCGCCTGGGAGCTGCTTGGAAGGAGGGGGGGGTGAAGGATGCGTTCGCGGTGGGGGGGAAAAAAAAGGTCTCGCCTCAGAAAGGAGGGGGGCTGCGTTCTGGAAAAGAAACCTTAGCTTTCCTAACTGCCGGGTGGGGAAAAAATCGGGGTTGTCGCCTGCCCTTAGCGGAGGGGGAGGATTCAGGAACACGGGGAAGTGCATTTGACCCAAGGAGACTTCGTCGCGCGTTTGCTTGGTGTATTGCCTTCAAAAATGGAAAGGGGATGGAATACTGCCGATAGGTGTCAAGGATCTTTCCGAAATGCAACATCGTAAATCTGACATCGGGGGGTGGAAGACCGGCGCTTCCTTGGCTCAAAGCTCACCCATGAAGGGATCAGTGTTCGAGTAAAATAGTCAAACTCACTCAAGCTGCACCCTGGTGCGAAAGTTCCGAAAAAAAGATGGAGTCCATGGGAGACTCCTCTCTTAAAGAAGGAAGAGAGGCTTAGACTACAAAAGTCATAGGGAAACCGTAACAGAAAGGTACGAGCCCTTGGAACCTTCCACCATACAAAAAGGAGGGCTAATGAGGGGGAAAAAGGAAGGAAAAAAAAAGGCAACTGAGAGGAACTCCTGCATCCATATCCGCTTCAAAGGAGCCTTTAATGGAGGTGATGGGAACATTCTAGGAGGCCAATTTCAGAGAAGAAAGAGGAATCATGGGCCCCCTTGAGCAAAAAGGTAAGTCAAGGCTACTGCAAAAGAGAACCTGTGGTAAGGAAAAAAAAGAGGAAATCGACTCCTCAACAAAAAAGGGAAGACATCTCCTATCGGTTCTGCCATAAAAGGGGAGGAAAAGACATTTCACCCCTTTCCTACACTATAAGGGGAAAAATAAAAATCAAAAAAGACTAGTCCTTGAAATCTCTCAGAAACGACTCCCCTGGAACGGCTGTAACAAAGAAAAAATGCCCATCGCCGTGAGGAAGGGGGGAAAGAGGGTGCGAGGGTCGAGAAAGACGGGGGTGGGGGAAACTGGAGCCGACCGAGGGGCAAAACTCGAAGGACGATGGGAAGGAAGGGCAAAGTGGAAGAAAGAAATAGTCGGCTCAGGGTCGGGGGACGATCAAAAATCGGCCCATCTCTCGGAGAAAAACGCCTTCCACAAGGTAAAGAAGAGTCAAGAAACTCAGTCAGAGGAAAAAAAGAACGTCCAAATAATGGTCCGGTAGAATGAATATGGTATCTCGGGAAAGAAGATTAGAAAAACGAATACGCTGTCGAGGGATGCTTGAAAAAAAAAAAGCGCCAAAGCATTTTTTTGCTAGGGGGGGGGCGACGTCGTGTCCCGCCTGCGGAGAAAGCCGGCTGGAAACGGAGAAAAAAGGAGGGGTACTAGAGAGCGGGGGGCGGACTCTTAAGGGAGAAAAAGAAAGCCAATCCCTCCATTATCAGTAGCCCATCAGAAGAAGGTAAAGAGCGAAAGAATCAAAGGAGAAAAGGGGCCGAGCAAGAGAGAACTACAACTGGGAAATGAGGCCAATAACTATTAGTTCCTTAAAAGTTTAATGAGATGGGAAAACGCACACCGTCTAGGAAGAAAAGAAGAGAGAAAGGTTCCATAAAAAAAAAAATCAAAGTGCATAATATTCGTCCAACACTTGGAAGGATAATTCCACGGGGGATGTACTTCCAAAAGATAATTCAATCAACCGTAAGAGCCGGAAGAGAAGTTTTGAAAGAAAAGCGCAACTCCCTGGTCGAAAAAGGAGGAGGGAAAAGAAAAAAATCATTTTTCGAAACGCCGGAAAGACCGGCATAGGAAAAATGAATTATCTTTCTTACCAATCTGCCAACAGGATAAGAAAAAGACGACCTCCAAAAAAAACCGGATGGACATAAAGAAAGGACCATAAATACCTGTGGAAGGGAAGAAAGAAGAAATTCTCTATCAGTGGGAGGGAGAACAATCCAAGATTGGAGAGGAAAGGCCTGCTAATCTTAAAGAAAATCGAAGAAGAGAGACACTTCCACAACAACCTCGGAAAAAGCTTCCGAAGGGATGAGAAGGGGGGAAAAGGGGAGACTCAAGTAGCTGCCCAGGAGGGGGACAAGCCAAAGATTATTCTCATAAAGGGAAGGTGACTCCTTCTAGTCGGGGCGAATTATATGGAAAGTAGACAAAAATGGAAAATGCGACTCTATTTGCTAAGGGACTAGGAATGGGCCCGTATTGAAAAAAGGAGTGAGTGCAACGACGATTTTGGCGAAGAAGTTTTCCTCTCGGGGGGCGGAAGGGAAGAGGAGGAGATTAACAATTGTCGAAGGGGGAGATAGAAAAAAAACAAAGGGGTCTGGAAAAAAGAGACCCTGGAGAATCTGCTCTGCTAAAAAGGGGAAGACAACCTTTCTTAATTAGTCCACCTTCGTAGTTAAAGAGGGTGGTAATTCCCTTTTTCCATCCGGAAAAAAGAAGACGTCTAGAAAAAAAGGGAAGACTTGGCAGGGAAAGGTCCAGATCCTTCTCCGCGAAGGCCTCTCCGGCGTAACGGGGAAAGAAAAGGTGAGCTCCGCCTTAGAATCGGATTGTAATGGAAGAAAAAACGGACGACTGCGTCTCCTTCGCCAACAGCTTTGGGAAAAAGAGGGGGGGGCAAGTTCGGGAGGAAAGGAGGGGGAAAACTCGAAAGAGAACTTCTTCAAGGGAAAAAATGGTTCCGCCAACTCCCGTTGCTTTTCGGAAAGAAGAAGGAGGAAGGGCAAGGCAAAAAAAAGACGTAAAGGTCCAAGGGGCCATGCGAAACGGGGAAAAAAAAACCGGGGAAGGCTTGTGCTGCGTCTGGGGGACGGCAAAGTCGAGGAAAAAGGGTGGGAAATAGCCGACAATCCTTCCTGAGGAAGCCTCAGAGCCGGATTGATCGATACGACACCTAGTGTGGGGTCCTAGAGGGCGAGAGACTTCCGAAAAAAAAGGTGCCGATTTCGACCAACTTCTCCATAGAAAAAGGGGGGATGCCGGTGGAAAGGGGTAATCAAGGGAAAGGGGGCACTCGGAACTTTAAAGAAAAAATCGGCCCGGTTCTGGGGCAACTCGGGGGTGTGGGGAAAGGGGAGGGGGCAAAGGGAGCTCAGCGAAACAACGAGGGGGGGGGGGAAAGGAAGATGCAGTCAAAGTTTAAGGGGGAAAAGGAAGACCGTTCTCGTGAGGGGGAAAAGCGAGACATCAGGTTTCGGACGGAAAACGGCTTGTTTACCCAGCTTCAGGAGATGGGGGGAGGATCATCCGGAAAAGTGGCTGCAACTGGCGAAAGGGAGAAAGAGACTTGTCGGAGAAAAGGGTTGCAGGTGCTTCATCACGGAGAGGGGTGTCAGAGCGCCGGGAAAAAGAAAAAAAAAAAAACGGGGGGGAACCTTCCCAATCAACGACAGAAGCAAAGCCATGGAGGGAGAGAGTCAGCGCGTTTGATCGCAAGAAAAAGCGGGGTAACTATAAGAGAAGAAAAGGAACTGTAGCCGGAAGAAAAAAAAGACGTCGAGCGTGACCGGAGGAGACTTGAGGTGCTCCTCATCGTGAAGAGGGGGGGGGGTGGAAAGGCACAGCGAGGGAGGGGGACGTCGATGCCAGAAAAACAATATTCCATTGGAGACGGCCAGGAAAAACTAGACCGGACACCTCTTCGGGAGTGGCAACAATAAAAAGATTTTCTCGCAACCCTTCATGGCATAGAAACCCGGGCGAAAAAACAGAGGCAAGCACAGGCGAGGGGCCTAAATGCAGTGAAAAAAAAGCCGTTCCAGGTCTGCAGGAAAAGGGGGGCTTGGCACCGTTGAGCGGCGGGAAAAATGGGGAAACGTGGACGGTAGAAACCCATTCGTAGCGGGAGTTCCGGCAAGGCCTCCACGGTGGGAAAAAAGGGAGTGACAGCCGTACTGAGGAGTGGGCAATAAGAAAAAATTGCAGCGTCCTGCTGACGGGGGTTGTGAAGCGGCGAAAAAAAACGAGGCGGGGGTCTGGCAGAGATTTGTAAAGAAAAGAGAGTTGGTGCGTGTCGAAAGTCACTGTACCCCTGGAGAAGGGGCAGGTGCTGAAAGGGGATTAAATGTGGAACTCCTCTGAAAAAGAAAAAACCCTCCCACCTCTTCGTGAAATGTAAAAAAAAGGGACGCTGCTATATCAAAGGTGAAAATCTGAGGTTCATTTCGGGGGAAAGGGGTCGTAATCTTACAAGAGCCTTTACGTGAGGGGGGACTGGGAAGGGCCATTTAAAAAAGAGTGAAAAAAAGATGTTTTCAGTGGAACTCTCGACGTGTAGGAAAAAGGCCTTCTTGGAAGGAACTCGAAAGAGGAATCGCAGCAGGGCGGGGGGGAGCGTAGGCGAGAAGGCCGTAGAGGTAGAACAAGGGTGGAAGTGGGACTTAGAAAAGATCCCCTTTAGAGGAGTCTTTAAGGTGACGGACGGTCTTGAGAGAAGGACTCCAGAGCCGGATAGGAAAAAAAGAAAAGAGTGACTATTTTAAATCGCGATTAATGGCGCAACCTCTAAACGAAAGTTAATTCCCCAAAGGGAGCCCTGAAGGATAACCACAAATTCAGAACCCTTCTCTAACTGGGAGGGTCAAATTCAATAGGGGGGGCCTGAAGAGTATCTTCTATAAAAGGGGAAGGGGGGAGGCTAACCATTATGAATTCTTTCCCAGGACCAGGCACGGGAAGGAGGGGGACTTAAGGGGGTAAGAAAAAGTTCTACCCTGAACGCAGCAAAAAAAAAAAAAGAGTCGTCTTCTTAGCTTCCAGAATCTAACTCAAGACGGAAGGAGGAAAGCAGATAAGAAGCCCCAGAGGAATTATTGTCCAGAGCAGAAGGCTCTCAGGTGGGGGGAAAGAAAGAAGCAAGCTCATACCATATATCAAGATACTTCGTTTATAAAGGGGAGAGAAGGAGAGTTTAGACGAAAAGGATAAATTGGAAGGAAAGGAAAGAGAATGGCTCTGAAAGGGGGGGCGTGGGAATTTTTCAAGAACGGGGTGAAAGGAAAGTCAACGAGAAGATGGAAAGACGAGCGAGGGGGAATTTTCGAAAAAAAAAAGGTGGGAGGGCTCGTTCCAGCGGGGGGGGGAGCCATCTCAACTCTGTGAGAAGCCAGGGACCGACCTTGTCTCGGTAACACCGTTCCGAGACGATGAGGAAGAATGTCATCCCTAACCAAAAAAAAGGATGAAAAGGAATAACAGGATTCATCTGAAAAAAAGAGGGATTCATTTCACAGACACCCTTTGGGGGACAAGAGAGGAGAGGAACTGTGAAAATAAAGGGGAAAGGAGGACTAAACTCGGAGAGATTGATCGCGGGTCATAGGGGGGAAAAGGAACGACCATCAACCCTCGCTTATGGGGGGAATCGAGCTCGTATCCTAGGAGGAAGGACAACTTCGCGCGTTTACAATCAAAAGGGAGAAAGAAAATACTGAAAAAAAGCGAGGGCCTTCCAAAGGGGGGTCACCCCTTTCTGAACAAAGCGTCTCCCTCCCTCATGATCAAGAAAAACCCGACGTTCGCAAGGAGGTGGGGGGACCGGTGTGATCTATGGGGGAGGAGCTTGCGGGGACCTCACCGGCGGCCTCCGGAGGAAGAGAAGAGATGGCCCGAGAGAAAACCACCTGGGGGGGAAGGATGGGCCGGATTTGGGGAGCGTTCCCGGTGGTTGGAAGCCGCCCGCGTAAGGGAGGGGGGGTAGAGTTCTTTGAAGAAAGAGAAAAAAAGATATGCCGCAAAAGTACGAAACTGTCAGGGAAAAGGGGACCGGCCCTGATCCGATCTCCGAGAAGGAAGGGGAAGATTGGGGCAGGGAAAAAGAAAAGGGCAGAGAAGTCGTAGGGGTGGGAAGGGTGCTGTTATTGAGAAAAAGAAGAACGTGTGGGCCTGGTAATACGGCCGCTCAGGGGTCTCTCCCTGGTACTGGAGGCAGCACTCCGAACTATGGTGGTGGGGAAAGACCTCGCTTGGAAAAGACCGTAAAAAAAAAGTGTGCCGCCATTGGAAAGACGCCACTGAAGAATGCAGGAAAGGAACAACACAAAGAACGGGGGGGGTGCTCAAAAAAATCAACAGAGCCCTAAAGGGAAAAAACAGGACGGCCGTTACTGAAAAAAGAGGAAAAAGACGCTTCGTCTACCAAAGTGTCCAGGCAAAAATCTTCACCTTGAAAAGACGAGCCTTGGGAAGGGGCTAGAACCGGTCACGGGGTACTCTCTCAAAAAAAGAAAAAAATGAAAGTCCTGGTCAGCTTGACCGGCAAGGAAAAAAGATGAAAATCAAAAGGAAATAAGAATCCGTTGGAAGGGGGGGCTGTTGACTAAACAATTTCATCAATAAATAGAATCGAAAGAACACTTGTTCCAGGGAAGGGCTGAAAAAAAGGAACCGAACCAAAATCGAAAAAAGGTTGGCCTGCCCCAAAAAAAGAGAATCTCCGCCTTCACCAAAAGAAAAGGAAGAATACGGGGGGGGGGTGCTGCGAAAAAGCATTACTTCGAAAAAAATGGCCCTGGCCCAAAGTGTACCTCTCGAATGGCGCAAAAAAGAAAGCGAAGACGTCATTGGAGAGGGAAGGAAAAAAGGACACCTTGGAAGAAAGGTAAAGGGAGGATAAGCCCATGGCCCATCTCCTGTGGGAAACTCCTTATTGTAAAAAAAGGGTTAGACTCCGAGGGAATGAGGGGGGTGGGACGGACTGGGAGAAATAGGTCGGGGGGAAGAAAACGCCCTGACGATGGCCTGAGTGGCACGGAAAAAATGCCACTCTTCGTAGAGTTGGATCATGACAGCAACTTATACTGAAGATGACCGGAAAAGGGCTATCAAAAAAAAAGGAAATGAGCGAGCACTCAAGTCAGAAAAAGAACTCTCTACTTCAGGTCGTCGAAAAAGGGAGTAGGGGATCGCTGCTCAGAGGAAAGGGAAACGAAAAGACAAAAAAACCCTCTTAGAGGGAAAGGGGGGGGCCAACACTCCGCGAAGCTGACGAAGGGGTCCTTTAAGTTTGAAAGGAGGGAACGGAAAGGGAGGAACAAAAGACTCTTGGAAACAGAAGGAAAAAACCTCAGAGAGCACTAAAAGGATATCTTTCTGAAAGAGGTGCATTCCAAGCCTCTCCATGAGACTATTTTCAATCAGAAAGCTAAAAAAGAGACACTTGATGGCCGGCAACGCGGAGGGGGAGAACAGTCCGTAGAAGAAAAGAAAGGAATGAGTCCTTACAAAAAGAATCTGCTCCCTAACAACCTCAAAAGCTGCTCGAGACTGTCCCTGGGAGAGAAAAAGCATATTTGCAAGAAAAAGGGAGTGCGATTCGAACGGGCAGATCAGGAGACATGCAAGAAAAAAAAAAGGCGCCGAGAGGGCAATCACCGGAAAATTTGAAAAAGTCGATTGAAGAAGGGAACGCCCTTTCTAGAGAGAACTGTGAAGTGAGAAGCAATCGTCTAGGAAAGAGAAAAAAAGCCGGCGAGAAGGCTTACCTCCCTGCCGACAAAACATTATCGTGATTAGTAACCGAAGCCGCAGGACAGAGGAGGGCACAAGAAGGGGACATCACGAAGAAAAAAAATGTCCTAGCAATAGCTATGGGGAAAAAGGATATTTTCTCTGTAGAACAATCCGTGGGGGAGGAACAGGCAAGTACCTGGCGAAGAATGGGGGGGGACGGGATTAAAAGAGAAGAGGATATGGTCAAGCAGGACGAAGACGCGCGATTTTTGCAAAAAGCAGAAGCAGAAAAAGAGGATCATTTGGGGCGAATGAGGAAGACAGAAAAAAAAGGGAACAGATGGCTCAAGGGAAGGAAGGATGCTCAGAGGAAATTAAATAACGGTGACGCCGAACCATTATCATTCCCTGACGAATGAGGAGCAGCGGCTCAACTGTACAGAGCTAGATCGATGAATATAAAGGGAAACATGGGAACGTCTGGAAAAAGAAGAACGAGTTTGCGAATAATACGATCCGAAGCCAAAAAGGGGTTGGCGGAATTTGCATAATTAGCAAAGAAAAAAACAAGGGAGTACGAAAACACGGAGGGAAGGGAAATCTCTATTAAGGAGGAAAGACATGACTGCAATTCCGCCCACCGTTCGGCCAACGGAAAATCTCCACCTTCGTAGGGGGAAGAGGGTGGAAAAAGAAAAGGTTTACAAGACAGTGCCCAACTGCTGGTGAAAAAAAGAGAACCTGGGAGGGGACTGGTCCTTTTATCCTAGGGAACCTTCGCCCTGAAAAAAAACGCACTTCTTCACCGTTCTTCTTCAAAAATTATGAGCATCAGCTTCTTCATGAGGAGTGTATGCAGGGAACGGTGGCTGGTCCTAAAAGAAAGAGAAGCCTGTTCGGAAAAGAAGAAAAAACTCGGCGAGGGGTGCGGATCGTCCTGGTGCCATCGCAAGAGAATAAGGCAAGAAAAACCAGTGTCACGGGCAGGGACTAGTGCTTGTTCAAAAAGAAAAGGGCGGAAGGCAATCGAGAAGGAGATGGAGGTCCTTGGCCAGGCGAGAGCCTTTGCCTTCTTGGGAGGACGGAAGGGAAAAAGAAGCGGATCCTTTGTGGCCGAGGGAAGTTATAAATCGAAGGAGACAGAACCGCCGAAAGGGGGAGACGGCTGCTTGAGAAAAGGGACGAAGCTCGCGATCTGTCGCAGGTGGACCAAGGTTAGTCACAATCTCGGGGGGGGGAAAAGGCACGAGAATGGGAACTTCATCGTAAGAGGGACGGTCATCTCCTGATACTTCAATCTTATCAAAAAAGTGTGTTGGGCGGACAGAGGAAAACAGTGTCACTCAAAAAAGGTGCGGTGGGGACCTGAAAAACTGGAATCCCGAATACCGTTAGAGGGGGGGCCGAAGGACGCAAGGGGGGAGAAAGAAGGATTTTAACATCGGTCCTTAGGGGGAAAGCTCTTGTTTTTTTAAAGGTAGAGAGGGGGGAACTCTCCTTTATAGGAGGGTGGGCATGGCGGAGGAAAGCCAGCGAGCCTTGGGAGGGATAATGGGGTGCTATGTCTTAGAAAGGGGGGCCATCTCCTGGGATACGAGGAGGAAGAGAAAAAAACAGTAACCTTTCCCCCGAGAGAGAAGCAAGTTCAATGTAGGACAACCGGAATAGTAATGAAAAGAGGGATCGGGGTTCGTTTTTGAAAACTCACCTCTGAATAAAAGACATAAGGACCAGGAATTCGAAAGAGGACGCAGGGATGTGTAAACAGGAAAATGGCATCGCGAAAGAGGGGCGGGTGTTGATCGCACCTTTACGAGCCGCTTCCTGACGTATGCCGTGCTCAGAAGAAGCAAGAAGATTGACCTTGGAGGAAGTGGAAAAAACTCAATAACTAGGAGAACGGAGGGGTATCGGGAAAAAAAGAGTCGTCTCCCCCCAACCTCGACAGGCGAGACAACCCCGTCATGGAGGGAGATAACCAGCACACAAAAAAAGCCCTTCGAAAGGGAAAAAAATGCAGTCCCAGGTCAGCCTTTCATGTCTTCGGGAAAGAGTAAGAAGGGGGGCCGGGGTGAGCTCTTGAAGGATCGACAGGGCGGAGAGGTGCAGAAGGGAGGGTCCAAAGACTTCTCCTTAATGAGTTGGGAGAAAAAAGAAGCAAACCTAGCCAAAAGGTAAAAGAAAGGGCTCTTCGGGCGGCGATTTTCCTGCTTGACGAGGAAGAAAGTCTAGTGTGACTCTCTCAGTGATTTCGAGGGAAAGGCCGGACACTTTCCCCTGGAAGAAGTGCTAGGTGAAGCGGGGGACCTTGGCCTACCCAGGAAGGGAAGGCCCCAGCCCTCCCACTAAAGGAAATTCACTACCACTGAAGAGGAATATTCTTCAGGGAGGAAAAGGAGGAACAATCAGGGGTTTAATGGACGGTTTGGCGAGAGTAGAAAAACGTTACTTTTATGGGTCCAGGTCAAAAAAGAGGCACTGTTAAGGTTGTGGGTGCAGGGCCGGGAAGAATGGTAAGTCCTAAGCAGGAGAACTCTGAAGCCCTAGGAAGGAAATTCTTGCTGGAACGTGAAGGGCGCGCTTCTGTGCGGAAAGCGAATAGGGTTACACCGTTTGAAGGAGGAGACTGGGAAAAATGCAGTTCTACACCTTATCTCAATGTTGAAAAAGACTTCCTCCGTAGAATGGAATAAAAAAAATAGGGAATGCCGAACTGGAAAAAGAACGAGCACCGAGCCGAAGTCCAAACAGAGGCGGGAAGGAAAACGAAGAAAAATAAACAACGCCTCACAGAAAAAAAAAGGGACGGATCGCAACTTAGGGAAAAATGAAATCGGTCCGTTCGGGGATCTGCGCGCTAAAATAGGAAGGAAAGATAACCATGTTCTGGGGGAGGGGAGGGGAACTTACGAAGGGAGGGGGAGGCGTTCGGAAAGAGGTTTGAAAAAACCATCCAACGACGCCAGTATGAAAAGTCGGATCGGAAACCACGAGAGGTAAAAAAACCATGAAGTCCCGAAAGAAGGGGAAAAAAAAGAGGACAACCGTGTCGAGATGGTATCATACCATGCTCAGAAGGGAAAAAAAATAGCCAGCGATAAGACCATATGTAAAGAAAGAATGTACGAAGGAGAAGGAGGGAAAGGGGAGAACTCGGGAAAAGATGATACCCTCAATTTGACGCCCAAAAAAATTCCCTCAGAGTTTAGGGCGCTCCTGAATTTTGAGAAAGGGGATGGGTCCAAGTAGAGACAAATCGGAGTAAAAGGAAGTGCCTTTTCCTCTAACCCCATTCGTTCCATCTATGTCAAGGGAATGAAGCGAAAAATAGAAGTGGGACCCGCATAGGAGGCAGAGTTAACGGCCTGCAAGAGGCCGAGCATTTTTTTCATCCCAAAAAAAGAGAGCCGCCCGATGAATATTCTCAAAAGATGAGATTCCTCGGGCGGATGAAAGGTCAGAAGGGGGGGGATGCAAACAATTAATCGAGGAGGTGTGTTGAAAAGGAAAGGATCGATGCGGGTCCCCCTCTAGGGGTGGAAAGGGAAAGAGATGGGAACGATCCCTCAACCCCTCGGACGGGGGAATGCAACTCGTTCGACCGGGATAATAAGACTTGCCAGAAGAAACGGAGACGGAAGGTTTCAATCAGATAAGGAGCGCAAGGCCCCAGAGAAAAAAAAAGCATTGCTCGGGGTGCAGTTCGGGGAAAGGATAACTTCTAGCATTGCCTCCATAAAAGAATACGCGACGGCATCAACCGCCGTAGAAAGAAGGATTCTGTTCTTGTGGGAAAGGAGTGATGGCGAGGGGGTGGTCTTGACAAGAAACAAGGGGGGGCTGCTCCTCGACTATAAAAATCGACAAGGGTAAAAGAATTCAAGGATATGGGGGATTCTGGGGGGGAAGTCTGGTTCTCTGTGAAGACCTCCCTACGCCTCATCGATCAAGAGTTGGGGATGTTTGGGGGGGTGGAATACCCCGAAAAAAAAGAAGGGGGGCAGATGGTTCCTGGGGAAAAAAAGTAGAAAAGGGCCCTGATCGTATTTGGAAAATACAGACCCGCCGAATGCTTGGAGAGAAAATTTCTGATTCCGGGCGGAATAAGAGTTGGACCCTGGGGGGGGGGGGAACGCGAATGGCTCCCGACGAAGGAAGGGTGAATACGTCCGCTTCTGGCAGTCCTCTCTAACTGGAGTGCAGCCCAAGAAATGAAAATAGGGGGAAGGAAATCTAAAGAAGTTGTCCGCCCGAGAAACCTTGCCTCTCAAGGTGTTGAGAGCAAAGGGGAGATTCGGAGAAGGACAAGTGGCCCAAAAAAGGATGACGACTTCGCGAAAAAGATGACGTCCCTAAAAGTCGTAATCTCTCCTCGAGAAAATAGGTGCAAGAACGGAGTACAGGGAAGAAACTGGAAAAGGAAAGGACGTTAAACAGGAAGAGCGTCGAGCCAAAAATGTCCC
>Ga0179593_1489091_pt1 | contig 12336 bp, 11 predicted proteins | sample CZODoug2_1_08_16_FD_185931 | JGI IMG/M metagenome (GOLD analysis project Ga0179593, IMG submission 185931) | Vadose zone soil fungal communities from Angelo Coast Range Reserve, California, USA - CZODoug2_1_08_16fungal (PacBio error correction) | ecosystem: Environmental > Terrestrial > Soil >...
GTCCGCGCTATCGGCGTCTCGTCGAAGTTCAAAGGGCCGACCATCAGAGGTGGAACTTGGAGAGCAGTCTCAAGATAGCAGCACCTTGGCAATTGTCCAAATGGGAAAGGGAGAAAGCGGAAAAAGGGAGAGCAATTTTTTTCTGATGTGTAGGAAGAGGGGGATGGAAACCGAACGAATCCTGGCGGGACTATGTCAGGTCGGTGGGGAGTGGCAAAAAGGTGACGTAAGGGGGCGCAGAACAAAAACCGAACGCAACATGACTAGTAGGCTGAAACGCCTGAAAGCTGTGGTTGGCGAGCATCGAGGGGTGTGCGGAGGAGAGCGGGAAAACGCCAAATCACCGAAATGCTTCTTCAATCTCGAACATGAAGGCCAACACCGGTGGACGATGGGGAGCGCCTTGAGAAGGTTTTGTGTGACTATGGACTCTTACACGTGCGCGAAGGGAGGTTGCGCAAAACGAGATAGGAAGGAAGGACAGCAGTTTTCAGTAGCAACGCCAGATCGTCACGCAAGAGCACGGAGGGGTTACGCCTAGAAAAAAGGGCACTGACAGAGAGGGGGGACGAGGCCGTTGAACCCATCTGGGGGGGACACGGTGCACCGAAATAGAGCGAGACCCAACCTGATCGGCGTCTTTTTTGATTTGGTGGCGGGGGGGAACACGATTAGGGCGAAAGGGTCCCAGCCCGTACGGTGTGTTGGGGTGGTGAGGCCAGAAGAGCGTCTTCATACAGCTACTGTAAAACTGGGGGGGCTAATAGGCTGAGTGAACGAGTGTCGTGAAAACCAGGTTAAGACCAAAATCTAAGACGGAGTGGCAGGATTCAGCGAGGGAGGAGAGAACTACGGCCATTAAGCTCAGCTTGCTATGCAACGAAGCGTTGGACGGGCGAGTCACGCGTACTCACCTCCTTCGCATCTAACTGCCCACGGTCGCAGGGAATCACTCGCTCAAACAGATTCCCTGAGAAAGGGAGGGGCAGTGTTCTCGGGCGCTGCGCTGCTCGTCCGGAGAAATGCGTCGGGTGTGCCGCCTCACTAAAATCTAAACCTAACGAATCGCGCGCGGGCGGAAGCCTCGCAGCGGAAAAAAACGGCAGCGGCTCGTCATTGAGCCGCCCGCCATCTCTACCAAACAAAAAGATAGAGTGGACGGCCATCTAGGAAGGAGAGATGCGTTTGCGACTAACGGTTGCAACGGAAACGCCACTCCGCGCGGAGATAGAAAGGGAGTGGGCTTTTCGTGTATGGTCAAAAGGACGGGAGACAGTCGGACAATAATTCTGGAGCGGAGGAGGAGAATGGGGATACCCTTGCGAAAGGATGGGCGGCGGTGAAGAATTCACATATCCTAGCCTGCTATAGCCAGCGCGATGCCGTCCCGCAAGACACAAAAACAACAAGACTGAGCGGTTACGAACTCTCTCCAGAAGGGCCAACTGACAGCTATTAATCTTGCAGAGGGCAGTTGTGGACGACCGATGGCCTCAAAGAAAAGGAGGGAGCGGGACGATTTAGGGGGGGAGGTCAGAAGTAAGAAAACAAGCATCTCCCCTATCCGACTATCCGTGTTGAAAATAGTACTTACGGCTTTACGGCCCAAAAAAGACACCGTGCACGGCCTCGATATAGAGGTCGGGCAAAAGGGTACTTTCATTACGACCTCGGAGAGGCTAGTGGTCAATAGGAAAAGGGGCTCAAAACCGACAACCTAGATTAAGGCTTCCGTGCGCGAGAGCATCTCTAGTTCACCCCATCAGAATAGAAAGGAACAGGTCCTACCCAACAAATGGCGGACCGCCGCCATAACGAGAATGTTGGCATAGCGTGAAGATGAAACTAGAATGAGTGGTGCTTCGTTTAATAGCAAGGACCTCCCAACTTTCCCTAGCTAAAAGAACAACTCGAGTCAAAGCTTTTCACTCGACTCGATGAAAGGCGGTTCTGCAGGTGGGGGTGATACGCCAAGAATCGTGCAATAGAAAAGTGACAGGGAAAGGGACCTACGCTCACAACAGGAAGGTTGATCCAAGATACAGGGAGTCCACAGTAAAGAAAAATGTTATATCCCCATTCCGGACTCTTGAGTCATCTAGGATAGGGATTCAAAATGGAAACGCTAAAAAGAAAAAGTCGTGCGATCAAGGAAACCGCGAGGACGGGGCAAGGTTTTCTTTGTACTTCAGAAGCCCTACTCCAGCGTGGCGCAAGTCTCAACAAAAAAATGGAGGAGGAAAGAGGGGAGAGGTAAGCGGACCACCGCAAAGGCTTCAGTCTTCTTCACGACTACGCCTACGGGTGTACTTTCTGCCATACGGGGCAGCAGCAACTGCTTCATTAAAGTTCTGCTATTACACCGCGCTTCCGGGGGAAATATTTTCGATGAAGTGTGGAATGGCGGTATGTGTATGCGCCTCTCGCGGCTGTAAGAGGGGAGGGTCTCCAACTGGCACTTTCAGGGGCTCCTTAAACCCAACTGTAGAAAGACATTGGAAAAAAATATATGGAGGGAAGCTTTCGCCTCAAAGTTGGGGGGCAAGATTCAAAGGCGTGCGCTGCTGAGGCACCGATAGGGGACATACGGTCCCCCATATAAGAAAACTTTCATCGTGCAGGGGGGGGAGTATTAAGGTTGGCCGGAGTGGGGGTAATAGCACTTATGGTACGACTCTTGAGCTTGGAAGGGCGGACCGCGAAAGGAGCCGAAGCAAGGGTGTCGTTTAGGGCCTACTCCAGGAGCCTAAAAAAAAGCTTCGCTGTTCACGGAAATGGTGCCGACATGAAGGGATCGAGGAAGCTGGCAAAGGGGGGGGTAAAATAGCAAATCAACTCTAGAATCTGCTCTATCAAGCCCACGCTCTTAGATGTGTCTGCTGGGGGGGGAATCGTACGAAAAGAGAACGGAACGGAGGGAGGCCAAGAATAATCTCTACATACAAAAAAAAAAGAGGAAAAGCCTAAATGTTCAAGGGCGGGGGTAAAAGTGGGGGCTCGGAAGAAAAAACCCACATGGAAGATGTATTGACGGATTAGAGACGGAACTCAACGGAGGACAATAAATGGCGTATCTAGTGGTCAGAAAAGAAACAGAGAAACTGGGCACGGAGCCGAACATCACTCGGGAAGAGGAGTAAGAGAATATTTTCGCTAAACCAACATCCCTTCTTCTTCTTACAGAACTAAAATTCACCAGCAGGTCTAAAAAGGAGGTCAGACTAACCGTGCGGGGGGGAGCTGCCAAACGCAAGGGAGGGAGAGTGAATTCTATATGAAAAATCCATCCGCATCTCGAAAACAACAAATATTATTATAAGATATTGTGGCGCGCAAAGAGGAGTCCGCGTTGAAGGGGAGTCAGAAAGGTGTGGGGACGCTAACTGACTCGCGAGAGTAGAAAGGAGTTCTGCAAGGCTATGTCTCTCTCCGACTTCCCTAAATTCAAGGGCCTTCTCGTCGAGGCTATGATGAACGTGTTGACAGGGTCCTAGTTGCGCATGGAGGGGGGGGGGGGGACGTCGGTGCAAGGCCAACCTGGGGAACCACTATATACCCTCGGGGGGGGGTGGATATCCATAGATCTTTGTAAAACATGAAGTACGATCACTACCGGAAGGCTCAGGAGGAGTGAAGGGGGCCGATCCTTTCCTGCAACACCTCGTAAAGGACATATCTTCTTTAGAAGGGAGAGGGCACCCAGGGCAGTAGGTAAGGGACGGGGAAAGGAGTTCGTCACATAAGTACACCACCGCAATAAAACTAAAAAGAAGCACTTCGGGGCTAGCGACTATGAGGCGTGGGACTAAGCCCCACCTGGGAAAAGCGATAAGATCCGGTGAAGGTAGGAGAGAAAGACAAAAATAAGGACGCTAGGAGGAGTTTTCTAACCTCTAACTCCGAGAGAGGGAGGGGGGAAGGGATCAAAGACCCTTGGCTCGCCTGCGAAATCAGCGCAAGCAGTCCAAAGAACGAATAATCACAAGAAAGAGCCCGGCGCAAAAAAAGATTCAGAAAAAAATCTGAATGTTGGGGGGAATAGGGGACGGATGGAATTAAAAAGGGATGCTGTAACGACCAGGTTGGCCGCACACCGGCATCTGGAAGAGCCCAACAGAACAAGACTGAAATGGTCGAAAAAGGTTCAGGCCTCCTCAGGGATCGCGGGATCTGGGGGAGGGAACACTAAGGGAAATAAAAGGGGGGAGCTGAAAGGAAACCTCTAGAACACATCCGCAGACAAAGCCCATATCCTAACCAGGATTTTATCTCCATTCAAAAGCGAAAGGCGCGGGACTGATCGCAGGGATCGAGTGAAAAGGGGTTAGGTGCTGACTGAACCTGCGGGAGGGATAGAATCCAGGAGGGAAGTGTAGTCAGGAAGAAGACGCTGGGCGATACACGAGAGCACAAAAAAAACGGAGGAGGGGGATTAATGGGGGATATTAAAACGATCTTATTCGGGATTCATCAGGAAAAAAATAAACCGATTGGACTAGCAATCAGAAGGGGGGCAAGAAGCACAGGAGGCAGTCGTCAGGAGGCTCCAAACTCGGGAAGATACACTCCGCGAAAAAAAGGGGGGTAAATCACAGTTTTCATTATTGCTTATGTGATAAAAAATCGAGCTGAGTTAAGACTCAAAAAGGGAAGATTGCAGAGGGTAAACGGGCGCGGAAAAAAAAACCCACCAGACCCTCGAACTCTTCAAGGGGGGGGGCTCAAGAAAAGGGATTTTGGAGGAGGCAAAGGGGAGGGAAAGAGAAGGACCCACAAGGGCTCGTGGGCGCGTCCCAAAAAGGGGACAACGAAGCATTCTTTGGCGTAGGGGACGATTGTCGATAGTTTGAAAAAAAGTGTTGGTCAGTAAACCGGGGTGGGGGGAGGAAAAGGCGGGAGGTGAAAAAAAAGTATCTCGGAGTTAAGAGAAGGGGGGTCGGGATCCCTACTCGCAAAGATCTATGTGGGCCGCAGCAAAGTGGTGGTTTGGGGCACCGACATTAATTGATAAGCCGCTGCAAAGTGAGATTGCAGGGAAGAAAAAATTTTCTGACGAATTCGTCAGAATCCCATCTCGATGGAGTGAAGGGATAGGGGGACGTGCGGGGGGTGTAGCGTATGGGGCTCTAAGGGAAGAGACATGTTCATCACAGTAGAGGCGCGGGGACTCGGACCGAGGATCGCGCTTGAGAGTTACGGAAGGAAAGAGAGGGAGGGACGGAAAATCAGGTCGCCGGGGGCGATGGAGAGGGGGAGGGAAAATATCTACGTCATACATAGGGGGAGTAGCAAAATCTTGAACTTCTATCTCGTTGAAAAAAAAGGAGAAGTGCTCATGAAAAAAAAAAAAAAACAAGCTCGAAAGCAAAAGGTACGGGGGAAATACGAAAGAGAGAAGCGAGAGTGGGAGCGCCCTGACAAAAGGTAGGTGAAGTCGTCGAAGAAAGACCATGACTAATCATGGAGATCTACCGGCGGAAAAAAAAGCCACAACTCATCTGCGTGCGAGTGAGTAGAGGGAAAACCAGCCCCATCTCTCTCAAAAAAAAGGTATTTAGGGGGGTGCTAATCTAGAAGAACTCTGTTTTGCAAGCGGGGGGGGGGATTACTCCCGTCCGCAGATAGATGTGAGAAGAAGGGACGCATGGGGGGACTTCCTCCCTAGCTGTTCCGTAGATAAAAAAGAAGTCGAGAGGACTGGGCGGGGGAAGAGGAGGAAGGTGGGCGAGTGGGGGGAATTCTGAAAGCGTACACCGTTAAACGCAGCCGCTTGGAGAGCAAGACGTTAATGGAAGGAGGGAGATCAATAAGGAGGAACTCGCACATCCACGGCGACTGAGCTGTCTGGGGAGGGATGACTCACCCTAAAGATCCCTGCAAAACATCTTAGCTTGGGAAGGCGAATAAAAAAAAGGCATTTGAGAGCTGAAAAGATTTAAGGGTCACGAAGCGGAAAACCCGAATCAACAACATAACTCATTACGGTTCCGTGGAGGATCGCGAAAGAGGTTACCTATTGAACGTGGCATAATCGATACTGAGTTCTTAGCAGGTAAGGACTGCTTATAACGAACGCGCATGAGCGGGGAAAGAGAGGAAAAAGAGAAGAGGGGCGAGGCTGTCGTCCATCACCAACACACTTTAAGGCGAAAAAAAAAGCGCACAACTCGCGGTGATCAGACAGAACACCTAGCGAGACAAACCCTAAAAGAGAACAAGAGAGAAAAAAATGCAAGGGAGTGGCATCCATCTGGGGACCTAGGAAACTAAAGTTGACGTACTTGCTTAGACCCGCACAACAAATACCTCTCCCAAGAATTTCAGGCGGAGAGGAGTTGTTCACCAGAGCTAAGATTGGAGGGACGCGACGGGGGTTTTTCTACGAAAACATACATCTCAATATATATAGGGAAGCGGCAGAAACGAAGGAAGTCAGGAAAACTAAAAATAAGAAGAATATCCACATCCATCAAAAAAAAATCCCAAGGGGGAGAGGAAAGGTGCGTCATCGAGGAGTCGGAAGGGGAGGAATCAGGTGGAGGGGGATCAAAAGAAGTTCCGGGGACAGACGGGGCCGCGTTTCCTCTACAAGGGAAGGGGGGGGGGGCTCTACGACTAGATCAAAAACACACGGTGGGAAAGGGAAAAAAAAGAGCGAAGGGAATACCACGCTCTAGCGTGCAGCCAAGCCAAGTCGGGGAGGATAAGAATAGGAAAGAGCAGAAGCAAAAAGGATAAAAAACGTTCGATAAGATTCGGAATACCAGAGAGATAATGTGGTAAAGTTTGCTAGAATGATATTGGAGTTGCCTAGAAGCGGTTTGAGAGGGTGGACCCTGCATAAATAACAAAAGGTCAGAATTGCACGAGTGAGAAGTAGCTGCTCCACACATATAAAGCAGCTAGGCTGGAGAAAGAACATTATGGGGGCTGTTTTCAGAGGAGAGAGGACCGGGGGGGTGGGCGGAAGGTGGGGGAAGAACCGCATTGACCAATGCTTCGGAAGAGACAAAACCCTATATTCACAAAATCGGTGGCATTTGGGCGAAGGGGGGTTTTGGCGAATGTCAATGGGAAGAAAAGGGTGGCGCAGAAGGCGGGGGCAACGGAAAGAGAGAAAGGAGAATTCAAACAAGGTTGAGTGGATTCCGGAAGAAAGGTAGTCTATCTTTGAAGCGAAACGGAGGTGGACTCGACGACATTGGAAAAGAAAATTCACACGGGAAAAAGGTAAGAGCGGGAAAGCAACTAGGAAAAATAGAACTCTAGAATCAATAACCACAAGTATGTTACTTCTTATGGGACTGCGGGGGGGACAGTATGTTGAAGTACTCCTCTCCAGAGGGGAGAGGATCCAAAAGGTCTCGGACAAAGCTACATCTGTAAAAGTGGTATAATGCTAAAACTTTGTCTACGGGACGAAACGAGGACGCCGCAGCCATCGCCGGGGTGTCTTCTTCTGGCAAGGAGCACGCGCGCTGGCGATAGGGAAAAAGCAAAAGGCAGGGGATAGGGGGAACGGGGGAAATAAGGGGAAAAGGTAGCCAAAATTTCGTGAAAACGCACCCACAGGTAGCAAACAATTCGGAGAAGCGCTCCATGGGGGGGGTCCAAACGGGGAGGGGGCCCCACGGAAAGAAATTTTCCCCGGCCTGACTTCATCTAAAAATCTCAAAGCAGATCAGATTAGATGAGCTGGAAACCGCAAAAAAGGCCTTAACCAGGAGGGGCTCGGGGGAGTTGTCATGAACTCCCCCTGCGCCCCGGAACATCTAAAAGAGAGACAACGGGGGGAAGGGGAAAAATAGAAAAGAGGAATTGTGTGACCCTTTGGGGGGATGAATGCATAGGGGGTAAACGCTTGCACGCTCCTCTTCCCGGGTTTTGTGCATTAACTTTTTGGAGTACGCAAATGAATGAAAAAACTTGCGAAGGTTATAGAATAAATGCTTGTATTCTCTTTTTTAGTACTTTCTCCCAACCCAAAGGGCAAAAAAGGCTGGGCATGGCGGAAAACCCATCCTTCGCGGATCGCGTAGCGGGGAGTTGCTGGGGCAAGTTGAAAGAAAAAGGGCGTCGGTGAGAAATTCAACAATACTCCCCGCTAGGAGAGAAGGGGGGGGAGGGTCCTCGCTCCAAAAAAGCCAGCGGCCTCCCCCCGGAATGAGCCAGATTTCATTCATCCGGGCCAGGTCAAAGACAAGCAAGGAGGGGAAGAGAAGTTAGCGGAAGGTTCAGGAACTTGCGGATGGCCTCAATCAGGAAGTACACAACGAGGAGTAAAAATTCGTAATGAGAGAAACACAAAAAAGCTAAAAGAACTAAAGAATGAACGATCCGTGTGCTTAAGACGGAAAAGGCTAGGGGAGCCGCCAAAATCCATTGGAATCCGAGTCTTATTCAGTCAATTAAAAGGGATAAAAAGTAAGAACACCTCTCTCGAGATTCGGACTGTCAGGATTGTCGGAGAACAAATTATTTGGATAATGGAGGAAAAGATCGTAACAAAAGTAGAAGAAAAAGAGGGATCAAAAGGAACGCCCAGAATCCAGTATCTTCAAAACAAACTAACGTTCGTAACGCCGCCAAAGAATTAATTAAGGGTGATAGTGGGAAATTCGGGAAATGCTGGAGGGGAAAGGCCATTAAAGCAGCACACAACTTCATCTGGTGACCTCTCCCACGAAAAAAAATTTGATGACAGAAGAGGAAGGGGGATCCCGGTGGGTGGGAGGTGGGAACCCTACGTGAAAGAAGGAATAGACATGGACTGAGTCCAACTCTCTCCCAAAGCTGAATCGAAGAAAAGCACAATCAGGAAAAAGGAAAGCAAATGGGGACTCAAAAATTTGTCGCGGAGCAGCGGGACTGGTCATCGCTGACTATTGGGAATTCTTTCTGAACAAGGAGGCTACCACCTCTGAGGAAGACGGGTTCGGGAAGGGGCGAATCTAACGACCCTGACTCCTACGGAGTCTGATCTCGAAAAAAAAGAGGAGTGAATAGATGTACCGACAAAAGATAGTCAAAGTTGAGAGGCGAAAGCAAAGACCAAGAACCCGTCTAGCTTGGGGTACCGTTCAATTCAGAGCAGTAAGCGGGATAGACATCTGAATTACGCATCAGAGGGGGGTACGTTTTTCAGAAGAGGGAAATGTGTTCGAAAATATGGGGCTTGCCTCGAGACATAGGCTGTTTGAGATAGTGGTAATTATCGCCACGAGGGAAGTGCACAACTCAAAAAAGGGGGTGGAGACAGGACTCGAGGTAGAAAGAGCGTTGACTCACTTAAGTGGGCGTGGTAGGCGGGTGGCGGGGAGGAGGGGTCTAATCAAGCACGAAGGCCTTTCATATGAAAAGAAGGGGACCAAACATAAAAATAGGATGGCGGCTGACAAAACGTAAAACGAAGACATTAACAGGTATATACATGGAAGAACAAATATCAGGGGGGTCATCGGAGGAGGGTTGTTCGGTCTTTCTTCTGGAGTCCTCTGTCTAATCAGTTCGGCTATTCGCCGCGAAGGAGCCGCCAAGGGTTGCTTTAATAACAAAGGCGAGCGGAGACATCACCCGTGAGGGGGGGGGGAAAGAAAAGAACGAGTTGGCCGACTACGGGATCAGGACCGCTGCCAGGTTGAAAGAGAGGGCCGGGGCAACGCGAGAGGCTACTACTATCGGAGGTAAATGTGAGTGGCGGGGTGTGTGCAGGGACTACGTCTGGCTACAAATAGAGGACATCCGGACAATGGCGCGGCCCGGACAAGCTAACAGGACTCAGTTGACTGCTGCATGACACGGATAGGCTCCAAACTCAGGCGATTTCTTGGGCTTTTGATATAAGAGAATCACGCGACTTTCTATTCGATATGACGGGGCATGAGTATTACGACGTTGGGACGTTCGAGTTTCAAACTTAGTTCAATCAAAGCAGTCAAAAGGGTGAACTGAAAAGTGGCCTAATCAACTCTCACGAAGTAAAAAGAAAAAGGGCGTGCAGGGAACAAGCAAATCCATCTCAGCAGGACAAAAAAAAGTTACTCTCGCTCGAAAGGGAGGTGACTGCGTGGAAGAACTCATTCGGGGCAAAAATGACTCATCACACAACAAATGGGGGAAAACTAGAGTATGGCGGTGAAAGGATTAAATCTCGAACTGCACGAGGGCCGCTGCGTTGGAGGATTTTCACTGGGAGGCCACATGACCAAGGATTAGACAATGAGGGAAGTGGCCGAGCGAAAAACAAATTTACTCTAAAATCATTCGCGGAAGTGAGCGGAGCGGTGAGTTCGGCAAACTTTTTGTTGGGACAGGGGGCGTCAGGGACTGAAAAAGAAGCAGAATACGCGCGATGCGCCAGAGAGAGTGCCGGCGGCCGCAAAAAAGGACTCAAATCATGCAAAGACGAACGGGTTAGGCTTGTGCGGAACAGCTGTAGGAAAACTTCGGTACAGAATGGGACTTGGAAGGCACAGCAGACCTGTGGACTCAATCAGGGTCGTAGTAAAAAAAGGGGTTCTGCACATAGCACCCGAACGCAAAATCGAAAAAGGACCTAGCCGTGTGGGGCTGATAGAGGCACGATTTTAAATCTTTTCCAACTCGCCGGGGGAATAAAGCGCCGAAAAAAGGATTGACTCAAAAGGGAACCGAGAAAAAAACACCAGCACACAAGTATTCCAGTGCCAGAACCTTCGGTCGTCGTCGGCCTCACCTCATTGAGGTCCTGCTCCAAGTCATAAGGAGGCGCGCAATCTTCCAAAAGAGAATCACCGCACGTCCCCGAATCTAAGCCAAATCCGTCCGACGCCATAAGCAGGGATGTGGTATTGGGGGGGTGACGAAGAAGCCTGAGTGGAAAAGGAAACCACCTTTCTCAGAAGACCACACGGCATCCTTTCAAGACCCACGCAAACCTACAATTCTGAAACTTTCAAAGAGAAATAGATCCGGCGGGTTTTTGGAGAAAACTCGACGTGTCGGCATAAGGACATGGGTACGGATGAAAGGGGGAAAACCTCGCTCACAAGATAAAGAACGGAAAACAAAAATATCATAAGTCACAGGAACATCGAAAAATCCAAATTTCGCTCGCTGAGTAGGGCGTCACTAGTCATGCAGACGGAAGTCAGTGAGACAAGCTTGTCTCGGCAAAGTAACGCGGAGGGAGGTTGCAAATCAGTACTCAATTCGCTTACATCTCTCGCAACAACCACAACGGAAAAGACTAGAGTTTCCAGCGCATAGAGGGAACGAAGGGCGAAGGCACGACCCGATCCCCCGTTGAGAGAAGCGGTTGAAAAGAAACCTGCATGAAGGAGAATGAAAAGATCCGCGATGAAAGACGGTCAGACTCCTCTCAAGGGGGGGGATATCAATGGGGGAATGTGAGGAGAGCGTATCCTGTCCTAGCGTGGGCGAGGTTTCCTTCATCTCTCTCCATCAGGCGGGGAACGTGCAATCTTGACCGGCTACACCGGCTAAAACATAGCGAGTAGTAAATGGGGGCGCTTCTGGGAAACTAATAGTGTGGGTAGTAAAAAATATTCCGTTGGTTTATACTGACTGTGCTTTACGGAGTCCCGGCATTCCCAAATGAATCACGTTTCAATAGAGGCGGAAAATATAAAAGGGGGCTGCGATTGGCGGAGTGCTATTTGAGCGACGTTGAGGGGGGGGGTTAAGGATCATATTGATTGCGGGCTAATGAGGTCACCTGGGGTGTCTTAGAATTGTTCGAGGGGCCTCAAAATTACATAGAACATCGCTGTGTTATGGGCCTACGACGCCAGAGCGGCTGGGAGGTATGGAACGCTCCTCAGATCAGGGGGGCTCTCGAACGGTCCAATGAATAGTCTGAGAGTCCTCTGCCAGGGGGCAGTGAAGTCAAGGGCTAAAAAAAAAAGACAAATCTAGAAACAAAAAAGGTACGCGCTTCCTGGAGGGAATTTTAGAAAAATTGTTGGTCTGAAATCTTACCGGCAAAGGTACTGCTTGAGGCCATAATACTTTCTAAAAAAAAAGGACCTCGGTAACGCGGCTCGATGAGGGTCGAGGGGCTTACTGCAAGAAAACTCCGAACGCCGGGAAGGGGGGCTAGTTGCGCCCTGATATCACGGCATAAAGAACTGCCTTTCATAGGTCTGATAAAACATTGGGAAAGGTAACACGCAAAAGAAAAGTCTACACGTCGAGAAGAAGAAACTCATCCAAGGTGATCCACTGAAGAAACTGGCGTGTGCGGCACAAAATAAACAAAAAAATCATGTCTATCAAGGGAAGGGCGTAAGACCACGGGAGGAAGCTCAAAAACAGCGGCTCTCCGTCGACGCACCC
>Ga0179593_1562524_pt1 | contig 12336 bp, 11 predicted proteins | sample CZODoug2_1_08_16_FD_185931 | JGI IMG/M metagenome (GOLD analysis project Ga0179593, IMG submission 185931) | Vadose zone soil fungal communities from Angelo Coast Range Reserve, California, USA - CZODoug2_1_08_16fungal (PacBio error correction) | ecosystem: Environmental > Terrestrial > Soil >...
CCGAAGGGAGGAAAGAAAGATCCTTACTTCGTTTCAAAGGCAAAAGGCAAGATCTCAAGGTTGAAACCAAAAAGAAACTGGGGAAAAAGGACGGAACACCAACCTCGGGGGAATAAAAGGAAAATGAAAAGAAAGGTATAGAAACATGACAAAAACGAGGTGAGTGGTGGACTAAAAAAAGACCTAGAAACGGATCATCTCGCGGGGGGTTCTAGAAGGGGGGAGAGGTAAGGAGATTCCCTAAGGCCGGAGGGGCGCTTTGGGAAAAAGAGTCCGTTAGGAAAATGGTCGCGTCTCGGATTCCCTATGTTCGAGGGTAACTGTAGGAAGGAAAGTATACTCTTGCGCAGGGCAAAGGAGGTTTCCGGCAAACGGAGACACGGGGGGGGGCTGGGTATGGACGGAAGTACCCTCAACAAAAAAACACAATCGGGGGTTCAGCATCGTGACGAAAAGAAAACTTGGAGAAAAAGAAGGGGGAAAGGAATCGGGACAAATAAACGCAGAAATCCCGGACCTACCAATAGTCTCACTGAAAAAAAACAAAGGGAAAACTCAATAGAAAAATGTCCATCATTCATCAAAGGGAGCCCACACCTAAAGAGAGTGGAGGGACGACACACAGCCTCTTGGGCAATCAGAACGAAAGTAAAGGTCCACTCGGAGTTCGCCGGGGGTTTCCTCCTGTGCATTGCCAGGAACAAAAGCATCGGGTAACCATTAAGGTAAAAAGGCGGGAAAAAACTTGGAACCCTTGCTCGACGAAAATTTCGAAAGAGGACACCTCGCCGCTCCTTATTTGTCCTTACGGCACCGTAATACATTACCTTTGCTACCACTAAACATTGGGAGCTTCAGGGGTAGGCTTTGGAGGACACTTCTTGAAGCTCGGCAGGAACCGGGCTGTTTCCGTTGGACTCTTCAGATAAGGGAAGAGAACGAAAAGGGGGGCTCATTTGGGGTTGCTGATCAGTGGTCTAGTCAGAAGACAATGAGAAGATTACACAGGTCAGAGCCTCAAAAGAAAAGGAGAAGGAAACCATCCCATCGAGAAAAAAAGGGGGGTTCATTAAAGGAGTTCTCAGACTGGGGTGGAAGGGGGGTATAGGCTGGGGGAAGGATTGGGGAAAAAAATGCTTGGTAGCGCGGCGCGGCGGGAAAATCGCCATCCGGAAAGCGAACGGTTGCAGGGAGGGGGGAAAGGTGAGTATAGGTTACTTAGAAGGAGGTTCAAGAGAGGGAGGGGAAAGGCGAGAAGGAGGAAAGGACACGAACGGTGATGCATTCGAGGAGCGGGCTAAAGATCGACCGGGGTCCAAGGGGGTTAAGTAAGAGCTGCAACACGGTAGTGGTACGGGTGTATCAGGATCACTGAGAAAGGGCAGCGGGTCCACTCGATCGGAAAAAAGATGAGGAGGGAAAAAGAGGGGAAAAGTCGGCAGCCCGCGCTTATGTCCTCGGGTTTGGCAAAGAGGAGGAGGAGTGGGAAAAAAGAGGAACGGAGTTTCATGGGCACTCACTATTACCGATAAGAAGGTGTGGTTCGAACGAGAAAAGCCTTGAGGATAGTAAAACCTGGCGTGATTATAAGGGACGCGGGGTCAACTTGAATTTCTGACGCAGGGCGCGTAGTGGACTAAGGAAGGCATTTCAGAGGACGGTAAAGAAGTGGGGGATACTTAGACATCCAAGTCTAGACGGGCCCGCATCGTTGAAAAAGTTAAAAGGGAGTGGAAGCTTGATAGCATTAAAAGGGGGGAGGCACTACGCGGGGGAAAAAATATTTCTTTCAAGAGGCCGCCAAAATTAACCTGGACATTCGTAAACCTCAGTGGGCTGGATCAATTGGAAAGGTGTTGGGGGGGGCACTGTTGCAACTAGGGTCCAGCATAAAAGCTTTGGAAAAAAAAAAAAAACCAAGGGCGGGGCCGTTGACGAAGAGGGTTTGGGCCGGGGGGGGGAAAACGGTTGGGTCAGATAACCATTTTACTTGCAAGTAAAGAGATCAACCGTAAGGACGGTTCATTCTTGAAAAAAAATCTCTACGGCAAAAAGTTCAAGAAAATTAAGGCAGAGAGGGTTGGGACCCTACCATCAAAAAACAACGTAGGGATGAGGAGAGATGTCTTCTGCGAAAAAAAACGGAAAGAAGGTCAAAAAAGGTGGCGTCCTTTTCGGAGAGTAACAGATGAATCTATTGAGGGCAGGTACCAATGGGGGAGAACCTTAATGGTTCATGGCCCTTCAAAGCCAACACTAAGAAACGGCAAGATTGGATCTGACCTTCACTAAAAGATGAAAAATGCAAGCGGAAACCGGGACCACAAACTCCTCTGCCGGTGAGTACAAAGAATACTTAGGTAAAAAAAGAAAAGGGGAATTTCAAAACGCCCTGGGTTCAGCAACGGGAGGACCAAAGGAAGGTTTAAGATCAAGGAAAGGGAAGCAGGGAAGGGTAGCGTTGACACGTCAGGTTTTGACTTCGATCGCATGGGGATGCAAAAAAGGGCGAGGAGGGGACTACTTCCCAGCGGGCTGAAATGGCAAATTCCGAAGGGAAAATTATCACCTATTCCATCTTGAGAGGGGGGGGAAAAAAAGATCAAGAACGGGTGTTCCTCACTAGGAAGAGGAAAGCCATCCATTCTTAGAACTGGGGGAAAAGGGGTATGAGACCCTGTCGGAAATTTCGTTCTTGGAGGGAGCGGCAAAGGCCGCGGTAATTAGTGTAAACGAGAAAAATTGGGGAAAAGAAAAGGGCGGAGAAAGAGAGGGATGCGAATGGTGAGTTACCGCTAAAGGTAACTATTCAGGAGGGGGGGGGAAAAAAAATCCGGGAGGGTCACAGAAGGATGGGCTAAAATATATGCTTGAAAAACTTTTTGGAAGGGGAAACTGCCTTTACAAGTACAAAAAGATTGGGGTAAAGAAACAAGCCTGTGTGTCGGAAATAAATTCCCCCCAAACCTAAAGAACAAAACCCATGGGTTTTTTTGATGGGGGGAATGGGAACAACCAGTACATCGTTGAATTGGGGAAAAGGCACCCTGTGGGTGGAAAAAAAACCACTGTGAACGGAGAACTAGGGACGTTGTCCTTCCAAGGTGGAGGTTGCTTCCCTTCCTCGGTGGGTAGGAACACTACAAATCGTTCCCAACCTCCCTAGGGGGGCAAAGAGAAGCATCACCGTTTTACACCGGGAGCTAGAGCAGAAGCTAGGACAAACTCCGCTGAAGGAAGAAATAGTCACATTCAAGAAACCTGGACGAAAACCGAGCATCCCTCGATAGCACTGCTGTCAGGATAGGAGGCCATGGCGCACGTTGCGAGTCCCGGGGCAGGGGGGAGGATAAAAGCTCACCATCGGTTTTGTGTCACAGAGAAATCAGCAGCAAAACCACACCGTCAATAGGAAGAAACAACATTAATTACCCTGAGGGTAAGAAGAATAAGTGGTCGGAACAATTCAGGGGAAAGTGAACGGGGGGCGGTTTGCGACGTGGAGAGGAAGGAAAAGACATAAAGCAGAGCGATGCGTTACGGGCCTGCACTGAAAAACGCTGGGGGAACCAAGCACAGGGGGCGACTGGCAGCTTCAGCCGTGGAAAGAGATAGGGAAATCAGGGGGAGTGAGGGGAAACAGTGGTAGAAAGTAATTGGCTATCGTTTGGAAAACCCCGCAACTGCTTATTCCGAATTGTGAGAGGGAAGTTGAGCGTCGGGCAATCTGGGTCAACCCGTCTTCTAAAAAAAAAGGGGAATGAACTATCAAGGGGGAGAGTTTGGGTTCCTCGTCGCGTTGAATGAAACGCTAAAGAAAAGCGGGGAAAAGATTTGCAAAAAGGGAGGAGGGGAAAAACACGCGCAGTTTGGGGAAAGCGGGTCCACCAGCGCCAGGTTTGCCCATCAAAAAACGGCAAAATCTAGGAAGGTTGGATTAGGAAAAATGCGCGGGTAGGGCCTTAGGAAGAAAATTTTGCAAAACCATTCGTTCGGCCCCCTTTATAAAGAAGGGGACTTGAGAAAAGATTACGATCTGAACCGCGGGGTCCCGCCAACGGGGGGGTCCTAACTGGAAACAGACAGCCGTATCGAATGTCCTTAGAAAGGGTTTTGGACAGACGACCCGCGAATGAAGGAATAAAAAAAGAAAAGATCCGATGGGTTCCCATGGAAACCGTGGTATTTAGGCAAGAAAAAGAAGAGTCCGCACTAAGGGGAACGAACGTTTTGCCATCGAAAAAAAGGGCGGGGGGAACCCCCGCCCGGCGTTGGTTACGTGTGCCCTGAGATTAAAATTTGGGATTCTAAGAGGTGGGCGGACTATTGGAGGGGGGAGGGGGATTCTGTTAAAACGGAGGAAGGTAAGTGAGGAGTAAAGGAGTTAAGCCGGGCCAGAAAAGGGGTAGTGAGAAAATAAGGAAAAACAACGGATAAAGAGAGAGATCCATGGTTTCCGGAAAATCCTGAGGAAAACCCGTCTTCTACTTATACGAAGAAGGAAAGCCGATCTCGAATCAAAAAAAAATAGTCTGGCGCCACAACCCTGTCGACTGAAACAAATGAGGGAAGGAACACTGAAAAAAAAGTGTAGTTGGGGGGGGTCCTTACCTCCGACAGAAAGGGGACTATGAGGGAAAGAGTGACGCGGCTTGTGTCCGACGATAGGGGGGCGTAATGAAAGGAGAGGAGGGGGGCAAAGGGTTACAACAGGACTGAGGGGTTCAATAGGAAAAACTTGCTGCTCTTCTGAACTTCAGTGGGTCTTGGAGAGTGTTGCAAAAGGATTCAGTGTCTATAAGGGAAGGGGGACGCATGGATGGGAGCAGCGTTATTAAGTTAGGAGGGAAGGCTAGGGCGGAAGTACCGAGAGGGGGAGAAGTTTGATGACACAAGGAGCCAATGATTACAAAAATGCATAAAGAGTAGAAAAAAAAAGCATAAGCAAAATTTCCCCGCGAATTCCTCCATCCAACTAGACCGCAGACCGAAGAGGAAAAAAGGCCGGATGGCATCATCGGTAAAAAAAAACAACCTGTGGTGGGAATCCTGAGGGAGAACCAAAGCGGGAACGGGAGACGACAGTATCAAATTAAGGTGCGCCAATAAAGGGGAGCCGAAGAGAATGGGCGCTTCCCTCAACCCGAAGAATCCAGCTGATCATCAGCCATGCCATATTGGGAAAGCAGCCCCGATTGGTCTCCAGAAACTAGGAAAAGACTTGGACAAACATCGCTGAAGAGAGTTGTAACTCATGAAACAGTCCCTGAACTTTTATTACAAGGACTAATGCTGAACTGGCGTGAGGTGTAGGGGGGGGGACGCGAGAATAAAGACCGCGCGGAACAAAACCGTAAAATCTTGCGAGAATTCCTCAGAAGAAGCGACGAATAAAATTGAGGCTGCCAATGTACTAATGCCAGAGAAAAGGATAAAACAATGACCCTGACATCGTTCAGTAAAAAAGGCCCGGAAAGGGAAAAAAATAGTCTACAACGGCTTTGCATTCCAAGGTCCCATGGCGAGAAGGTGGGTGCAGAGAGGGGCGCTATTTTGCACTCTGGGAGGAGCGGCCGCGGCAAATGTGAACAATCGACAGACCGGGGCAGGGAAGAGGAATCCTGCCATTGTCGTATAACGAGGGACTGATCAGGTAGGACAGAGGAGTACCCGGGAGAAACGGGGGGAACACGGTATGCATCAGGATGGGCTGGGGGGCGGACCCTGGGTTAAACTCCGGGTCCGAGTGTAAAATAACCACCCGAATTCTGCATCGTAGCGATCATCAGACCCTCAATCTCTGTTACTGAGGACCAACAACGTAATAGCGGTCAACGCAAGGAAACAAAAAAACAACCAAAGCATGCAGAGCCGAGCTTTTACGCCGCGCAAAGGGGGTGAATGAAGGGCAAATCGCAAAGTTATCCCGTCTTATCCATTCGCAGCGGAAAGTAAGGGAGTCGCAACTCTTTCGCAGCTATACCTAAAAATCGAAGACGAGCCCGGCAAGTGACGGAGTCGCGGGATAGAGTCAAACCGGGAAGGGGAAAGGAGGAAGCCATTCAGGAGTTTAAGTCCGAAAAAAGAATGTCAAGGACTAAGAGAAGGTTTCCGCTTTTAACGGAGCAAAAGAAAGATCGTAAGGGGACCCTGGTGACCTCTGATAACTGGCGATTCAGGCCGCTCAATCCTCATTGGCGAAGGCGTATTAGAAAAAGAAAACCGTTTCTGCAAGAGAAGCGGGGAACCATAAGGGAAAGGAAAGACGGCCGCCGTAGTAGAAATCCCGAACGGTTGTGGCCGCTGGCCGTTGCGAGGGCCAGCGGAAAGGCAAATCAGTGTCTGTACGGGTTGCGGAAGGGGCGAAGATAATTGTGGATCGTTTGAAGGGGGTACAAAAGGGGGGGGGTCAAGGTTTTAGACCCCATTGTGATGCCCGAACTCTTAAATCACTGGAGGAAAGAGGAATAAGGGAAAGGCTCAAGGCATTCTTTATACATGAATGAAGGAGCTGTCTGACAGAATCCCACCTCTCTCTAAACAACGGAAAAGAAGATGTTAGGCGGCTGTCGTAAAGATTCAGAGGGGACAAGAACAGCTTCTTTAGTCTCGAAAGGGGCTCCGATTGATACTCTTGGGCCGAACGGCAAGTACAGGGGGGGGGATAACAAGGACCAAATACGGTTTCAAAGGAACAACAGAATCCCCATACCTCTTTCGTCAAGAAGGCTGTCTCCCGGATATGCGAAGCACGCGAGGTACCAAACCGGTCCCGGCCAAGGGTATCCAGTTACTGGGAAGGGAAGGTTAATCAGTTTGGCGAATGCCACGGGATCGTCAGTGGAAATAGCCGCGCAGGGGGGGGGGGGAGGGACTCCACGGTTTGGGGGGGAGGTATCGGTTAAAGCTGCTCGGATGCGCCTCAATGTCGAATGACAGTCTCTGACATAGCCTTCCGACCAAGGGACAGGTCGCACGGTTTGGCAAAGGGCGCGCATTCGTGAGTAATCCGCAGGCTCGGTTAAAAGAACGAAAGCGATGCGAACCTTTCTTGGAAGGGAGAGCCTTCGGAAGGCAGAAGAATAAGCTCCGCGGTAATCGCTAAGGGCACCTACCACCATAAATGGGCGCGCCGGAAAATCAGAATCCAGGGAGTGTCCCCTGTCAGGAACCGAAGGAGAGGTTTCAAAAAGGGAAAGGGGGGGAAAATCACGGTCTTCGATGATCTCGGCTAAGCACAGTGGGGAAAAAAAAAAAACTGGGGTTGTGGGTGGGGGAGTTGATGGGTTGTTCCAAAAAAAGTGAGAAGAAACAAAAAAGCAAGTGACTTCCCTATGCTTCCCCCCCCAAGTGTTAAAAACCCTAAAACTGGTCCTGGGACCCGGAACCACAAAAAAAACGTGCCCTGGTTGGAAAAATGCAAGTAGAAGCTTTGTACCATTCTATCTGAGCCAAACTGCAGAACCTGCAACTTCATCTGGGGGCCAGGCAAAGGAAGAATGAAAAGAAAAGACAACTGGACGATCTTCCCTAGCCCTGCAGAGGCTTCCAGGTGCCTCACGCTCGGGGGGTCACCAAAATTGGACAAGATCAGCAGCACCACCAGTACCATCAAAATGATTATAGCCTGGTAAAACAAAAATTGTTCTATCCTGTTCGCGCTATTTCAGGGGGACTAGGGCCTGTCCTTGTTTTTACTGGATAGGGACTTAGCCATGCAAACAGTCGGCTGCTGCTGGAGAGCTTCTCGGCAAAAAAAAAAATTTTCCGCCGGACGAGGGAAATGTCCCCAATAAAGTGTCATGGAAAATGAGGAAAGGAAAGTTAGGGAAAATAAGAGGAGGGGGGTAAAAAGAAAAGAGGCGGGGATGTCCTACTTGGTGAAATATGCCTCAGCGTCTTACGACAAAGTAGGGGTAAGGGGGGACCAGTTCGTAAGGAATTGCTGAAGAGCTGATTGGAAAAGAGAAGGACGGGGCCCTCTCACGAGTTACTCGGCAAAGACCCAGCGTGGCAAAATTTGCGGACCGAAGAGGGAAAACACAGTTTTTGGAACTAAGAGGGGAACCAGCAAGGGGTGCGCCGCAAGGCTGGGGGAAATTGCGCGGGTAGGGAGTTTGGTGGCAAATAGGGAATTAGTCAGTGGTCCGAGAACATCAAGAAAAACGTCCCTCTATCATCATTGACTTTGAAAATCAAGCATGCAGGTACGGCCGCGAAAAGCCGAAAGCACAGAGAACCACGGAAAAAGCTACATGCGCAATCCTGGGGGGAGGAATGTACCTGAGGGGGGGGGCAAAAAAGAAAAATACTGTAAGGATACGAGCTAAGAAACCGAGGAGGAGTTGGTCACCATTGAAGACCGGGCGGCGGATGGAATGCGAAAAAAAATCTTCCGTACAAACTCGAATTAGGGGAAAGGGGGGAGTCCAGACCGGGATGGGCGAGGTAAGGGAGACCAACTAGGGGTGGTCAGCTAAAATGTAAGTTGAAAGGGGAAAAGTTTGGGAAGGGGGGGATCGGGTGCGGACGATTCAGGGTTTCGGTTAACACGGGCGGGAGGATCTAAAGGAGGCAAGGAAGGAGGGAGGGAGGGGGGGAAAATAAGGATGGATCTCTACAAAGAAAAAGAACAGTTCCTTACCTCCCTACATCAACGAAGAGCAAAAAACGGGCTCTATCCTTAGATTTCAGGATCTTTGGGGACTAAGAGGTGGAACCGGGGAAAAGCCTGAAAGCGGGACGCCACAACCGCTGGGGAACAGAATTTAGATTAACACTTAGAAAGGGGTGATGGGTGGTACTCCTTACCAAAAAAAAAGGTGCTGGGTCCAAATTTAAGTCCAGAGAGGGGGACGCGGGGAAAGCTATTTGTTGGGTCGACTCGAATCCCGACCAGCAATGGGTGACCAAAAGAGTCGGTATTTCAAACCTTTGAAAGAGGGGGAGACTCGAGAAAGATCGATGAGTGTGAAAATGATTCGGACATTAAAGGAAAATTGCGCGGCCTGTCAGCAAGGCCGGGCTTCGGGGCAAAAAAACTAAGGGGGATTGTAGGGGCGGGATTTTCGGATAAAGCGATAATCGTGAACGCGTTGCTGTCAAAACCAAACAAAAAAGTTTCTGAGGGAGTAAGGGAAAAACAGGGGAATACGCGATTCTCATATCCAAATCCTCGGAGGGGAACAATGGCCGGCTTCAAGTACTGGGAACAAGGAGATGGTGTGACTCTTATTGGGAGAAAAAAATGCGCCGGAGGAAATGACCTGTCCTCACAATTGACGGGGAAGAATTTTGGTCGCCGAAGGAACGAAAGGGAACCCCACAAGAAGAGGAAAAAAAAAAGGGTCGCCATTCCTATGAGAAAGGAAGGCCCCGAGTTCTCGGCCAGAAAGGAAAAAAGGGGAACAGTTGAAATCATCTTCGGAAAATAACGCGGGGTGAGGTAAAAAATAACCCTGACTTTATCTACCACTCATGTACGAATCGGATTAACGATTTCGGACAAAGAAGCGACAGATTTACAAACATGGTTCTTGGTGTAGGAGCTGCTAAGCGATCTCGCCTTCGCCGACGCGAGGGGGGGTGGGGTGCGAATCACAGCAGGAGAATTCCTATCCGGATAAAAAAAAACGGACTGTCTCTTTGGACAATCACGAAGAGAAACTATAGAGGAAAAAAAATTGCGAACACGGCGTGCTTTAGTGAGACGGGGTGTGCTAACTGCTACGGGGGGGAGGAAGAAGGTTGACGAGCAAAAGAGAGGAGCGGAAAAGTCTCAATGAAAGAAGGAAACGCGCAGGGGCTTCAAAGAAAAAATGTTGCTATCGTGGACGGAACGTTGCGGAGGACGGAGGACGCTAAAAAGCTGCCGTGGCACGAAGGTATAGAAGATTGAAGAGAGTGGTGTCGATCGACAGGGTTACAGAAAAGGGGAGGTTGAAACGGTTTCTGGCCAAGTCTTATAGCGATCACTGTCAATAAGGGGGGGAACCAAAATGAAAGATCAGATTGAACGCGTAATGCGGAAAAAGGAAAAGGCTTCGGCAGAGCGAAGTCGCGAAAAGTGTATGGTGGTGGGGGTCATCGCGCGTTCGTCAGGGGAGATCAGTCGAAACAAAAAAAAGAATAAAAGTTTCATTAAAATTTTTGTCTCAAGAGAGGACATAAGGAACAGTAGTCCCCTTGCTGGGTAAAGGAAGCGCAAAGCTTCAAACAGGAGGACCGTGCTTCGCTGCCCAACGTAATGAAAAGGCATAAAGGAAAGGAAAATTTTTTCGGATTGGGGCCGGAGAAGAAAACGATCAAGGAAAGGTAAGACCGATCCTTCCAAACCGGGACTCTTGGAGTCAAAAAAAAAAAACACTCATTGGCGAAGGTTTCACAAAAGGACTGGGAAATGCGGATCGTTTAGGCCCAATGAAGGGAAAGGGAAAGACGGAAAGGGGACAATGGCCGAGGGGGGGCACGGGTGGACAAAATATAATTGCGGCAAGAATGGAAAGAGAGTCTGGGGTAACTCCTATGGGATCGTTGACGGGGGAGGTGGAGTTTTAAACCCCATGTACGGGAAGGTACAAGTGACAAACGACATTACTATACTTATTTCGCTGAGAAAAACTCCAGAAAGAAAGAAACAACGAATGGAGAGCCTGACACCAAAAAGGCGACAACAACCAACTTATTAGTAAAAAAGCTGCTTCGACAGCGTCTTAAAGTACATGTCGCATGGTCCTCCAAAAGTCGAGGAGAGGATATATTAAGTTCTAACTCTTTTCCTAGGTCAACGTACAAAGGGGGTAGAAACTTTACAGGGGGGAAAAAGGGACCAGCACGAGGCCCCACTACACTGCACCGAGACTTGCATGGTCAATGCATCGGATAGGGTCTGAACCTGGGGGGGGAAACTTCCAAAAACCCACACCGGAAGAACAAGAAAAAATAACTGCGTCCGTCTGCATGGGTTGGGAGAGAGGAAAGGTAAGCGGAACTTCCCAGTCTGTCGTGAACCCTTCGCCGAGGGGACAAAGACAAAGGGGGTGTTGAAATTAAGGATCAGGAGAAAAGCACTCGAGGAAGGGGAACTCCGTCCAGGAAACCATTCCGAAGGCCAATAAAAGACAGTTCCAACTTTACCGCGCGACCGGGAAGAAAAGGGTGGGGGGAAAAGTTTCCTCAAAATCGCGAACTATCTAAAGGAAATAGATAGGTCGACAGCAAGTAGCGCGAAGGATGAAAGGGAGAGGGACCGCGTTGAAGAAAAACCTAGGGGAAAATATTGTCAACGAAAAACAAGCGAAGGGAAAACCAAAAAATTGCGGGGCTGCGATGAAAAAGAGACCGACTTGGACCCTGACGTTTTCACCTAGAGGGCACTGAGAGTTGGGAGCTCACGAGGGGGAAAAAAAGAAGGCTTATCAAGGAATAAGAAAAAAAATCCATAAAAAAAAAGGGCACCTCTTGGTAACCACATAGAGAGCCAGAAAAAAAAGGGAAAGTAGGTGCCCCGGCAGCTAAACTAAGGGGAAAGAAAAGAGAAGTAACCTCGAGAGCAACGCATGAGGAAAAACTGCAACATGACGAGGGTCGATTCCTGAAGCCCAGCCGAAAAAATAACAAACAGGACCGATCCAGGCAAGAAATAAAAGGACGTAATTCCAAGGGTATCTAAAAAAAAAAAAAAAAAAAAAAAAAAAAAGTGATGGGGGGCTACCCGCTATTGGGACGAGAGAGCGGAGGGATCAATTTCCTTGGTTTTCTCCTGATTAGGACTAAAAAAACAAGAGAGCGGGAGGAGCGCTGCGGCGGAAAAGGGTAAGGAGGGACTACTAAACCAGCAAGTCCACGCGGCGAGCTTCAGACACAGAAAGCAGGGTACATCAAGAGAGTACATGACCAAGGGTTAAGGAATAGGAAAGGGGGGGGGTTACCCGTTAACACCGACAAGGGATGAAGGGATGTTGAGATGCCCTTAATGGGGACGTCCAAGGGATAAAATACGGGGAACCCGTTGATTGGGAAACTCAAGAAGGCTTGGAGGAGGGGGGTTGAACGATAGGCCTTCAAGAAATGGAACTCCGACACACAAAAACAGGGAACTACTTTGGGTGGGGGTCGGACACTATTGAGATCGAGGGAGGTTTGGAAGAACAGGACATTCGATTCAAAAACAGCCGGGGGGACCAACATCTGGGGACTGAAACGCATGGGGTTGACGGAAGTTTGGGGAAATGGATAATGCGCGGGAATACTTCTGAGGAAAATAGGGGAAGGAAGGGAAATCAACTGTCGGACTTCTGGATCATCAGTGAGCAAAGGTAGATCAACAAGAGGGTC
>Ga0179593_1427582_pt1 | contig 12335 bp, 12 predicted proteins | sample CZODoug2_1_08_16_FD_185931 | JGI IMG/M metagenome (GOLD analysis project Ga0179593, IMG submission 185931) | Vadose zone soil fungal communities from Angelo Coast Range Reserve, California, USA - CZODoug2_1_08_16fungal (PacBio error correction) | ecosystem: Environmental > Terrestrial > Soil >...
AGGGCTACCTGGGGGGTTGGCCGAGCTAGACGGACAACCGATAAGGAGGAACGGATCCGACAGCATCCAGGACACTAAATGATCAGTGAAGAAGCTGCAACCACTCGACGCATTGGGCTGCCCCGTCGAAAAAAGGAGCGGCACCCCTCTTTGGGAGAAAAAGCCGTATCATTGAAGGTAAAAATGGATTCACAGTAGACGGATTGCGTCATTAAGTAAGGGCCATCAAGACTGGAAACAAGCGATCAAGCCGAGCCCGCCCAGAAAAAAAGCGGGCCGCCCGTAAGCCCGATTGGATGAATCGTGAGTAAAAACCAGAGTTACTTCTCTAGACATAAAACAGGAATGGGGCGCCCTTCAGCTTGAACGACTACGTAGTGAGAAAATCCGCGGGGTCACTAACGCCAAACTAGAAATGGATCACGGAGAAACCACTCTGGTCAATCATCTAAATCCGTGAAAACAGGGATCCTCAATGTTGAGGTTTGTCCCGCAGATCCTCAAAGGAACCTAGCCTTCGCATGGGAGGCAGAACTGCCTCCTCGGCGCGGTCTTTCGTTCTGAAGAGGAAACGCCTGGACTTCGGGAGCACCGTCTCAAATCCGTCCTTCTCAACCGGACTTCAAGCGAGAAAAAAAGACCTGCCGCGGGACCAGCAAAACCAACACCCTGCTGCGCGAGTCAACGGGGTGTGACTACTGATAAAAGCGTCCACCCTTTCCGGGGAGGCGGGGGAGGGATTCACCAAGCTTGCGGGAAACTAACCTATCATCGCTTCTGAGTGAGGGGCTAAAACGTTGCTAGACAGGCATGGGGGGGAGGCAGGTCTTTCAACGAAAAGGATAAGTTAAAAAAAAAAGACCACCCATCTTCAAACCCGTTCACGTTTAACATTATCAAACGGAACGCACAGCGGGTGAAGATATTCCTAAGACCCTCCGCCCGCTGCTACTGGACATACACTCCCGAGAACCCGGTACGGAAAGTGAGCACCTTCAGAGCTTCCCATCGCACGTGAAAAAAAAGGTATTCAAGAAGGAAAATATCCTTCAATTGGATGGACCGCCGACAGGTCGTCAAAGGAACACTGTGGGAAACCGTTTCCCGGGTACCACGCAGAGGCGATAAGTGCACATGGACTCAACCGAGAGGGTGACCTGCATGTCCCGTCCGCCGCGAACGAACGGTGATCAAACGGCCTCCAGGTCGAGCTCGCGGAGAGGGATGACCGGACTGGAGGGACACTTCCTGCGTCTCAGAGGGACGTCGATCTGAGCGGACCGCGGTTCGGCTAAGGTGGGGAGGGGCCGGGTGGGCCTCTGTGAAAAGGGACGGGTTACTTGACGGGGAATCTGTGCATAGGGGAAAAAAAACTGCTAAATACGAGACTACTCAATGAAGTAATACAGTGTTCCGGCTAAAAAGTGATTGTCTCAATCAGGACTGGAATTAAGAACGGCGTCGAAAGGGCCACTTCTGAGCACAGACGAAGAAGAGCAAAAGACAAATTGTGTGCTTTCAACACGCCCAGGAGACGCTTGCTCATAGATGGAAATCGTGGAAGCTGAGGTTGCTCTTACTTTATCTCACCGAGTAGGGATGTGTGGAAGACTGAAAGGCTGAAAACGTCGAGTCGCGTCCACGACCCTGAATACAGACATGTGAGTCGTGGAATTAATCAGAGTCTGTTTTCCTTAAGTTTCTCGAGTGAGTACAAGGGATTTAGTTGTCAAAGCTAAGCCTTTTTTTAGCGAACGCACAGTTCAGCAAAGGGGACTTAAATACAGCCGTTCCAGTGGGGCAGTTGTCCTCGAAACACCCTCCAAAATTCTACCCTTTTATGAGGACGACATAAGGCAGTAAAGTCGAGAGTGCGGAACCGCTATCATAACGTCCTCATACGGTAGAGGGTTAGATCGGCCTTGCTCCCTAGCTCATATTATTAAGATCAAAACTATATTGGCAAAGAGAAAACGAAACGAGAAAATCCTCTAAGTCCCAATTGCAAGAAAGAAGTCGCTTAAATTTCTTCCAGCTTGATGATCCGCCTAGTAAGCCCAGCAGGCTAAGGGAGGGGACGGCGCAGGTTAGGTACCTCTTTGGCATCGTAAAGTTAGACCAAAAGAGGTAAAACGCCAGAAGCTCTGATGTTGAGACTGCTTTGACCTGCCAGAAGGGGGAGACCTTTTTCAAGACTGACCGCCGCCGTGGGAATGACTGAAAAAAAGGGATCCTTAGCAGTTGAAAAATCATAAAAGGAAAGAGACGGCACCCACTGGCCGGAGTAGGGGAGTCTCCGATGGAGAAAGAGGGGAGAAAACATCTCGACAGTAACAAAAAGTGAGGGAAAAACTATATATTCTCGAGTTCTCATAGATAACAACTCCCGGCGGTACAGAAGAAAGAGAGGTTACCTGCTCCGGTTCTATGAGCAGATTCACTGCCTCCGAAAGCAGTGACGCGGGGAACTAACTTCAATCGGAGGAGTGGAAGGCGTTGGCCGGCGGTCGCGCTCGCCTGGAAAGCCAGACGGACATCCGCGATAAATATTCCCTCTCGGGCGGGCGAACGGGAAAATGCCCAACCGGTAAACAGGCGAAGACCTGCCGGACCTAATCGAGCCTGACCTAGAGACGTAAAAAAGGTTAAAAACGGACGAGTCCGAGTCATAGAGCACGAGCTTACCGGGGAAGAAAAAAAGGAGGTACTCTTCACTCTCTACGTCGGGAAAAGGCGCCGGTCCCCGGATTCGTGGGGGAGAATAATGCCGTCTCAGTGCCCCGGCAAGGAGAGAGAGGGCGTACAAAGAAAACAGTAGGGGAGGTTCGTAGGAAAGGGCGGTTGGAAAGGACAATCGCTTGAAGCCGCAAAAAGGGGGGTGAGCCAACAGTTTCCTCCATGGGGGGGGGGGGAGTACAGTTGGGTAACGGTGCAAGAACCTGACGCCTGCAGTCCGGACGCAGAAATGGGGAGGGTTTGCGGTACCCCTCACACGGTATTGTGTAGGGACAGCAAAAAAACTCGGCGAAAGGACCGAACGGCGATTTCAGGAAGTACGGCCACGCACAGGGTCGGATGTGGCCATATGTTCAGGGAAGAAGGGCTGCGACCCACTCCTACTCTGGTTGAGAGATCACATACAAGCGAGTCGATTACCCTCGATCATACGCGTTGGAAACACATAAAGGGGCGGAATTTGGAGCGGGCTACATTGGCAGAAAAGGCCGCCGTGGGACGTTGGGCCATGACGGCAATGCTCAAAAAGACTACAGGGCCGGACCATTTAGAACGGAAGCGGGCGCAAGCAGTGGGGGGCTTCAAAGTTCGCGGAACGCAGAACGCCGTTCCCGTCCCACCAAAATGTCACACAGCCGAGGAGCAGCACCAGTTAAGAAAAGGCGGGAACGAAGCGGAGACCCCACGGCCCCAGGAAGTCAAAACAAGCGGGCCCCGATCATAACGCAAGGGGGGGGAGGGGACAGGGTTAATCCGCGGACTTTCAAGGAGGTCCGAAACGGAAGGCCTGGAAACTAGTCGGGCAGGGGATACCGGTTATCGAGAAGAGAGCCGGTGCTTTACAATCGGACAACTCGGGGCAAGAAAAGGGGTCGGGACAACCAGGGGAAGTGAAGGGAATAACCGCCGGAGGGGGGAGCGGCAAAGACTCCCCAGCTAGGAAATAAGCCGGGGGGCGAAGGGGGGCGTAAAAAGGTTGGAGAGTTCTGTCGAGGACGTAGAGCGGGGAGGGGGGGGGGAAGCTGGGCAGATCGGGGGAGTGGGGGGCCCAGGAAAATGATCCGGTACACCGTGAAGTTGTGACGCAAGGATGCCAGAAAAACGGAAACGTAAAAAGCTTACAGGCAAGCAGCGGACTGAGAAACTGTGAGCAAGCCAAGTACCGCCAGGATCCTCATCCCCGGGGAAGAAAGAACGGTAACACCTCAATCCAAAAGCGTCCATTGGAACAGGCACGTGAGAGTCAATGTAAGGCCAAAAATGCAGAGGGAAGGAGGAGGGTCAAAGGGGCCGTGGAAGAGCAGGCTGTATTAGAGACAACTGGGCAGGAAGTATCATACAGTAGAGCTGAGCGGGGAGGCGCGAGCTGGGCAGCCCGAATACCGGACAACTCGTCGATCAAAACAGTTCCGCAATTGGGGTGGGGTGAAGGTCTCACGAGACTGCCGGCCATCAAACCACCCCATTGGTGCCAAATGGGGACCAAACCAAGTTTGTGAGAAGGGGAGTAGTCCTAGGTGCTCCGCTGGCATCAGGACGAGTGGGTGGGCCCGAGAAAAGAAACCGCTATTCCCTACTTAGTAAGGGCCATGCAAGAGAGAGTGAAAGTCGGAACTTTAGGGGGGAAGTTCAAACCTTGTTGACGACGAAGTCGCATACCTATTCGTCGTATTGGAATGAGGAGCCAACGGGCTGGCTCAATGGTCCCCTATATTAGGACACAGAAGTATACCACCATGGACTCGAAATCCTGACACGGGAGAGAGGGAAGAATAAGGGCCAATCGGGTACATCGCGTTTCTCTCGGAAGAACACACTTTAGCTGGTAGTCGCCTGTTCCAAAGATGCATCGGAGGGAAGACTGATAAAGACAAGGAAAACAATGTCGCCTTAGCGGTTTAGCTGCGTAAAAAACGCGGAAAAACATCCGGAACGAATCTCTCTACACACAAAACAAAAAAAAACAAACACATAACAAAAGAATTTCGTATCTTCCCCTCTTCTAGAAATCTTCCCTTCTTTTGTCGCTATGTAGCACGGACACGACACGACAGACGGGAGTGCCAGGACAGTTCCCCGGGGGGACCTAGGGGGAGAGGGTACGACTATAACGCAGCAGCAGGTGCGCGCACACACGGTCGGAAAAAAGAAAGCACGGTGTACTGCCTCGAACAATGTAAAGGCGTCCAGAACAGCTCGGATGGGCGTCCAGTCCTTTTCAGAAGATAGAAGGGACCTATCCGGACCGGCCGCGGGAATACACCCAGGAATACACCGAATAGGGTCGTCCCAGCGGAACGCCGCGCGAATCACAAGGAGCAGGGTGAAACAACGAGGAACAGGGCGACGACTCCAGTAGCCCTCTCGGGAGACTACGGCCCCCTCGATCCTAAGTTGCGTAGACCTGCACGTCATCAGAACCTCGGGAAACAAAATGGCGGTTGATGGGCGGGAGGAGAGAAGCCCTACTAGAAGGGGAGGGACGCATCGGCAAAACTCCGAAGAGGGGCGGGGATGATTGCTGCCGGGAAAGTGAAGAAAGAGAAAAAGAAAAAGGGCGGTGACTTCGGACATCAAAAACCTTATAGAAACTTTGAGGATGCTCAAAAAAACAGTCGTCACAGTATCTGCAAACAAAGGAAAAGGCCAAACAGAAACTCGCCAGGCTGCTGGCGCGAGACGCGGGGGGTGGAACAAAGAAGTCAAAAGTACCACGGGACCAAAGCTAGAGGGTGGAACCGTCCGGACGCCACATGCGGATAAAGAGAGGCAAGTCGGCGGGCGGGGCCGGGCCTACGTGGGCTCTAAAGGCGGGAAAAACTACGAAAAGTAGGCCCAAGGTGGAGGAGGACAGAAAACCCCACCAAGAACACCTTCACGGGGAAAAAGTATCACGGTCGAGAAACAAAACACTCAAGCTAACAAAAAAAAAAAAAAAAAAAAAAAAAAAAGAAAAAAAACCCCCACAACCACCAACAAACCCAAAAAAACCCCGCCACACCCCAAACCACAAAACCCAAAAACCCCACACACCAAACAAACAACCAAAAAAAAAAAACAAAAAAAACACAACCCACACACACCCCAAAAAAAAAAAAACACCCCCCAAAAAAAAAACACCCAAAAAAAAAACCGAAAACCAAAAAAAAAAACCCCCCCCCAAAAAAACACCCAACCCAACAAACCCAAATCCCCCGAAAAATCTAAGAACTGACGGAGAACTCTAACCTTGGAAGCCCGGAGTACCTTCTATTCTGCTTTCTGGGCCCGGTTACGCAAGCGGTAAAGGAAACCGAAATTTTCTAAAAAGACACTACATGGTGAGAAAACCATACGTCCTCTCAGTTTAAAGAGACGAAGCATTCACTCTGGCTCCGACAAGGAACCTCATTTCCTCTAAAATCCGGTACTCTCATTAAAGTCCGCGGCTAAAAGGGTGAACTCGGCGGGTGAATCGAGGAAGGAGCGGGTCTACTCCTTGCGTCGAGAGGCTCATGAAAACGAATGAAAAAAAGGTGAAAGGGGGAAAGGCTACCGTTGGCGTCCATCGAACAAGGGTCGCAAAGGGGCGGGACATACGGGACCGGACGGCTCCCATCGGGCGAGAACGGAGAGAACACTGAACGAACGCGGGTCTGTAAATGGGGGGAGGGGGAAAGGTTTCGTACGGCTCGATCATTGCCGTGGGATTGCCCACGGCAATCGACGGCAACTTCAATTGACATAGCAAGGAGACTAAAGACCCGACCATTCTTTTTCTCCCCGCCCAGGGGGGGTTGGTGATAACAAGTGTCACTATCCTCGCCGCGCTTGTAGGAGTGGGACTTTATCGAAAACTTAGGCGTGGAACTCCAATTCGTAGTAACCTACGCGAAAGAACTGCTACTAAAAATGCAGGGTCCAGGGGGCCGGACGGGCAGGATCTCGCCAAACGTAGGTACGGTGATGACTTGTTCAGCCCCCTAAGTGAGGGACGAACAGCTCCTGCAGCCGAAAACGGAAAGAACCAGGCAAGGGGGTGCAACTGGGCTCACCCGACCTCACCACAACGGCGACCTGGAAGCTCCTAAAAGGAAGGTAAGGAAGAGCGGTCATCTACAAAGAAAGCCGACAATAACGGTACTGGTGCGCAGTTACGAGGAAGAGACGGCCGGAACGAGCTCGGCGAGTAGCGATAAAATAATGTTGGTCCCGGCATAAGGGGGGGGGACAGCCGAGAGATCCTCGGTGCACGTCCAACGGGAAGAACCCGAAAGGAACGGGAGGCCTCGGCGTATGTCTCGAATCGTCGATTCCAACAATTCGTCGGAGGCATTCACATCATGAAATTGCATCTCCCGTGCGGGGCAAGCCCAATCAGGCCTGCGGTAAACAGTCTGGCCCGGGCGACTCAGCTACCTGTCTCCACACGGAAGAACGAAGGGGCTGGAAGGGGCACGAGAAAAAGAGCCGGAGGCAGTAACTGCATCGACAAACGGCTGTTAAAAAGAGGAGGTGGAGTTTGTCGCCGAGGAGAAAAAGGTAGAAAAGTCGCGACGAAACACGCAAAGGGAGGAAAAGAAAGGTTTGTCTCGAGGAAAGCCTCGAAAACAAAAAAATGGGCTAATACAAATAGAGGGGGGCACGCGAAGTTTGCGATGATCGGACAAACTGGCTAAGGAGGGGTAGCCTTGAAAGTAAAACGGCAGGCTTTCTAGTGGCCATTAACCGTTCATGGATCAAGCCGCCAGAAGTCGAATCCGGAGGGCGGGGCCGCGCTGAAGCTACTTGGAAAGCCCAAAAGATGTAACAAGGACTTAGGGGACTGCCGGCCCGCCCCGGAAGAGTCTAGGCGGCAAATCAAGATTCCAGAAGGCAGGAAGAAGCAACGATCGAAGGGGAAAAAAGCAAGGGGAAAGAAGTCGGAATCAAAATTGCAAACATGGAGGGGGGGAAAACAGTCCTGAAGGAAGAGGGAAAAGTCATCTCTCGGACAAGGGGACCAAAGACGGAAGGGAATTTCGTCGAAGATTTTTGGGTAGATGACCGCGCTTCCGCCGTAGGGCGAGCAGAAAACAGTTCTCCCGTTGTTTTCGTCTGGGGGGAGGACCGGTGCAGCAACCAAGGGGTTCTGGAGGGAAAAAATTGAACTGGGAGAGACAACCCAGCAAGTCTTGTATTGAACACTTATCGGAACCTGTGACGATCGAAACCGTGCAACTAACGTCCGGAGCAAAGACAAGGACAGTATAAAAAAGGGGATTTGAATCTAGTTAGAAAATGAATTAAAACGCCGAACGCTTTCTAAGAAACAGGAAAATAAAGCGCGACAGAAATCCACGAAGGTACGGGGCGTTGAACCAAACCTTTGTTTCATGAGGAGGTCGGGGAATGCAGACCCAACGGAACCATGAGTTGTGTTATAGCCAGAATAACTCTTTTTCCGTATGTAGGCAGAAGGCGTTCTCAAAGTGTGCTTCCAGTGCGCGACAGCGAACCCGTCCCCGGGGGAAAATTCAAACCTTTCCGAACAGCCGAAGAACATAGAGCAAGGGGGAAACAGCGTCACCCCGCAAACTCGAAAAAAACGAGAAGCCAAAAGGGGAAGACCGGAGGGGCCGCGGATCTTCAGAGGAACAGGGAGCCGCGGACTTCCTGGAGGTCTCGGAGGAAAAGGGAACTGCATTGGCGAACGCGCACTGATCGCCGTGCTTGAAAAATCATGGGAAAGGGGGCGGGTCCAGGGGCTTTACTAAAAGGCGGGGGAGGGTCATACGGAAGGAGGGATCCTCTAGAAGGGAAACGCAGGGAAAATCTCAAGGCCCTTTCTGTACCCGTTCGGGTGCTCGTCACAGTTATACTCTGGCTATGAAAGCGGAAACGAGAGGAAGTGGTAAACTCCCCCGATTTATCCTGTGGGCCAGGGGGGGTGAATCCTCTTCATAAAAGGAACGATTGGTTGAAAAAAAAGGCGGGGGGGAATACAAGACATCTGACTGGGAAACGTCCGCAGACCCTTATAAAGAAGGAGGGGAAAGCGCTCAGGAAGGTTCCAACTCCGCCAGTCAAAGGTTTCGACCAGGTGATGAGGGAAACTTGACTGGAGTCCACTACCCGCAATCCACGGCTCAGCAAAAAATTAAAGTATCCTGAGGGGATGGAGGTGAAAAGGGGTGGCGGGAAAAGGTTCAAGTGTAGGTAATCGGGAGGCAGAATGAAAGCGACTTCGACAGCCCTCTCTTCTATCTAGAAGGATGCCGGAAGCCGGGAGATGGATGGTATCTCACTTGCTTGCACCATAAAACAACCCAAAGGTACGCCCGTTGTGTCTATTTGTAAATATAAGGTACTAAGGGGAGCACGCAGAAGGACACGAGTGGGTCCTTCGTCGATCCGCGGGGGGTAAGAAAAAAAAAAAGGAATCGTCAGGCCAGGAATAATCGCGGTCAAAGTCGATGGAGGAAGGTCCACAATGGGTGACGAAGTCTCAAGAAGGTTCTTCAGAGGAAGGAGGGGAGCAGGAGGGGGGCCGATTATCCGGGTTCCAGCCATAACAAGACTCCACAGGGACGAAAAAAGGGGCGAGTTAAAGAAAAGACGGCATCGAGGCAGATCGCACCGATCGTCGGGGGAATAGCCGTGCACTCAAGAGACGGAAGGGGTACCAGCTCAATATGTCAGAACTTCATACAGTACAAGACCGCGGGACGCGTACGGCTTGTCAAGGCTACACAGGGGTACGGAAGAGGATGAAACAAAAAAAAACGGAGGGTTATTAAAATATATAAGATTAAAGGATTGGTAATATGGAAGAAGCCGAAGCGACTTCAAAGAGACGTTCCGGGATCACAAACGACAGCGAGAGCGAACCAGCTCAGCCCATTTTTCTTCAACAACGCCAGGAAACCGAGAGAAGGGGGCGATCTGCCAGAAAGATGTCAAAGGAGTAAGTAGACGGAGGTTCGTCCGATTCCTGATATCTGCCTATTGACCTGGGGAAGAAGCCAGCAGAAGATGACTACATCGCCGCAAGAACCGATTTCGACCTGTCTCACTCTTGGGAAGAACTAAGACCCAACGTCTGGGACCGCGTCAGAGGACTGGACTATCGGTCTGTACTAAAGAAGAGAGGGGGCGAAAAAGGGAAACCCAGAGGGAACCTGCAGACCAGCAGCGCTTCACAACGGGGAAAAAAGGGAGGCCAAGGGGGGGGGGATTGTTTTAAATCGATAGAAAAGCCGAGGAAGGAGGGGAGGAAGAGGCGAGCCAATACGCAGGGGACGACCAGCTGAGGCTGGCATAAGGAGCGGAGACGTTGCTACTTGAAGCCTGTCGGATGCTAGGCAAGTGAGAAACCCACGAGGGACACGGAACTAACGAGGGGAATATCAAGCTTATTCCTGGGGGAAAGTACCGAATAACGCAGGTAAAACCTGGCCGCGCTGCTGCGAGTGGAAAAGGCCTATCTGGACACAGCATCCGGAGGGAGGGGCACAGGGGATCGCACGGATGGAAGCCCAACCTGGTTTAACAAATACTGGAAACCGGAGGAGTCAACCACCGTCTTTTGGACGGGGATGGAACGTCAGAGGAAAACGAACAATGACGAGCTTCTCCCCCGTGAACCTCCTCCCAGGTCATTGCATAAACTAGACTCTACCAAGACCGCCCAGAGTAAAGGAATAAAATTCCATCTTTTATGACGCTCACCTTAGACCTCTTCAAAGCCGTGGGCTGGACCGGGAAAAGCAGGGTCGTCCTACCCCTTGCCGCTGTTACTGCTTTAAACAAAAGCAAGTCAGAAGCATTTCCTCAGTTCCTTAAGTGAGACATGGGCAACATGTGAGAGGAAGGGAATAGACCATCCAGGACCTCTTCCTGGTTTAGCGTATCAGGGGTAGACTGTCTACTGAAAACGGTTCTAGACGTCCTAGAGGGAGCAGTTAGGGGGGGGGGGAAGGTGTAGGCTACTCTGGGCCGAAGTCTTCCCTACCTTTGGGGTAAAGTGGGGAAAAAAAATGCTGGACAAGACGAGAACGGTGAGAAAGTCAACTGCGAGAACGACTTCCTGAAGACATGTTTTACACGTAATATGTGCGGAGGACGTTTGAAAGAAAGGAAAGACTGACCGGTAGTCACTTCCCAGCCCGAAGACGTAAAGAAAAGGAAAATTGGGGCGTTATTCCCCGGGGCCGATAAATGGATTAGAGGAGGCAGGATCCTCTCTCAGTGGCTGAGGGTAAGGATCTCGGAGCTTCTTCTTGAATATTTGCCAGGGAAGGCCACTCAATGTAGAAATTCATTGTCGTTTCCGGAGGCCAGAAGACGCGATCCTTACTGTCGACGCTTTAAGGTGTCGAAACACTGAGTTCTCGCCAGATACGCCAAAACCGAAGGAAAAGGCACCTTCGGGGATGCACAAAGAAACCAAAAGAACCACCACTGGCGAACCTTGGTAGGAGAGCACCTAAAAGGGGAGGGGCGGCCAGCGGGGGTAAAATCACAAACGCTCACCTAGAACCTGGATGACGTATAAGATAGGCCTGGAAGGCAAGATCTTCTGGATGCGGGGACCCGAACGAGGGCAGAGGCCATGCGCCTATGAAGCTAGGGCCCCCGGTGGTGGGGCTCAGACGGAAAATTGCAAGAGGCACTTGATTCTCTCCTCCTCGGCCCAGCAGGCTGGAAGGGCGGCGCCGGAGGGAGACGCCGGGACCTGTTGTCGGCCGGGAGTCCGAGCGGAACGCAGAGAGATGTTCCTAACTGACCCTTCTAGAAAAGAAAAGGGAATGGAAAAAGGACAGGAAATCAGCCAGGATTTATTCCCCCGGAACAGGGTAACATAGAGAGGAAGGTCAAAAGAGAGGCTAAAGGGTACTGAGGGTATTGTCTACGAAGGAGAAAAAGGCGGATACAAAATAGAAGATCACAAAAAAAAAAGGATGAAGGAGAAAAAATAGAGGGAGGTTTCCTCGACAAAGCAATTAAAAAAAAGGTAAACGGACCGTTTTGGCGGGGAGCAGTGTTCAACAAACGGATAGGGGATCCAGGGAAAGGCCCCAGTCTGGCATGTCGTTGGCAACCGGATTGCTGGAAACCAGGGAAACCGGTCTGAAAGCCTCTATTCGTGAGTGAAAAGTCTAAAGGGAAGGAGGGACAAAGAAGTAAACGAGTACACCTAAAATCAGGAACGGGGAAGGAGGGGAGGAATCAGAGGTCTGCTATCACATGCCATGGTGAAGGAAGAAAGAACAACCGGGACGAAAGTTCTATTCCGCGAAGGAAAAACTCGGCGGGGGCTCTTCACCTAATCAGCGAAGCGTTACAGAAACGGGCGGAGGGGACAAAGCAGTAGAGGTTCTTATGCGTGCATTTGTTATAAGGCGATAACGGCCGCCGTAGAGACGCAATACCATTGTTCTCCTTGGTTGGGGGCTGACAAGGGGGGGTGAAAGGCACCGGACTTCGTAGCGGCTGCAGAGCATGGAGAGAAACCGAAAGGTAGTGGACAGTTGAAAGTCAATTGGAGAAACTCCTACCAGAAACGGAGATTCCGCAGTCCTTCCAGACACTGAATGGGGGAGCAGTTCCCAGAGTAAGTCGCCAGGAAGTCGAGATCA
>Ga0179593_1430887_pt1 | contig 12335 bp, 20 predicted proteins | sample CZODoug2_1_08_16_FD_185931 | JGI IMG/M metagenome (GOLD analysis project Ga0179593, IMG submission 185931) | Vadose zone soil fungal communities from Angelo Coast Range Reserve, California, USA - CZODoug2_1_08_16fungal (PacBio error correction) | ecosystem: Environmental > Terrestrial > Soil >...
GCTGAACGCCATATTAAGAACGCGATTAACCACCTAACGCGCAAGAAAAAGTGGAGGGGAGCGGATGAGGAAAAAGAAAAAAGAGAATCCCAGTAAACGGGCTGCCATCGTTATATTGGGGGTGTCGATGTTGGAGCGACTAATTAACCAGAGGCGGTGACGTCGAAATGTGACCTGGAGGGTCATTTGAATTTGAAAAAAAAAAATGCGAAGGCAGAAACGCAGCAAAACAGTGAATATAAAAAGAAAAAAGATGAACGAGATAAAAAATAACTTTCACCAAAGGGTGAGCATGATCGGGAACGCAGGGGACTGAATGCTCCAGACGGAAGAAAAGGAAAAATGTGGGACAGCCGCCCCGATCGACGCGCTGGAGAAAAAAAGATCAGGGGACGTGAGGTTCCGAGCTGAAGAAAAAAAAAAGAAAACAACACGGAGGAGGAACAGCGAGAGTCTACTCTTATAACGGACACGCCGCCGCTAGAGGAAGAGAGACGCGTAAAAAAGTGAAAAAAAAATGACTCACCCATGATCGCTGGCGAAGCAGGCACGAGGGTCGATCATGAAAAGGTCGTGAAACCAAAAGTTTCGTGCCTCTCGGGAAATCGAGCGCCGGAAGTCAACGGAGGGAAGGACCTTACTGCTATTCTAAAGAAAACATGCCAGAAGGGTGCAATCCATGGAACATTACGACAGTCCATAGTGCATCGGTAAACATCCGAAAGACCTTCCAGCCTTGGGAAACGTTTATGGGGGGGGAAAAAAGTATTATACTCCAGGAGGCCGCTTACCATTCTCAAAAAGGTCACAAAGTTAAGGAGTAATCGCACTCGAAGAGGAAAAGAGGAAGGGCAGCAGAGGAAAGATGCTGGGCAGGGATAACTCATTGGGTAAGAGACCAAGGGGAGGAACCGATGGGAAAAAACTTGCAAAGGAAAAACCTTCGTACGGGAGATGGGGGGGAAACAAGCTAGCCGGGGTTGAGTCGGAAAACAGGAGAAATAACTTGACGCCACACAGCGTACGATCCTTGGGGGGGCAACGGAAAAGTCGCAGGGAATTAGACTGGATAGCTCCGTCTGCGGGGATCGGCAGGGAGGTTTGGTCATAAGGACAAAAGGGGACCCTCGAGACACTCTGGAGTGAACCTCGATCATCCGCCGAGTCTAAGGGGGCTAAGATTCAAAATCAAATCCAAGACTGAAAAATGTAAGGAGCCCTCAAGGAAGACGAAAGTGAGTCTGAGAAGGGTGACCGACAAGAAGGAGTTAAGGGTTAAAATTTGCAAGGGGTCGGGACGTAAACAATGGGAGTGGGGACGTCGGCCCAAGGGGAGAAAAAACTTTAAATATTTCAAAAAGGATGGAGGGCCTGAGCCCAACGAAAAGAGGGGGGGAGAGCGGTGTAAATGGACTAAGAAGAAAACCTTAGAGGTACTTTAAGGGGGGGGCAAATCGACTGGGGTCCTAAGAGGAAAAGATCAAGTGAAGTGCGGGGACCGATCCAAAGCGCCGATTTAAGAGAACAACAAGCAGGGTCCTTGACTTCGCTCAAAGGAAAAAACATCTTCAAGAGGGGGGGCCAAAAAACGCGTAGAGAAAAAACCGAAATATCCTGCTGGAAAAGGGGAAGGTAAGGAACCTGGTAACAAAGGTCTGGGAAAATTCCAAAAAAACAGGTAGGCGAAAAAGCCCCAAGGCGCGGAGCAAGAAAAAAGTCAAGCTATCCTCGCAAAAAAAAAAACGCTCATTTGCGACGCAAGATATTGGGATTAAAGACGTCGGATTCGAAAAGGGGGAGGACGCCAAAAAAAGGGAAGCTCAAATCAAAAAGAACGGAGGGGAGGGTCGAAATCACACGTATCAATGAAAAAAAAAAAGATCTGTGCCAGCCCAGGGTCTCATAAGGAGTCAATGTCGGAGGGTGAAAAGGAAAGTCGAACAGGCATCGCGTGATGGGGGTAGAAAAACCCGGAAGAGGGATGCATTGAACAAAAGCTGCTGCGATTTGCGAAGTGAACAGAGTACCGGGAAAGATCCCGTCAAAAAAAAAAAAAAAAATATACGCTTCCATCTCGAGAAAAGAAAGCGAGAGGAAAACAGTCGGATGAGGCTAATGGGGGTAAAAGATATGGAAGAAATATCCGGAAATCACCTTGAAAGTGGGAAGCGTGGTCTGGGCATAGGAAGAATCGCGTCTGCATTCTCAGGGCTTCTACTAAGGAGGGGGGAGTGAATGGCGAGATCCACTAAAGAAGGATACTGGGGGAACAACAGGACAAAAGGTAGCGGGGGAAAAACTCGACTGAGAAACCTTAAGCGATCGTAACCTTCCTAAAGCCTGGAAAACGGGAGAACTCGTCTAGTTTACTAGGAAGTGGTTCCGCGAAGGGGAGGTGAATTAGGCTGCTGTTCCAGTGAAAAAAAGAACAGAAGGGAATCTATACTTAAACGAGGCCCAGGAAAAAGAAGGCGGGGGGACCTCAAACCAAAGGGTTGTTGACAGCAAACAATGAAGAACCAGAGTAAACATGCTTTCAAGAAAGAGGGGCTATGGGGGGCCAGAAGGACTCATTGGGGAAAGCGGAAAGAGTGTTCAGCTCTTGGACGGTTTACTCTCTCAAAGGTCCGAGTCGGAGAAAAAGTCAGAATCTTTCCAACAGGGGGGGGTTCCAGATTGGGTTTTAAAAACGGAGAAAGAAAAAAGAATAACCCTAGTGATCACTTCATACCTCTAGGTAGAGAGGAAAAAAGGGCGGCTTTTGAAAGCGATCAGGGGGAAATCAGTCTGTAGGAAGAAAAAAGAAATACTTCTGGGAAGGAGAGCGTCATTAAGTGTAATCACAAGGATGGGGGGGGTCGCTTGTGACAGCCCACACAAAGAAAGGGCAAATCGGTGACGAGGAGAATGCCGAAAAGGGGTGGAACGAGTCTAAGAAGAAATTGAGTGGCTCTCAAAAAAGAAAGAAGCTTTCATCGCTTGGGGGGTTTCAGGAAGGCGGCAAAAGAGTAGGTCCGGTTGGGGAAACGTAGTTCTAAATGCCTCAAAGGGGGAGGGAAGTGGAGCGCATGTAACAGCAAAAATCAACAAGGGGCGAACGGTGAGGGGAAAAAGAGAGCTGGAAATAACCTGAGAAAGTTCATTATTTGCGAAAAGAGCGAAGTAACAGCAGGGCAACCACCCTCGGGGACTGCAACCAAAAAAGGACGCATGCGAACCTTACCGGACGTGTTGAAACCCGGGCAGAAACCTGGGTAGAGGGAGATCGCCGCGCCTTGCATAAAAGGGGCGGGGGGAATAAGGGAGCTTCGCAATAGAAAAAAAAAAGATTCCAGGAGTTGGCATAAAGAATCGCTCAAAAAAAAAAATAAGTTTGAAAAATAAAGATAGCTGCCAACTCCCTGACGGAGCATGAAGAAATGAGAAAAAATGCTCAGTCAAAAGGACTTCTGGAAGGGAAGATTCAGGGAAAAGGGGGGATGGTGAATAGGTCAAAAAAGGGGCATATCATGCGTAGTGGTGGAGGGGGCAGATCCAGATGTGGGCCTCTTCAGGCAGTATTCGATGATCGGGGAATGCTCAGCAAAAGTTGAAAAAAAATCACGCAAATAACGGAGAAAAACATTATCTGTGAGGAGAAAATGCGGGAGAAACTCACAGCCTCACGCTATAAGCGTCAAAAAGCATGACGAGGATTCCGGCGCCTTGAGGGAAGAAAGAAAATCTTGGGGTGGCTTCCAATATGTAGAAAAAAGTCTACCGTCCTCATATTCAATGAATACAGCACAGAGGGGACTGGTCCTGGGGGGGGCTGCAAAAAGCGAACAACAAAAAGGGAAAGGGAACCTGAAAAAAAATGCAGAACAAGAGGAACCGAGAGAGGGGAGTATCTCAAAGAGAGAATCAGTCATATTAAAACGCGGCGGGGGAGCAGGTAATCATAGCGGTCTGATTCTTAGAGAAAACAAAAAAAGAGTTATTATTGGTGACTTGCAAAAGAAAAAAAGTGAGTTGGAGGAGGATCCATGGGCTCGTCAAAAGGCGAAGAGAAAAAAAATCCTAAAAAGAGCCTTAACTCAGGGTAGAAAGGAAAGAGCAAGATTCTCAGGAAACAAAAATAAAAAGCTTGGTAAAGAAACTCGTGGCGCTTGGGAACGGTAACCACCGGGGAAAGAGAAAGGATGCCAGACTTGGTAACTTGGGGGGGTCACCGACGCGTGGGGAATCCTGACAGCCAAATCAATCCTCCCCCAAGATATGGAGAAAACTAAAAGAAGAGGAAAAGACTACGTGAGACTCAACGAGGAAAAGCAGGACTAATTCTCCGGGAATTTTCAAACAAGGGGGGACGAGTCACAGGGATCAAAAAAGAAAAGTGTGGTGGGGTCATAAATGCCGACGTGGCCAAAAAAAGAAACCGAGGAGTGGACACCGGAAACCAAACCTCTGAAAAAAAGGAAAATAAAAAGAGACAAGTGGAGGGAGTTCAAGAAAGTAACCATCCACAGTCGGAAGGTTGGAAGAAAGAGGGTCATGTCAGATCGGACACAGGCACGGGCATAAGAAGGTTCTAGAATCTCGGAGAGAAACGATTAAGTCTAGAGAGACGAAGAGAAAGCAAGTGGGTGAAATTGATAGGGAAAGGCGATGTTAATGAAAACAATCAGCTTGAAATCTAAAATTTCGTCAGGGGGGGGTTCCCAAAAGAAAGTAGATACGCGTGGTCGAATGGGTATCGGGGCAAGAAAGTACTAAAAAAACCCTGGTCTAACACATCTTTTGAGAGATAATGATCCGGGAGGAAACGAAGAACCCAACGGCGTCTGGTTCAGGGGATCGGATAAGAATCGTTAGAAAAACGGGGAACTGTCTGAAACCTCAAATCTTGGAGCGAATCAAGGAAGAAAGCCCAAAGAGAGGTCGCAAAGCTGATAAAGGCATCGGATAGCCTGGAACTCCAGAAAAGTCAAACTTGGGAGTCAGAGAAGGTGCTCTAGGAAAAAGAATTGGACCCTAAGAAGGGGAAAAAAAGGACTCAGTAGCCTTTCACCTGAATAGGAGTGGAAGGACTGGTGCTTTGTGAAAGAGAGTGGGTCACTGGGCGAAAGAAAAGATGGGTTTGGGTTCAACCGCGTACAAGGAAAAGGGGACTCTCAGGGAAGGGAAGAAAATTGCCTAAGTTTCGGGATTAGAAAGAGGTGCCTTAAGTCGAGCGGTGTACTGGGACTCGGAGAGGACCACCAAACACGCGCGAGGTTTCGTTGGACTCCGAAAGTAAGTCAGGTGTACTCAGTTCTACAGGCGACAAAAAAAACCGGTGATAAGTTGGGAAAAAAGAAGAACATCCCGAGCAAATATAAGAAAAAAAGAAAGGGGTACCGCGATTGGCTTATGGAAAAATCAAAGACTCATCTTTCAAAGGAGAAACACTCGCGTAAGAAACCAGGGGGAAGAGGGGAGAGAAATGAGGCTAGCACAAAAGGAACCAGGTCGAGAGAGAGGGGAGGAAAGCAAGTCAAAAGGGGGGATAGGCACTAGGGGGGATGAACCAACCGAACTGATCGATAACCCAAAAAAAAAACCACCCAGGGAAAGATTATACCGATCAGCCAGCGAAGAACGAGGGGGGGTTCCAGTGCTACCAAGGAGCCGGGAGAAAGTGGTACATAAGGAAAAAAAAAGGCAAGAACGCTTTTAAATCTGATCGGTCAGAAAGGAAAATACTCATACAAGGGAGAAGGAAAAAAACAACAATCGACGCATCAAGGGTGGGGGTCTGGCTTCGAAAAGGGGAAAATTAAAAACGAACCAGCATATATCTGGGAACTCCAGAGATGAAATATTAAAGAAAAAAGGAGGAACGATTAACGAAAGGAGAAAAACTTCGCCGGAGGAAGGGGGAGAGATTGTAGAGTGACTTATCTACGAAGAGGAAAGAAAAAAAAATCATCCCGAGATAAAAAGCGTCAAAGGGGAAGAAAAGTCATTAGTATTGGGGAGGGGGGGAGGTGACGAACGACCGAAAAAAAAGATCGGATGTTGAAAGAGCAATGGCTTAAAAAGGCCTTTGAATTTGGAAAGAGGAAGTTCAATCGAAAAAAAGGAACTCAAAATTCCGAAACTATTCCCTACAAACAAAAAAAGATTGTCGGAGGGAAAAAAAACCGGAGGGGGAGCCTCAGGCAGTATCGACCAAAAACAGAGGACGGAAGAAAAAGCGTCATTGGAAAATGGTACCGGAAAGAAAAAAAAGCTAACTTCTGTCATACAGAAAAAACTTCGTGCCTGTATTCAAGGGGGAAAGAGAATGCATCAACAACAAACCAACGGAGGAGGGGGATGGGTCACTAAAGCATGCAACGAAACTCGATCAAAGAGGGAGAAACGCTCAAAGATCGTGACACCAAGACAGGGTCTTCCTCAGGGGGCTCAAAGTTCAGAAACTATTATGAGATCAGAGAAAAAGTGCGGTGAAAACAGCAGGGGAGGAGTTGGCAATCCGACAATCTCGGAAAAGACGATGCGCCGAGTGCACTGAGGTGCCGTATGGCGATTCGAGGAAGGACCAAAGGACAAATGCCGTTTGCAAAGAACCTGAGGACTCAAGGAAAAAAGCACGAGGTCTTTTCAAGACGCTAAAAAAAGAAAAGAAGAAAGCTAGCAAGACGTGGGGAAGAAGGGGGGTGGGTATGGGGGGACTTTAATGAGAGAGACATGAGAAGGGAGGGGAAAATTCAAAAAAAAGGGCCGACGTAGAACTGGGGGGTTTAATAGTCGGGCGACACTATTGGGGGGGGAGGTGTGAGCAGGTAGGAAGGGCTGTGAATGAATGAGAGGTCGGAAAAAGGTGGGACAAGAAGAACGACATATGAAAGGGAAGATGTTGCAGGACAAGACGGAACGTGATGAGACATTTGAGTTCGGAAGAGATTGCTAAATTTTCCAAGGAAGCCAGGGGGGGGAAGGTTGAGAAGGGGAGAAGTTACACTTGAAGTGCGGCGATCAATTTGGGAATGACCACGAGTATCTCGGGTAAGGGGGCTGGCATAAGAAGAAAGAGTGCAGGTGGGACGATAAGTGGAGGGGGGGGTCAAAAGAAGAAGCTTGAAAATCGATAGACTAAGGAGGTAAAAGCTATCCGAGAAAAGGAGGAGTTGGCATCTAGGAAAGGGTCAAGATCACAAAAGTGGGGTAATCACGAGAGGGGGAAGAATGAAAGGAGTAAATGAAAACATGGTGATCCGGAATAGGTGAACTGGAGGCGTGGGGCTCTATTTGGAATGAGGGGGGAGTTCTTACCAAATGAAGAAAGGCCGTAAAAAGTTGGCGCCGAGCTGGATAAAAGAGTGAAAGGAGGAGTTTTGCTGAGAAAAACCTGAGAGAAAGTTGGTGACCGGGGGGGGAGATCAGGAAGGCGAGAACCGACCCTCCGAGAGAAGAAAGGGAAAAAAACCTGCTTCAAGAAAAAAAAAACCTGCAGAAAGGGTGGGGAGAAGGCTGGGGAAGGGGGCGAAGACAGAAAGGGGATCCTTGTACGAGAAACAATCTAGTTTAGTTCCAAAGAGAAAAGGGACACCATCGTCACCAAAAGCCTATGAAGGGAAAGAACCCTCAAGAAGAAAGGAATACGGGAAAAGGGAAAAAAGGTTCTTGTGAAAACTTCGCCTGAACAGGAAGGCGAAGAACGCCCAGCGAGGGGGTGCCGATCGTAGAGGGGGCTGAGGTGCCAGGCGAATCCGAGAAGTGACTCAGCGGGAGGAAAGCTATTTGGGGTCTGCAATACAAATCAAAGAATCAAAGAGGGGGGGATGACAAAAAGAAGGCGTAGACAAAAGCGCGCAGATCAACAACCAGACCCAGGGAAGAAAGGTGGGAATGGGGAAGGCGGGGGAGCACCAATAGAAAAAAAAAAAATGGGTGGCAACACAACTCCTATTCGCCTGGAGGAGGGAAAAAAAAAAAAAAGTTTCGAACCGCGAGCTGAGGGGCCTTGGGGGGGAAAAAACCCGCCAAAAGAAAAAGTTGAAAGAATCTTGGTTGTTAAGGGTTCCCAAGAGGAACCGATACCAAGATCACAAGGAGGAACTTCATAGGAATTCAGTAACATTATAGAGCTCACCAAAGAAAGAGGAGAGGTGGAACCGGAGGAGAAGATGGGTGTGGGAAGAAGAGAGAGGGTAAGAAGAGACGCTCCCCGGGACGGAAGCAGGTGATGGGGTAAAAGGGATCCCATAGCGGGCTAGGGTCGACTGTAGGACTACGAAGTCTGGGTCGTTTAAGGGGGGAGACTCTCAACAAAGAAAAAGTTCCTACGGGGGGAAAAACGTGCTACGAGGATCTGTGGGGAGGAAGGACGACGTAACGAAAACTGGGGGGGGGCCAATATAGAAAAGGTCCCTATGCTCAGTGGAAAAAAATGGTTTTAGTACCTCTAGGGGGAAGAGGATGGCAGCAAAGACAGGGGGGGGGAGAGGCAGCGGGGGAAGATGAACAAACTATGCCGGAGAAAGAAATTATAGGGTACCAAGAGCCCTAGGGGACTACACACGGGGGGGTAACTCCAGCGCTGGGGGCCCAATACAAATCTGGGAGAAAGGGAACGAGAAGTGTTGGGGGGGTTAAGCCATAGAAAATTGCCAGAGCATGGTTGTCGATAGGAGGGAGGGTTGGACTCTAGAAATGGACAGGGGGAAAAGCAGAAGGACAAAGGAGGACCTGGAAAGTATTTGGGGAGAGTCACAAATGACATACACCCAAAGGTTTGTCAGCAACTCACCTAAAGAAAAGGAAGACGTGATCGGCGGCACTGCGACGGGTGGGGGAGAAGGAGAAAGGAGTGCGCTGTGAAGAGACCATAAAGAGGAGGGGATAGTCGCTGCATGGAAGGGGGGACGCGCAGGGGAGGGGGGGTCAGATTGGTTGATCAAAAACCAAGGGAAACAGAATACATCGGTTCACCTTGAAGGAAGTCATGAGCGGCAGGGGGGAAAGAATCTAACTACCTATTGGGAACCACAGAAAGCGGGAGAAGTGGGGTTCACTAAGTGAGGTGCCAGTTGAGAAGCTCTTTTATCAGGGGAGTCGAGAGAAAGGGAATCCGACATGGGAAGACGAAGAAACCGGAGCAACGAGGGGGGGAATTACTGTCTCTCACGCTGCCGGGAAAAAAATTGAAGAAGGCAGGGTCTGATAAGGAAAAAAAGAGGCGACGAAAAAAATCAAAGTGAGAGGAGAAGACGAAGCACCCCTTCGGCTCTTCTGGTGAGACACAAAGATGAAACAATTGTGGAGATCACTACGGAACAAGGACGAACCTTCTTAAAAAGGAGAAGTCAACGAGAAGGGAAAAGAAACTACAGAAGTCCAGGTAGTGGAAAGAATATGTGAGGAGAGAAAAAACAAAACAAACGGGAGAGGAGGAAAAATAGAAGAGAGACAATAGGAAGAAACTCCGGGGAAGACATGAAAAAGGGCGAAAAATCAAAAAAGAAGAAGGTCCAAGGTCCGAACAAGCAGGGAAGAAAAGGGGAAAGGGAGCAAAAGAGGGGAAGAGTCAAAACAAACGCGAGCGATACATGCGTAGGGGGGGGTGAGTGGGAAGGAACGATTGTTGTAGGGGTCTAAAAGACAGTATGATCTATTTCTAAAAAAGAATTAGACCAAATGAATATTTCCCAAAAAGAAAGGAAAGGGGGAAAGGTAAAAGACCTTATTGATCGTTTTCGGCTAAAAGGAAGGAATCAAAAGGAAAGACGCGCTATAACTGACCATAAAGAAGGGGCAAACTGACCTCCCTGGAAAAAGGAAATGGCAAAACCGGGATGGGGCGCAATCTGGATAACATTCTAACGAAGAGAGTAAATGACTCTGGGAAGGGGAAACCATGGGGCATCGGTCACTGTTTTGTGCAAAAAGTACAAAAAAGAAGGGGAGGAAGAAAGGAAGCAGAAAAAGATCCAGGAGGAGGGGGCGGGATACAAATCTGGAGAGGATCGAGCACAAAAAAAGTGGGACCGGAAAGGCACGAACAGAGAGGGGAGGGGGACGTAATGAAAAAAAAAATTGATAAGGGGAAGCTGGACACAAGCAAGAGGAAAAAAGGTGAATTGTATGAATGGATCTAAGACGGCCTCTTAAAAAGGGTGTCTATAAAAGTCACAAAAGGTAAAAAAGGAAGGAACAGTGGAGAAGATGAAAGGAGCAGAAACAGACCAACAGAACAGTCTAGGGGAAAGAAATCAGGTGATGCTGGGGTACTTAACACCGGTTTATAGGGGGGGAACTAAAAAAGAGAAGGGAAGATTTAGTTGAAGAGAGAAGGAGACTTGGATGGAAGGCGGGAAAAGGACGATCCCAAAGGGATTGAATCCGGTAATACGGTAAACGCCGCGGGGGACCTCAAAGTTAGGAATCGCATAGGAAAGGGGAGAGGGGGGAAGAATGGGGGCAAAACTTGGCTTATAGCGAGAGCCAAAAAAAAGCGAGGGAAGGGGGTCCGCAGAACAAGGATGATCGTCGGAAATAAAACCAGACTGAAACTAGAAGAAGAGACAATAAGAAAGTGAAATGGGGGAGGGAAGAAAGTACAAATAACAAGAGTCGGAAATGTTAAAGAACATAGGAGGAAATCGGGACCCAAAAAAGGATCGGCTCAAGGGGGGTTCAGATCAAAGAAAAATTGAGGCAGGGAGAAGAAGACGCAGACAGCAGGGGGAAGATAGTTGTCACGGTAAAAAAGTTTCCGCAAAATCAGGATCGCAGAAAAACAGAAAGGGGCCCTAAAAGGGAGCGATATAGGAGAATTGGGGGATAGGGGGGACAATAAGAAATGGGGGAGAAAGTGGCACCGTCTGAAAAAAAGGAGGGGAGCGTGGAGAACATGCGGAAACTACTTCTAAAAAAGGAAAAATGAGGACTTTTGTCGGGGGTTCTAAAGGGATAAGGGGATACGGGGAAAGGGGGACAGAAACACATCACAAATCGTGGTATGGACGAATCGATTAAAGGGAAAAAGCAAGAAAAGAGGAGGAGTACTACATAGGGGACGACTCAGGGAACCTGTATAAAAGCGAAAAGAGGAAAGACCGGGGGATTCGGGAGGAATGAGATAGACAGTCAGGAAAAAAAAGGGGTGAAGAGAGAAATCCTGTACATTTCTAAAAGGGAAGGGGGGTGGGGAGAAAAAGGAAAGAGGGGACTGTGGGGGAGAGGGAGAGGTTTGCACTGGAGAAAGGAGAGAAGGGTTGGGTAAGGGACGCTTCAATTCTTTAGGAAAAGGAAGAGAAAAAAGGGAAGAAGGCTGATGAGGAAAAAAGGAGGTGGACTGGGGACCAGTCTAGGTAAGGAGAGATAGATCGAAACATAAAATTCACACTTGAGGAGGGGGGGGGTTTCACATCAAAAATGCCATCACTTGGCACGAAAGGTCGGGAAAACAGGAAAAAGGGACGGTTATAAGGGGGGAAGAAAGAAAAAAGAACCACTGAAAAGATAGAAAAAGGGGAAAGGGGGAAAATTGTCAAGGGGAAAAAAGAAAGAAAAAAGAAAAAAATCTTTGAAGAAGAAAAATCCTGCCTTGTCCCCATCTCCAGGACATTGAAAAACAATCGCTGAAAGACAAAAAAAAAGAAAGAGGAAGGAGGAAAAGAAAAGCGGCTATAGGGGGGCCAGAGAGGAAAAGGACCAACAGAAAGATCGATGACACAAAAAAAAGCTTATAACATCTCAAAGAAAGAAACAAAAAAAAAGGGAAGGGAAAGGAAGAAACGAGAAAAGGCTCAATGAACGGCCGAAAAAAGGCGATCGGTGCAAAATCGTACTACAAAAAGAGGCTAGAACCCGTTCGGGAAGAAAAGCAAATAACATCAGATTTCGGCTTACTGGAAAAAGGAGGAAGTAAGAGAAGAAAGGAAAAAGACGATAAGGCCGACACCAGGGAAGGGGGAAAAAAAAGAGGACAGAAAAGAAAGCGACGGGGGGTCATGCAGGGGAGAAAAAGGATGTATCTTAAGGAATTGAATCCTCAGACAAGAATCAAAAAAAAAAAAACGAGAAGGGGCGGGGAGGAAGGGGAAGGGGAGGTTAGCGAGGAAAAACAAAATCGGAGGGGAAAGAATGTAATGGGAAGGGCAATCAGAAGGTGGTCATAGCTTTACAATTAAAGTAAATCTAATTTTCATAGGAAAAGAGATTAAAAGAGAAGGTGGGGGGGGGAAAAAAAAAGCCCCTGGGGTTCACCAGAAAGGGGATCAGAAAATCAGAAAGAAAGGAAAAGAAGAGGAAGAAGGGAAGTCCAATGGGGTGTGAAGAACACGGGGGGGTCAGAGACTCGCTTT
>Ga0179593_1571475_pt1 | contig 12335 bp, 11 predicted proteins | sample CZODoug2_1_08_16_FD_185931 | JGI IMG/M metagenome (GOLD analysis project Ga0179593, IMG submission 185931) | Vadose zone soil fungal communities from Angelo Coast Range Reserve, California, USA - CZODoug2_1_08_16fungal (PacBio error correction) | ecosystem: Environmental > Terrestrial > Soil >...
AACTCCCTCTCGCGGGAAGGAATTCGTAGAAAAAGAAACGAAAGGTCAAGGGGGGCTTACTAAGAAAAGTGTCCTCAGGACGGGGGCGATGTATCTTTTCAAGACCTCATCAGACTCGGCTTAGAGGGGCACGCACGAGAGAATCGGGTCCTTTGAAGGCCAGCATTGAGAAAATCGGACAAGAAGGACAAAAAAAATGCACCCAAGGCGGGGGGCGGGGATTGCATCCAGTTAAAGCGTTTCACGCCGGGGATTATGTTATGATGGGAAAAGAAATTAACGGGGGGGGGGGCCGGAAAGAAGGGCGGGAGGGGGAAGCCGCGGGGTAAACGATACAGTCAGCTGTCCTTCATTCGGGGGCCTTCGGGAGAAAGGGAACTTTGGGAGGGGCTCACGGTCTGGAGCTTAAAAAGAGCTGAAAAAAAGGGAATAGACTGCTGGCCGTCATACCAATAAAAAAATGGTTAAAGTCTAATACTGGTCATTCGGGGGGGACGACTAAGTAAAAAAAAACGCTGAAAAACAAACTACAACTTAGGTCGAAACCGAAAGGGAGAGTTGTGCCAGTAACAAGCAGGGGTGGGATTTTACAACACTAGTCCGGTGATCCGCGGATAAAGCGAGGAAAAAGGGGAAATGCACAAAGATGAAAAAGGAGGGAAAGGGGTCGAAAAGGAATCCCTCGGAAGAGAAGTTTGTGGCCGCTGACGGAGGTGGCGGAGCGTCCTTACGACGGGGGGGACGGGGGGAAGTAGATCTTGGGAGAAGACACGGTGTCGCGTAGGGAGGCAGAAAGAATTTGAAGGGGACGAACTCGTCCGCAGGAGGCGACCAGCCAGTAAAATACTGACCCCCCAGACTGATGAAATGTGGAAGAAGAAATCGACAAGACATCAAAAAGAGTAAGAGACCGCACGCCAGGATGTGGGGAGATACTGTCATCTCATCACTTACAGAGGGGGGGTTTGTTTGTTGGGGCAGAAGGGGGGAAGACCTTTGTGTACCAGGGAATTTCGATGAGCGCCGTCAGGGGGGAGGAATACAGAAAAAAAGACGCCAACTCAGGGCATTGGTTGTCGCGGCTCGAGAAAAGGGGAAGATGAAAGGAGACAACTAAATCAAGAAAAAGCCAAAAATAGAGGGGGGGACAGGGGAGAAAACTCGCCGATGCGGGAGAGACCAGAGAAGTTGGATGTTCCTTCCTACCTCGCAGGAAAGCACCGCCGGGACAGGGGAGAAAGTGTCTTTGGGTTCTATAAGTGTGTCAAAAAATCCTGAAAGTAGGGGGTCAGGCCCTCAGCGAATCGAGTACCTAGCGTGGGGAAAAGGCGGGCTGGTAATTTGAAGCAGGAATCCTTAATCCCAATGACCAAAAAAAAAACCGCAGGGGAACTTACCTCCGCATAAAACGGAGGAGGTCTAAAATCATTTCAAAACAGAGGTTCCGGGACGGCTGGGGAAAATGGACAAGTACAGGGGGGCGGTCGAACTGGAAGGGAAACAAACCAAAGGGGAAGTCAGGTCCTTCCAGGAAATGTCTGGCCAGAAACAAACAAAGGATCTCAGAAAAAAAACAACTATTATGATATAAAGTCTTCATCATGGCAAAAATCCAAAAAAGGGACTTGCCCTCCGAACGGGGATGAGGAGCGCAACGAAGAAAGACTTGACAAATTTCAAGCAAAAAAGGTGGAACAAAAAAGGAAATCATCAGGTCGCGGATGGAGGGAAGGTCCAAGGAGGGACAATCAGTTCCTTTGAATGGGCCTTTTGTGTCCGGCTACCACAAAAAACTGAGACTTGGCGAAGGACCACAGGAATTGGAAATCGGGGCATTGGACAAAACTGACGGAGGACCTCGAGGGAAATTATAGGATCCACATATCGCACCCTACCCAGCAGAATTCGGTCAAAGGCGGGGAGGGTCCTTCGAGCTCTGAAAGGAACAACACCTGAATGGAGTGGGGAAAAAAGCGGGTCAGGCGACGACGGGAGGAAAAAAATCCAGTCTCCGGATTGATGATCCTAGGGAAAATCTCGAAGTCAAAAAAAAAACCAGGTTCAGGGGGGAGGAGGACTAGGGAAAAGACCCCGATGCTGCATAAGGCAAGGAGGGGGACATAGGGGCAAAGGATGAACAAATCCCCGAGATGACCCGACTGGAAGTCCGTAGGCAAGATGGAGATGGCGTGAGTTCGGACTGATGCGACGAAGGAACAGGGGGGAAATCGTAGAGTTAGGCCGTACAATGAGGGGGGGGAGTACGAGGGTGTCTTATCGGCTACGGGGATTCCTCTCGGCGGTTGAAGAGGGAGGAGAGACCTGAAAAAACCGGGTGGGGGGAAAGGAAGTAAGAAAGAGCTGCTTTCTAAGGTTGAACAGAGTAGAAGACGGACAACCAGTCTCTCTGGCGTAAGCCTTCCGCAAAACCTCGGACTCGGAAAAAAAGCCGAATCTCTTGAAGGAAGGGAAGAAAAGGGGGGGCCGGAAGTTTGAGAGGGGGAAAGCGTGGGGAAAAAAATGTATCGGGACATAAAGGAATCACCCCGCCGCGTGTTGCCATTGACAGGGGAGGGGAATGAAAGACAAAGCCGGTTGTGACGAGTTCGACCTGAGGAAAAGGGCTGGAAAAGAAAACGTTGCTGGGTCCTTTACGGAGAGAAACTAAGAAGAAGGAGTACTGTAAGATGGAAAAACGTGATGTGCAGGGGAAGGAAACTAAAGCAGAACAGAGGGGAAGTGTTTACGCGTCAGACGGGGGAAGATGCCGGGGAAAGTCCCCCTTATGAGTCCGAGACAGGGGGACTGTATAGTTTACGGTACGGGGGAATGCAAGGGGAGGGAATAGGCACACACAAATGGGGGAAGGGGGGTCGTTAATCAAAAGCACGCTACGAAGGCCGGGAAGGAGAGAAGACTAGGCAATCGTCGCAATGGACGCCGAGAGCCTGGTTGCAAGGGACGTTCAGTTCAAGGCAGAAAGAACGCGGAACTCGGGGGATTGCAACGAACGATTCTGAGATGCAACTGAGGAGTGGCGAGGAAGTCTGGGGGGGAAGCCCCATAGAGCAAGGCGAGAGCGGCACGCGCGGACGGCTTAACCAGGAAAAAGGACCCGGACGGTGTCTAGGAGTTTGAAAGTCGGGAAGAGAGGGGAGGGAGTGGGAAAGTAGAGAAGTCAAGAACTCACAACAAAGGAGAAGGGGGAAATCAAAAAAGGTATGCATCCTCCCTGGCCGTGTGGGAGACGTGACTATCCACGCGGGACCTACTAAGTAGGGAAGGAGGCGGTAACAAAAAGAATAGGGGTCGATCTTTTTCAAATACATCATCGCCTCGCACGCGCGCTGATCGAGGAGTTGCAGGCATCATTACTCACGTATCAAAAATTTGGTGGACGTAAAGGGAAGGCAGGAGAAGAACCGCCAGGGATGACTAGAAGGACGTCGGGGGAGTCGACCTGGTCGTCGTGGGGGTGAAACTAAAAAGACAATTTTGGGAAAAAGGGGGCATGAAAAAAGGGGAACTCCAACAAAGACTAAAGACAGTGTCCTTCTTCTCCATTCGAGTCGCCAGGGCGAAAGGGGTGTCCGTCACGAGGGGAAAAGTCGCGAAAGCCTGCTCGTCTTCTGTGGACGTAATGGACAAAATCAAGGGGGGGGGCCATCTCCGAATCCAGTGGGAAGGGGGTCGACTAAAAAGACGAAAACAGCGCGGGGAAAAAGCAGCCCTAACCTGGGACTAGGAAAAGAGAAGGGAAAGTACGGGGGCATTCCCACCGAAAAAAGGGACAGACAAAGGGCTTTAACAATCGCCGGGGATCTAAGGTTTAAAGGGTCAACCGATAAAAATAAGAGAAAAAAAAGACGGACCGGCGGACGGAGTCACTGTAGGTAGGAATGCCTCCAAACGGGAGTTCTATGACGGGAATCGTTGGGTGAGATCTGGCAGTTACAAGGGGGGACTGAGAAAAGGCCACTCGGGAAGAGCACTATACGAGGGAGAGAAAAAAGGGAGGTCCGACGCGAAATCCCCGCCGAAGAAGAGCCATCCAAAACCAGAGGACTCTAGGAAAAAGGTTTTACTACTAATCGCGAAGAAGGGAAACTGTCGACCACATCGCAGTGGCGAAAGGACAAGCAGACTCGGAAGACGAGGGGCGTTGCATCGGGAGGTGCTAGACAGGATAGGGCAAATGAAAAGAAAAGGAGTTGGACGCAAAGAACCTTTGGGACAGGAGAGGTCGGACGATCTCACCTGATCGTACGACATAAAAAATGTAGGGGGAACGGGGGAGAAGAAGTCGCAGAATCTAGGCGGCAGAAGGTTCTGTCACGCTAATCTCTGAATGAAGACAAAAGTAAGGGAACCGCATCTGCAAAGGTCGGGTGCGATGGTCAACTATAATGGAAAGGACAAGGTCAAATGCCAGAAAACGTCGATTAGGCGCTGGTCACGCTGATGAGAAGGGGGGAGGGGCTCGAAGACGGGGCATCGGGGGGAAAGACCCAAGTAACCTGGGGGAAGCAGTCCTGGAATTACGTCAAGCCGCAGGAAGAGAAAATATACCAAAAGAGGAACACAGAGTCGGGAGGGGAAATTGAAGTCTTAAGAAAGTAAGTTAGCAACTCCTCCAGGGGAAGTGGGGCGGAGGTCATGGAAGAGGGGGCTGTCGCCATCTCTGAAGAAAGGGAAAGTCCTCTCAACAAAAAGGAAAATAAGGGGGAGAAAAAAGACACTATCATCTAAATGCAGACAGCCACTACGGACCTAAAAAAAAAGGGAAAGGGGGTGTCTCTCGAATAAGACCCACTTAGAAGTTCACCAAAGGGGCGAAATCTTGGGGCCATGCGGAACCAAAGCTCGAGGTTATTCTGGGATTCCCTTACAGTCTGGTAAAAAAGAGGTTGGCCAGTTGGTCCGGCTCGATGCCAAGAGGAGGAGAAAAACAAGCCGTACTTAAGTACTACCAGGGAATCACGGTGGAAATGAAGCGTCACGGTCCTGACGGGGAGACAAAAGGTCGTTGAGGGGAACCAACCAGGAGGGGAATGGGGACGCAGCGTCTTTTCTTTCCTTCGAAAAGAGGACACGAGGGCGCGGGAGGCGACGACCGCGCGGGAAACCTCCGGAGCCGGGATCTTTAGATGGACAGGGACCATCAAAGAAAGCGCGAACAAGGGGCCGTGGGGGGGGAGGGAGGGAGGTAATACTCAAGCCCCCGACTGCGACATGAATCGATTCGCCAGGACAAAAGGAAAAAAAATCCCCAGGATGCCCGACTGTACGCGTAGGCAAGATAAGGAGGAAGCAGGGGGAAATCGACAGATCCGTCTGCGTGAGATTTGCGAAAAAAAGGAGGATAAAGGAGCGACGACTCTGGGGGGTACGCTAAGGGCTGGAGGGACTTCAGGTCAGCCTGTCCATCCGCCTGGAAAGGGTTTCAACTCAAAAGGAATGCTGGCAGAGAAAGATAAAACTAAGGACGCTACCCCAAACGCAAGGGGTCAGGGAAGCATAGTGCGCGGTAGGCCGATGATCCTACCTAACTCGAAGTAAGGACTGAGGTTCTACGAGGGGGTATCGAGCGGGCTGAAGAAAAAATCGTGTGGGCCCTTGTGTTCCAATCTGAGGGTAATCGCACGAAAGACCGGGGGAGGCCCTAGGGAGGGGGGACGGGGGACGGCTGTCTAAGGAAAAGGGTGGGGGGGAGGAAACTGGGAACACCCCGAAGACCTTAAGAAAAAGAAAAAAGGGAAAACGTTATTTGCAAGTTGGTAGCTGCAAGAGAGGAGGGCCTCAGGTTTTACTCTCACTTTTCCCGAGCATGAGCCAGTCCAAGGGGGCGTCAGTTCCTAATGGCGAAGAAGTGCTCTGTAAGTGAAGGGGGAGTAAAACCAGGCCTCAATGTCAAAAAAAGTCAAACACAGGGGGAGGGGCCCAGGGGGACCGAAAAGGAAGCAAAGAGACCGTAGGCTACGTGGCAAGGAACGGAGGCCTGGCGGAGCCGCTCGATGGGGCAGAATGAGAAGAACAAATATTTAAAGTTAAGAAAGATGAATCAGGGGGGTGGCGGAGCGAAGGCCGCTGGATGAAAAAAAAAATCGACATCGCCCGCTATTGAGGCGAAGACCCAGGAAGAGAACATGTGGACAGACCGGGCGGGTCGGTGGCGCGTCTGAAGGTGAATCCCAAGACGGCGGCAAGAGCCGGAGGATGGCATCGACAACGGAAAAGATGAAAGCCCACTGGACCGCCGAGCGGGATCAAACGCAGCGCCCAAAAAGAAAGGAGGAACAACATGGCTAGCCGGCCCGCGCCGTGACCGCCTCAAGCAGAGGGTCGGGGTTGACATCCTCTCATAAGACTCGACGACGGCTTCGCGGAAAATAAGAGGAGGGGGTTGCTGGAAAAAAAAAGCGGGAGGACAAGAAAAAATTTCCTTCCCCCGAAGGGAGAACAGTCCCGCCATTGCGTATTGCATTCCAGTAGCGATCGTCCGGCCCTGGGAAAAAAGTTGAGAGTGCACTGGGGTGAAGGACGGCCAGAAGGGAACTAAAAGACGACCAAAACCACCTGTACCTTCAGAGAAGCCGGTGGGGGAAAAAAGGCGCACGGTGGACTGCCGGCGATGTCCGGAAAGTCTGCGCTAAACCTAAGAGGGGCTGGGGTGCCGTATACCAACGGAAAGAAAAGGGTGGCGAAAGCCGTCGAACTGGTATTCGGTAACTAGGGAAAAAAAGAACAGAGGGGGAAAGTAAAAACTGACAAAAGGAACGGCCGGGGAACAGACCCCGTCCAGGTGATGGGCAAAAAAGGGGAACGGTGGGGCGTAGAAAACACTGGCTGAAAAACGCGTCCGGGTTAGACCGTCTTATGGAAAGAAGGGCGAAGGAGTAACCCGGGGTCCGTCCAAAAGGGGGGGGGATTGGAAGGAAGAAGAACTGAAAAAGTGGCAGAGTGTGGGCTGCGGAGCGTCAAGGAAGAGCTGTAAAGGGCCGGCGACTAGTGGAGAAAAGAGGCGATAGACGGGTGAGGGGAGAAAAGAGACGTCCCCGCAAAATAAAACACACTTCACGATGAACTCATCCGATGGTTCCAGAAAGCGAGCAATGATAAGGACAAGTCGAAACGCCACCCTCGCAAGAATGAGCACAATACAAGGCGGGTCAGCAAGGAGTGGGCTGGGAAATTCCGGGGAAATTCGCTTCAGAACAGCGGATGTAGGTAGTGCGACGCCTAACCTCCGGCCATTGTGCGGGCAGCGGTCCTGAGCTCACCGGAAAGAAATAAGATAATGCTCCTGGCCGGGAAGAAAGGAAGCCAGAGCTTCTTATAAGCATCAGTTGCTGGGGGGGGAGAGATCTCGCCGGAGGTCGGTGCCTGGGAAGCCGGGGGAAATTCGGGGTAGAAATTGGCTACTAAAGCGGATTAAGCGTCGCAAGGAGGGCACCGCTAAAGAACGATGGAAACGGAGAGTAAAATCAATGCTTTTTTGCGGGAGATGGGAGAAAAGAACCAAGGAAAGAGGAAGACAGAAGGGGGATACGCCTCACTCTGCACAAAAAAGTGGCAAAATTTCGCCACGCCTTCAGGGGGGAAATTGACAGGACCGGGGCGTGAATATTCAAAGGAAAGAACAGACCGAATGGCGGAGGGCAGGCTCGTGGCTGAGGGCCGAGCTGAGAGGTGATTCTGACTCAACAAACAACATCAAGGGGATAGTCAGAAAGGGGGGACTAAAAGGAATACAAAAAACGGACCTGACCTCAAAGGGGGGGAGGAGGAGGCGAATCAGGCGGACAAACTTGGGTTCAGTTGGGAAAAAACAGGGAAGGCGTTCGAAAAAATGTTGGGATGCGGGGAAAAAGAAATGGAGGGGGGAAAGTGAAAGAAGGGCTGCCAGAGTCCTTGGGGGGGAAGGAAGGGGTCAACTCACCTTCGGGGGAAGACGAAAGTGATACTTAAGAACGGACCAGCGAGAAATCGAACACTTAAAGACTGGACCGCGACTTTCTGCGTTAGGGGATAAAACACAAAGGTAGGAAAAAAAAAAAAAAGATTCAAACACGCAGCAAGGGGGTGGCCAAGGAGAATAGGAAAATGATGCTTGAAGAAGCCTATGCAATACGACGGCGCGGGCACCTCGAGCCAAGGAGAAAAAGGGGACGCCATCAGTCAACATCAGAACTAAAACATGGGGGAAGAATTCGACAAGGCAAAAAAACCGACGCAGAAGATCAAGACATGGACATTCCCGGAAAAGCCCCTCAGAGCGAATTAATGCGATTACTGGTCTACATCTGAGGTCCGTGCGGGAGCAGGGGCCTGCAAAAGGAGGTTCCATATGTAAGGGGAAACAGAGAGTTCATCGACGACTCCGGGGGAGAGCGGCTATGGTCAAGGAGAGCGGAAGGGAAAAAGCGGAAAGGAGCCTCAAGCTTCTTCCTGAACAAGGGAAAAAAGACCGGGAAAAAAAAAGCTCGCGGGCGTAAGGACGAAAACTCCCACCGCGGGGCCGGGGCCGCGAAAAAAAAATAGTAGAGGAAGGGGAGCCGGATGCCCTACCAAAATGGGCGAAAAAGGTGAAAATGGGGGGAGGAAGAAGCCGGATTTGAGAGGGGGGAAAGAAAAAGCACCCTGACGCGTGTTTTAAGCCAATTGGTTCGAAGAAGTCGGGAGGGGACCTGGCAGCATAATGCCAACGAGTCAAGAAGGAGTCAAAGAAATCCGACTTCCCTGGAGGTCAGGGAGGGAGAACTTATAACCCAAATGAAAGTCAACCGGAAGATGCCAGTAGTTGGTATTACGACAAGATATAGGAAAAGAAGGTTTTACTCGAGACGTTTTAACGTACCGCGAAGGGGAAGTAGCACCGAAGGGGGACGACTTCCCGAAGGGTGAAGATGACAGAAGGGTAAAGTTTACGGTACGGTGAGTGCCCTGCCGGCCGACCGGAAAAAAAAAAAGTTACTCCGGTTAAGAAAATCATAAAAAAAACCATGGGAAGGCGGGGGGAGGGGGCAAAAAGGTCAATGGAGACGAGAAAGGAGGGTGGGGGTGGCTTGTCCCTCAAACCCCACGCGTACTCTGAGCAAAAAAGGATAGGAGGCCGGGGCGAAGGCAAAAAAGGAAAAGGGAAAAAGGATAAAGTCGAAGGCATGAGGCGTACCGGGAGGAGACATGTCAGGAAAGGAGTGTCTTCTGGGGGTGAAAGAAGAGTAAAAAAAAGCCCGAAAGGAAACTAGTTGGGTTTTTTGCTATCTCACAAAAAAAAAAAAAGGATTATTACTTGAAACTGGGGGGAAAATGAGCACCGGGAAGTTCCATCGGACCTAGAATCAATACTCACAACAAAAGACCTTAGGAAAGCTACAGAGAATTGCAGCAAAAATCTCTTCTATGTCGACGGTTGGAAGAATAAGACTCAACGACGCTTTCTCGGGGAAGGGAACGAAAAGAGTCTTTTCTTCCAGAACAACTCGGGGGGAAAAAAGCTAGACAAGAACATTGGCCTTCAAAAAAAAGAGGGCTGAAGGGCCCAATGCCAACTATTGCTACTAATAGGAGAGGGGGGAAAGGGGGTCAGGGGGATTCTTGAACCGTTTGGGGTAAGTTTAAGTGCCTTGCTGTCACCAGCGACCATTAATGAAAAAAGATACAGTCATCACCTTTCCTAGGTCAACTCAGCTTTAGGGCTCAAATGCAGAAATCCAACGCGCTGTCCGGCGGTAAAAGGAACCTGAGGGGATGTGTCCGGCAGCCAACGGCACTACGTTTTTGAAACTCAACAGGGGGGCATCGGTTGGAAAGAAGACGAAAAAAAATCGACAGACAATGCCAGACAGGGACTCGAACCGCACGACCCCGGGGGAGTAGACGAGTCGAAACCACGGGCTTTAACGCTAAGGGATCAGGTAAGCCCGAGAAATCAAGAAAAGGAACGAGACGAATTTCCTCGAACTTGTTATAGCCGAGAAAAACGACGGACTATGGACCGATGCGAGAAGGAAGGTTTGGGCGGAAACCTGGGGCCAGGTCAGAAGGGGGGGGGAACGGGGAGAAAGCAGCTAAGAGCGGGCGGCCTCATCAAGTTGCCAGGGCTACGATCCCCAGAGGCTGACCATCATTCAGGATGCCCTTCCCTATGTAAACATAATGGACCGCTCCTCACTAAAAATACCTAATACTTGACGAACGCAGTCCAACATCAGAGGGGTTAGAGTCGAAAGGGGAGACGCCAGTACAAGTCGGATCGATGTTCTTTGGGTTCATACATTGAAAGGGGGGGAGGGTTGAGAGAGCGGAGGGGACCTAGAGGGGAGCGAGTCCAAACCTGCCAAATTCAAAAGGGGTTGGACTCTTCCTGAGGGGCTCAAGGTAGCAAGAGACAGGAACTGGAGGTGGCCGATAAAAGCGCCGAATAGGGCTAGGTGGAAGCAAGAGGGGGTCAAGGGCAAGAATAAGGAGAGAACCCTGCGGGGAAAGTTTAAAGTCGGCTGTGTCAGGGTGCGATTTAAGGGGCTCCTCCAAAAGCGTGTCATCATTGCTCCAAGCTCAGAAGGCGAGGGGCAACCGATCTGGTCAGGAGTATACTGGTGTGCTGCAAACTGGGAAAAAAGAACAAAAAAAAGAAAATGAGGGATTGGCCGTCAGTCCTGACTTAAAAACTGTCGGAGGCAACCTTGGGCCCAACAATTTGCACACTGGCTGGAAAAGGAAATCGTGCGCATTCTGGCTCAGACACGAATCAAAGGGAGGAGACATGGGGGCTGTCTGCCAGACGCAAGTGGGGAAGAGACTAAGAGAACAAAAGGGAGGGAGGGGGGGAAAGAGAAGGCAAAGGGAGGGACCGACGGAACGGAAAGTCAACATGCGAAAAGCTAGTCCGCTGCACTTACTTCCTTTGGGCCATCCGAAGCGGAGAAAGTTGGGATAAAAACCGAAGGAATGGGGGGGGGGGGGGATGGAAGGGGCCAGGGGCGGAAGAGCATGGTGAGGCCCGTGGAGAGACGATGCCCCATTCTCGATCAAAACATCCAAATTTGATACAGGAACAAAAGAAGCGTGGGAATCTCATTATCGGAAAGGCTGACCAAAACGGGGATGGGGGGGACCCAGCCTGGGAGAGTAAGGCTTTTATGAGAAAAAGTATCGCACCAAATCCATAAAGTGCTTTAAAATTCCAGAGAGAAGGACCAGAATGATCAAGAAAGATTAGGCGACTACGCTAAAAATAAAACATGATCTTGAATATCGTACGATCAGGTGGGCCATGGACGGCAAGGAGGGGAACATGTGCTGAAAAAGAATCAGGAAGAGGGGTGGCGGGAAAGGGACTATAGACAAGACGCGACACGATCGCAAGGGAGACGTGGGAAAGGGACCGTGATTAACAAAGCCCTCGAGCCGGTACGGAAGGGGCAGTATGAGAGGCTTATAACCAGAGATGGTAGGGTCGAACCGGAAGGTCGGGGTCGATGGAGGGCGGAAAATTAATGGAGGAGTTAACTACTCTGTTGACCTACTGAAAAGACTAGGGGTAGACATCGAACCGTGCCAAAGAAAAAGGACCCGCTCTCAAGCAGAAGGGAGAACGGACGGATTCGGCCGGAAAATGACGGTCCCCAGGCTAGCCTCCTAAACACAGTACAAGAACACAGGGAAAGAAAGATAAAGCGCGGGAGTCAGGATGCCTACTAAGGGCGACTAGGGCAAAGGGCGTCTGTGGTGGGGGCTTAGTGACATAACGACGAATCCTTGTAAAAGGGGGTGGAGAAAAACTCAAGGAGGGATTGCAAAAAAGATGTCACGGGGGGGGGGGGTCCTAAGTTGCGGTATGGGGAAGGAACAAAAAGAATTCCGCGTTGCTGTAGTAACTTAGTCCCCGACCCCGAAGAGAGTAAAAAAACTGTTGCCGGGGGAAGCACAGGGCATAAAAGAGGGGGAAGGGCGTTTGACCGGAGCGCCGTCCACCGGGCCGGAGAAAACTAAAACGCGAAAAGAAGACATGTGCTGACGAAGAGTTTCCGGTACTGGAGTGCAAAAGGAAGGGGGGGAGGAAGCCTGCAAAAAAACCGGACCTGAACAAATAACCAGGGACGGAGGAGACTGGAATGCCATAGGGCCCTGGGGCGGGGAGAAGAGGCGCATGAAAGGGGAGGAAGACCGAAGCCAACCAAACTCGGGGACTTGGGGGCTGAAAGGAAAAGGGGTTGGAGCGCACAAGCGGTGCACGAAAGAAGGGATGATAAAAAGATCTACATCGCCTGCTGCACAAAAATTGGACGGAGAGTGTCCTAAAATTTTATAGGTCCCAAATGAAAAAGAGTAAA
>Ga0179593_1608460_pt1 | contig 12335 bp, 12 predicted proteins | sample CZODoug2_1_08_16_FD_185931 | JGI IMG/M metagenome (GOLD analysis project Ga0179593, IMG submission 185931) | Vadose zone soil fungal communities from Angelo Coast Range Reserve, California, USA - CZODoug2_1_08_16fungal (PacBio error correction) | ecosystem: Environmental > Terrestrial > Soil >...
CTTATATCGTTGGGGAGGGCACGATGTGGAGAACGAGATCAGGATGTTGGCCTCCTGGTCCTCAAGAAAGGAAAGGAAGCAGAGAATCGACCTAAGGGAAAAATTCTTTATTAAGCATAGGCTCTGCTCCCTGAATCCTCACTTCTACAAAAAAGGGGGGGCCAAGGATTCCCTTGATGAAGCTTTAGTGATCCCGAAAGTCCGGCCCCGGATGTGTGCTCAATAAAGAAAATTATCGAGTCGGCGATTTGGCAGCGTCGCCGGGGGCGCAAAAAAAGTTGTGTGGGGAGGGGAGGTGTTCTCCAAAAAGAGAGGACGGTTGACCGGGAGGAATTCTAAAGAAAACCGGAAAGAAAAAGAGTTTCGCGCCGCAGGGGACGGAGTTCTGCGCAAAAAACTTGGGACATGGAGTCGGCCATCATCGGGGGAGGATTCCTGGAAAGTGCGAAGGGGAGGAAGTTTTTCGTAGAAAAGAATTGTCCTGAAAAGAGGTTGCCGCAGAGAAGAAAGGAAGGCTCCATTCAGACAGGTCTTTAAACGAGGCGCCGGAGGGGTGATCGTTGACAAAGAAGCTTCGCTCATTGGCGTACTCTCTTTTAGACCGAAGGGGGGAGCTCGTTCAAAGGGGATAGCACGCGGAGGGGGGGCTCTTCTTTAGAAAAAACAGGAGGGGGGAAAGCAGACATCGAGGAGGATGACGCCGTGCTCATCCATCATCGGCCCGCGGGAGGGGGCCTATTACATCGGTGCAAAAGGTTCACTCTCAAAGGGGGGAACTAAAGAGAGGGCCTCGAGGGAGGGAAAAGAATGCTCTCCCTGCGCCCATCAGATCGGCGGCGAGTCTTGAGGGAAAAAAGACTTTCGAGGAGAGGAGCAACAATCTTCGTTTTCTAACGGGTTCGGAGGGAGCCTGGCCCTGGGAGCTGGTTTTGAAAAAAAGGGAAAAAGGTGAAAAAAGAGATAAGCGCCTCATGGGCCTCCTAGAGAAGAACTAGAGGAACCGTCGTCAAAGGGAGGTCGATCATCTCGCTGGAAAGCGCGCGAAAAAGGGGACGGGACCGAATAGTGCTTGATCCGATTGCTTCAGGAAAAAAGCCCTACTGGGACCAAAGGGGTGGACTCTCAGAAGAAAACTCCGGTCCAAGATCCGAGTTCCGTTTCCGAAAAATGAGTCTCCAAAAAAAAAGAACAACCTTGAAAGAAGAGCGGGACGGCTTCCATGCGTCCAAAAACCGAGCAGCTACGAAAATCGAGGTAACTTGACGAAAGAAAGAGCGCGCACGATCGCCCATCCTTCTTACGATGCTTGAGCAGGGAAAACTTCTCAAAAAAACAAGAAAGGGTATTAAAATATATATAGGGATCAGGAAGTGTAAAAGAGGGCTTTCGGGGACCGGCTACGTCCACTGGTGGGGAAAGTTCCTAAGCTCTTCTCGGCGAGAGTTGATTTACTCATATGAACGAAAGGATGGGGGAATTTGGGGGGGGGTTTCAGGGGAGGAAAAAACAGAACTGCTCGAGAGAGATCAGCGTCAAGGCGGTCGAGTCTAAAGGAATTGCGGGAGATTATCAAGAAGAAAAAGTTTCGAGGCAGGAACCGAAGCTCGCGGGAAGCTCATAGCGAGCACCGGGGAGAACTAAGGAGTAGGGGTTTCTGAAGTCATGTCAGCTAGAGAAAGATGCGCTTCAGACACTCTTTGAGAAGGAAGAAGGGCGAAGTCAATGGAATAGGAGAGAACCCGAAACACTGAAAACGACTAGGGAAACTCTCAGCGCAGGTAAAAACTGAAAATTCGAGAAGTCTTCTCGAGGCTGGGGGGTGGCGACCAGTTCTGCGGAGAAGAACTTCATCGAGGACAACCACTAAAAAGGAGATATAGGAGGTGAACCGTGAAAGAACCTATTTCACGGCAACATCTAGCAGAGACGATGAGGGAGGGAGAGAAGTATCCGACTAAACGATGGTCTGGGGGCCTCGCGAGACCCTACTGAAGGGGGGGCTCAGTTAGGAAAAAGACAGGGGGAACATGTTGGGAGGGGTGGTGGAAAGAGCGTGGCAGGATTAGAACATGGGGGAAGATAGGAGTTGGGGCGAAAGAATGTAAAGGTGTTGGTAGAGATAACAGATGGTGGGGGGGCCGGGGAGGAGGAATGGGTGATGGGAGGGGATATGTGGTACGGGAAAGTGAGTAAGTGAAGACTGGAGGGTGACCGTGTGGGAAGGAGGAGGTAATGGGGATGAACAGGGAGGGAGGCAGAGGTGGGAAAGAATAACTGGACGAAGTGAGAGGAAAGGAATGCAGAAAAGCGGAGCCGAAGGGGAGGGGGGGGAGGGAGAGGGGAAGGTGGGTGAAAAAAGGGGAGCGGAAAGGTGTGGGGCGAGGGGCGAAAATGATAAATGATACTGGGGGCAACAGAGAAGGCACGGCTGAGCGGGGCAAGTAGTGGAAAGGCGGGGTTCGTATCGGGAGAAGGAGGAGTGGGCCGGTAAGGGGTGAGGGAGTCGAGGATTGAGAGGGGAGGGAGAGAGGAAAGTGAAGAGGAGAGAAGGATGAGATAGGGGTAGAGAACGGATGAAAAAGGAGAAGGGGAAGGGGGGAGGGGGGGAGGGGAGGGTAGAGCGGGAGGTGTGGAAGGGAGGCTAATACGGGATGTTGGGAGGGGGGAAAAGAGGTCGAGCCGCATTGAGGGTGGGGGGCGTGCGGGTCGGGAAGTGGGCCGGCAAAAGAGAAAAGGCGAGTTGGAAAGAAGTAGAATAAGGGAAGGGAAGCAGATGATATTAGTAAAGGTAAGGGAGGGGGAGAATGGAACTAATTAGAAGGGGGGTAAGGAAAGGAACGGGAGGGGAGGGGTTACAGGGGTGCGGTGGGTGAAGAAAGGAGGGGAGTCTGGAGGAATTAAGGAGCGTGGGGATACGAATTGGGAGGAGGGGTCGGGCGAGGAAGAATCGAAGAGGGTGCTGTCCGGAGAGGACGTGAGGAGAACGGCTTTGGGCCGGCAGAGCTTTGTGGGAGGGAGCGGGAGAGAGGGAGGGGAGGCGGGGAGGGGAAGGGGGTGAGGCGATAAGCAATGAGTTAGAGAGAATGTTGCCTTATAGAGGGACAGGCGCTAACGGAGGATGGCAGCAGAGGAATGGGGGGGGTACAGAGAGATGGGGGGGAGAAAGAAGAGAAAACTAGGGGCGATAAGAGTGTGAAAAACAGGGAAAAAGCGAGGATGAAAGATTGGTGGGGTTGAACAAAGAGGATGGGTAGGGAAAAATGAGTGGGGGGGGGAAGGGGATGGGATAGAGTCTGGAGGGAGAAGGAAACATTAAGAGAGGAGGGGTAGGGACCAAGAGATGAGAGGAGGGGAGTGATTACAGCACGAGCGGGAGTAGTCGGAAATAGGGGCATGTAGGTGGCAAGAGGGAGGCTAAGGTCAGAAGGAAAGAAGTGGTCAAAAACAGGAGTTTGTCGAGGAAGGGAAGCAAGAGAGGGGGGAGGGGGATAAAACAGAGTAGGGTGAGGGGAAGGGGAGAGATTAGGGGGGGGGGGCGCGAGAATATGAGAGAGGGGTGGAAAGAGGTCGCGTTTGCCCCCTCAAGTTCCTACAGAGAGTGCCACAAAAAACCCAAAAAACAAAAAAAAAAAAAAAAAAAAAAAAAAAAAAAAAAACAACCCCACCACACACAAACCCACCCCAAAAAAAAAGAAAAAAAAACCCCCGTCAAACCTATCTCTTTGTTCCTACGATTTTACCGAGGGCATCTTCTGGGTTTTTCAAAAGTTACGCCAAAAACCTGTCTTACTTAAGGTAATGTCTTTCCACTATCTGGGCTACGAGTGAGCGACCTGTATGTACGTGGATAAGCACTATGGGTCTGCCGGGGTTGGTTCGTCGGGGGGAAAATCTAGAAAGGTTTTCTCGGTGGATTTCGGCCGGGTAGGGGAATTTCCGTGCTTAGGGGAGAGTTCTTCTCTGGGACCCTTCTGCACATTCTCTCAGAGTGCCCGCCTGAATCTTCGCGAACTAGAAAGTGAAACACGTCTACTTCTCTAAGAGGGGGGACGAGGCGAGGATCTTTCTGAGGAGAGAGTCCGAACCTCCTTTCATGGGTCGGGCATCGGGGGGGGGGAAAATGTCTACCAACATCCCGAAAAAAATCTCTAGTTTATTCTCTGAAGGAAAAGAGAGAAGACCCTGAAGAGAAAGAGACACATAAGGTGGAAGGGGGCCTCGACTTTCTTTATTAATTCTCTTCCCGGATAAAGGTCCTTGTCGAGAGGTACATTCGAAGAACGAAAACCTCTCAAACAGGGGAGCTATCGAAGCTCAGTTCAAGAAGGAGGGAAAAGGCGTCCTGATCTCGAATATCTGAAGAGGGGAAAGAAAAAGACCGAGATCCCGAAAAGGAAGGACGATCCATCTCTTTATTCCTCAAGGGTGGAACTCAAGCGCGACGCGAGAAAAAAACAATCCTCTAACAAGACAAGCCGGAGGAAAGGCCACGTTCGGCGTTCATTTTCGATCGTCGACAACGTGACGAGAAAGATGAAAAGGGGTTGATCCAATATCAGGGAAAAAGAGCGAGTGATCGTCAGGCAGGAAAAAGAAAAGGCGACGCGCGCACATCCGAGGGACCAGAAGGCTCTCTAAACGCTCGGATGAGGCCTCTGAACTAAAAAAGCCGATTTTTCCATCGGTCCCATGAGTTCCTGCAAGGGGCTTCTAGAAAAAGATTAAGTTGAGTCTCCTCCACTCTATCATCTCTGAGAGCGAGCGCCCTAGACAACAGTTGAGCGTCCCTGGATAATCTAAACCTAGACGGATACTAGAACATCTGAAAAAGGGCGTATTCTTAATTCTATCAAAGTATTCTACTCTGACGTAAAGGCAGCTATCCTCGCAGGGAGAGGACGGGGATGACTCTACTTTCTCATTATTAAAAGAAAGGGGGAATTCTGCGAAAGGAAAAAAGAAAGAACTCCGAGTACAGAATAGAAAGAAAATGAGGCCGTAAGCAGATTTCAGATACCAAGGCTACTTATCTCTCTCACCAACAAAAAGAAGGATACGTATCCCTCTGGGGGAAGAGTTATCACCATCTTCTGAGAACTCGATGTAAAAAGGAGTGACAAGTATCTCATGGGCGGGAGCTCCTAACCGTGTCGTGTGGGTGAAGACTCCTTGATCACGGAAACTCTTCGAAGAGGAGAGAGGCAAGCTGGCATTCAGGGGGGGGAGGAAGAGTATCCTGTTGGGGGGAGACTACGAGCGCCGTCAGAGGGGAGAGGGGTCGAGGATCGCTTTCTCACTGGGGATCTGGGGAGATCTAACGCTCTCGAAGGAGGAAGTCTCGGTCAGGAGGGGGACGGATCTGATCATCTCTATTAGAGGGGGGGGGGGGAGAAGAGCCCAGGAAATCCCTTAGGAAGGGCAGTCGCCCATAACCTTGGAGGAGAGCTCAGTGCTGGGGAGGAAACTCGCGCGGGGGGGGGGGGAGAGGTCATTTTGTTATCACCGACTGCATCGGCAAAGTTTTCGGACGAGAGGGGAGAAAAAAAGGGAACGAGGCCGAACGTGGAAGAGTTTGCGGTAAGAGCTGGGAACCACCACCTCGTGAATGATCTCGCGGGAGGATCATCCGCGCTGAGGAAACTCTTCCTCTCACGGAGGGGGAAGGTTTGGGAAGTCGGCGATCTGAGAGATAAAGGCTCTTCTCATGAACTTCTGAAGGAACTGGAAAAAAGAGAGGGGGGGAGACATCTCCTCCTTTTCCCCAGGCTTGCGAAAGAGCACCTGGATCCTAAGAAACGGACTTCTCGTAGGCGTCCTTGAAGAATTGGTCCTATTATGAAAAAAGGAGGGGAAGTACGCCAGGGGGAGGAATCAGTCGACTCGAGAGTTAGTAGACCCGGGGGTCGCCTCTATCACCGAAGTTTTGTGGGGGGAAGATATTGTTGTCGCATTGAATACCAAAGACGAGCCGTTGACCATGAGGTTCAAGATCAGGGAAAAAAGGGGTTCGCGATCAAACGTCGTAGTTCTGCTCGAAGTACCGTGTAAGGAGGCAGCTAGGGAAGCGGTCCATGGAAGTTGTGAACCGGCCAGCCCGGGGGTCGAAAAAAAAACATACAAAGCCGAATTTGGAAACGTCGACAGCTCGTGGGAGGGCATGTATAATCCGTGCTGACGAGGGGCCGTCGTAGAGTGGCCCTAGGAGGTAATAGTTAAAACAAGACGGTTCGCGCAGGGGCGCTGCGGTCGGAAGATCTCGTTTAGCAGGGGGGGCGTCTAGCAGGGTGAGGCGGGAGAAGGAAAGCACTTGGCTCTTCAGGATATCACCTACAGAGAGTAGGAAAAAAGTTCTCATACTCATCAACTCGCTCTAACCCGATTGGGTTGCAGATTACATCGGTGCTAGCAAGTTTCACCCCGGAGGAGTTCGTTGAGAAGATCCCTGCGCGATAGCCGTCGCCCATCCATCATAAAAGAAAAGGTCTTCGCTAGGGGAGTAGAGCTCTAGAGTGCGCGTAGGGCAATACTTCTTTTTCTCAGGAGGGGTCAATCGAGAAGAGCCTGGATTTTGAAGAACAGGACGACGTCTCAATCGAAAGCCTCGACCGGAGGGCAGGGGGGGAACGGACTCGGAGGGGGTGACTCGATAAGAAGTCTCTTTCAAAGAAGGGAAGATTTCGTAACGATACATCTCGTGATTGATCCTATTCGAAAGCGCAAAAGACTTCGCCGAGAATCCTTGACTCTTGAAGATCACTTAAGGGGTCTACAGGGTCGGGGGTCGCTTGCGTCTCACCGCCCCCACCTTCTCGACGCGGAATCAAGTCCCTCACCTGCTCGAAGAAGCAACTCGAGGAAAAGGGTGGGAAAACAGCACGACGCCCCCGCTTTAGGCGGCGCGAAAAGCCGCTAGATCCTCTCAACACAAGGATTCTTAAAAAGAGGTTCTGCGGGAGGGCTTCAAGAGTACTAATTAAAGTCCCGGGGAAGGGGTCCTGCTTAAAGAGTGTCTTCCAGATATTCTCGGAGGCTTCGGCGACAGGTTTACTCATAGACAGGGAGGGGGACCCTGAGGAAAAGGGGGGCTTCAGGGTTGAAACGCGCCTAACTTCTGGATAGACAGACTTAGGGGAGTTCAGGCGACGAGGCTTTGCTCGAGAAGCACGAGCTTGATACCGGCCAAGAGAAAGGATCGTCCAAGAAGCTGTCTATCTAGCTTTCAGAAAGGGGGGGGCCGCCTCGGGAAAAATTCAAAGTTCTCTTTTAGATAGAGGGGGAACGTCGCTCCATCGGCAAAAATCCATCGCTGAAAGGGGAAACTCCTAACCGCTCGGCGGGGGAGAAGATTTCTCCCTCGGAAGCGCAGAAGGACGAACTGAGAAAACCGCAATTGATAACAAGAAGGGTCTGCCCATGTGAGGGAAGCGCCCGTGCCTTCATCGGGGGAGAGTTGAGTATTTGAACCGTGGAGAGGGATGTCCTATTCGGGCCAACAGGGCCTCTCTTGAGAATAATTCTCACGGACGTATCTACTACTCAGGAGGGGGAATATTAGCTCTAAAAAATCGCGGGACTGGGTTCTAAACGCCGCTGCACTACTCTAAAGAGAAATCGGGAGCTCTTACGAAAAAACCAATTGAAGGGTCGAGATCTTTCTTCGAGGGGAGGAAACTTCGACTCTTCAAGAGACAAAGAAACTGGGCCTCATTTCTTCAGTACTTAAGGAAAAACGAAATACGTTATTGAAGGCGCTCTTTCAATAAAACCTGCTGCCTCCGGAAAAAAGGATGCCCGCCTAAGAATCTCCACCAAGGAAAGACCTAGAGCTACTATTAGAGACAAGTACAATTCTCTAGGAGAGCGGCCGTGCGCGCTTGAAAGACCTCCCTTTTCAAAAAGGGAGTATGTCGGGAAAAAAAAAACATCAGAAAAAAAACAGGGTTGATCGCTTAGACTACCTACATCTAAGAAAACAGGCCCTTTCTGATGCTCCAAAAAAAGGTTCCGGACTTCCTAGAAGAGGGAAACGTCTGCGAGAGACGTTAAGTGTTCTCGGGGACCATGCGCGCTCTCCGTCTAGGGGGACAAGCGGCAAGGAACACCGATCTGCCGTAAAAGGTCAATAAGGTCTTAGAAAAATCCGGGAGCCGACCCGCACGACAAACGAACCTAAAGATCTCCGACAGGAAGTCGCGACAAGAACTCTGTATGAGGAGGGGGAGTCTCAAAGCGATAACGAAGGGCTCAACATGCACAAACTCCCTAGGAAAAGCTTCTTTAAATGGTCACCAGATCGGTCCGACAACGGGAAAGCTGAACACACTACTTCGACAACCAGAGGGTTGATCTTCAATCAAGAAGAACTAGCTCTCAGAAGAAAAGGGCACATCCTCCGAGGGAAGACGCACTTCTCCTCGACAACAGAAGCAAGAAAGACTCGCGACAGATGCAAACTAGAGTCATCTCTTTCCGGGGGGAGTCACTCATCCCTATCCAAAGACGCCTCTCCCATCTGAAGGCGAAGAAAGGAGGACGATTCTATCAAACATTGAGAGGGATCGAATAAAAATATCTCGAGAAAGGAAAGCTCCGACGTGATCAATTATACGAGGAGGAAGACCGTTCGCGACGGGGGACTCCGAGGACGAATCGACAAGGGGACTGAATCGCCGATCAGCAGTGATCAAAGATAAACAACAAAAAAAAAGGAGGAGGGGAAAATAGAGAGATACGAGCAAGAAGTTTTATCAAGGGATCACCATCTCGGAGACCTCTATGTCGATATAGTCCGAAAGGGGGTCTTTCTCTTTTCTGGAAAAGGGGAGGAGAGTCTCTGGCAGGAGGAAAGGAGTCGAGACGCGGAGAAGAGGGAAAGAAGGCTCAGCTCGTCGATTCAGGTGAAAGATTTCTCCTTTGGAGAGGGGAGCCGTCAGCTGGGGGAGGCGCAGGTCTAGTATCGAAGAGCTAAGCGCGAAAAGTCGAGCCGGAGGGAAGCGCGAGCCGTCTGAGCGCCTCGATCTATTAGTAGGTGTCCTACGGGGGGTGAGCGCTCGCCTCATGGGGGAGAGGGCGCGCCTTAACTATCAACTCGCTCAGGTGGCGATAGGGGGGTATCACAAGACCTTTCAGCGGCCGAGAGTCACTTTTTCGACGAAAAAAGTTCAGACGAACGTGGCCTGAATCGGAGTGGAAGGGTAGAGCTTGGTGAAACCAAGGGGGGAGCGTCTGGAGCTCAAAACAGGCCGCATCCGGGGATAGTCGGAGATCTAGGGGGGAAGGGTTGTCTTTCAAGAGGTCTCTAGTAAGGAGGCCGAAGGCTCCGCCCTTCTTGGGGGGCATCGAGGGGAGTCCACAGAAGGCCCCTGCTTGAGCTTCTGATTCGAGCGCCGCAGGGAAACCCCCACGCGAAAAAGGCCCGTCTCGTCGGGCCAGAACGCCCGTCGGGAAGAAAGGCCCCTTGAGGGGAGAATCAGCAAAGCGTCGATCGGGGTCTTCGATGTGGAAAGAGGAAGGAGCACCGGAAGGTGTTGGGGAGGTGGGGGAAACATGCCGACGGATTGAAAAGACGATCCGTGGAAAAAAGAGTAAATCGCGGCCGGCAGCAAAGGGCTCTCCTCTGAGGCGAAGGGAGGCTCGAGGGCAGAAAAAAGGCCATGTCGAGGGAGTCTCAGACATCTATTGGGAGGAAAAGTCCATTCGGGGATCAGGTTTATCGGAACTTGTCGAGCCATAAGTGAAGGAGGTAGACTCGTTCGACCGGGGTATAATTCCTAAGGTAACTAGTGCTAGAGATTTTCCTGAGAGGTTGGGGCCCCATCACCTTACTGATCTTCGACTGAGGGGCTTACTATGAGCATAGCTCTTGAAACGCGGGCGGGGAACCGGGAAGACCCGTCGCTCACTTCGCAAAGCAGCGTCCTAAGAATAGAGGGGGAGGATCCATATATACTCGGGGAGGATTCCTCCTCGAAGAAGCTCTCTCTATGTTGGCACTAACGCCTATGACATCGGTCTAAAAGTTCCCATATAAGTCGAAAGAAGCTCGTGAGGGGGGTTCCTCGCTTCTCGGGAAAGGGACCCCATAAGAAAAAGGAAAGAAAAAGATGGACGGTTCGGTGGCGGAATGCGGAACCTTCGCGAGAGCTCTAAATGGAGGAAAGTTCTGGGAGGAAACGCCCGAGTCCTTAAGATTGAGTTTTTAGAAAGGGAACTGTCATAAAAAGAGTAGCGAAGCGGAAATGAAAAGTCGCTGCCATCCGCCGAGGAAGGACCTCGAACTACGGGGGGGTAGGAGGATCAGCTTGCGCGTGCAAAGAGGAACTTTTCGGTACTAAAGCTCGTGCTGGGAAATCAGCGGAAAAGCCGGCGCCTCGACCGCTTAATCACGTAAGGAAATATCCTAGAAAATCTCTTGCGACTGAAGCCCACCTGGCCATCAGCTCAGCTTCTTCCTCGAGGTCCTCGGGACGAAAGCGACTACTCCAGAGAACCGGGGGGACGTGAACCCGAGGCAGCTCCGCAGCTCTTAAGTTATCAGTCGCGAGAAAGAGATCTCTCAAAAAAAGGGGGAGGGAAAAAAGAAGTGCTCGGGCGCCTCTTCAATCATGGTGCTCTGTAGGGGGTCTTTTAAAAGAGACTGACAAGGAAAAAAATTTCAGAGGGGATCGTCGCTTATCGCAGCTAGGGGGGGCCAGAGTCCGGGGTGTTCAAGGGGTATACTACAAGCGACAGCTGCTCGGATATCTAAGGCAATCATCTGCAAGGAAAGAGGTCTTTGAGCTGAGAGGAATCGTTTCAAGCACGGAGACCGCAAAAATCCGTGTGGGGTCATCTGATCGGCAGATCGTGGGACCTCTTTCTAGGTGAGAAAAAGCAGTCTCCTAGAGGCGATTCGCTCCTCGGAGAAGGGCCGAAACTCCATCGAGAAAAGGGAAACGCCGAAAGATCGGAGAAGGGCCACTCGACCTCACTCTCTCTAAGGAAAAAGAAGTCTCCTCCGACCGAGTAAGAAGTTCTTATTTTCTACCATTTAGAAGAAGATTACCCGCAAAAAGAATTATATTCGGTGAAAAGGGGGGGAAAAGGTGTCATAGTCGGCGCACTGAGCATGCTTTCCTCTATGAGGGAATACTCTATTTTCAGGGGGAAAGGGAGGAAGAGAGCTCCCTGTGGAAAGAGGCCTACTGGCTCAAGCCGGGAACGCCGTCTTGCTCTAACGAGCTAGCCTAGCTCTTACGTCCAATTAAAAAAAGAGTCGGCGGCAACTATCACCCGAAAGACGGCAATCGACAAGCGTCCGCATGGAAAGGTCTCTATGCGCACGAGAGGAGGTCAGTGCAACTCTGCTGGAAGGAGGTCCTCCAGAAAAGAAACCGAAAAAAATTTCCCTCATACCAAAGGGTCTAACCGGGGAGACATGTACACGTCAGAGAAAGAACGGCAATGGATCTCTTGCTGCCGAAAGCTGTTCCTAACCTCCTCCACTTCGAGGAAGGGGGTTCGGCATGGGGAAAACCAACACCCTCCAAACAAGATCTCTGCGGTAAGAACATCACTACCCTTAGAGCGACAGGGGGATTCTCCACATCAAGGGCCGAAAAAAAGACGTTTCGTTATCATAAAAAAAAGAATCAAGAGAAAGTCCGTGGTACGAGTGAGCCATTCTCGAGACTACTGGCGGAAAGCGAAAAAAGGTCATAAGGGAGAAGGTCTTCACCAGGCCAGGGAAAATTCAAGGGGTCTTCGACTTGGCCGGGATCTCTAATAATAGACGTACCGCGTGCACGAAGAAAAGAGACGATATCTCCTACCAAGACGCCGAGGGAGGGGGTATCGAGATAAAGCGACTTACCCTAAGGGGTCTCAACAAACTACAAAACAGAATGGTGGACTTTCGGCAAGTGAACATTTGCAACTTGCATGGGGACGCTTCCGAGGGGGAACAAAACGGAAGAAGACTGAGGTGAAGTCATTCTCACCTCACGGCTCTCAAGAAAAAAAAGCTCTCAATCCTCTATTAATTCTAAACGGGGGGAGCTACCCTCGAACGAGATCTCGCTGATAAAACGATTCCGCAGGGCTAGCAAATCGAGCGAAGAAAAAAGAGAGAAAAAAAAGGACGCCTCTCCCGGCCTGACTGGGCGACCGAGAGAAAACCGGAGCACGCGGGGGAAGAAAAAGGAGCGAATCGCCGAGCGACGAAAGAAGGCGAAAAGAGTGCTCGAAGGGGAAAGAGCTGCCGCGATATCCGCCTGGTAGGGGGGGAACAGAGATCCAGTGAAAAGGGGGGGGGACGAGATCGACAGGGCCGAAAAGGTCACCCAGAGAGGATAAGG
>Ga0179593_1323578_pt1 | contig 12334 bp, 14 predicted proteins | sample CZODoug2_1_08_16_FD_185931 | JGI IMG/M metagenome (GOLD analysis project Ga0179593, IMG submission 185931) | Vadose zone soil fungal communities from Angelo Coast Range Reserve, California, USA - CZODoug2_1_08_16fungal (PacBio error correction) | ecosystem: Environmental > Terrestrial > Soil >...
ATGGGGAAGGAAAAGAGAGGGGTCTGAGCCAGGATTCGAGATAAAACGAAAACCTTAAGACTGAGGTGAAAGAGGGATTGAGCGAGGGAAATCGTTGTTTGGTTCTACGGGGGGAACCGCTATTTGTTGCAGAACCAGGACAAACCGAAGGACACTTGGAAGCATCTCAAAGAAATGAAAGGAAGGTCGGGGAGCAGGAAAAAAAAAGATTACTACTCCGCGAAGAGAAAAACCTAAGTCGCACTTCACGAATTAACCAGCTCTGCAGTCAGGGGACGGGGCGGGGAGGGGGGCTCTGCGGTCCTCACAATACTAAAGAAAGGATGTGTCTTCTATATAGCGATGAGTTGGGGGGGGTGGAGCGGCAATTTCTAGAATGTGGGGGGCAAGGTTGTTCACCTATGAAGCGAAGAACTAAAAAGTCGACTTCGTTGTTGATTTGAGGAAGGAATAACACTTCGTTCGCATTTTACAAGGAAAAAGGCCTCTGAAGAGAAAAGGGATGCTGGAAAGGTTCTGGAAGGCGAAAAAGGAGTGTGAACGCCGGCTACAAAGAAAGCGTACGTGAGGACGGTTACTCATCAAGGAAAAGGCGAACATGATCGTTAGAAAATGAAGTAAGGTTGCTAATTACGGAGGAACCACCGGGCTGCAACGGGAAGGTTCAGGGGGGGAAGGGGGAGACAAAAGTTTAAAAAGCGGTTCCAGGAGGGGGCACAGATTATAAGGGACTCTCCAGGGAAAGCAAATGACAGCCAAAACCACGGAAACGATTCAATCTAAAGGGGCCTAACACCCCGTTTTCTTGGGGAGAAAAGGGGGAGAGGGGAAAAATTCCGGAAGCCAAATGGGGCACCGAAGAAGTGAAGATGGGGGAAAAAAAATAAGCCGACGCTGACGGCAGGACAAACAGCGTGTTCCTGTAAAATTGCCGACAGTTTGAAAGGGGGGATGGAAAGGGCACGAACCCGCTTGAGAAAGGGGAGGGGCAGCGGGGAAAAAGGAGTCTCTCCCAAAGTGTCGGAAAATTTCAGGCACTCGGGGGGGGGGAAACTGACCGTGCGTCGGAGACAAAAAAACTAAAACAGAGGGGGGGGAAATTGCAGGCAACTTCTCTCAACAGGGGAAATCAAGAAACCCAGAACCAGAAAAGGGGGGCGAAAAGGGGATGATAAGGCATCGCAAAGCTAAAACTTGAACAAAAGACCGGATTGAAGGGGGGGGGGGGGATCCCTACCCTCATGAAGGGATCCTCGAGAAAAGGACATCTTCTTATTGTTTTAAGAAAAAAAAAAAGACAAAGACCATCGAGGATGGAGACAGCTAGGAAGAGGGGACTTACCATAGCTTGTTTTGAAGACCCCACGATATAAAAAAGAAAAGGATCTAAAAGGGGCACGGCGCTAGGAGTGCCGGAGGACTCGCGACGGACCTAAAAACTTGGGGAGATACCGTGGGGGGGGATAAAAAAGATGGAATCAACGAGGAGAAGAGGGGAAATAAATGTAGGCAAACACTTTTAATTACCCGCCGCAGGAACGCTTCACAAAAGATCATAACCCGAAGAAAGGCAAAGGCCAAAAAACCTGGAAAAAATTCTAAAGGAAGTAATTGCAAAAATAAGGGGGCCCGCAAAAGTCTTAACCGCCTAAAACCGGAAAACCTTGTTGAGGTAGGAATCAGGCAAAAGAAATGTCGGGGGAACTCAAGAATAGAGAAAAAAGAGTGCAAATCAAAAAATCAGGGTGTACAAACCGCGGCCGAAGAGGGAAACTTAAGGGGAGTGAAAAGTGCACATAGAATGTGATTGAAAAGAGAAGGGACTGTGTGAGAACCCAAAGCAACATAAAATTCGTGGGGGAAGGGGGCACGAGAATTTTTACCCCGCAGGTGTGGTGTGAAAAAGACAAAGCTGCAAGAAGAAAGGCGAGGGGAGAAGGGAAGATGTAGGGAAAAGGCAATGTGTCAAACATAAGGGGCGGCGTTTCAATGCTTGGGAATCGGAGAAGATCACACCCCAGCTTGAAAAAAAGAAAGGGACGAATGGCAGAGGGAAACTTAGTGAGGGGGGAGGAGGGGGGTATAGTCGGAGTGGACTACAAGTAGAACAACCGAGTATAGTACCGACCACTTTCGAGGACACAGAAGAAAAAATTCAAAGGTCGGCAAAGCCCGGAAAACAAGGGGGGCGGCATTTGTGGAAAGCCCAACAAGGGAAAGCAAGCCAAAAGAGAATCGAACCTCGGAGTTGGGAGGAGGGAAACGGATCCCTCAGAATGAAAGGGGGAGTTGCCGGAAAAAGTCCCCAAAAATGGGAAACGAGGGGGGGAAAGGCACTCTCACAAAAAACGACTAGGCAACGGTGGTAAGGGTTTGATGGGGTGGGGGGAAGGAAAAAAAAGAAAATTAAGTAATACTACCCCAGCTATCGGGCTTGAAAAGGAAATCGTTGCAACCTTTGAAAGGGTTATCAAGGAAAACAATCACAAAAATAAATCCCACTCGACGTGTAGGGTGGAACAAAGGCGACGGAAACCAAAAACCCCCACGCAAAAAAGGTCAAACTAAGAATCTTAAAGAACATATGGTGGAAAGCTTAGGCATCACTTGAGCAATTAGGGGGCCTCAGGGCATTGGACACGAAAGCCCTGCGCGTCAAAAAACTCACAAAAATTGTCAGTGCACGGTGGGATGGACCTGGGGCCCAAAAAGAGTCCCGCCGCCGGCCTCGAACACAAACCAAAAAAAAAAAAAAAAAAAAAAAAAAGAAAAAACAGGATGCCCTTGGAAGAGCCGGCAAAATAGAAGGTTCAGAAACCGCCGAGCCACTAGCGAAGGGGGGGGGTGGGAAAAGAAGAGGGAGTCGCCGTGGTCTCCTATCAAGGCATACACCTGACTTAAAAAAGCCAAAGCCAGAAAAAAAATGGTCGATCCACAGCTGAAAAGGTCTTGGAGGGGATGGAAAAAGTAGCATGGGCTTGATTCAACTGGGGGGGTCCAATAGATAATCAATCTGCAACGAAGGCTCTCGAAAAAAAAACAAGGAGGAGGAGAAAGAAAAATAACAGTGGTTCCAGAAGGGGGGGGACTAGAGGAAAACTCGACAAGACTACAAACGTGGGCGGTACAATCACGAAAAACTTTTTCCGAGGGGGTCGACATGGGGGTTACAGAAGATGAGGATCGGGGAAGGGGGAGGGGGCGGAGAATTGTGAAGGGATTATACGCCTCCGCCTGGAGAAAAGATAATAAAACGTCCACGAAAGATCGAGGGGGGAACTTCCCCTCTATTGCGTAACGCAGGGAGCGCCAAAGACAACCTTAGAAGCGGGAATCAGTGGGGCGAACGGGTGGTCAGCAACAAAGCAAGTCACAAGGGGGTCGTATTACCAAGGGCGACGGGCGTGCAAGAAAAAAACCAGAGAACCAAAAAAAGACAAAGAAAGAAAAGGCTCAGTGATTGCAACGAAGAGGTCCGGCAAAAAATGGTTTTTAATGGCGGGAAAGTGACAGGAATACCGGGTTGGTGGAAAGCATTGGGTGGGAGGGACGCGGGAAAGGTGATCGAGAAACATACCGTAGAGTGTTCGTAACGGGGGTGGAAAAAAGCAAATGAAAACCGATTTAACGAAAATGACCCTACCGAAAATATCGCCGGCGGAGGGAGAAGGAGGTCAGAGAAAAGGAAAGGAAAATAGGGGGGAGGGGGAAGAGGGGTCTCAACGCGCTTTGGACACACAACAATTGGGGGACTCGGAAGGAGAACAAGTACGGCGCATCGCACGAGGACGTTATTAAGAGCACCTAAAGAAAAATCAAGCGCAGGGTAATCTCAGATCAAAAAATAAGGCTTTGGAAAGCAGGTGGGTAGGGCACACATTATCCAGAAAGGACGGCGGGTTGGACCAGGAAGCGGAAGGGAAGGACTTTTCTAGGGGCAGAATCCAGGGGGCTCGCCGAGAAATCAGGAAGGGTCGCAAAAAAGGGTCTCAAGAAGCGTGTAAAAAATAGAAAATCCACGAAGCTACGGTTGTCAAGTCCATGAAAACTTTTCAGTATCGAGAGAAATAGCAAATAAGCAGTTAAAAGAACGCACGAAACTACTGAAAATTTGAAAAAAATTGCTTTAAGGGACAAAAAAGAAATCAAGGGGGATCTGCCGTGACAGGGGGGGGCAGAGTGGTTATGGTTACAAAAAAAAATATACCCGCGGACTCAAAAAGGAGGGTCGACTAAGTTGTGGTGTTGGGGGGGGGGAAGTGTGTTGTGCACACGAAATATTCTGTGGCAAGCCACATTGATTTACGGGTAGTAGGGTGTCATCCTTAAGGGTATCGCAAGGAATGGAGGAGTGGGGGGAAAACAGTGTGACTTGGAACGGGGGGTTATCAAGAGAAGTGGAGGGAGGGAACATCTAACCTTGGAAAAATTCGATGACTAACATAATGTGGAGGGGGGGGGGTGGAGGAGGTCCGGAAAGGTTGTGGAGGGGGACGTGAGAAGAGAGGGAGGGAGTAGGGGATGGAATAACCAGTTTGGTTGTGTAAATGAAGATTTGGGGAGGCGAGAGGGGGGGAAAATACGGGGGACCTTGAGGGACGGTAATAAGTTGTTGGGGGAGAAGGCATCGACTCTAGAAAAAAAAGGTGTATCAAAAACGCGAAGAAGAGTAAGCTTAAGTACCGACGGCTCTGCGAGCGCAGTGGAAGGAGGCGAAAGGCTTTGGCCTCATGTGTGGGGGGGATCAAAACGCAGTATCCGGCAAGCCACGGAAGGAGAAGAAAAAGTCCTGATGGACAGGGTAGCACTACAAAGCGAAAAAATATAGGGAGGACTATCATCGTGCCGCCTTGTTCAATCACGGACATTGGGGTTGGGTGGGAGAGAGGACAGGGAGGGGTCTTGGAATCCAGGGCGAGGGCCACTATTCGAAAGGCGGTGGGGGGAGGTGTCTCAAATTTTTTCAAAATAGGGGGCGCGGCAATGAACAGAGGGGAAAAACGGGGGGATTCCAGCATCACTGAAGGCAGTGACAACCAACTGAGGCGATAATCAAGGAAACTCTCGACTGTTGTTACAACCTACAGTTTCATAAATCAACAGAAACAAAAGGAGAACGGCTCGCAGGAAAGCCATCGCAAACAGGAAAAAGGTCCATTCTCGGGGGGGAAAAAGAAAAAAAGGCGGTCGTTACTGTACAGGGGTAGGGGGAGGTCCCAGCGAAATCAGGGACTTTGGAGTCTGGGGGACAAAAAACAAGTTTCAGGGGGGGGGAAGTGCCAAGAAAGATGGGATTCCAATTGCCTACACAACTCCAAGAAAAAGGGGCGCTAGACCAAAAAGAAACATGGGGGGGGGAGGAAGCAAGCCAAGTGGAAAGGTGAATCTTGAGGATTTTGAGTCCTGAGAAAAGGAGATAGATCGGGGAGGGCGGGGCAAACCCATCAGGGGGAAGGCTCTGAAGGAACGTTGGAATGAAATTCGCCACCTGAAAAGGCAGGTGACACGAGGTAACGCGGGTCTGGAAGGAACCGCCGCATTCCAGGGGAACGAAGAGAAAAAGAATCGGGGACCTTGATGGCAAGAGACCTAACTCCATGCACGTTCCGCCATCGGTAAAAAAAACGTCTAGGGAATTCAACACTGTCATCCATTACGGGAAAAAGAGTCAAAAAAGGAATCACTACGAAGAACTCTAGATTCAGGGGGACGCTGTGTCCGGAGAAGGAGAGAGCAAAGAATCAACTCTGGAACTACAGCGTAGATGGATGTTGTAGGTCAAGGAGTGAACGCTTACCATGACTAAAGACAGGAACATCAAACCCACGGGCTAAAATAAAGACTACACAGAAAGCCAGGTCTTTGCGTATTTGCGGCAAATGAACTCACCCCACCCAGCAGAAAAAAATCTAAATGCGAAAGTCGTGAAGTGAGATGGCGATCGGAAGATGGAAAGAAAAAGAACTGCTGCGCTCGGGGAAAACGACTGTCCAGGGCTTTGTGGAATGGGAAGAATTTTAGGTTAATGCGTCGGGAAGGGAGAAACCATAAAACTTTCTTACGGGGCCTCGATAAACAGTCAAGCAAAAACTAGGCAACACATTGAGGGAGGGGGGTCAACTTCGCGGTTCGAGGAGGGATAAATAGGTCAGCTGCCAAGGATTGGGACAGAGGAACAGCAACAAAAACAAACGAGGGGCGAGAGATAGATTCGATCAAAACATGGGAGGAGGAGAAACGCGAGAAGGACTTAAACGTGAAGCTGAAAAGGTTACAAACAAGGGAATTTGGCGAAGTTGGGGGGATTTTAGACCGCCTAAGACAACTAGTGTGTCGTACCCGGACGCGCCAGGTAAAAAAAGGAAAATGGGTAGGACAAAACAACAAGACACTTCATGAGCGGGTTTCAGGCAGGAGCAGACCTTCCGCAGCATCGAACACCTACTTCGCGGAAACTACAGAACCCGACGAGCATTGTCAGGAATGTGGGGGGGGAGGGAGGGGGGCGAGTCATGAGCGACAAAAGACGACAAGATAAAAGGGGGGGATGAGTTGTGCCGTAAGGAGGCATAGCGAGGGAGTGTGGGTTTTGCGCTGTTTCTGGAGAGTTGAGCTAAAATTGAAACCAACGAATCAAACGAAAAGTCCGAGGAAGGGGTTGGTTGAGGGGAGGAGAGGTAACTCGCCGGAAAAAGGGAACTTAAGACCTCTATTAGGTGAGGGGACTATAGGAGGAAGGGGAGGGTCAGTGGTTGCTCTGACGGAAACGTATCAGCAAGTGGTGACGTGCAGTTTTCGGAGCAACAAAAAAGACCCTACAAGTTGCAACGGGGGAAGATGCGGCATGCAGTTGAATAAAGGAAAAAAAGAGGCGTCCCTAGTTACGGACGCGTCACGAGTTGGGTGTCATGTGAGTTCTCAGGCATGCCAGAGAGAGCCGAGAGCCGGGCCGCGTATTTCGGAACAAGTGGTGCCGGCAAGAACAATAAGTGTCCCAGCCGGGGCGGAAAGGTGGGTCGGGGGAAACTCGTCACAAGGAAAAGAAAAAAACTTTCCGGAAAAAGGGGGGGCACCGTCCACAAATTGGTGCCCCGGACACAAAGGAGAGGTTGACGGGGAATCACAATAAGGAGAAAGCCGTCACGGCGACCAAAGACCGTTGTTCCTTCCCTTAGAAATGATGAAGACTAAGCTGGGTTGGGAGAGGCTTTTGTTCAAAAAAAGCGGCGTACTACCGTTGTGTCGCGGGGAAAATTGCTGGGGATCACAAGTAAAGATGCCAGTAGTCGATTGAATGCGCTAAATTTTGGGGAAAACAGGGGAGAGGGGCGTGAGAAGCCACCCAGAAAAAATGAAAGAAAAGCCAAAGGGGGAGCAAATCGCGACGACAAACTACTGGAGAAACCCAGACCCCATGGGAGCACCGATAGGGAGAGCCCTGAGGAACTAAGCAAAGAAAGAACAACAAATGACAGGATGCACGGTGCAAAGTACGGGGGGAGAGCGGCCCTTCGGACAGTCGTCCCGAAGAGAGGCGTTCGATTTGAGCGAAATCCGACCGGATGTCGTCGAAGAGATTGGAAAGACGGAGGGTGTTGAGAAACAACCGAAAAGAAACAAAAGTCACCGACGCCCGAGCACGCGCACGAGAGAAAAAAAATCTTACTCGTACGACTGCGCCCAGCGCTAAAAAGGGGGGAGTTGATCTCGTCCTGTGCAGAAGATGTCGATACGATATGTCCGCTCAGCACATTTATTACCAGAAAACCCGCTTCCACGCGCGAAACCGGAACTCCAGGAAAACAAACTTGCTCCATTCCACCCTATATTCGCCATCGGGAATCAAAGGCTTCACCGCCGCCCCTCACCCGCAACACGATGTTGGAGTAAGATCCGGCAGGGTGAAATGTGAAAGGTCGGGAACGCAAGACACGAGAAAGAAAAACTAGTGAAAAATCAAAAAAGGGTTTTCAATGCCTCAGAAAGGAGCCGCGGATAACGAATTTTAATGAGAAAAGGGGGGGGTGGAGGGGAAACCAGAATTCAGAAAAAGGTTGTGACAACCACTCCAACCAAAAACTACAACAATTTGAAATTGTCTTTTAACGAAGAAGGAGGGTGGGCAGGGAAAAAAATCTGGGTAATGGTTGTAAACATAACCATCTTAAATGTACAGTGGCATAGTTCGCGAGTTGTCGAGTCTTGTCACCCATTGGGTAAACATGTAATGGAGGGAGGAAGGGAGGTGAAGGGGGGCAACCGGGGGGTCCGCGCTATCTAGATCCCCCGCTTGAACTAGTGGAATGCGACGACTGCTTGAGTTGGTAGAGCCGGCCAATTGAACGAATAAATGGAACTATTGAGAGGGACCTCCAAAGCCAGTGCTCAGGGGGGACCATCTCGAGTCACAGGAGGGATTCCCGAAAAGGGAACTTGGGGAGGTAAAAAGGGAAACAAAACAAAGCTCGCAGAAGGGACGAGATCGAAACGGCAGGGTTTTCTTGGGAACGCGAGCATAGATGCCGCAAGGGTGTTCGCCGACTGAACAAAAACTTAGACGGATTACGGGTGAGAAGCGACGCGACAAGCCTAACAAAGGGGTTGAAGTTGATTAAAGAAATGACGTAATAAGCCAGCGGGGAAGATGGGGGCGGCGAAAGTTTTCGGTCAGGGTGGGGGGGGGAGAGAGGACCCCAAAAAACCGCAACGCGGGTATTTTAACGAATAGAGCAGGGAATCCACCAAACATGGGTCCCAACATACGGCCTGTCAAAACAGCGAAACGAAGGGCCTCTTCGGGCTTGAAGGAAGGTCGCCTCGGTCTGGGATCAAAAAACGATCAAGGAATACACACCAAACCAGTAAGGCCGGAGAGGTTTGGCTGGCCGTACCAGTAACAGCCAGGATTTGCCCGCCCCTTCCTCCAGAGGACCGGGGGAGGCCATGCCAAAGAGGTGGGAGATAACCGCCAGGGAAAAACTAGCAACAGTGGGGAGGAGAGCGCCGGTTCAGAATCTCTATCCCTTCTAACTCAGCAAAACCCGCGGCTGACTGGGAACCCATGGCAGATAGACGTATCCATCGGAAAAAGGGAAAGGTTGAGAGACCGACAAGCTGAGTCATGTCTTCTTCACGGGTTTCACCAGATGAGAAACATGGACAGAAATATCTCCAACACACCAACGGAGGATAAAGAATATTCGTAAAAAGAAGGGGGGAGATAGAGAAACCGTTAAAGCACAGAAACAGTGCCGTCCAATAAGCCGACGCCTGGGGGGGACCTCTTGTATACTAAGAGCTGAGAAGGGGGTTCCTCGTCAGCGCTGGCGGGGGGCGGCAGGTTTGAAGGGAGAAATCGCCGGCGGCTATTAATCCAAAAGGCGACTAGTGTACAGGCGTTATCGGGGGGCCTGCACTCTTGCGGTCGGCAGGGGAAATCAACCACGGTCATCCGGCAGAGGGAGGGGGGATAACCGGGGAGGGGAAGGTAAAGGTCAAAAAACACGAGTTCACACTGGTTTGCAGGACAACGGCGCAGGGCTGAGTGAAGGCCAAGAGGAACCGAACGCAAGTGATGACGAAAAGAGGGGCACACACTCTGTGGCAACGGGAGGTGAACAGGGCCGTTCGTTTGGGGGGGATCATGGGTTTTGTATGGGGCGAATGTTTTATCTAACCAATACGGAAAAAAGATTGGTAAAGGTGTTGTCCGCGCACCTCCAGAGATTCAGCCCGAAAGGGAAAAAAAAGGAGCTACGGAGAAGGGTACTAAGTCGCGAGTAACCGGACCTCTCGGCTTGCTGGAGTGAGGAGGGACGCAGTTAAACACCCGAATTCGGAAACAAGAGTTGTGCACCTTCGGAGAGAAGGACCTTTTCGGAAATTCCAAGAAGCGGACGGCAAAAAAAACCGCCGTCAGAAGGGGGGAGTATCGATCCGCCGCTGCGCAGATGACTCTGGTGGGGGGAAGGTGAGTGGGGGGTACGGGGCGACAATGTGTCGGTTTGACAGTAATATAGTGATCCTGTTAAGAGGGGCCAAGATTCAAGGGAGCGCTCCGTATCACTAGAAGTTTTCTAATGTAGTAGTCTGGGCTTCAGGAAAAAATCGAAAGCCCGAAGCGGTGAGGCAAAGGCCGACATTGGTTGCCAATGGGTTTATCTAGCTGCAAGGAATCCAACCATTGGAAGGCACTACTACCTTCCCGGTTGGGGAAAAAATGGGGACATACAAGAAACGAACGAAAAGGAAGAACCGAGCAGGTGACAGGCATCGGGGGGTTAGGTTTTAACAACTTACAGACCGTTTAAGGACAAATAATCGGAGTCGTAAGACATAAAGGGGGGTTTTTGGGGTAGTGGGGGGGAAAAAAGGCAGGAAAAGTCGGGAAATGCCACAGATTCCCCTAAGTCTTGTCATCCTTAAGATCATCCTGAAGAGGTGGTTGGAAAACAGGTGTTTGGAAGGTGTAAGCTAGTCTGGAATTAACCAAGGAAAGAGCTTAACCTTTCACCTTCTAGCAAAAAAAAATCTGCGGTGGGGTTGGGAGGAGCAAGGGACGGGGGGGAAAGACAGTGAGGAAAGAAGGGGCAGAATAATAGGGGAGAATGGCAACGTTTTGTTTAGTGGACGGAATGAAAAAAGTCTGGGGCGAGATTGTCGAAGGGCGGGGGAACTGGGGGGCGGTAATAAGGGGGGACATCAGAGAAGATCTAGTTCTCTATTACTAGCGGAAGCAAAAACGTTGAAAGTCACTCGGCGGCAGGGAGTGCCGACGAGTAGATCGCGGGGCATTATGACTCATGGGCCTTTTGGGGGGGGAGACTACGGGGTCAAAAACACAGGAAGACGGCAATAGAGAGGAAAGTCGAACACGCCGAGTGCGGATTTTCGCACAAAGAGAAAGGACTGTCGGTACGATCACGTGAATGGAAGGAGACTGCCTTACGCCCAAGGAAAAGACGGGGAAAAATTTTGGGAAGTTCAGTCGGTCTGAAAGGTATGTCCTCAGGGCGAGGGGCACAGTACTTTGCAAATGGGGTGTAGAGGGTTAGTCAGAAGGGGGGTCCGAGCGAGTGCGAGCTAGGCATCAGTGCCATCTTTTAGCAGTTGGATTCCAAAAGAATTGACAAGGCAGGTCCAAACTGTATGCGTGATCAAACGAAAACGACTCAACGTTGGGGGGGAGCAACCGGGGGGGGGGGGGGGGAAGGCAAGCAGACACATTAAAACCTGCTCTGCGAAAAAACCTCCAGGGAAAATACCGTAGCGTAAGTGTGTGGGAGGAAAAAGCTGTCACCGGGAAACGAAAACGGACTGTGGTAGTATGGTGGAGCGTATTGTATTGAAAAGCATGGGAACTCGCTTTGGTCCCGTGCACCCACAGTTCACGTTGGGATTACCATAGGAAAGAGGTGAAACGCACAGGGAAAAAACACTAACGCAACGTCAAAAAAGAAAAAAAGGGCGATCGAGAAACGGGGGGGGATGGAGGGTTGTGCACTCGGCCGGAAAAGTTGATCCTAGACGAGTCGGGGAGGCTCTTGGAAAAACAACCCCTGGCTGACCTCGCGAGGAAGGTTAAATAGGCGCACGGAAAAGGCAGTTGACGCAGCGTAACGAGGCAGGCGTCTGTCGGGTGAGGGACCGTGCGCAGGCCGGGGAACGATCGAAGGGTTTCCGAGGGCGAGATACCCAGGGACCCCTGCCAGTTCCAACATAGGGGGTTCGCCGGCTGACCGGCGAGAAAAAAACAAGACGTACATTAACCGGACCAAGCAAGGAAAAGGCATAAAAAAGAATCATCTGGAGAGTGAAAGTGTTACATGTGTCCGGGGAATGTCCATGTCACGAGAAAACCAAAAAAAAAAGTGAACTACTTGCAGCGAAAGCGTGGATGCGAGGTTAGGTTCAATAAAGGTCAACAGGGCTTTCCGGAGACTAGAACATCGACCAAACCCAGCCCATAGCTATTTCGCCACATCCGGAGGAAAGCCAAAGACATGAGGCATGTCGTAGTGGGTCGATCAGGAATGGGGAAACCCCCCAGAAACCAAAGGTCGAGTAAGAAACCCTGCAAGTCCTTAAGTGCGAAAATAGGTGGGGGCTATCCCGGCGGAAACTGTAGCCCCTCCGGCTACGAAACCGACTCTTAAGTGTGGCGAGGACCGCCTTAGGGTAACGTCAGAGTCCGGGTACAGAACAGAAAGGTCCTGAAAGGGCGGCGAGAAAAGCAAGAAAAAAAAGTCACAAATTACGGATGTCAACTTCGAAGGCCCGTTTTAAAGTAGGGTTAGATCTTCGGGCTGCGCATGCAGGGGGGAAAAAAGAGAGA
>Ga0179593_1483320_pt1 | contig 12334 bp, 9 predicted proteins | sample CZODoug2_1_08_16_FD_185931 | JGI IMG/M metagenome (GOLD analysis project Ga0179593, IMG submission 185931) | Vadose zone soil fungal communities from Angelo Coast Range Reserve, California, USA - CZODoug2_1_08_16fungal (PacBio error correction) | ecosystem: Environmental > Terrestrial > Soil >...
ACAGCGGTTGGATAGCTGCTGCACCACAACCGGAGGGCCTCAAAAATCTAAGGTCTCGGAACAAGCGGAAGTGGAAGTGACTTCACACTTCTGCAACATCCAAAAAAAGGAAGGTCGATGATCATGACGTGAAAATGGAGAACATAGTATAAGGGGTATAAGATAAAATTAATTTCGAAACTCGGCATGCTCCGAGATTTGCCGCATCCTCGAAAAACTTGCCCGACGGTCCGAGAGTTAAGCAGGTCCAGAGTGTTGAACTGCGCCTCTGCACCGGGCCGATCAGGAAAGACGCTCTTAAAAAAGCGGGCATTTCAAAAACCTAGGATTACGGGGAAACCGATCCCTTTTGGTCCTCGGAGTGCGTGCTGAGAAAAGCAGGGTCACGCGGCGGGGAACTGGACCGCGGCCATCTTGCCTAAAAATCCATACCGAAAGGAGTTATATCTACGCAAAAAAGAGGCACGGGAAGAAGGGCCCTATGATTTTAAAAAACTACTCGCACTACCGCGGGGGGGGAAATCCATCACCACGATCGACTGAAGACAAGAAGGTGAAAGGATGTCGCGGGGGAGGAGGCAGGGCGTATTGAGGTGGCAAACGAACCTTGGGCTCGGTGGCGGCCGCCAAATCGGACCGAAGGTCCGGAAAAAATGCAGGCTTTGGTCTAACGGAATTGAGTCTTGTCCGCGCCATAACATCATACAGGCGCCCCTGGCCAAAAACGCTTGCTTGCGGGCGCGGTTCCTCCAGGTACGAAGAGTAGAGTGACTGTAATATCCTGGCGGGATTGAGTAGATGGTTTCTGGTCTACCACAGCTGATCAAATGGAGGGGGGTTCAGATCCGGGGGCAAGAGCATTGCTACGAAATAGGGGTTGGCAGTGGAGAACGAGCGCCTTCCAAGGACAGGAAAAGGGGACTACTTCCGTGAGGAGGTACTGAAACGAAGATACGACCGCGGGGTGCTGGTAGTTTCAGTTAAAAAAAGTTTGACTTAGAGGATCTTCAGAATACTTTACTCAAGAATTGAGGCCCTCGTAGGTAAAATATTAGGAGCATTAATTAATAATCAAGGGGCTTCCAGGGGCTGGGGCAATGAAAATTGTATAAATTTTATGCCAAAGATTGGTTTTTAGGGAAAAATCCTAGCCGGAAAACGGGATCCTAGCCTCTGAAGGAAATTGCAAGGCGCTTTACGGAGAAAAGGTTGGAATAGTTTACCAGATAGAAATGAAGGTAAAATAGTCTTGAGAAGTGGGAAAGCCTCGGTTAGGTAGATCTTCGGGGGGTACTCAACCAAAGTTTCGTCGCTATTGGAACCGCAGGAAAAAATGGTGATCTAGTTCCAAGTGTGGCTTTCTTATTGCGTGAACGTCGGGCGAGAGGAAAATCCTAAGGGCGGGAAAATTAAGATAATCTCATAATCGAAAGCGGAGAGTGATAAGTTAACCAACACTTAAAGGATTTATGATGGGAAGATGAAGTTTAAGGCAGCACTAAGGAGACTTGAGTTGGAAAAAAAAACAAGAGGCCTTCAAAAGAGCGAGGCGTGGCAAGGTCAGAGGGACGTCATCGATCCAGTCTGAGACTAATCGCTTCGAAAAAAAAAGATAATCCTAAACTTAGGGATCGAACGCAGCTTCCTGCTAGAAATGTTAAAGAGGGGGGAAAAAAAGGAGAGGGAGTTGGCTGGGGAGTAGAGTGACTAAAGCTTCCAGGAAGCCATGTGCCGGGGGTCCCATCCACGACTTGCTCGGAAAAAAAAGGAAAAGAGGGAAAGGGCAAAAGGAAAAAAGACGAGAAAACTGGAGGAAGGGGAAGAACTCCACTTTCGCTCTCCGTTTGAGAAGTAGGGAGGGGGTTGAAAAACCGCAGAGAGTGCAAGATGCAAGGGAAAAAAAAACAGTCTTCCTGAGGGGAGCCGTCTGCACACACACTTACAGGAAGCGTCCAAGCGCTGGTCGTGGTAGCGCGAAAGAGAGATAAATGGCAAAAAGGTGGGTGGAATATCGAAAAAACAACGGGTATGAGGAGTAGAGGATGCCCAAGAGAAGAAGGAATCGAGGGGGAGAGGGGAGGCGCAGAACTGCGAAAGGGAATGCAAGGAGCGGGTGCAACGGACACGAGAAGAAAATAAACTCCCTGCCTGGCATTTCGCACGCCGCAGCAGGTTGTGCAACCAGCCAGCGCTCAAGCCGGAGGCAGGAGTAGGAAATTGACACGACAGTTAGATCAGTGGCCAGTACTTGTGCCGGGTCCAGGAATTTCTTCGGGAACGAAGCAAGACGGTAGGGGGGCAAGGACAAGACGCCAAAAAATACACGGGGTCGACTGAATCTAACCCAAACGATCAAGGCAGCGCTAATCAAAAAAAAGCAAAGCCATTGAGAAGGACTCAAGGAAGCAAGGCCGCGGCTCAGCCTTGGGGGGAAAAAAAGGATTATACTTGAGGAACAGCGCGGAGGGAGCGGGACCTGGTGAGAGGGAAGGGGGAAACCGAGGAACGATCCGAGGAAATGGAAAAAGAGTGTGGAGGACACAAAAATGCGAATTGACGAAGAGAAGGGGTTAAAGCTGCTCGGAATCAAAATCCGTCTTTGGTGTTAACGATACTCAAAACGGCCTTACAAGATCGGAAGGAGACAATAAAGCAGGGAGACAGTTCGAATCCTATCCGGCGCCCGATAGGGGCCAGGTCGATGTCGCAAAGCCCAAGCCTTGGAATTCTCGATCCGGGTGGTGGCAGGCTGGGAAAAAATATACGCCGAAAAATCGACAAGGTGGTTGCACATAAGTCACGAGTCGCAAGGGAAACGGAAAAGAACATGAAACGAGGATTGGTCGGAAAGCTTGGGGGGCCGAACGGGGCAACCGGGTCAGAAGACCGCGCCGGTGAGACTGGGACGAAGAGGGAGCTTCGCTGCGGTGGAGGTAAAGGGCAGCTGGTCCGAAAAAGCGTGCAGAGTCAAAGTGTGTCAGGCACGAAAACAGAAAGGCTCCAGAAAGGGCACGAGCCAATTAGAGGAGGCCACCGGGGGGAGAAAATAGACGCAGGAACGCAGGGAATTGCTCGGCAAGTCCGAAACGCCTTCGAGGAAAAATAAAGTCAACCGATTGCAGCAGGGAAGGGGCGGGCACTGATCACCAGAGAAAGGTCGACTAATACTCCCTTGGACGGTAAGTTAGATAAGCCAGGCACTCAAAATAGCTGATAGTAGGAAAATGTGCTAGAAACCTGGAACACCGCATCACTGAGCTATCGTGGGGCCTAAAAGAAAGATATCTAGCCAGTCCTAAGCCTATGGAAGAAACCGCCAGTCCTCCTTGTTTCAATCCTTGTAAGATAAAAGGAATCAAAAGGGAGGAGCCAGTGTCGCTTGCGCTTGTCGCGACAAATTTATAAGAGCAGAAAGACGCCTGTGTGTACGCGGGCATCTGAGGAAAGCCAAACTCCCAAGGGTCCTCTACAGATTAAGCAATTCGAAGGGCTTAGGATACAGATAGTCGGGGGATGAAGGCAGTCAGAGAGTCAAAACATAGGGCAGCGAGGGGTCAGTAGGGGGGGTTATTAAGGATGGCCAGAAGGAAGGCAGGTAGCCTCAGTTCTTATACATCTGCGCTGCTCTAAAGCCAGTTGACCTTCCAGCGTTCATAGAAGAATGCTAAAGAAGCAGTGCAGTGTCTTCATTTATACGTCAGGCTGAGGGGAAATATTCACAGATTTGGGCACGAGTACTGGAGGAGGAAAACTTTCAAGGACCGCAACAAAGGTGGGGACAAAAAAGACGGGAATCTCCGGATTTTTGGAGGATCATTCTCCACTGGGGCTAAAGAAACGACACTGTCTCAAGCATCGTGAGCGAAAAAGGATAGATGAAAGAACGGTGTTTAGGCTCAGAGACGAAGGGAGGGATCAGGGGAAGCGCAGGGAAAGGATAAAGCTTCTCTTTTCCCGGGAATACTTGGGGTTGATCAACAATTAAGGAAGGGAAACTACAAAGGCTGAATAGATATCAAAACAACAATAAAAGATATGGCCACCCGGGGGGGGGGAGGAAGAAAAGGACGTCCGGTCGAGCAAAGTTAATCCTCTGGCGCAAGAATGATACTTCAACCCGATCTCACCAAAAAACGCGTTCGTCGGGGGATTCATGCTTACGAGTGTCGACATAGATTATCTCTCCCGGGGTTTTGAGAAGGATCGGGGTGGGAGTGAGAGGGAGGGAGGACCGTCGCGGCAACAACTGCCGGCCTCTTCCGGGGGGCGTCAATATTTTTTGCCAAAGTAAATGTCTGACGGTTAGAGACGAGGCAAGGGGGTTAGAATCCGGGGGGGAAGGGGCTCTACCTCGTTCTAGCCTCTCGAGGCCGGATATCCTGCAAAAAGGGGCCCTTTTTGTCTCGAAAGGATATGAAAACACTAGTGAATTTTAGCTGGCGATGGTCACCCGCTCGAAAGCTAAAAGGACAGGGCAGCCGGCCATTCCTTCTACTTCACAGAAACAATAGAATCAGACGCGCTCCTATGCCGTGTGAACACGGGGCTAAGAGGCAGGGCCGGAGGGGAATCATAAAAACGGGCTAGGCCCAGACGGACCCAAGGGATGGTTGCGGAGGGGGCTGATTCTACGTCTGTCCAAAGTACCTTTTGCCTGGGGGGTGGATGGGACGTTGGACTATGGCGGGGGGGAAAAGAAAAAGGCGCTGTTTTTGTCAAGAAGGAATTCTGGGGTCTCCAAAACAGAATGCATACAGGGACTAAACTCTCAGAGTGCATTTCCCTCAACCGACGGGAAAATAAGGGGGGCAAGTATGAGGATATAGAATTGCGTACGCCGCCTCTATAGTATTGGGACCCTTCGAAAAGCCACGCTCTAGCAAGTATTCTGGGGTCATGCTAAATGATGACGAGCCGTGGTAGCACATCGTTGGGGTGCGTGAGCGAGATAACCTGACATTAACATACAAGGTTTGGAGACAAGCTGGTTTGGGAGGGGCAACCCAAGACCGACTACGTAGTGGGGGGTTTGACCTTTAGGGTTCGTCCTACATGGACGTAGAAAAAGAGGACGCTGGAAAACTTGGCATCCGTCGGAGAACGCGATGTGCAAAACGGTCGGGGAATATAAAGGTCGGAAGTAGGGTAGGGGGGGGTCGGCCTGGCGTTTGAGGACGGTTAAAAGGTTAAACTTTATATGCCCATTGTGGGGGGGTACGATTCCTTATCAACCATAAGAAAAATAAATAAAGGAACGAAGTTCAAAAATGAGATTGTTCGGAGAAAATTGTGGAATTTCAAAAAGGACGCGGAAGGAAAAATATCTCTTTAATGCGATTGCGCCGCGGGAGAGGTCGTACTTTTCAAAAAAAAAGTTCGAGGGAGAGGGTAGATTGTCCCAACCAAGAGTTTTAGAATATGACAGAGAATTGTTCAGTCAAATCATAGGGACTGGTGGCCCGTCTGGGGGGTTGAGATGAACAATTACCTTTTGATTTAACCGGGAGCATGTCAGAGGGGAAAAGAAGCAAGGACTTCAAAGTTGAAATAAGTGAAACCAAGTACTTATTGAGGGTGAATATTAATGGACTGCGCTTCTAAGGACGTGATTGCGCAAACGAGGAAGGAAAGCGTCTTAGGAGAGCGACTGTAGAGATGAATAAACAGGTAAACGCATGACGCAAAGAAATTGAGTAGAACTGCAGCAGACGGGGCGGAGGACTGGGCAGATGGTCCTTAAGACAAAGGTAGATATCTGGGTAGGACGAGGGACATTTTGAAGACGGGGGGTGGGGTTAAGAGAAATAATTGGCATGAGGTCTTTTTAACGTCATAAAAATGCTTCTGGTGAAAAACAAAGAAAAGACGGGGATGCATCAGCGCTTGCATGAAAGAATACTGGGGGGTAATAAAGAATGGGATATACACAGAGCAGAAAGAAAGCTGGGGGAGCTGGGGGAAAAAAACTCCAAGGGCGCCGGAATAATGTGGCGGCAGATGTATTGAGCATGATAGGAGAATGATGGACAAAAATAAAAAACTCTACATATAGCGTAGAAGAGTCTTTCGGACAGCGCGACAAATAGTTCCGGTTGAAACTCTCTCAACAAAAAAAAACAACTAGAGTGTAAGAGTATATTTGTTCCCAAGCAAGAAAGAAGCGGGAGGACGGATCTGTCCAGATAAGTCGACTAAGGGTAAGGTGGGCATAGGGCGTGGTGAAAGCAGGGCATAAGAAAGAAGGGGATTTCCGAAGTAAAGGCATCAAAACGCGTCTGTGTGGCAACCGTGTCTCGCGCATACGGGAGCAAAAACGAATTGGTAGAAAATTAGAACAGAAAAACAAGGGTTATGCGATCTCCCAATTGGGACGGTTCATCCAGGCGGAAAGTGGGCTATCAAAAGGAATGGGGAGGGTACTGGTCAAGAATTCATGAGGTAATTGTTGCGTCTTGGGGACTCCACTCAAGAAGAGAGTACAGCGAGATCGACATTATGAAGAGAAGAAAAGACTCGGACTCTCGAGCCTGTTTAGGTGTCCTTCAATTCTCGTAGCTGGCTTCTTCGCAACAGGGGGTGGGGGGAGGCGGCACCGCTAGAAGAGGTCCACTATTTAGTGCAGGAAGATTGGGCAGACCAATCGCTTCTCCCGCGTTTGAAAAATCTTACTCCATAGAGGAAACCTAGGGGGGGGGTCAATGAAAAAGGGAAGCACTTCAATTTCCTCTTAGACGGGGCAGGCAAGTAAGCAAGGGAGGGAGTCCATAGGACGGCGCACCGATCCCACAAGAAAAAAAACGTAATCTTGCAGCAGAACAAGAGTAAGGGAAAACAGGGATGTGGGGGAGGTTGAAGGCTACTCAGAAACTCTACAAAATTGTGGAACCATAAGGGGTAACCGAAAAGAAAGCTGACAACTAACGAGGGGTCAGTGAGCGAAATATCACCTAAGATTCAAAATTGTCGCCAACTTACAGCGGAGGGAGCGCGTATGCGTGAGAGGTAACGTTCGCGGGATGAAACACCAGCTCAGAGGATGAGACATTTTTAACAGGTAACGCCAAGAACGGAAGAAGGACGGGGTGTTAAAACGGACGAGAGGCACCGCTACGGGTGCGAGGCTGCAAGTTCCCGACGTTCTGGGGGCGACAACACGAGCGGGGTCAAATTCATAAGTACAAGGAAAAGAACGCGGGGATTTCGGGGGGGTTTGGGGGGGGCCTCAAAAAAACACAAAATGGCGACGGGGCTATCACACTTGGGTCAGGGCAGGCAGCTCGCGTCACACGAAAAAAAAAAGCATTAAAAGCTCTATCTCAAAAAGATTGGAAACAACAAGGAAATCTGAATAATGGGAAGGAAAAAAAATATATTCTGGCCGGGAAAAAAGCGCCGAATCTCGCAGAAAAACGTTCAAAGTCCAATGAGGTAGCGGGAACCCATCAACCCGATTTAGAAATTGGAGAAAAATGTATGATGTATGGGAGGGAGGACAATTCATTAGGCGCCCATAACCGCCTGTGGGGGAAGACACATCACACCGGAAAGGAAGACCACACGCAAACCACTTAAGGGAAAGATCCGAGAGTCGACAATGCTCCGAAGGAAAAGCCGAAAGATGCTTTCTGGTGGGGGTTCGTCGTCTTGAAGCTTGGCTAAGTCTGGAAAAAGCAGGGGGGCCTCGTCGAGTGATCGGGTGTGGCAGGAGAGGGAAGGGGTAGCCTGCCTCGTTGCGGCGCAAGCATGAGAGAGGGAAGGAAAGACAAGCACATGTTAACGCAAGACAGGTGAAGCGAACCGAAAAAACAAAGACCGTCTTTCGGGGTAAGTAGAGACGGGGAAGAAAAAAGCTTTGAGAGGAGGGGAGAGACTTAAACGGGGAAACTTTCAAAGGGAGAAAAGCGGGACTGAATCAAGGAGAGCGTGCAGGGTTTAACACTCGGCATCCATCGAGGGGAGCAACTAACGGATCCTATCTCAAAGAAAGTTCCGGGTTGGCTGCTATACCTTCTATTAGACGACGGGGGGAGAGCCGGAAGCATCTCGACTCGGCGGAAGGAGTGGAAGGCATTTGTCAGTAAAAAAGAAAGGAGGGAGTGCCCTTGACTTAACTCATTTGAGAAGGTAGAGAAAGCTAGGGTGGCATCTAGAATGGAGAGTCAAAAAACGAGGAGGAGAAAAGAGATAGCAACCCTTTTTATCGAGAAAGGCTTAAACGGTCTGTCACATCTACTTCCTCGGCACCTGCGAATGGGGAAAAGGGGGGAACAAAGGCAGCCTTCCAGGCCGAAAAACGTAAAGCGATAGGCAGGATTCGGAAAAAGGTCGGGAAATGGGGAACGGTCATGAAGAGAACAGGGATGGTTGGGAGAAGGAGACGGTTGGGATTGTCTGTCAGTCGGCTCATGGCTTCGGATAGTGAAAATGGACCGTTCGCGGAAAGGATGGAGAATAAACTATTTCAGAAAGAGTCCAATGGGGGGAAGGCCTAATCTCAGAATGATAAACTCTTGCATTTGAAGACTAAGGTTCAAGTGGATTCCTTAAAGGAGGGGAAACGGTTTGTCGCGGCTTTCTTTCGGGGTGAAGGCAATGGCCGGTGAAACGGGCGAAGGGGGACGGATCTATATCCGACATGTAAGGCACCTCCATTCCGGGAGAAATATCCGACAATTCTCTTTCAGGCGTGACCGGGGCCTTAGGGATGCCGCGACAGAAAAGACTATAGGTGGCACAAAAGGGGAGGAATTTTGCGCCTATTCAGGATAATCGGATTGGAAAACCGGTGGGTCTCTGGGTGGGAGTGAGGCCCTCGTTAACGCGGGGGGCTTCAAAAAGTTAGGGTTTTGCGAGAACTTGAGTAGAAAATACATAACATCAAGTACTTAGGGGAAAGAAATTGGACGAACTCTCGGGAGTTGGATTCATCTATCCAGAAAGCTTAAAAATAAAAAACCCGATAGAAGAATTCATCTTCTTTCAGGCCGCGAAGTAATCAGGATGTGTTTTTCAGGAAAGCCACCCCTGAAGACGTTTTGGTCAGGCAATACTGGCGCTCTCCGGGTTGACAACACCCCCAGCAGTCTGTTTGTTTAGGGTTCCATATATTGCCATCGGGCCTGTAGGCGCCGTCGTGAAGGGGAGGGTCAGATTTCAAAGCACCGGCGCACCGGAGGGGGGGGATGAAAATTATTTCGGGAGAAAGGGGAGTACGTAGATGCTCTGAGCTGCGGTTAAGGGAATATAGAATCCCCAGAGGCGGTTCAAGATAGCCTTGGGGGGGTTTCTCGGAAAGTAAGAGGCCGGGGCCGGCCGGGTACGCGGAAATGGAAAGGGAATCAGGCCCGCTGGTGGAAGAAGAGGGGGCCATTAACACGCCAAATGATGCGGGGTCGAAGAGAAAGCGAGGGGCAAAAGACCAGGTTGGATCGAAGAAAAGGGAGGACCCTAAATCGCGTGGGAGGGAGAGGGGGGCCACTAGGTAACTTATGGGGAGAAAACCAAACGGTTTCGGGGGGGAGAAGGGCGGGTTTTTAACAGCCGAAACAATCATTGGAGCACCTAGTTTTGGGAGGGCGAAATGACAATAAGTTGGGGTCGAATGATCGGGGGAGAGTGATCTAATACTCTTTCTGGGAAAGGAACGGGGTGAGGAACGAGAGGGGTCTGGCGCGGGAAAGGAAAGTGTAAGGTAACCACAGTATAGGATTTCCGGAGGGGAGGATTTAAAAAAACTGCGCGGCTGAAGCGGAAGTGATTGGATTCATCATGTTCCCCCGGCGAGCGGAGTATCGACTCTCTGGAATTTGGACTTAACAGCAATAAGGGGAAGAGCCTCTGCAGGACATCATTAAATAAGAACTAAAATTCAGGCTAGAAAAGCTGCGCTCGATGCCAGTCACGATATATAACTTTTCGGTGGAGGGCGAGGACATTTGATATCTTGGTAGATTAAGCGGAGATAAGGGTCGCTGTCTTGAACCGGACCATAAACGGCTTGAATTCGGTAAACAGGAAAGGAAGAATGATGCCCGGAAATCGGGGAAAGGAGCGACTTGGTGTAAAAGATAACTACGAAACTGACGGGCGGAGAAGTCGTGATCATATTTGGGGTACACACTCTCTTCGTGCAGGCAGGACTGACGTAAATCCCTCAAATGCTAGGAGAAGGGCCACAAACGAAGAAGAAAAGGAAAATCAAGCAGTCAGCCATCCGGGGCGGCTTCTTAATAAAGAGACACCGATCTGATATTGGGCAAGGGTCTGCGAGATGCAAAAACCAATTTTAAAATATATATAGGGCCCAGAACAAGGGAGAATCTAGTCAAGGAGCACGAGGAGAACGATGATATGAAGGTAACTGTCTTTGGGGAGAAAAATAAGCATCAGAAATTGGACCCTTGCCGCAAATGACAATCCTCTCTTGGGGAAAAAGGTGAGGTGCCACCCAGCCCAAAACCGAGAACCGCCAAGAAAAAACGCAGTCTCTCAAGCAGGGGGGAACGGCGAGGGGGGATTAAATGTTAAAAATCAATAACTCGGGCCCCTGGTGCGGGTCCCAGCCACACGTTAAGTATGGGACAAGAGGGGGAAAAAAAAAGGGGTATTTTCCTGGGGACACCCTGAAGACGGGAAGGAGGAAAGATTACCCAACCTAAGGACAGAGCTAATCGCGAGTAAAGAGGGAGCAGCGGAAACCGAGAAACTAATAGAGGATTTTCCGGTGTCCTAATGAGAAAGACGTCTTGTCTCTCTACACTGGTGAGGAGGTGATGAAGGGAACATCTGATCTCTATACAGAGAAAATGGCAAGGACGGAAGTGGTTGCATTCGCCAATACTCGGTCGTGCATTTTGTAAATCTTAATCTTCAATCATAAAATCCGTCATGGGGGAACTGGAAAAATATTCCAGACTTCGACATCTATGGTGATTCATACAGAAGAAAAACAAGGTCCCGATTTAGAGCAGACCACAATCCGCACAAGATCAGCGAGAAAGAAAAAATCGATAGGAATGCGAGAACCTATGAAGGTTTCGCGGGAACAGATCCGCCAGACATCGCAACACTTTGTGCGAAAAAAGTATCAGAAAGAGGAAACAGCGGGCCACAGTACGCATGGTGTAAATGGGTGGGGTGGGTGTGCTTCATGCCGCGAAAATCTTGTCCTGGTCACTATTCCAACCGTGTCGGGGAAGGGAAAGCTCATGAAAAAAAAAATAACCTTCGAGTCGGGAGGTTACTCAGATCCTCCAATCTTGAGAGCAAGTAGGACAATTAGGAAAAGGCCCTCCTAAATTAAGGAAATGAGGTCCGAACGAGAATGATCTTACCGGGGGACGCAGTTTTAGAAATAGGCACACTCCTGAGGAGTCCGAATGCAAAAGTCCATGGGACACGAAAGTAAATAAGACGTATTGGCGGTAATAGAACCACAAGTAACAGATCTACAGTAATGGTAAAGGGGGGGCCAGGACTGATAGGCGAAGGGCCCACCCCAAAAAACGAATGGCTCTGAGAGGGAGAAAAGGCGATCTAAGCCATGGGGAAGAAACACTGTTGGAGCGCGGGTGGGTAAATAACAAGAAAGACAGATCTAAGTAATGCCGCCACACAAGGATCTAGGGCTCCACTTGCAACGGGGCATCAGTGGGTTAAGAAGGGACGCAACCGCAACCTTGCGGTTCGTACCATGCAGGCTTTGTGCTGGAGCGCCCAGATTGCCCGTCAAGGCGGCCATCAAGACGGTGTGGGGCCGGAACCCACTGGGAGGCCGAAACGCTCACACACTGCCCAGCCAGCCGTCGCCCTGGACAGCCAAGGAAAAGGACAGGCTGCGCAAAGATCGAATGGGAGGGGGCAGGGAGGCTGCGAGGAGGAGGAGGGTCAGTAGGGCGCTTCGATGGGAGTGTTGGACCGGAGATGCACGAAATAGACGCAAGGAAGGCGGCGCAGCTGCGCGCTACCAAGGGCCAGCGAAAAATGGGGAAACCAAGAAGTTAAAATCGACGAAGAAGCCGAAACAAGGACACGGGGCACTCAAAGGGCTGGATATGCCAAGTCGTGAAAAGCGGGTCTGCGTCGCGGAAGGGAAGGAGGGGGCGGGAACCTCGGCTGAGAGATACTAACACTTGTGGGTGCAGACTGAAGACAGAGGTCACGCAAGGAGACAGTAAAGAAAGGAAGGAAGCGAGAAAAGTCGAAACAACAGTTTTGGAGAAACCTTACCAGAGGATACAGACGGCATTACAAAGCGGAGCTGAAAAGGGTTACCCGGAATACATCAATTGCAATCGCCCCGTTGAAAGGAAAAAGAGGAAAGTTCTCCTGAATG
>Ga0179593_1599613_pt1 | contig 12334 bp, 6 predicted proteins | sample CZODoug2_1_08_16_FD_185931 | JGI IMG/M metagenome (GOLD analysis project Ga0179593, IMG submission 185931) | Vadose zone soil fungal communities from Angelo Coast Range Reserve, California, USA - CZODoug2_1_08_16fungal (PacBio error correction) | ecosystem: Environmental > Terrestrial > Soil >...
GGCGGCCCGGAGAAACGAACTGTACCAATCTTCAAGAAACGGAAAGGGAAAAGAGGCGAATCTTATTAAATAAAGTACGTCTGACTTCCTTGACAATCACACAATCCGGCACGGGGGTGCGTCTTAATAACAGTGGGTGGAAGGTGGGATGTACTTCGTCAGGTTGGAGAAAGTATCTCTAAGCCGCGCGAGACGCAGGGTCCCGTCCCTCTTTACTTTCTAGAGAGGGGATGCGAGGACCAACTGGGGAATGACCAGTTTTCGGGGGGCCGGGTGGCTCGAAAAGATGAGTATTGGCCCAATAACGTCGTTCATTGGAGGTGCAACAACTTCTGGGGAGGATAACCCTAGAAGGGGGGTGGGGGGTTTTGCGGTGGGAAGAGGAATCCGTGAAAAAAGGTTGTCAGTGGGTAATTTCTGAAGTGGAAAGTAAGTTCAAAACTTGCAGTTTGTCGATCTCGATGATCAGGAGAGGTTTACAGAACGTCCTGGGTGGTTCTCGAGTAGGTCTGGGGGTACAGACTCGGGGTAGGCGGGTCGAGAAGGGGCTTTGAATTCGGTAACACTCAGAATACTTGGCCTCAGAGGTATGCAAGTGGAGAACCCTCTCTCGTTGAGGAGTCTGGTGTTCAGTTGCTTCCCCTGGTCTTCTCGGGTTGGTTGGAAAACTGGCTCACGTACAAACTGGTTGCGTCTGATCGAACCACCACTTTCTCAACCTGTCCGGGGACATGGGTCTAGGAAAGCTGTCAAGGGGTTCTGCCTAAGAGCCCCGGGGAGAGAGACTAAGGGGGAGCGGTAAGGCTCAGGTATGGTCGGAAGCCTCGGTCTTCCCTGGGAATTTGGACGTAATTGGGTATTGGAAACTTCGTACATGGCCAACAGGCAACGGGAGCCTCAATTGACAAAAAACTTTAGTCGATGGATCCTGTATGACAACCGTAAGAGAAGATAAGGAGGTTTATATTAAAGATTCTTTGAGTCGGGGGGGTCCCCAAAAGGGCCTACTCAAGGCGTTCATAAACCGTCGCAAGGGGGGAGAAGATGAATGGGGGACCCCGATTCAGAAGGATAGGCCGGGAAGGAAGGGAAGGCTTCTGGGGGACGGATCTTTGCAACGGGCAGGTCGAGGGGAAGCTTCAAAAAGAACTAGGGGAAGCTTACAGGGGGGTGGATCGGAAAGCACCGCCTGGCGGGAAAATCCGAGGCTTCAAGGTGAATCCCCGCAGAGGAGCTTGAAGGGGTCAAAGGGCTGAGCGGGGGGGAAAATGTTGGGTCAAGAAGATCTCCTACCGGGACTCTGGCTGAGGGGAAATACACCCGCGCAGACAAGAAGGGATTTGCTTCTGCTATTTTGGGGGGGAAAAAGCTGGATTTGTCCACCCAGCAAAGAGGAATGACTCCCACAGTGCCAGTTGAAAAAAGATCCAGCACGAATAGGATTGTTAAGGGGATTCCGGGCGAAATCTTCAGGCAAGGGACTTCTGGGTGACAAAGGGTCTGAGAGGAGTGATCCCAAAAGACACGTATAAAGGGAAGCCCTAAGCTACTACGTCGCAATGGGGCGGGAATTTTGGGGGAAAAAGAAGGGATCAGAGACTTAGCTGCTTACTCGACATAAAAACCTAAAGGACAACGTTGTTTTGCTCATTAAGGGAAGCGGGGGGGCCATGTCTGACAGACACTCCTGTCGACGGTCGTCCCTTTGCCAGGGTCTTGAAAACACATAGCCCCCGTCAATACGAATTGAGGGATACGCTTTGGGGGGCCAGAACTTTCCCCCTTGAGTTCAGTAAGTTCACGTGCGAAGATGGTCAAATTAGACGAAATCGAGGGGGGGGGGCCTGCCAGGGACGGTCAGATGGGAGTCGTCAGCCAAGTTTGGGTAGAGGCCAGAGAGGGGAGTGGTAAGGGAGGGCGACGGCGATAAAAAAGTATTGAAGGCGCATGGGGAAGGAGGGTAGAAAGAAAGCCGCCAGCGGCCGTTAGGTAGATTTCGGGAAGAGTCCTGGTCCTCTACAAGTCGCGGGGGGAGGGGAAAATGGGTTTTCCGCAGATTTCCCGCCTGAGTTGCTCCGGGGGTCAGCTGAACTTCGGCATTTGGAACCCTCTCCTGACAGAAAAAGGGTCGATGGATAAAGGAGAGGGGGGGGAGGACTCTTCAAGGGAAAGCGCATGACTCAGGAAGAGTGTTTCGCATACAATCAGTTCACCCGAGCCCAACGGAGTCAACCCGCAGTGGAACCTGTCTGGAAATACGCGCACGGAAGGGGGGTTCTGTCGGAAGGGAAGGGGGAAATACTCTCTCAGCGCTCGGGCTATCAAACTTTTTTATCATCGGCAGGGCCGGGGGGGGGGGGTGGGGGGGGTGGTGGGGATTTCACACCAAGTAGTATCTCTCCCGGACAAAAGGGAGTGGATGACCAATGGGAAAGTCTAGTTGTTTACGACCCCAAAATAGTTCCGTCGTTCAGTAACCACTGGGGAGGGGCGGATAATCTAGGCCCGGACTATAGGGGTTCAAAGGAAGGAACAGCTACGAGAACCATAGGGGAAGATGAGTGGTTTGAAGCTGCACTTGGAGGGCGCCTTTTGGAGCTTGGGGCCGACTGGGGGATTCCCTAAAGTGCTATTCATTCGGGGGTGACTGTCGCCCACATTTCATCGAGGAAGAGGTCCAGGGTAGGAAGTCCCCTGCTTTAAGGCTGCGGCGCTGGAGTATCTTGCCCTACGGAGCGTCTAAAAGAACAGGTTTTCTGTAGTTAGTCATCCATCGAAGAGTTCTTAGGGTGTTCGCAGACAAATGCTCTAACTCGGAAAACCCGAGATTCCGGAACAAACTCGGAGCGCGCACCTTGGAACCGAGTTTCCAACTCGATTTGGAGCAGCAGAAACGAGAATATCACGAAATTCATAACCTCGGGGGGAAGGTAAGGGCAATCAAAACAGGCCCCTACGGGGGACCCGGTTAAGGTCAGATCCCAGGAAAAGGGAGTACGTACATCTGCATCAGAGCCAGAGGATTTCAAGTTGGGATGGCGGGCTTCCGAGAGTGGCGCTGACATCGCTGGGGTGACTCTCGAGGTCATACCTGTCCAAAGGTTAAAGAGCGAGCGACGGGGGTTGAAAGAGCCTAGGTCTTGAAGGGGGCAGAGCGCTAAGATTTAAGTGGGGGCAGAGCGTTGGAAAAAGGGGATTGGGAGGACAATCCAGGGAGTAAACAGGTGAGCTGCAGAAGTGAGATTAAAGGATACCCCGGAACATCGGAGTGGGTGCTGGGGTGTTGAAACGGGAGGCCTTGATCAGCAATGGGGGAAGTGGGCCAAAACGCCCAGAGTACGGGGGGCACACGCAATAAAGTCTTCAGGGGGGTTATTCGAGTCCAATCGTCCCTGGGGAAGGCGCTGTGAAACAGGGGACTCCAATCAGCGACGCTGTAAATTTACTGAGGATGTTCGGGGAAAACACACGGGAAGGTGAGGGCAGGGAGGGCACGTCTTCTACATTGTCTCTGGGGGATTAGTATCTGAAGAAGAAGGTCAAAAAGAGCTCCGCAAAAAAAAACCAAAAGCCATCAGCGCTCGAATCGAGAAGTTGGCTTAATCGGGGGCTTCCCCATTAGAGAGCCGCCGTCCTCGGTTCTTTCCCGCCACAGTCTATTAGGACCTGTAATTTCCCAGGCCAAGGCCAAAAGACCAACTCCTGAAGAACTCGAGGGATACGCCGTGAAATGTCAGATGACGGCTAAAACCGCAGGGGACTATCCTGTTTGAAAGGGGCCTGGGCCGGAAAGATGCCAAGAACGGGCTGGGACGTTAATATCCCTTCTGGGGGGGGACTACTCAGTTAGGAAGAACAGCAGAGAGACTAACGGAGGGTGCTAAATCAGCGACTTTACAAAAACGCATGGGGAGGAAAAAAAGCCGATTCCGAGTGTTCACAGAATGGGTATTCCGTCGAAGTCGCACTCCTTGACAGGAGTAAATTCACACGGAAACAAAAACCGTAAAAAAGGGTTTAAATCTCTCGCTCAAAATTATTTTCATTAATAAGAATCCTAGTTCAGGGGGGTAACCAGTGTTCTTGGGAGCAATCGTCCTTTTACTTAACTCTCACAACCCAAACAAAAGTGGGGTTGCAGCGGTACTTTGGGGGAGACCGCATGCAAGCAAGGGCTAGGTAATAAATAGGTCGTAGGGGAAACATAAAATGGGTGATGCAAGTTGGGTCATTACTCAATCAAAAAATATGTGCAGGTAGGTCGGCGTAAGAGGAGCCTTGCGACACCCAGTCCAGTAATCTCAGTAAAGGGCGAATTTACGATGGAACGAGATCATGGATTTTGAGGAAATCATTAAATAACGGAAGGAAGCAATCCCTGAGGGGATTTGATTTCTTTAAGGGGGAATGTAACGTGGGTTTCATGGGATGGCCGCGATCAGACACAAAACCAACGGAGAGAAAAGAAGACGCCGGAGCAACCAACGTTAAATCTTCAAGACTTATTAAGAGCGGAAGCTAGGCAGAAATCAGGACCGAAATTCTTTAATGGGCAACGAAAGACCAGTGAATTACTCTGGGAAATTCTGAGCGGTGGCGGTTTACGGGATCGGTCGCCTGTGACCTGGGCGCTGTCTCGAAAACAGATCCGTTTTCAAGCCTTGAGTGCTGAGTGCGGGGAGTCAAACGGGGGGTCATAAGATGTCATTTATTAATACGTTGGAGGGCGGAGAGCCTGAGTCAGGTTTTAGAGTGGAACAACCCCTACTGCGTCACCCCCTGGGTTGTGTGGTCTCTGGATTGGTTCACATTCGTCTTAGCCTGGTGTAAAGGTGACTAGTATGGTACCTTCATTAAAAAACTCTGTTGTCGATCGAGCCTTAAGGAAAAACCTTTTAGGGAATGCTTCTTGAATCCGAGAAGGTCCTGACGGGGCTGGTAGGTGAGGCAAAGGGTCCCATCCTCCTCAGGAACTGAAGACCACTATCTTTTTCTTGGTGTGGGTTAACCGGGACCCGGAATGTCTCTTTTAAATTCTCCCCTTGGGCGGGCCGGAAGACCTTTCTCCCTTCCTGTAATTCTCTGATGGCTGCCCTACCTAGCTGAAAACAATCCTCTTTAAGGGAAAAGGGGGTCAACGTGGATGCTCCACTGCGGCTACATTGTCCCCACTTCTGATCCCCTCATTTTTACACCGGACTCTCATCTCCGCTACGGATGAATCTATTTTAAATCACGAGTTTGGGAGGTTGCTCTGGGGTAAGGTGCGTTAAGCGAATAGGCTTGTCGGGCGAAAAAGGAGTTGGTTACGTTAAGGATAGGAGTTTCTTAGGAAAGTGGGCGGCTGAGAGAGGTGGTTCCGTCGAGGTTGACCTTGGATCGGCGCGAAAGACTTCAAAAAAAGGGGGGTTATCGGTAAACCTCTTCAGTTGCCATAATAATCCGGACAGGGGGCTAGGGAAAATCAAAAGACAAGGGCTCTTATGTTACAAAGATGGACTGTAGGAAAGTGAGGAAGCGCCTACGGGAATTACCTTCATAACAGTAAGAATTGGCTGACGTAACGGGGTACGTTAGGCTCAGGTTCCACAAAATGAAATGAAACGCCCGCCATGGACGCAGGAAAAAGAAGCGAAAAAAAAAGAGAAATGGGGTGGAACGGGGGGGAGGTCCTAAAAAGAGCGACTTGAAAGGAACGGCATTGCTTTCGTTACCGAGTCAATTAACGGTGCCAAATAAAGCCGAATATCTAAACGAAATGAGATTCGAGCACTGAGGGAAGCGGGAATGTGCCCGGGAAAAAAAAACGGCCTGCAGAAGGAAATCATCCAATGCAACGTGTTAGAGGAACTTTTCAGGGAGGTCCGCTCCCGAGAGGGTGCGGTCTACCACGATGACTACGTCCAAAGACAGGTTGGGACAGGGGGGGGACCGACAAAATCAACAGGGGCCAGGTCTTAAGGGTTAGAACCCGGGGTGTCGCTAACAGGGGGTTGTTCCTGGACCGTGACCGCGGTGAGTCGCATGGAAGGGTTGTGAATCTGGAAGTCTTGTCTGGTCTAGCTAGTCCGGGGGAACCAGACCTAGAACTTTGCACATTCTAAGGAGGGGATCTAGGAGCACCAAACGATTGGATTCGGTTACCGGCTAGGCGGGAATAGAAGGCCTTGGGAAGAGTTCCCTCAGCAAGCGGAGATGGGACACCAGTAAGGCAAGAAGTTGTGTCGTGGCAGAAAGACAGAGGCTAAGAATCTGTAAGGGAACTTCGAGGAAAAGAGTATCCCACAGCGACTCCATCATTTATGAACAAGTAAAGAAGGAAGCCGATGGTTTAGAATAGAATGCCGCATTAATAAGTGGAGAGACTAGTTCTACAACGAGGAAACATCACGAGTGAGGACCAGTCGGGAGAAAATCAACAAACAAAGGAGGAAAAGATGATATTGGGGGGATAGAGGGAAAGGATAGATGATTTCAGAAAGGTGAGGAGCGTGAGAGGAGGGGCTAGGATTCACATTGCTAGGCAACTCGACTTACATCCAGACCAGCTTTTCAAGGCGGCAAAAAGGGCTTGACCTGGGGGGGGGGGAGTTAATATATGCTGGGACAGTTTTCTAACCAAAGAGGATGAAGCGGCTGTAGAGAAAGTCCCAACCTGGACATGAGAGGTTAACCCAGGGAAACGATATGCTCGAGGGGAAAGGCTTAAAATTCATCCTCGATCAGGCCATGCCTGAAAAAACCTTACCTGGCGTTGGGGGGGGGGGTCACGCCATCTAGGCCAGTAGCTGTGTTTTAAACACGGAGAGAAATACTATGCCACGAAAGCGAGGCTTTAGACACAACTTGTGCTCAAATCCGCAGACCTAAAGTTTTGCAGGAAAAACTTTATGGAGTACCATACATATATACAGAATTAAAAAGGGAACAACAACTTCTGCGGGGCAGAAAAGTCAGTAGCCTTATCGCAACTTGGTTGTTTCTAAATAAGGGGAGTTGGTTTCTCAGATAACGGGATATTATCCTAAGAAAAAATCGAAGAACCTGGATGGGTCGCGCTGACTGCAGGAAGTTCAGGAAAGAGGACTCAGTACATTCTATAGCATCCGGGCGGGAGTCCTCTAGTACGGGGGGGGATTTTTGGATGATTGGTTATTGAAGATTACAAGAAAGCAATGTCATAGGCAAGAGTCTGGGAAGTGACGACGACACCAAGCGGAAAGGAGTTTTGGGTGGTGGAGCTTTTTGGGGAAAGGGGGGATGGAGTCATGGAGTTGTTGAATTTGTGGCAGAGGCGAAGGCTCCTGACAAGTTATGGCGTCGTGTGGCAGGCGGAAAAAACGCTTAAAGACTATGTTATGGGGACTAAAATCTAAAAGGAAAGCTCGGGGACACTTGGATAGAGTTTGAGGAGTTTGTCCCTTTCCAGCCTGTCACTGAGGGGACTTTCCGATTCCAGGAGTGCGTGCAGATCCCAAAAATTGTGACAGCGAAAAAGGTCGGAGCTAAGGCAGGGGGCACTCCGCCGCGAAGCGAGCGAAAAACAGGGTCTGAGGCTTTCAAGGTAAACAGGAGTCCAGGCTTCCCGCGGTTTGAAATAAGCCGACGCGACAGTTTAATGTCATGGTCTGAGAAGAACTACACAGAAAGGCAGGATTGAACTATACCTCGGGCCAATGAGAGCGGGCCCTAGAGCAAAAACATGCGGGACAAGCTCCTGTTTAATGGGGGGACCTAGGGCTATGGCGACGACGGGAAGGCAGCCAGACAGTTCTCTACCAGAAGCTAAAGTGCTTAACTGAGGCAAAACCGTCTTGGAAAGGAGCCTCAGTTTCGAGAAAAAATATGCGCTCCGAGCATGGCGTTTGAGATTATCGCCAAGGGTGAGTTGTTAGGTCCAAATGGAGGGGGGCGAGAGTGGATGGGCTTCTCATGTCCCCCTTCTCCTAAAAAACGAGGGGGGAGCCGTGGGGAGCAAACAGCCCTCTTCTAGGAAACCTGTATGCCGGAAGGCCGCCGATCCGGAAAACAAAGAATTGAACCCCGAAGGACTCCAGAAAACTTCTAACTGGTTTTTGAAAATCGTTGTGCAGTACAACAGGATGGTGAATTAAGGCTAGAAAAGAGAACAACCCCGTGGGTCTGTTACGAAAGTCCTTCACCAGCACAACCCTTAGGGTGGTCCAGTCTTTGGGCATCAAATGCATACGGTTCACCACGGTCTTAGTAGAGAAAAACCTGAGCCAATTGGGGAAACGTGCTCATAAGAAGAAAAGCTTAAGGTAAAAATTTATTAGGAGGGAATCGCTCAGGAAAAAACAATTAATACGCTCCAGGAATCACTAAAAAGAATTGAGAGGAGCAAGTTGTGGATGGGCATCTGATGAAGAGCTTAACTTCGGAGCGTTCGATGAGGGACAGGGGTTGGATATTTGAGGGGACGGTGTTGATTCGAAGCTCTAGAACAAAACTTGAATAAGGAGAGACGCGTTAATCAACACCGTGAGATCAAGCATTCAAAATTGAAAAAGACGAGGAATTAGAATGACTTTCGTAATGAAGGCAATCACCCCCAGTTAGACAATCGGGCAATTGGGGCAAAGGGAAATTCCTTTAAGTAGGTGCAGGGGTTCGACGGCAGCTCAGAATGACATCCCTGAAAAGGGGCTGGTGTATTTCGTAAGTAAAAAGATGTTAATCCCAATGGCTGTGGAAGGGTTGCTAAAGACGAGCTATGGATTTCCCAAGAGAACGGGCGGGGGAAGTGCTTTATCAAAAAACTCGGATTCGCACCCTACTGTTGTTTGGAGGAAAAGGGCGATGAAAAAAAAGTCGGTACAGGAAGAAGAAGAAACGTAGGAACCACTTGAAGGGGGTCTAAGATAGGGACACAGGGTAGGGGGGGGGGGAAGAGGGATAGCTACCGGCGGAGGGTGGGGAAGGTAATCAGGAAAGAAAATTTAAGGTAGACGGTTGGGGGGGAAAAGAAAAAAACTGGTAGGTAAAGGAGCCATACAGTGGCTAGAGGCCAACAAAGTACGGGAGGCTAGGTGGGGAGACGGCCTAAAGAAATAATCCTTGAGAGGTTTTTATGTCTACATGGGAGAAAATTGGGCACAGGTTAGCCCGCTTTTGTGACGTATATCGCAAGTGAAACGAAGAAGGAGGTCGTGTATGGCAGTCCGGGGGAAGGGAGTCTCGTTTTTAAGTATAAAGAGGTGTCTTTCAACCAAAAGAAAAGGCTCCGGTGATTAGTGGAAGCTAAAAGAGGCGCGACCAGGAGTGGAGATACGAGTTGCAGGCTCTAGAGTCACAAACGTGAGAAAGATTGGGGGAAATCGGAAAAATAGGATTCATTTAAGGACTCACGGGTTCTGAAGGTGAAGGAAAAAAAAGCAGTTCCGAGAATGGCAGGGCAGGGGAGTACCATGAAGAGTCCTCCGTGACCGGTGGACGCATAAAATGGAATACGGGGCGATTTGGGACCTTCAATAAAGGTCCCGACAGGGCTCAAGGCAAAAAAAAGACCAAACCAACGCATCTTTGGCGGGGGGACCCGGCGATCAGAAGGAACCTTCTGCCGCAAATGCGAGGGGAGGACTCGTTCATCGGAAATGAAACAAAAGCAGGCTGCGACACCGAAGGAAGCACGTAAGCACGGTCTGTAGCAGGGGGTCTCAACGAAAAACGAGCCTTACGCGGAAGCAGAACCTCATGGAACGTTTTGAGAAGAAAGGGGAAGGTATTGCTGCCAGAAAGAAGTTGGACAAAGGTTCAGAGTCCACGCAAGTGTGCGCGAATTTCGCTTTGGATCACAGGGGTTGGCGGATGTCCTGTAGAAGTGGGAGTATCGGGGAAACTGAGGTATGCAACGTAATCGGAACTTAGGTTGAACTAACCACTTTTGGCCAACGGGGGGGGCCAGAGCGGGAATAGATTAAGCGCCATGGCAAGAGGTACAAAGTACTTGCATTTCGCAGGGAGAAGTCGGCCAGCAAACTCCAGTTGCGGGGTTTCAGGCATAGGGGCGGGGGAGATCTTCACGGAAAATAAAGATGACTGTCAAGCGGAACTCTCATCATGGACTCATAGACTGGACCTGATTGGCGCACGGCAATGCTCCGGACTCAGAAAAGTGGGAATCCACTTAAAAGGAGAAAAGAGAAACCACGGCAGGAGAGCGGCAGATTAAAACAGCCGATGGTGGAAGGAAGGATATTCCGGTTCAACCTCCGCCGTGGAAGAACTGACGACTCACCTTTGGAGATCATCTTATAAGGGGCGGGGGAGAAAATGATCCAAAAGATTCTTCTTCAGAAGGGGAGCAGGGAGAGTACTCCCGGAAAGTAGTTACTATTATTGGCCAAGACAGGTTATCAGGAAGAGCACTTCAGATGTATTCACTATGCGCAACGAAAAACCGTCTTGTAACCTGCTTTTCACTGTCAGGGGGAGTTTCGTGGCCTGTGTGGGGAGTTTCGTAGGAAGGGTCTACGCTTCTGAAAAAGAAGTCTCTTCCGCTTAAGCCCACCTTGGAGAAGGTCGACTTTTGGACAAATGAAATAAGACTGCTCGGCCGGGAATGGTACAATAATCGCTGGGAAAAAGGGAATGCCCGAGGAAGAAACTCCTAACCTACCTTTCGTGGAGTGGAGCGTCTTACTTGCTCCATGGTCAAGTATCTTTGGGGGGAAGAAAGTGGAGTAACCTAGAGAAAACTCGCTCGGAAGACAATTTTCTTCAGGACATCACAGCAAAGCGATAAGGGGCAGCCCAACTCGGGGGGGATAAGTCGCGGGACATACTCAGAACTATAGCTGAAATTATAAAAGATTGCCTGAGGGCAAAAAACCTCCTGGCGAAAGGGGGGGTCCTCCGGGGGACAGATGACCAGGAGCTACACTAAATACAAGATCGCATCTACTGTGGTGATGGTATTATCGCAGTAGAGAGTTCTAGGGAGGACATCCAGGAAAAGCACGGGTACCCAGAGGCCTCTTTTTCATGGTGGGGTCAATATTTGTATTGCGGGTGGCCAGAGGGAAGCAAACGAACATTGGCAAGATGAAGGAGGGGGGTCGGTGAGCGGCGGACTCACACCCGGCACTGTGGAGGGTGTTTTGTCGCTTTGGGAAACGGGCGCAAGCTGGCGGGAGCGAGGAGGGTGATGGGGTCCAAAAGAGTCACGCCTAACCAGGAAAGGAGTCTTGGTATCCCCGCAAGGGGAGCCAACGCGCCTGAGGGGGGGGGGGAAACTTCTCACAGGGGGGACCCAGAACACTGACACTAGTACCAGGTTACTGGGGGAATTTTCAGACGAAGCGGTTAAAGGAATTAGACTTAGGAAAAGGATTCGTTTTGGAGCGACTTTTGGGGGGAAAGATCAATCCTGGCGTGCGCTGACTGAGCTTGCAAAAACGAAAGGCCTACATATAGAAAGAGACAGTAGGGGACCCTGGCAATTAATCCAAGGTCCTTGAAATTGGCGGGGGAGCACCCCGCCGAGGGTGGAGAATTAACCCTATCCCTCACATAATGCCGAAAGGGAGAGCCGATCGGGGTTCAAGACTTCGCGTTGGACAAACAACCACAAAAAAAGGAGCCACCGCAGCCGAGAGGAATCTACTCCTCAAAAAGGGACTCCTCATTGGGGGTGGGCCTCGTGTGGCTCGTAGTGGAGAACAAACCGCCCTTCGGCAATTCGCGGAAGGGAATAAAGATTTATGATGAGGGTATTGAAAGAACGAGAATCCTCACGCTGCTTGTTGGGGGAAAAGAATGCTTCAACCTACGAAACCGCAAGGGTTCTCAGGTTGTAAACAATGCCTTTCGAGGCCACCTATTCGGATTCAGCTCCTTAAAATACACCGCCGGAGCTAATCCGAGGACTCTGAAAAAAATGTTTGAAAAGAGGGTTCTAGGGGAAATGACAACGTCATTGGTCAGAGTTCTCTGAAGAGAAGCCTGACAAAATGCATCCTAGTCCTTGAAGGAAAGAGAAAACGAAGAAAAGGATTGGCACATGCTGAAGGGTGTCTCCAGGGAAAGGAAGTTCGAGGGTGCGCTGCTAAGCGTAATATTTACTCAAACTGCAAATTGGGGGTTTGAAACATTTTGACTCAGGGAAGAAAAAGCAAGAACGTAAACTTTGCAGGCCCGGTGAGGAGAGGGAGGGGGGAGTGCAACCCCTGCAAAACTCCCCTTTACCGAACACGGGGGGAATTGCCCGAGACAGAAAAGGGGGTTGAAGTGATGAATAAGTTCCCTGAAGAAGGATACGCTGCGATAAGGGAAAGTTCTGGGGAGGGAAAAGGTCAACGGTGTTGGGGGGGAA
>Ga0179593_1522116_pt1 | contig 12333 bp, 15 predicted proteins | sample CZODoug2_1_08_16_FD_185931 | JGI IMG/M metagenome (GOLD analysis project Ga0179593, IMG submission 185931) | Vadose zone soil fungal communities from Angelo Coast Range Reserve, California, USA - CZODoug2_1_08_16fungal (PacBio error correction) | ecosystem: Environmental > Terrestrial > Soil >...
CCGGGGAAGGGCGCGAACAGGTCTCAGTCCCGCGTATGAAAAAAGAAGCGACAACGGGCGCAAAAAGGCAGGGGGGGGGGACACGGAAGGGTTTCGCGGCGTCTCTACGACGAACAACATCGGATCGGAACGAACATGATAAACGGCACAAAACAGCAGAGGGACGGAAAAAAACATGGCAAAAAAAATGGAAAATGTGAGTAGGAAAACCGCCGGAAGATCAAAAAATGGCGGGAGGGTGAAAAAAAACCCCTTTTTGCAAAGGGAGAGGGGAAGAGAGGATTAGGCTGGCAAGACGTCAAAGCAAAAAACAGTAAATCGGAGCAGGATGACAAGGGCTTCGGGCAAGCAGAAGTGACCTCGACAGTGGCAGATGGACAACTTTGTCCTCTGAAAGCAGAAACACTAACAAAGAACAATGATGGGGGGAACCTACAAAACTGGGTGGGGGGCTGACACCGTGCAACGTGAGTAGGGCTGACAGGGGCAAAAGCACAGAAGGGACACGCCAACGTGGTAATAAAGGGTGAGGAATCTGGTTTTTTGAAGGCGCGCAGGGACAAAATTTAGATGCGGGCACCGCCGACGTAGACAGAAAAAAAGTAAATGGAAGTTCTGAGGGGGGGGACGGGAATTTTAAGTACATACAAAGTGCACGAGGGAGTGCACACCGTGCTCCCTAAAACCGCACGGTCATGAGAAAATCGGGAATCAAAAATTCAAGAACGGGAAATAAGAGGCGTGAAGTTGGTGCGAACAGGTAAAAGGTTCAGGGCGCTCACGTCCGTGGCAAGGAATGGACAGCCAGACCAACAGAAAAAAAGGGCTCAGAGGAGCGGAGGTCGGTAACATCAAGAACGGTTATTCAATTTAGGGGTGGGTAAAACCGTTGCCACGACGGGGGGCCCAACGACGACTCCAAGGAAAAGATTCAAAAAAAGGCAAAAAAGATCTTACAAATAAAGGGGGGCACAGGTGGTCAAACGAATAGTGGGGGGGGACATGCAATAGAAAATTACTTAGAACTCAGAGGTGGACAATACTTTTACCATATTTGATCTCAAGAAACAACATGGGAATTATTTCTCAACGATGCGGGAGGGAGTAAGGTGAACGGAAAGCGCATTCCATGACAGCGCTCGCGAAGCAGGGGGTTGTCGGCATGATCAAGGCAGATAAAAACAGACCTACGGGTGGAAGATAGGCACGGAAACACTTAATGTTGCGAAAAATCCCGCGCGAAATGCACGGAACTACAGTGGAAAGTCGGGGGGAGAGTCGACCAGTCTCCACATATTAAAAGGCCAATCGCAGAGATGAAATGAGGATAGGAATAGAAGAAAGCAACCACCTGGAGTAACAGTTGCCAAGAAGAGAAAGACGTGCGCGGGGAAACAGGGATCTTAGGAGGGGCACAAGAAAAACGCGCGAAACACTGGGGGAAAACAAACGGGTAGGGACACAGGAGGTGCCCTGGGGATCGCTCTGATAGAAAACACCAGACTTGATCTATGCCCTTCTAAAAGGGCTGTAACCAAACACCGGTTTGTAGAACATTGGCAGACAATCCGTATTGGGTCTAAGCGCCAAGAAAGAGACGAGGAGGAAGGGGCCAACTAAGCATGTTGGCAGACCCCACTATTTCGAAAAGCAATCATGTGATGACAACGGGAGGAAAATGCGCGAGCGGGGATCAAGCTCCAAACTCTGAAGGAGGGGATAAGTCTCATCGGACCGGGCCTCAATCGGATGCGAGCCGGACATGCACCGACTTGGGGGGGGATGGAGAAGTGCGTCCTTGTCAAAGGGGGGGGGAACGGAAGCTCGATGAGAGAAAAAAATCACGCGGGGAACCCGAAGAGAGGGGAAAGGAGAAAACTTCAAATGTCCGGGGCAAGAAAATGACGATCATATCCGCTAGGGGCAGGACGTAAAGATAGCAAAGAGGGGGCGCACTGGGTCCCAACAGACGACGGGGGGAGGTAGGAGGATAGAGCGGGAAAATTCAGAAAACAACACAACTGAGGAGGAAGAAGGGGGGAAAGAATCCGCTGTCGATAAAACCCGAAGACGAAGAAGTGATCGTACGGAGGGGGGAGATAAAGAAACTCATGGGGGGGATCTCTGTAAGGTGAAAACGAAGAACATGCCACAAGAATCGTATCGAGGTCGATCCATGGGAAAAAAAAAGACAGGGCCTCCGTGGGAGCTGGGGAAACCAGAGTGGGTCAACGAAAACAGTTTCAGAGAAGCCCCCTTTTATACACCCGAACGAAGAGGGGCAAGCCCTGGGGAAAAAAGGAAAGGTGAAGCGAGTGAGAACCGAGCAGCCCGAAAGAGCGGCGGCCTTTAAATATATCAAGCAGCAAAAGAGGGGTTGGTCGGAAAAAAGAAACGCGCATTAAGACCGACAGTTGAAGCATAGACTACGAATCGGTGGCAGCACAAATGAGGAGGTTTGTAATGGAACCCGTGAATAGACAGGGCGGAGCGATTCGACAAAAACGACGGCGGGGTGTGCTTGAGGGGAAAAAAAAAAAACGTGTGGGTCCAGAAAGGCGGAAAAGTGGCATCAAAGTCGGGAAAAGGAATTTGGGGGGGAAAAGCTCAGGCGATCACAAAAGGGAAAAAGACGCGAACAAGGGGGAGCCCCAGGTCGCGGGTTCATGCAAAAAGAGAAATCGCGTTTGCCTTCAAAAGAGGGCAAGATTTCTATTATTGCAACAATGAAAGGGGGGGGGGGGGGGGGGGCCAAGTTGGACAGGGTTGGGGACATTCGATGGGAAGCACGTGGAGACTGGAATGCATCTCCAGTGTGGACGAGGGGATCAACTACTAAAAAGACGCCAAAAGTTGGTAAGGGGCGGACTGGGGGAGAGAGAAAATTGGGTTTCGTTTCAAATGGTCCGAGGAAGAAAACCAAGAAAACCCCCAAGGAGGAAGGTGGGACATTACGAAATGCTAACAATCTCTAAAAACGCGGAGATGATAGAAAAGGGGGTTAAAAGGTATCGAAACAAGGGATCAAAATAAGGCTTTTGTGGCGGAGACGCACATTAAAGTTTGGGGGGTGGACCATAACAACGCGAATAGATACTTGGGGTGGAAATAGTAATTAAAAGGAATGGAGGGGGGGGAACTAGGAAGTTGCCCCATTTCATTGGTTTCCGGCTGGAAACTTGAAGAAAAGGCGGTAAGTCTATTCGGGCAAGTCAGTGACACAGATCACCAGGATTGGAACCCGTGTTTTCCTACCCCCGAGATTAAGGAAAAAGTTCTGACTGGAACCTTCAAGAGGTAGAAATATTTGTGCTGTTAAGATGTCTGAGGTAAGTCCGGACACCTCGGGAGAAAAAGCCCTGAAAACGGGACACTGGCTCTCCAAAATGAACACACAAAAAAGGCTCAGCAAGCAATAAAGTCAAAAAAGGTTGGGGGATGCCGACTTGGTAAGCACAGCTTTAGGTCGATACGGCCAGCATAGGGCCAATTTGGGCAAGTCTTATCAAAAAGGAGAGCACAAAACCCATCCGCATCGGTCCGGGAAAAAGGCGCCGGAATCGGTCCAAACGAGTGACCCGAAGAGCAGACCAGGAGTTCTGGCCAGAGCGCCAGCAAAGATCAACAACATATAAGTCAATCACCCCTCCATGGTGACCCTTGTGCACTGAGCCTGGTCAGCGAGGTGGCAGGAAAATTGGGCAGGATTGGGATCAAGCAAGGGGCAACGAGGTGGGGTTGTGGAGCTGCCTCACCGGACAAAAAGTAAGGGAATCCTCAAAAAGTGCGGAATCGATCCGAGCGGAAAGGGAAAGTTGCCTCCGAGGATGGGGTGGGGCCCGGGAAGGGGGGGATGACACAAGACGAAGCAGGCATGAGTCCTTGAAAAGGCCGTCTGCTCGAGGGAGGAGGGTTAAAACGCCTAAAACCACCTTAAGAAAAAAACTGAAACAATATGCAAAACGGGTCGGTGACGACGTTGGGTTACGAATAGCAGAAAGGGAAGGGTCGAGGGATATCGACGACAAATCGGGGCAAAAAAAGTAGAGGAAAGACCTCAAAGCCTAGCAACCTTCAAGGAGAGGGAAATAAGGTCGGGGACCTCAATGAATAAAAAAAAATCAGCACCAAAAAAAAAAAGAGGAAAAGAGTAGATAGGGACAAGAAAGAATGTATCCGGACTCGAGATGGGCCCCGATGGGGCGACCAAGCAGGAGGCGGGCCTCTTGAGGGGTAAAGAAATATATGGGGTGAAAAAAAAATAAGGGGGAAAAGGGCAAATAACATGATCGAGAGTCACTTATAACAAACGTCAGTCACCGACAATCGCAAGCCGTAGGACAAAAAAGGCGAGGTGGAATTGGGGGGTTCCGCGAAAAAACTGAAATAGCATCCTCGGTAATTAAAGGGATAGGAGATCATCGCAGGAGGAGGAGGAGGACTAACGGTCCCCTGGCCAAAAACCAACAGCAAATCGAGGCGAAGTCTTGGGGACGATTCGAGCAGGAGGTTACTAAGTTTTTAGGGAGGACCAGATAAGTGTCCTACCGGAAGACGCAACAACAACGGGGCACGAACGAGGAAAATGGAAAGGTACCTACATGGAACAAATCCACTTTGCTAAGGCATCATGCCAAGAAGGGGAAAAACGGTCGAAAAAGCGGTGGGAGGATGAGGGGGGGGTGCGGGGAGCGCGCAATGAAAAGAAATCCACGGAGCGAGGCGTGAAGTCGCGAGACGTTCGAGCTCAAGGGGGCAAAGAGTGGAAAATGGGGGGGGAGACGTTGATTAGTAGACTGCCCAGTGGCCACTGGGAGGCGTTTGCACGTGCTCGCCGAAAACAACCGCAGGATGGGGACGCGGTCGTCAGGGTAACTGCCTTGGAAGAGGCGGTGAATCCGGTAGGGGGGCGGGTAATGTTTGATCTCCGTGGGTCACCGTAACGACAGCCGCTGACCGGAGGGACGGAAAAAAAAACCGCATAGGCCTCAGCCGAGCGCGAGGGGTGCCGCATACTGGGCAGTGGGATGACAAAAAAGGCCACACCGGGGTATCACAACGGTCAAGTCCAAAAGGAAAAAGAAAAACTCCGCTCTTCCCTAAAGCGGGACTCAGTCGGACATGTGGGCAATGGACTCGTTACAAGGGGGGCCAATGAAGGTGACAACAAAGATCCATGCGGGAGGGGGGGGTTTATGTGGGGCCAAAGTTTTAGAGGAAAAGGTCGCGACATCACAACCCTTCTTACAAGCGGCGCGGGCTTGGGGGGAAACAGGCGAATCAGATACTCAGGGGAGGCCAGGAAGACGGGTTGAGAAATGTGCACATATTCACCTCTTCTTTGATACAAGCACGTACGAGGACAGTTTTGGAACAAACGAAGCTCGACTCAACTGAAGACTACAAGGGCTTAGGCGGAATGGTCTGGGAAGGGAGAGACCAAGAACCAAAAACACTTAGATCCCTATAGACAGTCTACGGCTTCGAGAAAATAGAAGCAAACACTGAAGGCCCCTTCAGGTTCTGAGAGACATGCCGTTCCGTCGTAAGACGAGACGGGGGGATTATTTAACAAACCGAACATGGTTCGAAGACACCGGGAGAAGGACCCGGGAGCGATAGTACGATAGACAAAGATCAACGAAGTTAAGGAACGTCTGAATCAGAAAATTACGGTAAGCACACCAGTGGTTCTAAGGCAAGGTGTGTAGAGATCCCGGCATGAACGGGTCTAGAAACAGGAACTGTGCGAAAAACTGAAACCCTATTGCGAAGACTAAAAAGCGGGTCACTTGCGGTACACAGAGAGGAGAGTGAGAGACACCTCTAGCGCGGGGAGGGAGGGCAAATCAGCGACCAATAATCGGCTGCCGGGAGCAGTCGAGCCGTTCACCAAAAAAGGCCTGTCGGGAAGGATGTATTCCGTTTCGGGGAAACAAAAGCGCGAGGGCGTAGCAAATGGGGGGGGGAAAAAAAGTTTGACATCGAAGTCAGGTGCCTTTCGCACGGGGGAGAAGCAGCACCTTCCAAAAAAGAGCGGGCAAGGGGGCGAAATCAGACAAATCCCTCTCAGGGGGGAAATTGAAACTGAAGTAATCAGAGGGCCACTGCTCGCCACACAAGGAAGAAGGGGGCAGAGGGATCGAGCAACGCGGATAAAAGCACCTCACAAAAAAAAACAACTGAGAGGAAAAGGGGAAAGGAAGAGCGTGATCCAGCGGGGGTCAGGCTCTTCAAAGGAACAAGGCGAATGCTGGCATCAAACCAAGTAAGCTAGATGCATTTGTCCCTTCAAAAAGGGACGGGGGGGACGGCTGAGGAGAGAAGGTCTTGGGGGGGAACAAGAATAAGCCAGGCAAGGTCGCATGAAACGATGAGGGGGAACAAAGGAAACATTTGTCGAATCGTAGGTCAGGTGTTACCAAAAAATCGGGAAGGGTCCAAGAAGGGCGTAACGGGATATGATCGGCAGGAATCCAGAGGAGATAAACCGGGCCCGAAAGGGGTTAGGCGAAGAAAATCCGCGCGGTGCAGACGGGGGGCAGTTGAAGCAGGTCAAGCTTTTTCGCAGAGGGGGAAAGTAAAGAAAGTTTAGATGGAAACGTTGAAAAGAAATCAAGGAAAGAGGTCGAAACAAGAAGGAGGCACAATGTCGAAAAACGGGGGGGGTGCTAAAAAAGGACCCAACGGACGGAGCTACGTTGCACACATAAGAAGGGATATTTTTTCCTGACGCCGACTTCGATAAAAACAGGCAAAAACGGAGTGGGCCATAATGGGGGGAGGAGCCCGGTCGTGGGGGTACGCGGCAACTGACAATACGAAAGGGATCGCAGGTACCCGGGGGCTAAGGAAGCCGGAATGTTATAGGAAACAGGGGAAACAAAGGGAAAATGTGGCATTGGGCTTATCGATTAAAGCAGCATCGGACGGCTGGGTCGGGCCAGTGTGGGACGATTGGGAGAAAGCGGATGTAATACGCCGAAGGAAAGGGGTAACAGTCGACGGGACTTTGGGTAAAATTTTCGCAAAGGGCCATAAGACATCGGAAGAACAAAAAAAAAAACGAAAGAATAGTGGCCCGCGAGAGCATCGAAAACCTTCGCGAACTCAAGAGTGCAGGATTTACGGTTAGAAATGGGACGAGGGACAAGTAAGAAAAAAGGCTTTGTTCGGAGCGCAGAATAGGGGAAGGGCCCAAACATTAAATCACTCAGGGGGGGGAGCGTGGGGATAGGCAGGAAAAAAAAAACTGGGCACGAAAGAAACCTTCAGTCCCCAGAAAAAGGGTCACGCTTGGTCGGGGGAAGAGGGTAATTTCGGGCCGTCAGGTCCGAAAAACAAAAAAGTGGGAACGGTTTGGATACAAACAGAAAGGGAAAAAACGGGCTGGAATCGGCGCGACGCTAAGGATAGGGGGGAGCGGGGAGGAGGCAAGAAGGGGCCCAAAGGAAGGCTGGCGACACCTGCGTCAACACGGAGACTTTCACAAATTAAACTCTCATCAAACCAGGCGAGAAAGTGGCCGAAGAGGGGAGAAGGCTGAGGTGTAGTAAGAAAGCACGTGCAAACTGAAAGGGCAAACACTAATGTGGGGGAGAGTAGTAACAGAAAATCCCATCCACGACAACTCCAAGAACAACCCAGCGGGAGAAGATTGAATCCTGATTGATACATCGCAGCAGCAACCAAAACTTTCCCGACCACAATGCGCTGGGTTCTGGGTACCGGTGAACGGGAGAACTTCAGACGCGGCTGCAAGGTGCGATAAAAACGTGGGTCAGTTGTGTAAGGACCAATAAAATTTCCTCGGTCGTTAAGGGAGCTTGTAAAACGGTAGAATGTCAAGCCGCAGACCGGAAGACAGGCAGGAAGGGGAAACGCCGAGACTGCCTCGAGTATTGGTGGTGGGCAAGCGGCCACTGGGGGGGAAAGAACCAGCCAAGAAAATCGCATGCGAGATCGGGAACTCTCCTTTGAAAGGGGAGCCCGATCTTCGAATTTTCGAGGGGGTCACGACAGACAACTTCGCCTTAAAGGGGACAGATGCGAACCTGGAGGGGAAGAGGGTTGTCCTCACCAGATCCATAGTGCGGAGTGCGAAAGGAAAGGTGCACAATTATAGACCGAACCAAAAAACGCGCGAAACAGCTTTGACAAGACTGCGTACAAAACGACTGAGATCAGGGGGAAGACCTGAGGCGCGGCCAAAGACACGAACAACAAACAACTATGAGTGAAAATATAGAGGAATCTGCCGCGCCCGAGAGCAGGTTCTCCTGAATAGCGACTAGTGCTCATCGGGGGGGAGCAGGGGCTCAAAAGGGAAGTAGAAGAATTGCAAGCGGCCAGCGATACGCAGGAAAACCAGCTGATATTCATCGTAGAGTCAAAAAGTTCACACCGCCCCGTCCCTAGAATGGCCACAGTAGTGGCATGGAGGATAAAAGACCGGGAACCTAAGCGATCGTCGGGATACTGGGGCAAAAAAGGGGGATATACATGCGATTAGCTGCATCACGCCTCCAAACAAACATAGGGGCGAAAGTCGAAGGAGCCGTCCCAAGATTGCGCGTACACTTCTTAGTATTAGAGAAATGTGGCCTACCTGTTACATCACCAACCTTAAAAGAGAAATAGTGGTACTTCAACCACTACTGGCCAAAGGCTCAAATGAGCTCAGTGAATGCTATGCAAAAAAAAAATTGGGAAAGGGGCCAACCGTCGCAAGAATCGGTTGGATTAAAGGAGGTGGGGGGATGCTGAACAGTAAAAAGCCTGGCAAAACAGATGATGCTTACTCTGGCAGACGAAAATACTGGGATATTCACCCTCTGAAGATCGAAGGGGGGGGAGGCAATGCGATGACGCTGCACAAGGTGGAAACGGAGAGCTGTGCAATGCTCAGCCTAAAACCATCACGCAGCCGTATTAACTCTAAAAAAGAAAACGGGCCCTCGCTCGATCCGGCTTGAGGAAACTGGGTAGGGGGGGGGAAGATGGAATCTGGGGAGCACTGGAGCGCCACAGAAGTGAAAAAACCAGAAAAAGAAAAGCAAAAGCGCGCCGATAAAGCTCAAAAAGGTCCACGCGTTACTTTCATGAATGTGAAAGTTTCCAACAAGGGGACTGGGGCAGAACGGAAGACGCCCCAAGAACTTCCGCTCCTTGTAAGAGGGGAGGAAAATTGAGACGTTACGGTGCCGGTGCGTTGCCAAGAGCGGAGAGAATGACCTATTCACAACAAAGAAACTATTCGAGATTGTTTAAGCAAAATGTTGTACCAGAGTCAGGGAGCGACAGTCCCAAAGGCAATTCTTGCTAAAAGGGAAGGGCCGTGAAAATTTACCCGGGAAACTAAACCGGGAAACATAGCGAAGAGGGAAAAGGCAACAGCGGGAATCGCGCGGCAATCGACGGCTTGGGGGTCGTTACGATGAACGTACAGCGATGGGAAAAAAGCACCAAAAGTACGCCAGGGCTCAAAAAAGGGAAGTCAGGGAGACGGGACGCAGTAGAAAACATCGGAAAAAAGGCGAAACTGCAGACGCAGTCGGGGGAGACTTCTTAGGGGGATAATCAACATGCACTGCAAGGACAAAAGCAGGTCAAAGGGGAGAAAAGAAGGGGGAAAGGGGGAGGCAAAACGATCGTCAAACGATGGGGGGAAAAAAGCGGAACAACCCTGGGGCGCAGCCCTGGGGTATACCCGTAGGTGACGGCCAACGTGGATCGATGGTAGGAAAAAAGGAAAGACTTTCTGCGGAAAGAAGTATCCCGCCGCTAAATGATGTAAGGCAACAAAAGGGGTGTTTGTTGAGGACAGGGGGGCGCCTCTGGGGGCAAGCGAGAAACCTGCAGCGCCGATGGGGAACGGCACCATAAAACGACTCTGTTGGGGAGAACTCACCTTGGAAAAAAAAAACAGGACTGACCGGCACCTTGCGGTCTCAATTAAGGCGAAGGATCAAAAGAACAACCAAGGGAAAGAAATTTGAAAATTTCTCATGCGCGGAAGCAGATTCGGCATCAAGACGGAGATAGCTTAATCGTCTGGAAGGGTATTCGAGAAAGTTTCTGGTAAAAAGGAAAAGCTCGTCCAAATCAGGGGGCGGTTGGGGGCCCAGAAGGCCCCGGGCATGTTCAAAACAGGAGACGGGCAGGAACCGGGTGGTGCCAAAGAATCTAAATCATATAAAAGGGCAGAGTCCGTCGCTCAGTGAAGTGAGCTTAAGATAGACCTGAGGCATAACCAAATACGAAGCCGTGGACATAGGGATGGATCCGACCCGACAAGATTGAGAAGACTTCATCAAAAAAAAGAGGAGAAAAGATTATCCATCGCGCTCAGATAAATCGAAAACCAGGTGAGGCTGTGGGCTATCAAACCATTGAGCATCGTTCAGGTGTACGATGACCGACAGAGAACAGGGAGCGGGATCATGCTGGGAGAATGAGGGGGAAAAAAAACCGACATTCAAGTCTCAATTGGCGCAAGGGCCTCCTCAGGGGGCAAAGCGGAAAACATGTGCTCGTTTCAGGTGTGAAAAAAAAGGAAAAGCACGACAAGCCCCTTATACCCCAAAAATACCTGGGACAGGGATCCGAAGGCAAGAACAGGCTGAGGACGTCTGAAATATATAAATCGGCGCAAGGTTGCGCGAACACCAGGGCGAGAAAGAAGACCCACGTTGAAAAACACTGACAAAAGAGGGGAGTCAAGAGGAATATGTACCTCAGGGGTCAGAAAAAGCGAGGACTTGAAAAAACGACGGGTGGAGACAATGCGCAAAAGGGGGGGGGGTGCAGGAAAGGCCGCGGCTAAGACTTTCAAAACGGAGAGAAGTTGGCGAAAAATCGAGAACAGGACAACCCGGGGAAAATGTGGGCCGAAAGCGGGGAGGGAACCAAAGGGTTCGTTCGAGGTCTACAATAAAAAGGAAAAATCAATTCCGTGAGACACGTACGGTCGTAAAAAGCAATGTGAGGCCCACAGTTGCATGTTTTTCAAAGTACGTGTTTCGAGAAAGCAAAGGGGCAGGAAAGCGACAGTGGGGACTGCTAAGAGAAGGACAGACGAAAGACCAGTTGGGGCGGGTGATCCGTGAAAGAAAGGTTCCGAAATGTACGAGGGGACCAGAGACACGAAAAAGCCGTCAACTAGCAAAAGCGACATGAAAACGAACCCGCAAACTACTATCTGCTTCGGGATTAGCTGCAGGGGAGGTCCTTTAAAGGCGAGCCCGGCGCCGGGAAGAAGAAGATGGTATGAAAGAGAAAAGAGAAGTAATTTGGCCCATAACAGAGAGGGGTAGGTTTTACTAGGGCCTGAGGCACGACACGGAAAGGGGGACCAAATGAGAAGGTGTAAGCTGGGTCCGGGAAGAGCGGGTCAAAGGAGGGAAAGTCGGCCGTGGAATCCCGTCCGTGTGACTTGTTGTAATACCCCATACGCAAGTAAACATAGGGATGGAACGAAAGCCGATCGGGGATGGAGTTTGCGGTAGAGGGTGAGGGGAAACGGCCGCTACGGGCCAGGCTTAAAGTCGAAAATGACGGACCGCGCCCGCACAAGGAAAAAGAAATAAAGCACGAGAGGAAAAAGACCGGGTTGATACCAAGGAATAGTTTCAATCAAACGCTAAGGGGTTGGGAGAAAGCCACACAGAAAGATCCCCCATGCCAAGGGGGGAAAAAGCGGCCGGGGTTGAAATAAAATGCACGTAGGGCAACAAATACCGAATCTTCAGCGGGGACAGAACGTATTCATCGAATCGCGACAGAGTATCAGCCAGCATAAGGAGTCAGGGAATGCAGCCTGCACATAATCAAACAGAAAGAAGACACCGCTGGGGGAAAGGCAAAGAGTGCTTTCCCGGAGGGTGCCCAGCTTCATCAACTCAGTTGTGGAAAAAGTGTGCAAGGAAGGGGGGAAACAAAAGGTTCCATCGGTGAGGAATGTTGTTGGAGGAGGAAACGTTCGGGAACATTGATGTCCTCAAAACCCCCGGAAATCTGCTTGGGGTATCGAAGTACACTTCCGACTCAATGCATGGGGTGGGGGGAAAGGGAACCAGTGGGCAAGCCTCTGCGAGAGAAAAAAAGAAGTTGAAGTACCAAAGAAAGGGACGAAAAGGCTCGAGGTTTTAGCCGCCCAATGCCAAACTCCGCCTGGGGTGGCCGACAGAAGGCACGGGTGGGCTTTTTGACCATGCGCGACGAGAAGGGTTTGAATAACGGCCGCTTGGAAAAATTAAGCCGGGGCCAATACAGGAAGCCAGACGCAGGGACGGGATGCAAGGAGAGGAAGGAGACCGGGCAACGGGCGAGAAA
>Ga0179593_1645716_pt1 | contig 12333 bp, 13 predicted proteins | sample CZODoug2_1_08_16_FD_185931 | JGI IMG/M metagenome (GOLD analysis project Ga0179593, IMG submission 185931) | Vadose zone soil fungal communities from Angelo Coast Range Reserve, California, USA - CZODoug2_1_08_16fungal (PacBio error correction) | ecosystem: Environmental > Terrestrial > Soil >...
GCTTTCCAGATCCTGATGGGAAAGGAGGGGGTTTGGCGCTGGCTTGCACAGAGTGTCGAGAGGGGAAAAAAAAAAATTATCGATCATTTCAATGCGATCGCCCTAGGCGTGACAGAAAGAAATCGTTTAATCACCGGCCGAGGGGAAAAGAGGGGGGACGACTTCCGTTGGCGAGGCAAAATAGGCAAAACCAGCCAGAGAAAGGACGATCCGAACCCCCCCTCTACATTTTTCTTGAAGAGGGGGGGCCATCATGCTGTTCTCGTGAAAAGTCAATCTACGGGGGAAAAAAAACCCAGGAGCCCTGAGAGAGGAAAAAACAGAGGGCGATCTTTTGCTACCGCGGAAAAAAGAAGAGAAGGGCCTTGACGTCGCTTTGCGCGATGGGAAGGGGGTGCTTCTCGGCCTCCAGGAAGAAATAGCCCACCGCCGCATTATTGAAGCAAGGAAACAAACTAAAAGGGAGACCTCGCGTCGCCTTCATAAAAAAGAAAGTCAAAAAGAACACCTTGCCTGAAAATAAAAGAAACTACTCATATGACTGCCTGCCAAGAAAAGAAGGGGGGAATAGCGGCCCCGCGGCGCCGGCAAGAGACTCCGGCTAAAGAAAAGGTCCGACGTCGATAACCTTCAGCAAAAAAAGTCTGCAGCTTCAAGCGAGGTCAAGAAAGAAAAACTGCGGGGCTGTGTCATTCCAAAGATATGGACCGAAAGGGGAAAGGATTGTTCTCGCTCTCTCCCCCGCAAGAAGAGAAAACCGGCCTGCGGTTGCAGGTGACCCGGGAGAAGAAGCAGAGACAGCGTCATCTCTTCCGCTGAAGAGGAAGGAAAGAGGAGCTTGTCCTGATACGCGCGCCTGGAGTAGGGACACGCGAGAAGAAAAAGAGATCTCGGTTGGGTCCGTTCCTGCCTCCGGCAAAAAGAAGAAAACCGGTCCCTCCTGGACCACGATAAAGAACGTCTCGCTCACGCGTGGGGAAAAAAAAAAACACCTTCCTCGCAGCGGAAAGGTACAATCGCGAAAGAAGAGCCACCGAGCCGTCCCTACAGTCTGTTATCCGAGGGAGGCAAACAGTTTCAAAGGAAGAACACCGCCTGGTGTCAGGGAGGGGGTCGACTGAAGGTAAGTCTAAGATCATAAACCAAGTCTGCCTGATCGCGCTCGATCACATCGCATCCGAGATCCGAAGGCGATTGAACATGCCTGGAAGACATCCGAAAAAGGAACTTCTTGTCGCGGTCAGAAAAGAAGGACCCAGCAATTATATCACGACACGGGTGAATACGAGAAGAGAGGGGAAAAAGCCTATCTCTACGGAACAGACTCTTCTCTCGAAAAGGTCATTAAGGGAAAAGAAGGCCCGCAAAGACAAGAGAGTCAGGAAAATAACAACCGTTGCATCAAAAAAAAATCGAAACAGCGTTAAGATGCATGGTCTTATAAATGCCGGAGAAAGAAAGACCACAATTCTGACAAAAACGCCGCAGAGGGAAAAGGAGGGAAGGAGCCGATCGTCAGGCTGCGCTACGCAAGGATGTCACGTCATGACACATCGACCAAAAACGAGCACTAGTCCGCGGCGGAAAAGAACACCGCGTCTGCAGAGAAGTCCGGCAGGCAAGACAAAGAAACAGGACGCTTCATCCCTATCTAAAAAAAAAGGGAAAACCGTCGAGTTGTCAAGAAAAAAAAAGACACCTTCAGAATTCGTTCCTCAAGAGGGGAAGGACGGATCTTCCTCCTGGTTTAAAAAACCAAAAAAAAGCAGCCTGTCTCCCAAAGGGGACCATCGTTGCAACACAGGTATCTACATGACAGAAAGGAAAGCCGTATCCTGCGCGCTGGAAGGGGACACTCGAAAGGGCAATTAGATCTACTTCACCGCGGTAGAGAAAAACACCATTTTTGAAAAGGGGAAAAAAAATCTTCGGCAAATGATCAACCAAAATAGAAGAAAAGGGGGGATCTCTGCTGGATTCGCAGCTACTTTTAAGGGGGGGCGGTTAAAAAAAGAAAGAACTGGAAACGGATTTGCGGGGAAAAAGACAGGTACTTCTTGCGGCTCGAACGCAAGAGTCTCTTGTTGATAAGAAGGGTCAGACTCCTCGCAAGTTTTCTAATAGGTCAGCAACTCGGATGCAAAAAGGTGACGCACCTCTCCTGCCGAAAAAGGGAAGCCAGTCAACACGGTGCAGACAAAGTCGGACTAAAGAACCTCTCTCTGTTAAAGTCTACCAAAGGGTCATCATCATCAGAAGGAAAAAGTTCCAATTAGGTTTCGACAGAAAAGGGTATTGACGATGACCTGTGTCCGGCGCCCATTGATCCCTAACTCGAAGGAACGCTCGTCATCTCTCTCAAAAAGGGATATATGACGCGGAGAGAGATTGATCGGCCTTTCGAAGAAAGGTCATCTTCCAATACCCGGAGGAACGAACCGTTCTGCGGATGAATGAAAGACGGCAGCCCTGAGGAAAAACGTGGTCTGCACCGTGGCCGTGGCGACTGGACGGAAAAAAACAGTCCGAGAGGTTGCGTCACGTCAGAATGCGCGAGATTTCTAAGTATACTGCGTCTCGTGGCTTAGAATTTCTTCTTTAGAAAGAAAATCGGCTCGGGGGAAAAAAGCGCCGCGCCAAGAATAAGAACCAGTTCTTCTAACGGATCATCACCTTTAAAAGAGGAAAATACATCATATAATCAAAAGGATTCCGGAATTTCTGCGAGGGGGTATCATTGAAAAGGGGGAGGGGGAAGCGCAAGTTTGGGGTCACGGAAAAAAGGGCGTGTGCTCTCAAAGTTATGGAAAGAGGAGATCTAATGACCCAGGCCGGAAGAAAAGGAAAAAAGTATACCTTCATTGCAAGGGGGGGGGAGGTGTGTCCTGGACTGCTCGATCCCAAGGTCGTGAATGGGAAAAAGGCTGTGAGCCATGCTGCTGTGGGCGAAAACAGGAAAGAAAATCCCTGCACTTAACTGACCGCCTATCAAAAAGAGGGGCGCCGCTGTCGAAGAGATGGACACTCGCCAGTTCCAGAACGATGCGTCGCTAGAGGGGGAAATGACGTGACGGTTTCGTGTTCAAAAAAATGCAAGCGCGCGTGTTCCAAAAAAAAAGAGAGGGGGGGGGACTAGTGCTCGTGGGCCGGGAGGGAAAGGGAGGGTCATACGCTGCAGTCCGGAGGGCCGTCGAATAATCCTGACTATCTGCGAAAAAAGATATGCCAAAGGCTGCCGAAGGGGGGGGTCCTAAAAGCAGGAATTAATACTTAGAAGGGGAGGCCGGCGAATAGGTTGCCTTTTCTGAAGGGGGGGCGTGGCTTATTCGAATGAAACTCTTGTTCAGAGAGGGAGACCTCATTACAAAGCTTCTCGAGCGAAGGATGTGTGACCTTTTTTAAGAGGGGGGAAAAATGTTCTCTAAAAAAAAAAGAGGGGGTGACGTGATCTTCTTCTGTTGTCGGAGCTAAAGGTGAATGCGAACAATAACTTCTTCTGTAAAGGGTCCTCTTACTCGGAAGAAAAATCGCCAAGGGAGGAGGTCGAGCGTCTCGGGATCGTCTGGCTAATCAAAAGGCCGTCCGTTAGGATCGACCTTGACCATTTCAATAAAAAGGGAATTCGCCACCCGGCGGGCCGGACAGATTGAAAAAGGGGGCCACGTTGGTTTGATACAAAAAAGCTTGCTGATCACCGAGGAGAGGGCTATGATTTCGCCGCATTGCTGCCAGGGAGGGAGGGGGGGGGGGAAGCGAACGCTGTGCGAGAGACGTGACAGCGGCCTAGAAAGTCCGTGGCACATTAGGGCCCTGTCGAACGTCTGTCAAAGAAAAAAAGCCGGCACCGATCCGGGAAAACCTCCGACAAGCGCTCTGGAAAGAAGGGGGAAGGAAAATCGCGTCGAGGCAATAAGAGCCGAAGCTGTTCTCGAGAAAGGCGGGTCTCCAAAAAAAAAAAACGGGTGTCGCCCGCCCGCATAGGGAAAAAAGAGAGAAGAACCTCCGTTTACAGTCGGTCCCATTCATGAGGCCATGCAAGAGGAAAACGCAGCCAAGCCCTCACTCGTAGAAAGAAGCAAAAAAGAGGAGGAGCGGGCGGTGTTTTGCCTGCTGTTCAAAAGAGAGGGGGGAGAAAGTATAGAAGGCGATGATCATGGGACGCCCGCGGAGGGGAGCTATGATCTGCTTCGAGGAAAATCGTCGGCTGAGGGGCGTCACGGTGTTTGTTGGGGGGGGGAAGCCATAGGAAGACTCGGAAGTTGGATGAAGTGCAAGCTATGACAAGGGGTAGTTTTTTGGACCTTTTCCGTGGAGGATTTGAATTAGAAAAGATCCCAAATGATTACCGAAATGAATAGGAGTCAAGGCCCGGCAAAGAGAAAAGAACTGTGGCCCGTTTCCTCCAAAAAGGAAGGGGATCTCTCCAAAGTTCGGGAAGGGGGAAAAAAAAAAAGAATTGATATGCCTCACGCTACGCAGAGGGGTCACAACGCTGGAAAATCAACTTACGCCTGTAGGGGACGGCAGGCGCGTGCTGGTCCGCAGGGGGGGGGTAAAAAGTCTCCCCTAAAGTCACAAAGAAAAGGGGGAGGGGACCTCTTCCGGCTGATTACCATGGGGACTTCGGACGAAATTCCTTCACCGAAGGGGCGATTCATCAGCTTGAGAAAGGGGGACTTTCACTACGCCTCATCGGGGAAAAGAAAGCTCCAACCAAAGATGAATAAGGACGCCAAGGAAGGAGAGGAACCTCATCTCTCCTCAAAACAACAACAACATGCCTTTTCCGATCCTGCTTGGCGGAGAGAAGGGCGCTGGTTTGCCGATGATGCGATCGGGGAGGAGAGAGAAGAAGTTCCAATTCTGATGAATCGCCCAGGGGAGTGACGGCAGGAACGAAGTCATCCCCTCGTTGAACCTGCCTATGTCATCACCGGAGGGAAAAAAACTTTTCGAGGCACAGAAAAAAAACAGGACCCCCTCCATGCACGTGAAATCCTCCGACCCCTCAAAAAAGAAATTTTTATTTTAAAGGGGGGACTCAGGCGTTAAGCGTGACGGCGGGAGGGCAGCTCAAAACACTTCCCGAAGGAAAGGAAGCATCTTGCGAGCCTTTAACCGCGGCCTAAAGGGTCCTTTCTTCTTTTCCGAGGGGGGTGCGCTTTCGGTAATCATTTGGGCTAGAAGGAAAAACCGTTGGAAAAAAAGATCCCATCCTTCCGCATTATGGAAAGGAAGGGAAAAAACTAAAACTTCGCCTCCGCGGCGCAAGTCAAAAACACTTCCCCTCCTCAGTTTCACAATAACCACCGGGAAAAATCTCGCGCATCCTACGAAGAGGAAAAGGGCTCGGGACGTCCGATCATAGCGACCCGCGCGAGGACACGAAAAATTGATTCATCTCCTTCTCATACTCGGAAGGGACGAGAACATGCGGCAAAACCCCAGGAAGATGCAGTTCAAGCGAGGGAAAAGGGAGGGGAGTGTCTTCGTGGCCTGTGCAAATGGCCCCCGGAGGGGGACCGAAAGGGTAAAGAGGTTCTCGCTGCTCTCCCAGAAAGAAAGAACCTGCTCTTTTTGCGGTGACAAAAAAGGGGAGCCTCCATTTTTCAGGCACAAGAAGAAGGAGGGTAAGAGAGCGATTGCGGCCATTTCGAATTTGCAAAAATACAGCGAGAGGTAAGGGGCTTCCGAGAAAGTCCGGCCGCCTTCCCACTCCCGATGCTGAAAGAAAAGGAAAGCTGTACTCAACTATTCCGGGGGTAAAAAAGGGGGAGGTAAAGCAAGGAGCACGCTTTCGGCGGAAAAAAACACACCTTGAATCCATCGGACATTTCCGCCCTTCGGAGGAGACCACCGATGCCGTCCTACATTCGGGAAAGGGGAAAAAAAACGGGGCAAACAGTTTCAGAATCTCGTCGGAAAAGAAGGGGAAGAGGATCGTTTGATCGACTTGAATGGTCCCCAAGTCAGAGATCATCACACTCACCGTACGCCGGAATGGCTTCGAAAACTCTATAGACCCTAAGGGACGAATAAGCGCTCCCGCGTCAGAGTGGAACAGGCCGTTTCATCTTATGAGAGAAAGTCTTTTGCGGTCACCGAAAAAAAACCAGCATGAAGAGCAAAAAGGGGAAGCCGCATAGAGCCCAACCTCGATCGCGAAAACGGTCACCCAACGAGGGCTCGCTAACGCTTTGGAAGGGGAAAAGCACCACATGTCTGCAGTCATCAGCACAAGGAAACCGGGAAGAGTCGCCGGCCAGCTCGGCGCGTCCCTTATCTGCGCTTCGTTACCGGAACCGTCAATCGCCGCATATATCGCAAAAGGAAAAAGGAAAGGAGGGTCATTCGTATCGCCGTACAGAAAAAGGAAGGAAATGACCGCAGCAGGACACCAGTCAACTGGCACAAGAGCAAAAAGTCCCCGGCAGAGTGGCTTTCTTGCCTTGGGGAAGTGAGTCCAGACCATTCCGCAGAAAAAACAAAAAAAAATAACTCATTCCAGCATAGCGAAACATCTCGCCAAACGTTTAACTCGATTTAGAAAAGGCGGACTCTGCTCAAGAGGAAGATCCCCACCAGTTTTCAGGAGAAGGGGGAGGATACTTTTTCCGAAAAAAAAAAAAGAACTGGGGAAAGCATGCCAGCCGAACCATCTTTGAAAATAAAGCTTCGTGGTATAGCTACATGGACCAGGAAAAAGGGAAAAGGCAGCTTACTCGCGCTGTGAAAAGGAGACAGGTCCCTTGGGCATGGATCTACGTCCACCTCTTTCTCAGAAAGGGATTTCCGAAAACTGGAGGGCGGCAATGATCCAAAAAAAAGGAAGAGAGGGAAAGGGGGAAAGTTTCATCTCTTCTGAAGGAGAAGGAAATTTAAAAGTTTCGTTTTACCAGCTTCGAGAACGGGGTGACTTTCCTTGGCTCGGAAAGAAGGCTTTCTCTCGACAACAAAATAGGGGGTATAAAGCATGGTCCTACCTGTTCCATAACTCCTCTCCTATCCGGGAAGGGGTCCAATCTCCTTCAGGAGAATTTACGCACCTCGAAAGGGGAAGGGGAACGACATCCTGCCAGCCTCCACAGAACAAGGAAAGGCCCGCGGGGGGGGGGAGCCGCGAACAAGGCTGCTGTCATCATCCGCAATCCGGTCAAGTAGGTTGAAAAAGAAAGGGTTATTGACGAGGACACGCCGGCGCCCGGCTTTATCCAGACAAAAAGAAGGGCATCTCTCCAACACAACGGGAAGAGAGAGAGGACGCGGGGGAAACGTCTGGTCAAAACGGCAGCCTGCCAGAATTCAATACCCGTGAGGAAAGGAAGTGGCACGACCGGTGAAAGAAGGAAGAATCCAGCAGTCCGGTGGTAGACATCCCGCGCAGGGGCAGTACTAAAAAAAGAATGGCCGGTGGCGTCTGTCGGGAAAAAAGGGGGCTTCCCGTCATGATCGGAATGCGCTGAAAGAATATTTCGAACCGGGGAAGAAAGGCTGAAAAAAGGTCGGCTTTCTAAAAAAGTGAGTCGAGCGCAAGAAGGAAAAAGCGCAAGGAAAACCGAGAGTCCAGTTCTCGAAGCGGTACCCGCAAGATCCAGAAGAGAATGAAACTTCAAACGGAAGGGAAAGATTCGCCGGGGGTGGGGGATAGTTTGCCTAATGAGTTGAAAGCGAGGTTGTTTGAGAAAAATTGCGTGTGCGCGCAAAAGTTCGAACGCGGTGGACGTAAGAAAGAGAAAAAAAAGAAGACCCTTTTCAAGCGCGCCGGGGGGAAAGGGGGGAAGGGGAGAAAGAATTTCGTGGGGGCCAGGACATTAACACCAGGAGGGGCGTTGCCAAAAGAAGGAAGGGCTGTTATGCCATGCTGCTGTTTGTGGGGGGGGAAAAAGAAGAGAAGGGAGCCCTTCACGAACTGGGGGGGGAGCCGAGATCTGCTCTTCGCCGCTTAATAAAAGACACTCTCCGGGTCAAAAAAGGAGGGGGGGAGAATGCTTTCGCTAGTGCTGATGCGGGGGGAAGGGTGAGGGGTTGCCTGCGGCAGGGTCGGGAAGGAGAGCGCGTGGTTACCGGCGCAATCCAATCTGCAGGGAGAGGAATGGTTCGCTGCTGTCATGAAAAAAAAGTGCTTCGTCGATACGCCTGACCGAGAGAGGCGGTGATATATCTTCCGTGGCGATGAAAAGCTAAGGATTGTTGTAAGAGGCAGTAATACTCATGCATAATCTCTGAAAAAAGCGGTGCCGGTGCTGAGAGAGGGCTGCCGAGCAGGAGTGGGCGGCCTGCTGACCTGCAGGAACAACGGCGTTCGCGAGCAGCGGGGGGGAGGGGAAAGTGTTCGCGAGAGGGATCTATGCGGAAGAAAGTGTTCGTGATCCGGGGAAGGAACCGTATCGTGCACTGTTACCGGGAAAGCAGAGGGGGGGAAAATCATCTGACCGTCCTGGGATCGCGCTTCTTCTCTTAGGCAGGGGGAGAGCGCGAAGCCAACGAAAAGTTTATGACTTCGCAGGAAAAAAAAGGGGGAAAAAATTTCAAGTCGATCAACGAACCGCTTCTTCACCAAGAAGCGACGAGATTCTGAAACTGGGGGGGGGGAACTGGTGGTGAACCAACACTAATTCTGATCAAGGGAAGAGGGGACTGAGAGGGGGAGAAGGACGCCTCTTTCCTTACCCTGTCCTCTTTATTAAGGCCGAAGGGAGCGAGACTTTGGACTCCTAATAGGGGGTCCAGAGTTACCGGAAAAGGAGGTCAGCCTCGGGGGCCGTCGGCCCGGGAAAGTCACCGTATCTCTCTTTGAGAGAGAGGCCTACTACCATCGGGGGGCTCGTTATCGTCAATCTAGGAAAGTCAATCAAGAGAAGGAGTCTTATATCTTCCTGCTGTTCTCTTTAAAAGGAGAAAAACTTGCGGGGGGGAGAAGGGACCACCTGGCCACAAAGAAGGGTGTCTCCCACAATGCATAGGTCTTTTTCTTCGCGGGAAGTCCGTTTACCAAAGGGAAAAATCGGTTGAAGAGAGAGGACCCCTCAGCCAAATAAGAACTCCCACTCTGCTCTTACCGCTTTAAGCTTCAGCCAAGAAAAAAGGGGCTCTGCGGTTTAGAGGAAGGGTAGTACTGTCGGAAACTATTAATGAAAGGGATCCTGAAAGAAAAGTTTCAAGGAAAAAAAGTCCTCTTCGCCGAGGCCCTGGCCATCCGTCATATTCGTTCGGAAAAGGGGTGGCGGCACGGGGGGGGAGGACTTGAGGAGCCCTCGGGAAGGGGCCGTGCAAAGGCGGCCGTTTTTAGTGAGGGAAAGTTCAATAATGCGGAAAAAAGGTGAATTCTTTCTAAAGGGAAAGGGGGGAAGGGCCGTAGCCCAATGATTACCAAATAGCGCAAATCTAAAGGAACGATAAAGACTTGAAAAGCGGGCCAAAAGACTCGACCTCTTGATTAAGAAAAAGGTTCTGTAAGGGGGGAAAACCCTTGTGAATGAGCAGGAAAGCTAAACTCCTGAGGGCACCATTTACACGCTGAAATCAAAAGGAGGAGGTGTGTTCAGAGAAGGTCACGGGAAGGGGAGGGCTGGTCGGGCGATATGTTGCCTCGCCACCTGAAGTCTAACAAAAAAAGGTTTGCTGAAAAGAGGGCCTTCTGATTAACCGATGGGGGGGGAAGACGGGCCGAAGGCCGCACCACGGCGAGAAAAAAAGGGCCTTGAATTATCGAAGGGGGAACTATCGCCACATACACAAAGGAAGCGCCAAAACCCCTATGCCGAGAAAAAAAATTCTGGAAAAAAAAAAATCTTCCAAAAGGAGGGGGGGAAGGGAAGGGAACAATAGCACGATGACCTGGCCAGAGACTTCTGTCTTAGGGGAAATCTGGGTTTTGGCGCGGGGGGGAGGGAAGTGAGGGAGGGGGAAGGGGGCATGATCGATCATCAATTCTTATGTCTCCCGAGGGCGGGGCCGTCATCCATCTGTTAATCAGCAAGGGGGAGAGGTTGTTTTCGATCCGGTGAGAGGAAGATACTGCCCGACATCCCGAGCATCCCGTTAAATCTCCGAACAAAGGGCCGCGTGTCCCATTTTGAGAAAAGGAGGGGTCTCGGGCGAAGAGGGAGGAGACTTGTTAGCTCAAACTTCCCGCACTTGGCGCGAAGCGGCGAGCTGGAGGCTCAAGTCTGGGGAGATGGTGGGACCTTCTTGACCGTGCGGTTTTCTCAGAGGGAGGAAGGGGGGGCTCTCGGAAAAGGGGGAAAAAAAAAAGGAACATCCCTAAGACAAGACGCATTATTGAAGTACGGAAACGTTCACACACTACAGGCCTCGCGGAAAAAATCCCCACTTCCCCGAAAGAAGGAAAAGAAACACCGTGCCTTCCAAAAAGCTCGCTCCTACTAATAGGGGGAAAAAATCGCCTCCGATCAAAGAGAAAAAATCGCGCGTTCCAGGATCAGAAAAGGGGAAGGATCCTACTCTTCTACGTCGAGAACCTGCAAAACACGCCGCGCGAAAGGCGGAATCTTCGAAGCGCAGGTCAAAGAGCCCGTGAGGGCTGAAGGGCCTGTGGGGGGAAGGGGACCGAGGGACCGAATTAAACCGTTGAGGTTATCGAGCCCCCGCCCTAGAACGGCGGGAGAAAACCCGGGCTTCGGTGCAGGGTTACAAACCTTGTTCGCCGCCCTGGGTGCACTCGACCAACCAGTCCGTCGGGCAGATTCCTCGCTCGGTTAGTTCTTCAGGGGTCTCGGGGGGGAGTCGCTGGAGGAGAAGCTATCATCACCCTCGAGACTCTTTTCCTTCATTTAAGGCCTTCCAATGACCGAACAGTGTCTGACCCGTCCCTCCTTTACCTTCCTGAAGGAGAACTTCCCGCCCGGAAAAGTTCGTCTGGCAACCACAAATTACCCCGCCGGCGTACAGGGCAAAAGGCCCACCGTTCCGTCCGAAAGGAGGGGGAACGCAGCGTGTTTGATCACAAGGGGGGGGGCAAACAGTTTTCATAAAGGAGGCCCGCCGGCCAGGAAGTTGTCGTTTGACGTACTTTAATTTTCAAGGATCAAACATGTCCTACTTACCGGTCCGTCTTTTGATCTCTCTAAGGGAAGAACTCTACTAAGAAGAAAAAAGGCGAAATCCGTGGTCTAGGTTAACCAGAGGGATCCATCGAAAGAAAGAAGGAGTTTGCGCGGGAAAAGGGGAGCTCCTACACAAAAGAATGAAGAGAAACTAACAAGGTTCCTACCTCAGGAAGCGATCGCGAAACAGGGGAAAAAAAGACTCTCGAACGAGGGGGAAGGGAAGGGGCATCAGGCCGACAAGAAGTCTCAGCATCAAAACTAAACTTCTTTCCAGAAACCTGCGATCGCAGAAAAAAGAAGAGGATGCGGGGAAATGAAGGATCTCGTACCCAAAATGATGAGCCTTCATAGGCCGCTATATCTCAAACTATAAAAAGGAAGGGTCATGCGATAGGAGAAGAAGAAGGCTTCAGCGTCATGAAGGCCAGAGGAGGAAAAAGGGGACCCGAGCACTAGTACCAAATATTTCCTTTCTCCGGACGCTCTCTTCAAAAGGAAAAGTGGAGCCCACTAAACCGAAAAGGGAAGTCAATCACTGCGAGATCTCTCAATCGGAAATGCTAGTGTCCAGAAAGAAGAGGAAAACTCTCCGACAGAAAAGAGAAAAAAAAAAAGTGCATTGGCCTGGATCGTATCCAGTGTTTTCCGTAAAACAGAAAATAAAAGAAGGCTACCATCGTGTCAACGAAATAAAGGAGGGGGGGGCGCTCTACATGGTACAAAAGAAGGGGACATTCAGCGTATACGGAGAGCCATGGAAGGGAGAACGCGAATTGGTCATTTGGGGAAAACACCGAAGTTCGCACTCCCTTTGAGGAAAAAGGGGGGGAAGAAAACTGCTTCAACTCTTAGGGGAAAAAAAAAAAGGCCCCGAGTAGAGTATTATTAGTTTTAATCTCTTCGTCGCATAGGGGGGAAATGTTGCTGGGAAAAGGGGGAGGAGAGAACTAACGATTTTGCGTGCCTGGGAGGCGCCTTACTTCTGGCGCTCGACCACTCTCGAGTCAAAAAAAAGGAACATTCATGAACTCCGCGCAGCAGAAAAGAGGGAAGGGACCTTCGATATGGCCGTGAAAAAAAAGAAGGCACGACATACCGCCACCGGGCAACGGTGACACAACTTCGGAACTCCCCTCTGAGGAAACCGCTAAACCAAGGAAGAAGAAGAAAAGCACCTGTCGGCAGTAGGGAGATAGCCTCACGGATGGTACATTACCGGGGGACTGCGTCCCTTCTTTCGAAAGCCTCTCGCAAGGGGGAGGGC
>Ga0179593_1188604_pt1 | contig 12331 bp, 11 predicted proteins | sample CZODoug2_1_08_16_FD_185931 | JGI IMG/M metagenome (GOLD analysis project Ga0179593, IMG submission 185931) | Vadose zone soil fungal communities from Angelo Coast Range Reserve, California, USA - CZODoug2_1_08_16fungal (PacBio error correction) | ecosystem: Environmental > Terrestrial > Soil >...
CCGCATCACATGAGAATAAAATGTGAATTCGCCGTGCTCGTTTGGGTTTTCGTCCTTTCTGGCTCATAATCGGGCGGACTTAACCGAGGGTGCCGTTGCACAGAATCGAGACGGGTGCTTGGTCTCGGGCTGGTCAGCGACGGAGGATCTGTGCTCCAATTCTACGAAATCCAAATATGAAAAGTGGACCTATACTTATTGTTCTTGCAACGAGAAGAGGAGCTAGCAAAGAAGTAGATTCTACGTGGTAAATAAGGGGGGAAAATTCCCTACAAAGGAAATGTCTATGCAAGCACGGGAAAGAAGTTTTTAGAATAAGGGGAAAAGGGGGTGACCTTACCGCGTTACGAAAAAGAGAAAAGACCAAACGGGCACTCCGGAAGAGGACTACGCCTGTGCCGTGGCGAAGGTTGACCCTTAATCTAGGCTCATCTGAAAAAATTACCAAACATGCAACGAAAAGCACGTGCAGGAAGTCTGAATCATTGCCTTAGGGGGGGCGAGAATAGGAGAAGAGTACCCGCTTCATGCAGGAGTGGAAGGGAATTTCCACAAGAGTATGACCGAACGCCGCGAGGGGGCTGGCGAACCAACAATCGTAGCAAAAGGCAGAAGGGACCTTGATGCTTGCTGCCAGACGCGGGGGTGGGGCCGTTAGCCGAATGGAATAAACCGTGAAAATTAGGGAAGAGGCAACGTCGATACAAGAGCAGGAGGGCTCGGTCTCACCCAGCACATTAGGATTGGGATCAGCAAAAGTTCACAAACAATACTATGGGGCAAACAGAGGGCCATTTCAGCCCGGGAAAGGAGAAGGCCGTCGACTTATCCCAGGGAACAGTAGTACAAGTCTTAAGCTCTGGGCTTTTCTTCTGGAGGAGAATAGATCCGTGCTCGCGTCAGGCGGGAGACCAACGAAAAAGATTCCAATAAAATCGGGGGACCTCGGGGAAAAGCGAGGAGACGATGCAGTTTTCAGGCAAAAAGCCCAAAGGTTCTTAGTGGAGGCAATCGACCTGATAGACACTAAGCCTGCGGGGGAGGAACATGAGTGGGAAGAGACAAACCGCCCTATCGGCAAAACAGACTGAAGGGACACTCGGAGAACGGGGGGAAACGCAAAGGCATCCGATATGGGAAGGAGCAGTGCGATCTGCCGCTTCAAAAGGAGGGTGGCAACGCACAATCAATCAGGGGGGGGGTTGTGGGATTAACCGACGTGCCGTTAGAAGGAAACATGGGAGTTGTTGGCATGGACAGGTCGAAAGGGGGGTCTGACCTAAACTTCTCCTCAAGAAAGGGAATCGGGGCCACCGCAAAAAACAGATATGGATGAAGCGGTGGGACAGCTGTTCCCTCGCATAATAGAACTGAGGTGGTCAAAGGCTCGAAGAGCTATGAGGAAACGTTCCCGGCCCAGCAGGATGACTCCCGGTCCTTGAGGTCGACCGGAACCTGCGAAACGGGCGGCCTGAACACAAAAATTTGGGGAGAACAAAAAAGCGCGAAGGGCAGAATAACTTTTTCACGCTCTAGAGGGGGCCTTCATCAAGGACGGCTTAGAAAGAGGTTTAAGCAACCATTAAACTCGTATGAGAATCAACAGGCTTCTGCATTCGAAAAGTAGCCTCAATCTCCTCACCTGTCGGTGGAAGTCATCGAGGGGGGCGGTTGCTGCTTTAAGATGAATACCATCAGGGATATGAAAGGGTTTCAGTTCGAGAAATCTCAAGCCGCGCGTCCGGCGTGAGTTTCCTAACCGGCGGAGAAGCCGGGGTCTTCATTGCTCGCGCAAGCCGAGCGGGTCCCTCGAACTCGGGACATGATGAACGCCAAGTCCCGTTACTATCGCCTGCCCACCGTGGGTCCGGCTTAGCTTCTGATGCTTGAAGCGGACCTATTTGCGGAGATTCGGGTCGCGCCTTCAGGACGACTGCTGGCACAGTCCTGTTCCTTTGTCAATCCCTGGTGTACTTGGGCATCCTTGTTTGGGCGGTCACTTAATGGTCTGGCCCCTACGTTTGTACACCGGTATGTCTTCCTCTCCGCAATCGGAGGCGCACGTCGTTTCCGCTCTATCTGGGAGCTACTGCTCCAAAAAAATTCGTGCCGGTCTTGAAAGAGAACGGGGCGTGACCGAAGTTAGTGGAGGCCGGATCTGAGAAGGAACAAACACAGGGGCGGTGCGGTTATCTACGCCAAAAGGACGGGACAGGTTAACAAAAGAAGAAAGGAGTTTGTGCGCGAGTGGAAGGCTCAGAAGGGGGGGGTATCCAGATGTGATTAGCACCGGGTCCTTACTGAAAGTTTTTTACCGGGAACCTTCCATGGGAACCGGGCTTATCGGAAGTGAAAAAGAGGTGCCTCGGGCTGTCAAATTATATCATCCATAACCCGTATGAAGTACTGGCCGTCTGGAGGGAAGGAACGAGTAAGACTTTCAAAAACCTTCTCCCACAACGCACAATCGGGGTTGTGGTGGTAGGACCGGGGTCTGTTTAATCTGATTTTCCGTCTGATGGCTGGTGCATTATTAGATCTGGGTTACTAGTTACTGAAAGCGGACAGGGCGGAGATGGTGGTTTGCTGTGTGCATTTCTGGCTCAGATTGTCAAGAACCCGCGGTTCGGTAACGTGATTTTTTTCTGGTGATGATACTAGGTCTATTTTCCCCTCTCGCGCATGTTTTCTGGGTTAAGTATTTCTCCCAACTGTGCGGATCTTGAGGGCAAATCTCTTTGCATGAGGCACTTAGGATCGTCTGGCGACTAGTGAGGTACAACTGTGATTATCGAATAGATTGGGGGGGGATCGTCTGTGTTATTGGGTATTCGTGACGATGGACGGCGAGAGCAAGGACGGGTTTCTAGATTGGCTAGCGCTTGACCGTGTGGATTCGAGGAATTCCTCCGACGACGAGCTAGTGCGGTTGATCACACTTGTGGAAATCGAGGAAAGAAATGCAGCACCATCATCACCAATGGAAGGGTCGCAAGGGGGAACAGAGCTAATGGCAGGTTTTGAAGGGGGAAAGTGTGTCTTCAGTCCACTCAATGCCGGGGGGGAAGGCCAAAATTCAATCCTACCCAGACCCCTCTTAAAAGAGACGATCCTAATGGGGACGCTGCCGTAAAAAACAGAATAAGGTTGAGTCAAGAGAGGGCAGAACTAGGTGGATTCCTTCAAAGAAGGCGACGAGTGAGTATGTGTATTTTTTAAAAACTTTGCGGAAAAATCCTGCCCAAAAAAGGGGGGAGGAGGAAAACGTCAAATCGATAGAAACAAACAAAATGAGGCGGAGCCCCTCGCACGAGGAGAGTCCAGGAAAGGTGGGGGCAAGTGGGGCATGTGGTTCACGAAAAAGGGGGCCAAAGACTCGAGGGGACAGTGATTGTAGGGGATCGATGGACGGAAAATCAGAAATAGCTGTCCAATTTAGGCATCCTCCACGGGAGGCGCGAGGGGGGGGGGGGCTAAAGGAGCAGGATCTAAGGTTTCTACGAGAGAGGCCGGGCAAGTATAGCAAGGCCCATCCGAGCGAATGGGAAAGCTAACAGGCAAAGTACTGTTTGAGAGCGCTCTGGACCGGAACATTTTGGGCTGTCTTGCGGCGTTCCTACTTCGATATGAAGCTTGTAGGCTCAGAGACTCGTCGTCGTTCTTTGAAATATCGAAAAAGGCAATCATGACCACGCTAACATCTGCAAGTTCTCTTCGAGAAGTTCTGCGTTGAAGCCGAGATGCTCATATCTGGGACGTTTGGGGCAGCTTGGGCCAAAGTCCGATAGTAGTGAAAAGGGGAGTTCCGGCCGAGAACAACGGCTTGGTTATCCACGTCAAAGAGAATTAATTTTGGGGGGGTTCTTTGTCTGTTATCGGCAATGGTCAGCCGGTGACGCTTTCTCCGGGGGGGAGAGAACAGATCTGGAAAACAGTGGAGAGTAGACGACTAGCGAACCTACACAGGAGTCAGTGCGTAGGCCAAGCCAAAGAAAAGGTAGCGGGCAACTCCGGGAAAGCAGTATCAAGAAGCTAAGGGATATGGTAAATAAAGGAAGTCTCCGGCACTTTCGTGCAACAGCGAGGGGGGGGTGAGGGGAAGTGTGGCAGCAGGGGTTAAAAGAAAGCGGTCAGGCCAGAAGGATCATCTCTTAAAAGGGGATCATGAACGGCGGCAAAGTTTACCGGGGACAGGAGGGATCCTAGGAGTGGGGGGCCGAGAGGGAAGGGGTGAACTGTGCCAAAAAAAAATTGGCAGAAACGCGGTCTCGGGAATGTGAAAATCAAACACCGTCAGAGGGAACAAAGGACGAAAATCGGAATGAAGTAGTCAACGAACGCATGGATTGCAAGGAAAAGACGCCAATTCACTCTGGGGTGGGGGGTCTCAAGGCTTAAGGACGAGATTGCATCCTCCTAGAAAGGGACGGTCGAAGAGCCTTTCATCTAGAAGGGTGTGGATAGTAGCATGCCGCCTATCCAGGTGAAGGGGAGAACGAACGACCGGATTCGATCGCCAAGAAAAAGGGATTAAAACTGGTGAGAGGTAACGGAACATATACACTGCAGTAAAGATCGGGTGCGAATAGCGTAGACACTGATATAGATTCCGAGAGAATGCTTGAAAGCGCACCATAGTATCCCGTTCTGCTGTCTCCGCGTCTCATCTACTGATTAAGTCACTCGAGGTGAAAACAAAGCCGGCGAAACCTGGCATGGAAAAAGACGGAAGGTAGCATCTCGTCGGGAAGAGGCCCGGTGCCGGCTAATGTAAGAAAGGACTCGGGCGAAGGGTAGTCCACCCCAGAGACGACACTTCCTTTCGGAAAATGATATCCAACTGAAAAAAGTGACAAGGCCAGGAAGGGTAAGGACTTCACAGAAGGCCTGGACCTTCTAAATGAGAAATAGAGCGGAAATGTGTGAGAAGAGGCTCAAGATTTCTGGGCGTTCGGCATACGGGTAGATAATCCTAATGGCTGGGGGAAAGCGGGGAATTCTCCGACCAACTAGATCGCCTGCAATTGGGGAAATTCCAGGAGGTCTGGAACGCACGAAAGAGGGGGGCGCAAGGCGCTTCGAACAGTAGGCTCATCTCGTTCTGGGGGGAGCTAACCTCCAATAGTAACTGGGGGCAAAGGGCACTCAAGGGAAAAAAGGGACCTATCTTCTAGCGGGGAGGGCTGAAGGGAAGACGTCAGGAAACTAGGATGAAGTCCACGCGGGAGAAGATACTGGGGTAGAGGGCATGCTGTTTAAGGGATCAAGGGTTAGTGCTCGGGTCGACGGGAATGCAACTACAGAAGGGTTCTCGGGAGAAGGCGTTGTAGACCCCAAGGGGATCAAATTCTTAGGAAAACTCCTTCGTAAGAAGGCAGCCAGAATAGAGTACACGATCACTTGATGCCTGTAGTTCCCGCGGCAATAAGGTTCGGACGGGAGGTTGATAGTGGCATTAAAGAGGGAAAAACATGATAGATAAAAAACACGGCAAACGCGGGCTGAAAATGGGAGAGGTTCAAAGCTAAGTAACAGTGGACTTGCTAAAAACACCGGGAAAAAAGGATCAAGCAGCGTTTAAGAGGGAACAAAGGGTATTGGATGGTGATCTCTGGGGATACTCCGGAGGGAAAAAAGCAAACGCCTTTAGAGGCCAGACGCGCCTCGAGGGTACAATCCGGGAAATCAAGGAATGGAGCTCCGATACTGTAATGGAGAAATGATTTAAACTGAGAAAAAGAGGCGAACATCGCAGTGGGTGGGGTCTTTTTGGCTGCCAGGCCCTCAGAGTGGGGAGTCGCCGGAATCCGGCTCAGTTCCTCTATCGTTACTTCAGACAGTTGAATGGGGGGAAATGCAGCGAAAGGGGCACAACATACAGGAGCCGAAAGAAAAAGCCTTCTGGAAGGGGAGACGAAATGTAGGCCTCTCCCCTCGGGGGGGAGGGAGTGACTTAAACGAGCAGAGGGAAAAGAGAAGGGCTATTCAGTGAACATTCTATCGGTGGCACGTCCCCCAACAAGAATGCTATACTGAATGGAAGGGAAGCGTGAAATCTGTTCAGGGAATGGAAGTATTGTCTATAGATGAAGGAGCCGTAAAAGAATAAGGCCAATGTCTACCGGATCAAGTAGGGGAAAGGAAGGGGAGATTTCTCAGCTTAATCAGGGGGCAAGGGGGGTCAAAAACAAAACTCAAAGGCGGGAACGGCAATGACCCTCTTGTTCAAGTGGACGAAGGATGTTCAATAGGGAACAAAATGATAGATAGAAGGAAAGAGAGCTATAACGAGCATACACAGCAGAGAGGTCATTGGCCTAGAGCCGGACTATCTCCTGGGAGAATGAAACAGCCGCTAAACCCCTACAGGAAAGGGAATATGACTATTGAGGAGAGAAGAATTACGACACACGGAATAATGTTAGACGTACGGGGGAAGAGCAGGGCTCGATCCTCCACAAAAAAAAACGCGTATTATGGATGTAAGGGCCGAGAACGTCCGATCACCGTTAAGGGAGACTAAGATGGGAGCAATATTATTCATCGAACATAACGAGGCCGTTTGACAGAGGAGGGGAGGGGCTGACGCTACAGCTCGCATTAGAGTTCCAAGATCGGCGATCTCGACAATGGGGAATATCTAGAAATGGCCTTGACTCTGACATTATCTGAAAAACTGAACTGATAGGGCAGAAGGGGTGAAATATTGGAAAAATCTCTACCCTAAAAAGGGAGGGGTCTATGAAGAGATGACGGCCGTCCAAAAACTTTGCGAAGAATCGTGAAGAAGTGGAAGGCACAGCGTTCTAAGCAGAACAGCTCCCTCCTCTAAGGAGAAGAGGAGAGCCATTGCCGTCTTATGGGACAGAGGAAGGAGAGGATCATAGATCAAAAAAGCATAAATTTAAACGAAAAAAAGGGGACTTCCTCGAGCGGCCACTGATGGTGGGTTCTCAAACGTAGGGAAAGATGCATGCAGAGGTAGAAAAGCGAGACGAAGCAGAGGTTCAGCGGGACCATCAGCGTCTCAGGATCCCTGAGGCGCATGGTACCTTTAGGAGGGAGAAACGGCGGTTGGCCCGGAAACGCATTCTAGCAAAACCCATGAAAATGGCACTGACGAGATCGCGACCCAAGGAAGGCTGGCTCGGGAAAACATCCAGGGAAGGGGCTGGAGGAAAAACCCCTTGAGAAATGGAAGATCTTCGTTCAACCTCATTGAGATGAACGTCGCGAGCGCAGTCAAGTTTAAGAGTGGAAATGAGTAGACTACTTGGTCTAGAAGAGGGGTCCTGGTCGACGAGGAAGGGGAGAGCCCACGGAACAAGCCCCTTTGTCCACTGGAAACGACAGAGGAACTCACGGTGTCCGGGGGTCGAAAAAAGGGACAAAGGTGAGTATTGAGAAAATCGAACTGCGAGACCTCGTACGAGGGGGAAATTCAGCTGGGGTCCGTCATCCGCAAATCGCAACCTAACCTGCCGGGAAAGGAAAGCGTACATAAAAGCAAGTATTTAGAGCTTCTTCGCTCTGGAAGAACGAGGTTCTCGTCCAGCAGGCAGAGGGGGTTGGGAAAAGATGGACGAAAACGATTTAGTTTCAGGACCAGGGGGCGACAGGTCGGAAGAAACTCGAGAAAAAGAATTGCAAAACTCTCAAACAGGGAGGGAACGAGTGTTGCCCTTTCCGAAGGCGACGCAAAGCATGGATTCTAAATGAGGGGGCTAGGAGGTCAGGGTCCTTCTGAAAAGAATGGGCCCCGAAGTTAATCTGGAGGAGGGCAGCCCCCATCTCAATAATAGGAGAAGTAGAACATGAATTGAATTTGTCAGCAAAAGGAGGGTCACGGTAGACTTGACGGCGCTATCGTGGAGCGAATCGGAGCCAAAGCGGGGGAACACCAAAACATTCGCCGTGAAGACATACCGCTGCAGGAGGCCCGTAAACGAAAGCGACGCACGGGTCAGCGTGATCATATGGGCGGGGAGTCGTGGCGAGGAGTGAAGATGAAGGACCATCAGGTGGAGAAGTCCGTGTGGAAAGGAGGAGGAACTAAAAGAAGGCGATCGTCCTCTGGGGGGAACTAGTACCGGAAGTAGGCCTGGGCGGAGAGGGAGGCGCTGCAAAGACTGGTGAGGTCAAATCAGGAGAAAAACTATCATTCTTTTCCTGACATGGGGACACTGGAGAGGTGTTTCAACGACGGACCTGGTTGAGGATCGAGACGAGGGGAAAAATTTCCGGGGAAAAGTCACAGGTAGGGGGATATCGAGACATACTTTGAGGGGATAGACTATCTTGAGGACGGAAAATATCGAAAACCCTGTCCGGGTGAAAAAAAAAAAAATTCCTCAGGGACAGGGATTCAGCTTCTTACCTGAGATAAGACAGACCTTATACAACAACAAAGGGGGGGGAGGGGGATTATGAATGCGAACAGGGAACGTTAAAGAAGCCTTATGGGTCGGTTGGGGCTCGTCTGTGTCCTATCTGACAGGTGAGGATCACAGGAAATACGGAGGTCAGGGAATTGATTTTGCCAGCGGGCCTTCATCATCTATCTTCACAAGCGGGCCATGCATTTGGACGGGAACGGTTCCGCAAAATAAAAACCACGGAAGCTTGAGCCGGAATCTGCGGAGGGGAACGTAGGGAGTTATTTGAAGACTTAGCGGGAACGGCACACTAATCACCCGAAAACTTGTATAGTTCTGTGTCGGAAACTTTCCGGAGAAAGTTCCCTTGTTCCGAGAGAAGACGAGTATCTTTTAGACTGGGAGCGGAGGGAGGGCATCTGAAGTTGAGGTTCGGAAGAAGAAGTACCACAATCTACCGGGGGAGGGGGGAGAGCAATCTTTATAGGGACAGACTCTAAAAGGGCAGGGGGGTCAGGGGAGGACCCAAAAGTTAGAGGTTAGAAGGCAGGACGGACTCGTGCGAGGAGATATAGGTTTTCTCAGAAGTAGAAAGAGGGAACTTCTTCAGGGCGATCTGATGGAAACCACGGTCTCCGGATTCTCGCGCGGCAAGTCCGCATATATTGGCTGAGTGGCAGGGCTTTAAAACCGGTCCGGTAGAGAAAGATTCCAACGTGCAATGTACTCCATAGCTCCGAGGGGGTCATAGTCCTCAGCTGAAAATAGCATCCCTGAAAAAACAACTTTGCAAGAAAAGGGGAAGGGCAGTTAAAGAATACTCGAAAAGTGTGGGGGAGCGGCCATTGCGAAAACTCTCTCTTGGCCGGGAATAGGACCCGGCAGCATGGACAAGAAACAGAGGTAGGTCCCAGATCTCAGGACTGTTGAGAGGAAGGACTGGGGATGAAAAGCTTTGGGGGGAGGCAAGCTGGCAACATAATCAGGAAAAGCTCGATTTGACGGTGGCGACATCAGATTGGACAAAGGGGAAAAGTGGAGATCCTATCAGAGACTCCTCACAAACAAAAAGATGAACATGAGAAAGGGAAGGTAGAAATGGCCGTGGGGAAGGTTCGGGACACCGGCAACTGGAAGAAGATAAACCCCACACATTAGAGGGACTGAGCGCTTCCAGAAAGAGCGATCAGGAAGGGGAAAGGGTCAGGCGAATCCACATGTCTCTTTGGTCTCAGCGGTTTAGGCCATACTCGGAAGGAATGATCAAATCCACGAGCGAGAGGACACTTGCACTCGAACCCAGCCTGAGCTCGACGGAAAAGGAAAATGCCAATTTGGTGGTCCATGAGGGGAACTGTAAGAGAGTCAGAGGGAAGAAAAAGCTTAACTCTTATGAGGAATTGAAACTCGGAAGATACTGTGCACTCAGGACCAAGCGACAAGCCTTTAGATCCGCTCAGAGCATCTAAAACCCGGGGGAATCGGAGAACGACCTTTTACAAGAGGGTAAACAAAGCACGTCGCGGAAGAGTATCAAGGAAGCACCGGTCTGTAAATCAAAGACGGGGTAGACGAGCAAAGAAACTGGGAGATCTCGGAAAGCTAACTGGGTAGCAGCGACCACCTGGACAAACGGTATAGGGGTACCTAACGTCCCCTAGACCGAATAAACTTGGAGTCTTTGCGATTACAGTAAAGCAAAAGACCATGATCGCCTCTGTGGCAAAAAGGAAAGTCGGCACCACTTGATGCCCAAAAAAATGGGCGTGGTCTTTTTCAGCCGGGGGTGGAACACGACTCTGGATGAAAGAGGCTCGGCTGAAGAAGTTAATCGGGATTGAGGCGGGGTTCCGCGACATGAAGGGCCCCTGAAGGATATCCTGGTATTAAGCGACGACCTATCAGGTCTAAGAAGGGGACTCACCGGGCAACTTAGGACGAAACGCGTCCCCGACGTTAGAGGGGCAACAGGAAAAAGAAGCGTCCAGGCTCCAATTAACCGGGGGGTAAGACTAGCTAAGGAAGGTTCCGTAAAAGAAGGTGGAAATAGAACGAGAGCTAAGGGGTTGGGTGAGAGATGGGGCCAGCGCCGCCCGAGAGGATGAGAAAACAGGAAACTGGAAATTATTCGATATCGCCCTAATAAGGAGGAAGAACGGCAAAAAACCGCGGCAAGAAGAAGAAACGGCGCGGAACAAATCCGCTCCTTACGGGCAGGAGAAAGAGGTGACGTATGAACCTCATAATGGACGGGACGCCAAGAAAACAAAATCTCGGAAGTAGTCACACGCGGACTCAAACCTTCTTGGCGGAACGCTGAACCAGGACGAGGACCCATGATGTATCACTCGGTACAGGGTCCTCCCAGAAAAAGAGGGGAGCAAGGCGAATGGTGTAGCTACTCAGGGGGCAGGAAACGGGAGATCGAACAAGGCGGGGGCCCGCCGATTGGCGGGGGGTCTCAAGTTCACTCTTCTCTTCTCCTGCAAAGGGGTCACAGGACCATGAGGAGGGACGAACCCAGATCCCAATGAAGGGGCACTGAAAAAACGAGCTGGTGGCAAAACCCTACACAAAGAAGTTGAGCGATGCTAAATGGGGGCCCCGCTGAAAGGGGATCGTCAATAAGCGGTCTAGCCTTCGTCTGCCGTACCCTAGGCGAAGAACACTCCTGCAAGAACCCGATCACTGGGGGGGGTGCACGAGCGGAAGGGGGGAGAATGTGTTGAGGACCCTGTCGGGTACAGGGAGGGGAAAATACAGCATGGAAACGAAGCGGTTTCTCAAAAACGCGACTGCGATCTCTGAGTGGCGTCGAAATAATCAAAAGGACCAGAGAGGGGAAAGATCGGGCTGCAACGGGGTCCCGCTTAGCGAGGAAGGAGGTGGTTGAGAAAGGACGGGGGGGGGTGAGGGTAGGACGGGGCGGACTCGTAGAAGGAGGAATAGGCCCTCATCGGCCCGCCGGTAATCTCAAGTAAGCGAGCAGGCTGAATGCGTGGCAAAGTTGACGATGTCAAGAAAGGTTCGGGGAGGAGGGTGTAGCAGACAAGATCCCAGCAGAGTGGACTTTCGGAATGGGACGTAAAAAAACTGGAGCGATAGGCGGCGCTTGAAAGGTGAAACCAGATTGTAATCAGCGTGGGCACTCAAGTAAGGGCAGAAAGACAGGAATTCGCAAAAAACAATCCTCAGAGGGAAAAGCGTGAACCAGTTCAGTGCACCTGAAAAAAAAAGCGACGGCCTTCTCCAAGGCGTTGGAAAGCGAAGGAGCGTCCAAAATTCTCATTGGGGAGGAGCGATCCAGCCCGACAGGGATGGGGCGACCTGAGAAGAACTTCATCAGGGCTAGAATACTCCGGACAAATGGGGCAGGGTGATAGCAATGAGAAAACGGCAAAAAAAACTCGTTCAGGAAAAAGAACGTCAAGTCTGCATGGTAGAAAGGAATCACCAGAGAACCGATTCAAGATTCGGCGAGAATAGGGGGAAAAATGTCAACAGCATGAATAAACGTCTGGCGCCACAAAAATCAGGGGCCGAGAGAGGAGGCACGTTCAGGAGGGGAATGAATGAGTAGTTTAGGGGGAGATCTATACAAGAGAGGGACGGAAAAGAAAAGGCATGAGGACCGATGCCGGAGTTCCGGGAGCTAGTTCTATCCACAGAGGCAACGCCGGGCATCGGAAGACTTCGACCCCCTTCGGTCACTGGGGAAGAGAACGCTTTTGTTAAGGTCGAGAAATGTACAGATTTCAAAACGGGGCGCCGCAGAAGGAGCGAGATCATCGGGCGAGGCACCCTTGAGAGCAGGTGGAAGAGAAGGACAGAACATTCTACTGACATCAACTCTCACATTAAAAAAAAAAAAAAAAAACCACGCTCGAAGTCTATTTAAAGGGGGAGGCAGAAGGACGACCACGACAACTTCACTTGGGGTATCGGGCAAGGCGCGG
>Ga0179593_1377157_pt1 | contig 12331 bp, 15 predicted proteins | sample CZODoug2_1_08_16_FD_185931 | JGI IMG/M metagenome (GOLD analysis project Ga0179593, IMG submission 185931) | Vadose zone soil fungal communities from Angelo Coast Range Reserve, California, USA - CZODoug2_1_08_16fungal (PacBio error correction) | ecosystem: Environmental > Terrestrial > Soil >...
CCATACAGGAATTTCCCGAAGAGGAGGGAGAGAAATCTGGGGGAGCAAGAAGGGAAGGGTCCACTGCCACATGGCTACAATCAGGGAAAGAGACGGTCACTTGGTGAAAGAGGACCTTTAAAAGGTGGAAAAAAAGGGGGGGGGGGGTATCAACTCTGTAGATCAAAAAACACTCATGGCGCTCGGGGGCCGTACCATGTTGCGTAGCCATTTCAACCCAAAAAGGGTCAAGACGGGAAAATAGTGAATGCACACATTCGGAAGAAAAAGGGAGGGAGAAGAGCACTACCTGAAAAAAGCGGAGGTCGGGCCTGGCTTGTGGCCACAATTTACGTCTTATGACTCAAGAAATAAAAAAGGCAAGGAATGAGAAATCTGAAGGAGAAATCTCCGTGTAGAAGGCGAGACCACTGAGTCTAAGGAAAAGGATTTGAAGGGAAGCGCCTGGGGGCCAGGACATCCAATCGAAGAAGGGAGCTGCGATGAACCGCCGGCCCGTCGTGAGTCAGGGGTATAAGAAAAGGGGGCTTGTCCGGAGGGGGAAAGTGTTGGAGTCTCTGAGGAACTCAAAAAAGCGGCAAAAGTGGTCACATAAATTGCTAATACCCGGCTGTGGGCCAAGGAACGTGCGACTTAATCAAGGAAAAAAAAAAAGAAAATGGGCGCTCGGAGATCGAGTTGAAAAACCCAAAGGGGCGACGACCGTGACGAAGGAAGAATTTTCACCACAGAGGGAAAAAGGAGGACCATCCGAAACGGTACAGGAGAAAAAAAGGATTCAAAGATGGGGTAATCAAGATGAATTGCCTGTGAAATCGGCCAAGCCCGCGCATAGGACAATACGGTGAAAGCTTTGGGGTGTAAGTCATAACAAATCTGCGCGATTTGGGGCAAAAAAGATGGAGGGAAAAAAAAACTATAGGAAAAATCGGGAATCGGGCTGATGAGAGTATCACCGGGGATCTTCTAGAAGAAAACCAAGAAACCCAATTCTCGGGGGCTTGGAGAAAAAAAACAACACCCCAACAAAAAACCCCCCAACCAAAAAAACACACAGCTCTCAGGAGTAAAAAAGAAAAGCGTGGCAAGCGAGAATCAAGAAAAAAACAGATTGCAACGGGCGGATGCTGTCAGAGGGGGGTAGATCGGACGAGAAATGCCGAAACCCCCCAGATTGGGGGAGCCTGCGCTGGTCCCGGTGTCGGGGAACGGGGGGAGAAAACGCAGAGGGCCGCGCAAAGGCGGATCAACAAGGGGAGAGGGAAGAAGAATTATCAGGGGGACGAAGAGAGCGACATGGCGCACGCGGAGGGGGGTTCGCAAATAAAAAGTAAACGACCGGCCGCAGGAACGAAAAAAAGGGGAACGGGTGGTCATTCTGTGTGGGTGGTAACAAGCCGGCAGGTGAAATGGGGGGAAGGTGAATCTATGGACCGGTGCAAAGAACCTGGCTTCTTGATTCAGAAAGAACAGGGAGGAGGGAGCCTCGAAAAAGCCGAATTGCATAAAAAGAGCCGTAAAAGAGGGAGGGAACTAAAAAAAAATTCCTATGCAAAACAATCGTACGCTTGCGGGGCAGTGACTGGGGGAATCAAAAAAAGCGAGCACCGGGAGAGAAGAAAGAAGGGAGAGAGAGGGGAAAAAGAGGAGGAGATTAAAGAGAAAATCGACGTTTTCCCGAACGGATGCGCGGCCGGGAGGGGAGGACATAAGTTTAATGCGTCCGCCGGAGTCGGAGTTCTTAGAAAGGGGGGCCTTGGGGGAACGTCAGGTTAGAAGAAGATTGGGGGCAACCACAGCCTAAAGAAATCGCTGATGGAAAAAAGCGCGAAGAAAAAAAAAAAGGGAAGCCGCTGAGTCTAAAGAAAAGAAAAGGCCGAGATGTAACCAGAAAAAACGGAAAGGGGGAAGAAAAGGGTTTGCAAAGCTATGTGGGAAAGGAAAAATAAATAGCTCAAAAGGAAGTCGCCAGCGCTTCAAAAGAGCACAAAAGTGAAGGTCTATCTCGCGAGGCAAGAGTCTTAAATAAGGGGCGAGGAAAAGATTCAAAAAGTCCAAAACAACCCGAGCGACCGAAAGGGGAGGAAAATCTGATAGGGGGACCCAGGAACGGACTTCCAGCTTATAAACGGAATTTCTAAAGCCGAGCTTCGCCCCTACCGGCTAAAAAGAGGGGGAGGGGGGCAAAAGCACTGGGAAGGGACACGGAGGGACTAAAGACGCTACCTGAAGAAAGAAGGAGAAAAAGGCAGGCAGCGCGAGGGAATGAAAAAAAAACCGGCGCGAATCCGGGGTTGAGAGGTCGAACTTTTATGTTCATCTCTCTCAAAAAAAAAAAAGGGGGGAGAAGGGGAAGGGGGTAAAAATAAGCGGACCGATACTGACGATCACCATTTCAGGAACAGAAGGGAATTTTACCTTGAGCCGACAAAAAAAAGGAGGGGAAAACGGCTGCTGACGAATAGATCTGAAAAAAAGGGAACGCAGGAAAAGTAAAATCTGGGGAAATACTTCAAACGGGGAGAGCGGAGGATGCGGGGGAGTTGCAAAACGAAGGCCGTTTTCTATACACGAAAGCCCGCTCAATACAAAAAGTGCAACGCGATTGGAGCCCCTTCTAAGATCGGCGTGTGAAGGCTGGGATGGGGGAAAAAAAAAACCTCGAACTCCTTCCCTACATGGGAAAAGGCAGGGGGAAAATACTATAAGAAGGGGGGCAGAGGTCGTGCGGAACGAACGTGAGGGTAAGCAGTGGCCGCCGCGGCGGGGGGAGCAATATGCTAGTCATCAAAAAAAGGGAGGGGGTGGGGGGCACCATTGGTTTCAGGAAAGAGGGGGGATGACGATTCCGCAAGTGGGCGACTCTTGAATAGAAGAGACCGGAAAAAAGCGATACTGTGGTCAGAAAGGGGGGAGCGCATGGTGGACGTGGGGTCTCTTCTAAAGAGCGAAATCCCCCGTCCACAATAAAAAAGGTCTAAAAATAACAGCCACCCTGGAAGCAAAAGAAACGACAACACGGAGATGGAAGGAAAAAAACCACGCGCAGGGAAAATAATTAAATGTTCGATGTACTTAATCTCCTCAGGGTGGTCAAGGGAAAACACAGCGAAATGTCTTTAGCTAGAAAAGGAGCGTAGGCTTGGATCGTAAAAGAGGGGGCAAGCCCAAAGGCCTCATCGAGCGCAAAAAAATCAATAGGGGATCCCAGGGTAGCGCAAATTGATGCTTGGGGGAAAAATGTCACACGAACTGAAAGGGGGCATGCGTGAAGAGGCCGAAAAATGCCTCCAAACATCATAAAAGAAGGGGCCGAGGGTGCAAATACTAAGACTCCGGAAGGTAACCAACGGTCCCAGAGATCAAAAGGGAGGGAGAACGACTAAAATTGGAAAGGGATATTGGGGGGGGACACACATCAAGACTGAAAGGAAATGTACTAGTCGCGAATCGTGGTCCACATGACTGGTCGTGCAGATTTATCCAAGAAGCCTGAGGGAAAACGCCCGTAGAGCGCGGAAATGGCGCGCCTCACCGCGGCCCCAAGGTATTTAACAAGGCGCTTCCGAAAATTGGGGGGGAAGAAGGGGCCCTCGCTCGGAGGTAAAGAGGGGAAGGCACCAGAGAAACAAAAGCAAAAGGTAACCATTAACTGCGAAAGCGTCAGCTGTGATGGATTAAGTAAAGATTCTACCAAATCTAAAAAAAAAGGGAAAAAAAATTTTCAAGAGTTGGATTAGCCGGGAGGGCGTCGAAAACAAAAAGACCTAGAAAGAAAGGGACGGAGGAGGGAAACAAGAAAAAAAATTAGGGGGGTTGTTCTGAAGAAAAAAAAACTTGAATACCGCTTGGTCAAAAAAAAGTCGATTCAGGCCGAAGGGGGAGGATGTACAAGACAAGGATGGATCAAGGGCCGACAGGGGGAGCATCTCGTAGGAATGAAAAAAAAGAACACCGATGTTATAATGGATATGCCAGAAAGAAGGGAGAGACCGGATTCTAAATGGGAGAAAGGAAAGACTTCGACGACGAAAGGTCGCGGTACCGGGTCTGAGGACGCCTGCAACTGAAACACTTGATCGACGGGGGGAGGGCGGGACGGCAAGTACAAAAGGGGTCAAAAATCCTAAAAGGAGACAGAACACGCTTCAAAAAAACTTCAGATTCCGGGAAATTTGGGGAAAAGGGTGCGTAGACCTGGAGGGGCGAAACGAAAAATGGAACGCTGGTGGGGGGTAGATCGTAGACACTCCAAATCGGACTCAGCGTCGAGAAAAGCGAACGGAAATCACGAAGGGAGAAGGCGGGTTCGAAGAGTAAAGCGGGCGCGCGGGACCAAGCGAAACGCAAGCCGTAAACTACTTGGGTTGGGCACGCAGAGCCGTCGGGCGCCGCGAGAAAGTATCGGTGGAAGCGAAGGTATATAAGGGAAAGGCACCGGTTGCAAAGCGCTTCGAATGCCTCGACCTCAACAAAAAAGGCCAAAGCCAGGATCCGGACTGCTAAGATTGAACCGCTTACGGAAAGGCCTAAAGAAGGGTGCCGCTTGCTTTAAGGAGGACAAGTGGGGGAGGGAGAGAACCGTCGGCTCAATGCAAATGAGAAAGGCCAGGCGGCGAGACAGGGATTAACTTGGAGAAAACTGTCCTTGCCCCCCCCCAAACCCAAACTGGCCCGGAAAAAAAAAAAGAGAAACTTTAAAAGCTGGGAAAAAATCAGACCGGCAGAAGGATCTTGCGATAATAGGGGACGGGGGACGGCCTGGCCGGCTCTAAGGAAATCAAAAACAACGAAGAGAAATAGGAGGTAGTATAAAAAAAGGACGGAGCAAAACGGCAGGCCATAAGGCCGGCGACAAGACCGGAGCGGGAAAGTGGGGACTGGAAAGAAAAAACATTGGCAGCCAGATGGATCAAAAAACTAAAAATGCCCCTCAATGGGGGGGGGGAAAAGGACATGTGGCGTCAAGAGGGAGACCTCTAGCCTTCCCCGCCAAAAATTGGAAAAAAGGAAAAGCCATATTGTACGGCACCAGTAGGGGAGGGGAAAGTAAAGAAAGCTCACTACAGAAATGAAGACTAAAAAAGGACTTGGTTGGCCTCTGCTGGTTGGCGGGGAGTATTGCGAAAGAGGGCAATGTGTCAGATTCGGAAAAAGGAGGGCCATCCCGGTAGCGGGTCTGATTGAAATGAAGGGAACAAAGTGGGACGGCGGCTCAGGGTTAATGCCCCTGGTCACTATAGAGCTGAGGACGCCTGTTAACGGAGGTAATGTCTAATCTCTTCTTTCCGGATTGATTCTATCTTGGTGTGGAAAAGGGATTAGACACACACACCAGACAGGTTGGGGGGAAAAGGGGGGTCGAAAGGCTGCTAACTGCAAAAAAAAGGAAAAAAATTCGGCAGCGAGCGGCCTAGCTCAAACAGCCAGGCGGGTCGCCGAAAGGGATCGCTTTTGGGACAAAAAAAAGTTTGATTACAGGACGGACAAAGAAAGAAAAGCGGACAATATTCCGACGAGGAAAAAACGAAACTGGGAAAAAGGGGGGGGAAGAATCTGGGAAAGTAATTGGGGGAGGTGCGAGGGCAGGGAAAGGGGGTGTAGGCGTAAGAGAGTGAAGGGCGAGGGGTAGGAGGGACGGTAAACAAGAGAACCAAGAGGTGTTGACGGGGAGGAGCGAAGTAAAAGACGGGTCGTAAAAGCTAATGTCGCGGAGAAATAAAAAATGCAGAGTGGGAAACAGGAGAAAAGAGGAAGAGCAAAATTGAATGGAGTCATCGAGGGGTGATCCCGGAGAGAACTGAAAAATTACGGGGGAGGGAAGTGCGTCACAATGATTGCCGGATCCGGCGTAAGTCCACGCTGAATCGGCATAATACAGAGGGGAAAAGCTTGTTGGAAAGGAAGTGCGATCTGCTCCAGCTGAACCAGGAGGGTTCAACATGGAAAAAATAGAATGAGGCTCGAGGGGGAGGAACGCGGAGAGTCCTCGGCGGAAAAGAGGTTAAAGGAAAAGAACTAAGAGCCGTCCGCAAGGGTTTGTGAAGACCGCGAAGGAGCGCGCGCTTAAAAAATGCGGGCAGGAGCATCCGAGCAGACCAGCTTGCGCATAGGTGCTTCAGAGTTTAATCGGAAAGGGAAGAGTCACGAGGGCAGGAGCATTGGTTGGTCAAAGAACGCGCAAGCAGTGCAGGCTCGCGAGAAGGGGCGCTAAAATCAGACAGCTTCGGAGCTGACGACCGTCCAATAGAACGTTTACGCCGGAGGCGTGACGAGAGAAGGGCCGGTCGGCCCAGCCGACGAAAAGAGGAGATGGCCGACACGGATCAGAGGAAGGGGACCGACTTAATCCGATTTGTAAAAGGCAGGGTGTAAAAAAACGCAAGCATGAAAATGGGCGAGATGACATCACAGAGGACTCTTTGGAGAAAAGGGGCACAAGCAACCTCCGCGCAGGTCGGAAGGGGGGAAAACGAGGAGGCGCCTTGATAATGAAAAAAAGCGGATTGTTGGTGGAAGCAGCTCCATTTCAAGTGCTCGGGCCCCGCAGATTCACAGACCAAGGCCGGGATCATAATGCTTGCAAGGGGGCAGTGAAAGAAAGGCATCACGATCACGCATACTCATTTTAGGATCAAAAAGCGATAGGGGGATGAAGCCAATCCTGAGGATTCAAAAGAAAGCGGCCCGAGCGGACGGCGGGGCCCGGACTGCTGGAGTAGGGGCCGCCGGAAGTGCGAAAAGGCACAGCGTTGGGACTGTGGGGAAAAAAAAAATCACTTAAAAAAAGGGTCCTTAAGGAACCTCGGGAAAGTTGGACTCCACGCCCCAAACCAAGCCGGGGAAAAGAGGAGAGGGGAGGTCAAACTAAGAAAAAAGTCTACGCTTTCTGCGCAACACTTCGCTGAGGGGGGAGAAAAAAAAAGGGTCAAAAGACAATCCCTTCTCGCAATTTGGGGAAAAAAAACTCCAGGGGTCGCTATGGGGGAGAAATCCTAGAAATGTCGCGCGGACGGGGAAAAATCAGCACGTTCCGACCGTTAAGGAATCAATCACCGGCATCGTACCGTATCTAAGAGATGGCGAGGAGAACATTCAGCAACCAGAAGTAAGGACCGGGAACCGAATTGAAAAAGGAACCGAGAGAATTGAAGAAAATCCTATTGGAGAAAAACTGAAATTCGGCATGGAGGAAAAAGTAAAGAGAGACCCCTACCGCGGAAATCCAAAAGGGAACAATCGGGCGGTGACCGATCTTGCAACACTCTAATCGCAGAATAGCAGATCTCTATCGAAAAAAGGGAAGGGGGAAGCATTACAAAGGGAAAAAAGCTTAAAACTTCTCCGTCTAGGCGTCTATAGTTCAGAGGGGGGGAGAGAGACACCAAACACGTAGGAGGAGGAAAAAGAAGAATGGGGAAAGCTCTGGAAAAATGCGCAGCAGAAACCCAGGGTTCAAGCAGATGTTTGGACATCTGGAGAGAACAAAAAAATTTCGATGAGCGAAGAGATACGACTCAGGAAAGACAAAGGCACCGTCCCCGTGCTTGGTAAAAAGAGAAGTTTAAATAACCGGTAGGGGCAGAGCTCGTCCTAGTTTTTTGACTGTCCCGTGGAGAAAGAGGGAGAAAACTCTCATGAAAAAGAACGCGGGGAACCACTTCAAGCGGGTAGGGGGTAACTGGAAAAAAATGGTAAAGAAAAACCAACTACCGGATCTGCTGGAAAAATCCGGGGCAGAAAAGAAAAGGGTTTTCAAAGGGGGGTTCTGAAAAAATGAGTGAAAAAGGAGCTGGCCGCCTCAGCCCTAGGGGGGGAAAATAAAACCAAGTCATCACATACAGCTGACCAAAAGGGGAATAAAGGCTTTAATGGTGAACTTAATGCATTCGCTCCTCGGACGCGACGCGGCGAATACATAAAAGCCAGAATGGTTTTTCACGTCATAGGGGGGGGGGGAGAGTGGGAGGGCTGTGGCTCAAGGGAAATCTAGACAAGAAGTGAGCACAAGGAGTAAAGAAAACGCTGGATTAACAAAGAGAAAAGAAACCCGCGAACCACTAAAAGAAAAAAGACTTCATCCCGGCCCGGACATAAGAGGGAAAGGTATCGACCCTCCGGATTGGCTTCATCTTAAAATCCCACTCAGGAAAGTGTCGGGGAGCGAGACGGATAGGGAGACGTGATGCCTTCTGGGAAAGGGCATCCCAAAGGAGGACCGATCATATTGACCTGGGCCGGGTCAAAGAGGGAATCTGCGGTGTTGAAGAAGAAACAAAAAAGAAAAAGGAGCTGATGGCAAAAAAACCGCGCGTCAAGAAAAACACGCGCCGCTCCGTCAAAAAAACGATGGTTGGTCTGGCACACGGTCCCAGAGGATCAAAGGTTATTTCAAGGGGGAAACGAGCTTGGAAGAAAGTCGTTACAACAAAGAAAGGCCAAAGTTATAGCGCAGATCAATGCCTACTGCAGGTACGGACATATCCGCTGAAGGTAGAGGAGGGAAACGAAGCGCCATGCGTAAAAACAAAAAGACGAAGAAGAGGGGACCGTCCGGCGCTAAAAGGGGGGATGAACTTTATGATTCGAACATCGCCGCCACTGCTCAAGACCCAGATACAAGAAAAGTATAAACAATTGATGAAAAAAGAAACTGCAAGGGTGGCCCATTTGACGGACATACAGATCTATCCCAACTAGAAGAAGGGCTGGAAATCAGCTCCTGGATGCGTCGAAAGGAAAAACAGGCGGCGGCTCCTCCGGAAGGTCTGTAAGCGACGCTCAGAAGGGTTGGTGGGGTTTCCTTTCAAAGCTGGCCGCCGAGTACGGGGGGGGAAAAAGACTTTGGGGAAAAATAAAGTCTGCTTTCTTATCCGAGCGTGGGTCTGGGAAAAAGAAAAAGAGGGTCAAAGAATCCGTAGCACTCGTATACATCCAACGCCAATCTGAAGGGATATTCCGCCGAAAAGGGCACGTATCTACCGAAAAGAATCTGGAATAGATCAAAGAAAAAAAAACCTCTCCCAGAATCGTTTCGCTCAGGGGGTTCGGGCGAAGTGAAGCGGTCTCGTGATGAATGGCTCTATTAACGAAGGGGGGAGGGCCGTCCGTATCGGAAAAAATGGTCAAAAGCGATAGGTCAGCGCAAGAAAAAGAGGGGAGCGCCAAGGCTCTCGCATCCTTTAAAGGGGAAAACCAACCCCCGGAAGAGGCGAGCCTGCATTCGTTGGAAGAAAAGGTCATTGTGTTGACAGGGACATCAGAGAATAATTCCACCCTAGAGAATCGTCCTTCTTCAACTAAAGGGGGGAAGTAAAGAGTACTTACCTCAAAAGGATGGCACACCTCAGGGATCAGGCTCTCTTAAGGCTTTGGAGAAAAAGATGAGCAACCGCGTCACATACTTCAGCGCATATGCAGGGGGGAAACGGCGAGCCATTTTTTGGCAGAAAAGAAGATAGGGGGAAACCTTATGGGAATTGGGTCCTGTCTTCAGGGGGCGTTTGGACTCCTCCGAAAAAAAAAGCCAAACACCAATCGACTTTCTGAAAGGAGAGTTCAATTTTCCAGAACCGCTGACGCTTCCGAGAATGGGGCTGGAGATGGGCTGTCCGTCGGAAAATGGGGGGCGTGGGAGATACTTATCGAAACACAGTGCTACGTCCATCCCTCGTTGGGGAAATGGATCTCCAACTGGGGGGAAAAAAGAGGGGAGGAATTGAGCGTTTCAAGCGTCAACCCAAGAGAAGGAAAAAAATAGAGAAATCGTCTCCCATAGAAAAGTGCAAACACGAGGTTGGACCGTGTATGGAAAGGAAGAAGAATAATCCCGAAAAAAACAAAGTGAGGAGGAAATTAAATATAAATAAAGGCTTCAGTAAGGAAACAATAAGGCGACTACAGTGTTAAAGAAAGGGAAAAGGAAAAAAGAAGCCGAAAGGCCGTTCCCTTACGCTGAGAAAGAGGTCTGGGGTGATTCCTACCGGAAGAAACGCCAGATGTAGCCACAAAAGGGAATCCAGAAAAAAAATTGGCTGCCATTGAAGGGAGAAATGAGGGCGGAGCCCGAGCGCTGAGAAACCAGGGCCTCCGGAAATAAAACATGGTACTTAAAAAAGAGGCGTTCAGAAGGGGGAGGTGGGGAAAAGCTCACTCCAGACAAGACGGACAATCTATCCTCTTGGGGAAGATTTGGGCAGAACGAGTTCGAGAAAGCGCAATTCCATGAATAACCTTCTAACTTCAAAAAAAGGAAGTAGCTCGGTCCACGGCATATTTCGTGAACGGGGGGGAAAGGAGAGGGGGAATGGATGCCCCGGTCCGAAAAAAAGGAGAGATAATTTCGTCCCAATTAAAACGCTTAAGAAGTGGGAAATTAGGAGAATTAATTCTGGAGGGGGGAAAACAGGATTGAAGGCGAAAGGTTGGTCGAGGGAAAAGTGCGGAACCAGCGGGGTTAAAAACAGGTCGGAAGAGGCGGGCTCCGGGGACGACCCAGGAAAACCTTTAAAACATCGAGCGCCGGCCTATAAAAAAGACGAAAGCGTCTGGAAAAGGAATGCTGTTGACCCCAAAGAAAAGAATACCGGAATTAAAAAAAAAGCTCATGAGCAGTGGGGTCCACGATGATTGACACTGTGTAAAGAAGGAACGAAGCTACAATAACTCCCGGAGAGGTGGAAAAAGCCTGTAGACTCCAAAGGCGAGTCCCGGAGGCATAGGAGAGGTCAGACTTGGGGGAGGAGGTCTCAGGGGAAAGAAAAAGGAGCTAGTTGGGATCCAATCTTGGGGGAGGAATTGACATACAACGCCTCGGGATAAAAAGAGAAGAGAGGGCTGGCGAACAAGGGAAGCAAATCTGGGGAACGGCAAAAGGAAAAAAGGGCCAAAAAAAAGAAACCCTAAGAGCCAGGATATGGGAATAGGGGGGGGGGGAAATCTCTCCGGAGCACCGAGGATGAAAACGTGGTGCCGCGATCGCATCAAAGGGGAATTCTGCAGGGCGTCTGCTTCATAGTGGGGGGAATCTTTTACGGAAAGAACATTCTCGAAGATGGGTTAAGGAGGGGAGTGGTAACCGGGGCTGGGGAGGGTATCGAAAACGGACTACCGCAGTGCGGATCTCTAAAGGCGACTCCCTCGTCAAAAAAACCCCTTTGGAAAAGGAAAAGGGAAAGCGGGGTCAAGAGGTGGACTCAATGCGCGCGAAACTTGAGGACCCAATCAGCAACGAAGCGGAAAATGAAGACACGTCAGCAAAAAAATGATTCTCGAAGGGGCCTAAGGTGGCAGTCTTAGGGGGGGGGGTGAAACAAAAAGGGATCTTGGGGGGGAAATTGGCCTCCGGGACTGACCTCACATAGGATATCTGGTTAAGGTTTTAAAAGACCGAAAAACCTCCGCGCCTCGAGGGGGGGCGAGTACTTGATGATGGGAGAGGACACTCTAGATGGGGTCACATCTACAGGTCTCAGTTGAATTCGACAGAAAAGCAAGGTCAAAATGCTCCGCCAAGAAACATGAGGTCACGGGGGCGCTCGAGGTTGAGGAGAGCCAGGGGAAGCACATCAACGACAGAGGAAAAAGAGGGGAGACGACATTTCGGGGGAAAAAGGGGGGAGGAAAAAACCAATCCTGAGGATATTCAGGTCTACATGGAACGTGCAAGGGGAGGCAAAAGGCTGGAGGAACCGCGGCGTTCAGGGAATAGGCGGTTCGTAAGGGAGTGTGCTTGTGGGAAACGGGGGATACTTCTGGACCATCCAACAGGAAGGAAAAAAAGAACAGAGCCCATCCTTAGGAAAGGGGGAGGGTCTCGTCTGAAGGGCGACCTTCGGGAGAAGCATCCGCGCTCAGCCAAGTCTCGCAATGGGCCAAGAGCAAGAAAAGGGTGCAAAAAGATGGGGGGGGGGACCGGAGAAGGTAAAAACAATAGAGTCGCGAGGACTGCCAGATCTCACCAACTCAGGGGAAGGACGAAATTGAAAAAGGGAGAGAAAGAGGGAAAAGATCCGGAAGCGTAACCGCATAAGGGGGGGGTCAGATACATTCCGCCAAAGCAGTAAAAAACGTGAGTACCGAAGTGGCTTCCCAATCGGAACTTGCTTGGCCCATGAGCTGGCTATGAGAAAAAGGAAATTCAAAAAAGGGCGACAGGGGGGGAAAAAAAAATACTCAAAAGAACAGGCTCCCCGATTGAAGAGAAAAATGGGGGGGGGACGGTGACCGTTCGGGGAAGAAGCATAAACTTAAAGTCGCTCAGCGCGAACCGGCGCTGTAGGCGGGAAAACGAGGAGAGGTAAAGGCGGAGCGTCTAGAAAATGGGAGGGTC